>WNGH01007377.1_pt1 | contig 10468 bp, 7 predicted proteins | sample 5400631 | NCBI WGS metagenome assembly WNGH01 (sample SAMN13153373, study PRJNA577476) | soil metagenome | isolation source: 115 cm soil or saprolite under Garry oak tree replicate 1 | place: USA:California | collected 2016-06-15 | reverse complement strand
GGCTGCAGTCGCTGCTCGACATCCAGCACGCCTCGGGCGATCCCGCCGAATTCCTGGAGCACATCAAGGTGGACCTCTTTCCGGACGAGGTCTACGTATTCACTCCCCAGGGCAAGATCCTGGCGATGCCGCGCGGCGCGACCGCGGTGGATTTCGCCTACGCGGTGCACACCGACATCGGCAACCGCTGCGCCGCGGCGAGAATCAACTACGAGCTCGTGCCGCTCAGAACCGAGCTCAAGAACGGCGACCGGGTCGAGATCATCACCGCCGCGCACGAGCATCCGAACCCGGCCTGGCTTTCCTACGTGAAGACCGCCAAGGCGCGCTCGCAAATCCGACACTTCCTGAAGACCATGCAATACGAGGAAGCCGCGGCGCTCGGCGAGCGCATGCTCACTCAGGCCGTGCGCGCGCTCGGTGCGAAATCCTCGGAGGCGACACCGGAGCGCTGGGAGAGGCTGGTCCGCGACCTCGGGGCGAAATCGCGCCAGGAAGTCGTGGCCGACATCGGCCTGGGCAAGCGGCTCGCGGCGATCGTCGCGCGGAAGCTGCTGAGCCTGACCGAGCCTCAGGCGGAAGGAAGGGGGCCGGCGGGCTCGATCGTCATCCACGGCTCCGAGGGATTGGCCGTGCAGTTCGCCAAGTGCTGCAATCCTATCCCCGGGGATCCGATCCTCGGGTTCATCAAGAAAGGCCAGGGGCTCGTCGTGCATACCAACGACTGCCCGACGGTGGCCAAGTCGCGCGGCGATCCGGAAAAATGGCTCGATGTGGAATGGGCGCCGGAAACCGACAAGATGTTCGACGTCGGGATCCGCGTGACCGTGGTCAACCAGCGCGGCGTGCTCGCCAAGGTGGCGACCGAGATCGCCGAAGCCGCTTCCAACATCGACAACGTCAGCATGGACGAGGAGCGTAGCCTCTACACCACCATGCACTTCACGCTCCAGGTCGCCAACCGCCTGCACCTCGCGAGGGTGATGCGGGCCCTGAGGCGCATCGAGGAAGTCGTGAGGATCGCGCGGGTGAAGGAGTAGCTTCGCCTAGGGCCGGCGGGGCCGCGACGCGGCCGCGATCAGCCGCTCGATCCAGTCGAGAACGTTCCTCAACCGCGTCTGAGCGAGCCCCCAGCCGAGCGCGGCGCCGGTCGCGTTCGCGATCATGTCGGCGATCTCGAACGTGCGGTAGTCCGTCAATCCCTGCAGGAATTCCAGCGCCACTCCCAGCAGGGCGAACGCGGCAGCGATGCGAAGCTCGCGCCCGCGGCCTTCGATCAGCATTCCGAACCAGAACGAGAGACCGCCGTAGGCGGCGAAATGGGCAAGCTTGTCGCGGTTGCCCCCGAGGTCCACTTCCAGCGGGATGAGCGACAGGACGACGACTGCGGCGACCATCCCCCAACCCAGGAGAAGCCAGATCCGCCGGTAGCGATAGGAAGGCGTCACTTGCACGGAATCCAATTGAGCGGATCGTCCCAGACGACATCGCCCGCGGCGACCTGCATCCCGGCCACGAAGAGCGGCTTCGCGCCGAGCCTGGTGACCCGGACCTCGACCCTGCGCGCGTTCGGGTCGACGGCGAGCGTTTCGCCCTCGGTCCATTCCCCGGCCCCAACTCCCACGGTCGATTCCTGGCACAGCCCGACACTGGGCTTCGCCATGGCTGCGAGCGACTCGTTCGTCGCGCGGAATCTGGCGATCATCATCGGCGTCGCGCGCCCCGCCACCGCGTCCTCCTTCCACGGCCCGGCGTAGCTGTCGCCGCTCGCCCACAAGTAAACGCCGTAGCCGCTGCGCTTGTCGTTCGCGAAGCCGCCCTCGTAGCGGTCCCCGGCGAAGGCCGAGCGCGCGCCCCACACGTAGATCCCCGTGCCGTGCTTGGAATCGTCCGCGAATTCGCCCTTGTAGCGATCGCCCCAGGGCCAGGTCTTCACGCCGCGGCCGTGCTTCCTGCCCTCGTGGAACTCCCCGACGTATACGGCGCGTCCCCGGGCCGTGCCCTGCCCTTCCGCCTTGCCGTTCGCGCAACCGCCAGAATAGGAATCCTGCAGCTCCGGATCGAGCACAAGGCATTTGGGCTGAGCCTGCGCGGAGACAGAGAACGCGCAGAGCACGAGCGCAAGGACAAAGGGGAAACCCGACCACCCCGCCCGCTCACGCGGGCGCCCCTCCTCATGCGAGGAGGGGAAAAGACAACTGCAGGATCTCCCCTCCTTTCTTAAGGAGGGGTGGCGGCCGAAGGCCGCCGGGGTGGTCACGGTCGTCGACACTACTTCCGGGGTGGTCATGGTATTCGGCACTACCTCGTCTCCCACATCACGCTCACGCCGCCCGGCCCCACCGCGAGTTTCGGCCCCTTGTCGGCGGGCTTGCGGCGCTCCTGCCAGAAGAAGTCTCCGATCGCGAAACCGAGGAGCGAGCTTGCCACCGTATCCGACAGCCAGTGCTCGCGCGAGGCGATCCTTCCAGCGTTGACGAGCGCGGCCGCTCCATAGAGCCACGGCGCGTCGTATTCCTTCGCGAACGGCGTCACCGCGGCCCACATGACGGTCGCGTGGTTCGAGGGGAAAGAGGCGCTTGCGCGCTTGAACGGCTCGAAGTCCGCCGGCCCCTTGCCGTCCTCCGGGCGCGCGCGGCCCACAGCGTACTTGATCCCCAGGTTCGCGAACAGGCCCGTGGTTCCTGCCTGAATCGCGGCGATTCCGGTGTTGCTCAGGCGCCTGTCCTGCTCGGAGAGCGCGGCGAGCCCCGCCCCGCCCATCGCGGCGACGGGCAGCCACTTGCCGAATCCGTCCAGCGTATCGAGCGCGCGCGAGCCGAAGTGACGATCCACCGATCGCGCGATTCTCCGGTCGAACACTGCGGATCCAAGCACAGCACCGGCTCCCAACAAAGCGGTTTCCCATACGCCCGGGCTGCCCAGGGCGCCCGCGCCGTGGCCCCAGTCGCGCGCGGTCATCGCGCCCAGGTTCTCGAACGGCCTGTCCCACATCGGGCTGCCGAGGTAGGGCAGATTGGTGTCGTCCTCCACGTCTCCGAAGCGCACCAGGCCGTCGCGGTCCTGCATGTCGAGCATCATCGGCTTCTCGAGCATCTGATAGAGATCCACGGGCGAGTAGACCATCTGCCCCGGGTCGCGCGTCCAGGGCGCGAGAGAGAACCCGGTCGTCATCCGCGTGTCGGCGGGCAGCAAGGCCTCGAACGGGATCGAGACGAAGACGCCCTTGTCGCGGTAATTGCTTTCGTTTCCCACGCCCGTGTCCACCACATTGGTGACCGTATACCACGCGCCCAGTTCCATCCCGATGCGAAAGCGCCGCTTGATCTCGAACCGCGCCCCGAAATCGCGCGCGAGAAACCGGCCGGTGCGAACGGTGAACGTGGACTGATACGGAAGCCGATAATGCAACGCGGCGAGCGCGGTCACGGTCTGGTAATCACGGAAACCGAAGCGTCCGTCGAAGTCGCGCTGCTTCACGGCGTCGACGCTCACGTCGAACGCCCAGGGCGCGCCGCTCTCCACGTACAGCCATTGCCCGCCGACCCCGCCGTACATCTGCTCGAGCCAGCCGCCGGTGAGCCTCGCATAAGTCCGCTCGGAAGGCTGGAAGACGCGGTTCAGCAGCGCGTGATCGACCCTCAGCCTCGGCGCCTTTGCGTACTCGCCGAAGTCGGAACGCACGTGCGGAAGCGTGCTGTTGCTCACGCCGACCGCCCCGCTGATGTTTTCGTAGAGGACGTAGGTCGCGCCGGTATTGAGGAAGAGGCGCTCGGCGAGCTCGCGGTCGTAGGTGGCGAGCACGCTGAGGTTGTACTGAAAAACCTCCGGGCCGTTCAGATAAGTGCTCAGAGTCGGTTTGATCCGAAACACGTCAAGGCTGGTGCCCTGGCTCTTGAAGCTGATGAAGTTGCCCTCGTCGCCGTAGAGAACGCTGGCCTGGGTCGGCTCCTCGAGCGCGGCCATCAGGTCGTCTTTCTCCTTTGCGGAGTACGAGGAAGGGTCAGCGTAGCGGATGGAGACGGATTCCGCGAGCTCGCTTCGCTCTAGCAGGCCGTTGAAGTAGCGATTGAGCTTGCGCAGGTCGGTAAACTCGTAGGTCGCGACCGGCAGCCCGTTCGTCGTGTAAGTGATGCGGATCTCGGTGGTCTGGAGCGGCGCGAGCAGCAGCGCAGTCCTCGCCGCCCGCCCGACCGCGCGGCTCATCTGCGATATGCGGCTGTTGGTGAGCGTGAGCGAAAGGCGCGCATTGGGCTCCAGGCGGATGCGCACGTCCTTGAAGTCCTGGCGGAAGAGCGCCTCGTATATGCGCTTCTTGTAGCGCGCATCCTGTTCCCATTGCGCGAGCGTCGGACGGGGGATGACTTTTGCGTAGGGTTCGGGTTCCGCGTGCTTCGGTACCCATTCCGCGCGATCGAGCGGTATCGAGAGGTAAGTGCTGATTCCCGTCACACCCCGCTCATTCGACAAGGCGGCGCTCATCCATCCGAGGCGGTACTCGATTGCGTTGGACATCCCACGCGTGCGCCTGTCGACATGCGTTCCTTCTGCGAACGGAAAAATTCGGTAGTCGCTTGCGTCGTACTCGGTCACGAACGACCAATTGCCCAGCCAGGCCGGGGAATAGCGCACGCCTCCAAATGTCCCCTTTATCTGCTTGTGACCGTACCCCAGCGTGATCTGCGCGTCCCCAAGCGTCTTGGTCGCAGCCGCGAACTGCCGCTCGAACAGGCGAGTGCCGAAGGGGTCCTGCGCCCCCAGAGCAACGGACGGCCACCAGCCATCTTCAGCGATGAGACGGACCTTGAGACCGGAGCTCTTGTCTTTATAGGCCCCGTAGCCCGCACCGAAACCGCCTCTCGAAGTGGGAAACCCGGGAACCCCGCTGATCCGCGTGACCGCGAGGTTGGTTTCGAGCCAGGGAAGAAGCGTCGCGTTCGCCGTCAGGTTGAAATACGGCGGCGCCGTAGCCATGCCGAAACGCAAGGTCCCGTCGGGATCGAATCGCGCATCGGGCATGTTGATGAGCCCGGTCGGTCCGGGGGGACCGGCGTTCGCAAAGGAAGATACGCAGCACGCGATCAGTCCCATCCAGCACGCTGGAAATCGGCGCATGGCACTTCGCCAGAGCGATAGATGCAGGTTTTGCGTCAAGGCGCGGCGAGCGCGGGGATGGCCCGCGGCAGCTGCAGAGATAAGTCAAAGAGCGGATTGTAGCGGCAGTGCCGAATCCGGCAGCCGGCACGGCAATCGATCGGCCGGAGCGCGTTCCACGCAGACCCGGAAAAACAAAACCCTGCCAGGAATTCCCTGGCAGGGTTCCGCGAGTGCTGGGTCTGGAAACCGGCTCAGTGATTAGCGGAGGTGCTGGAGCTGGTATTCCCGGTTGTCGCGACAACACCGCTCACGATTACTGCAACGGTGGCCACGGTAGCGACTGTGGAAGCCGTCGAGCCGAACGCACCGGTGCCGCTGGCGCCCGTGGATGCTCCGCCCGCCTGCGCCATAGCATTGCCCGCGAGCATCGCAAAGAAAATCACCGCTACCAGCTTTGTCATGAGCCCTCCCCTGAAACCACAGGCGAATTTATGGTGCCAGCACATTAGCACACACACTCAAGTCCTTGCAATCCCGGGCTGCTGGCGCCCACGGTCTGACACCCGCTAGTGCGAGCTCGTCGTGGTGTTACTCGAGCTTGCCGCAGCGACTCCCGCTACCACCGCCGCAACCGTGGCCACGACGCCCACTGTGGTATCCGCCGCGGTGCTGGCCCCACCGCCGCCCGCACCCGAGGATGCGCCACCTGCCTGAGCCATCGCATTGCCCGCGAGCATCGCAAAGAAAATCATCGTTACCATCTTTTTCATGAGCTCTCTCCCCTGATAGAAACAACAAGAAAATCCGATAGGCGCCCGCACCTTAGCACGTCCCGCCGAGCCCCCGCAACACTGACCCCTCCGGCCCTCCTCGCGTAAACACCGCGAGCCCTGCGTTATTCCCCGGCCTCGGCGCCCTGCGGGCTCGAGGGCACCCGGACCGTGAATGAATTGCGAATCATAGGGGTTTGGCGTTACATTTTAATGACTTGTCCGCAATCCTCTCTGCTCGCGCTTCATCAGCAATTGCTGATCTCCCTGGGAACTCCTTCCACCGAAGGCGCGGCGTCCAGGGTCCCGGGTTGGGTATCATGGCTCCATCCACCGTCCCCGGCTGCCCGCAAATTGAATACATCGACACCCGTAACGAGAGCGTACGCCCCGATTGCGGCCGTGGCCGCGTTCGCCGCGGTCGTGGGTGTCACGCATTTCCTGCACGGCCGCGTGTACTACCCCCACGTGGTGGTGGAAGCTCAAGGAAACGTCAGGCTCGAGTTCCTGCAGCAGGGTCTGCTGAAAAATGAGGCTTGCGAGTCCGCCGTCGCTACCATCGCCGACGCCATCCGGGCGAGCTGTCCGGCCTGTCGCGTGGAAATGCGCCAATGCCGGGGCAGGCTCGAACCCGCCTACGAGAAGCTGCTCTCCGAAGATCCGATCGAAATGCCGAGCTCGCGCTTGCCGCGCGGTGTCGTGACTTATGTATCGGACGACAAGGCGCTCGCTCTTGCCGCCTGCCGGGAAACCGAGCGCTTGACGGGCGCAAACGGCGGAGCTCCGGCCGTCTGCTATCCGCCCGACACCCGGCGTCCATTGCAAGCGAAGGCGCAGCGCTTCGAATCGTCGCAAGGCCTCGCCGGGCTCATGATCCTGCTCCTCGCCGGCTTGACTTCCGTCTTCATCGGCCACCTGATCCTGCGTTACGACGCTTTTCACGCAAACTGGAGCTACGACCCCGTCAAGACGGGTCCGCAGAAATTTCATTCGGCGCCCACCCCGCGCATCGGCGGCATGGGGGTGATGGCCGGGCTTTTCGTATCGGGAGCGGTGCTGCTCGCGATCGAGCAGAGCGCATCGAGCGAGCAATTCGGCTACCTGCTGCTCGCGGGCCTGCCCGCGTTTGCGGGAGGGATCAGCGAAGACGCCACCAAGAACGTGGGCGTGCTGACCCGGCTCCTGCTCACCATGCTCGCGGCGGCATTCGGCGTGTGGCTGCTGGGTGCGGTCATCCCGCGGCTCGATGTTCCCGGCTTCGATGCTCTGCTCAAGTGGGCGCCGTTCGCGATTGCATTCACGATGTTCGCGGTCGGCGGGGTCGCCAACTCGATCAACATCATCGACGGCTACAACGGTTTGGCGAGCGGCCATGCGGTGATCGTGCTCGCGGCGATCGCCTACGTTTCAGCTCTGGTGGGAGATGCGTTCCTCTTCGTCTCCGCGCTTGCGATGATCGGCGCTTTGCTCGGGTTTCTGGCCTGGAACTACCCGAAGGGAAAGATTTTCCTGGGCGACGGCGGCGCCTATCTCCTCGGCTTCTGGCTGGCGGAGCTCTCCGTGCTCCTGGTCGTGCGGCATCCGGAAGTCTCGCCGTGGTTCCCGATGCTGCTGCTCGTCTATCCGATATTCGAGACGCTTTTTTCGATGTATCGCAGGAAGTTCATACAAGGCCAATCGCCCGGGCAGCCGGACCGTATGCATATGCATCAGGTGATCTACATGCGACTGACGCGGACCCGCACGGACGCCTCCGACCCTGCGTCGTCGACCCGATTGAACAGCATGGTCGCGCCTTTCGGCTGGCTGATGACTTTGTGCTGCGCGGTGCCTGCGTCGTTTTTCTGGAACGAAACGCGGTGGCTTGTGACCACATCATTGATTTTCTGCGCTGGCTACGTACTGCTTTATCGACAGATGCTGAAGGGGGCCCGTCTTCGACCTTCATGAAGTTCCGAAGGCTGCGGCGACGAGATCGACCGTAATCATGCTCCCGCCTCGGCGTGACTTCTCGACTCCACCACTTCCTCGAGCACGTTCAGCATCTCCAACGCAAGACCGTGGCGGTCGAATTCCGTCTCGACGAATCTTCTGCCCGCGGCGCCCATGTCTCGGCGAAGCGTGGAACTATCCATCAACCGTGCTATCCCTTCTGCAAGAGCCTGCGAGTCTTCTGGAGGGATGACAATCCCCGCGCCGGCCCTTTGCAAAAGTTCCTGACTTTCGCCGCGGACACCGAGAATGATCGGCCGGCCCGTGCCCATTGCTTCGAATATTTTGGACGGAATCACGTGGTGAAACAGCGAAACATCCTTGAGTAGAACGAGAGCCGCGTCGCAAAGGCGCCAATATTGCTTTACCTCCTCCTTGTCCACCGTTCCGACGAATATGACGTTATCGAGGCCGCGGCCCTTGGCGGCCTCCTCGAGCCGGGTGCGCTCGGCCCCCGTCCCAACCAGGACGAAGGCGAGATCCTTGCGATCTTTCAACCGTTCGGCCGCCGATAAAAGCGTGTCGAGTCCATGTGCCATGCCGATCGTGCCTACGTATGCGGCGACGAACTTCCCCTCCAGCCCGAGGCGCCGGGACAAGGCTGCCGGCTTTGGGCCGGGCACGAATGCCTCCAGATCGACTCCGTTTCGAACCACCGCAATTTTTTCCTGTGGAATTCCGTTGGCGACGAGAATTCGCTTGAAGGCGTGGGTGACGCATACGATCCTTGCGGCCCGACGATAGAGCCAGTATTCGAGCCGTCTCAGCATGCGAAGCAAGGGCCCCTCGCGCATCGCCCCCACGGCCACGATCGAATCGGGCCACAGATCACGGAGCTCGAATACGAACGGCCGGCGCTTCATCCAGGCGAGGATGCAAGCACCGAGCGCCGTGAAGATCTGGGGCGACGTCGCCACGATCACGTCAGGAGCGGGCAGGAATAGTCCCCCGACTACGCCAGTCACCCCGAAGCTGAAATAGTCCAGGGATCGCCTGAGGAAACCTTCATTGGCCGTCACGTAAGTCCAGACGCGCACAACGCGGATTCCGTCCATCGCCTCGCGTTGCCAGAGCTTGTTCCGGTACCCCGGAAAAACCCTTCCCGCCGGGAAGTTCGGTACGTTGGTGAGCACGGTCACCCGGTGTCCTGCGGCAACCCAATTGCGCGCGTGCTCGTGAGTCCGGGTGGCCGGAGCGTTGGTCTCAGGCGGAAAGTTGTCGGTCAGGAAAAGGATGTTCACCGGACAGCTATCCTTCTTCGAAGATCTCCACCACCGCGGCGATGGGCAGCTGGCCCTCGATTCGCCAGGCCAGAACCGGCCGCGCCGTCGACTTCCCGAACTCCGGAGCGTACTCACCTTCCTCCCGTATCAATTGCAGCCCGTCCTTGCCGGCCATGCGCCACCGGGTCCCCTGCGGAAGAAGGATCATCCAGTCGCCGGTCGTCGCTTCCTCGACCCTGATGCCGGGATGGAAGTGGAAATGCCCGGCCGCCCGATGATTACCCGCTCCTGAGATCGAATCGCTCACCCGCAAAACACGCTCCCTCAACTCGATCGCCCTTCGATGCACCGGCTCGCCTTCCAGCCGTCGATAACCATCATGGGAACATGCCACGCGAAGCGCACCCTCGGAGCGTTCGACCGCCAGATCGAAGGGACGGGCCCTGCGCGCAACGCGAAACGCACTCCATACTTCAGACGAGTCCTCGCCGTCGATCTCCACGGTATTGTGTGCCGCCGTCGAGCGTTGCCAGGCCCGCCGCGGCCCGAAGTTGTATGTCGAGATACCCGAGTTGGTGAGAACGCGCACGGTGCCCAGGGAAAGCTCGAACGAGAGCGTGTCGGCGTGCGCGTGGCCGGGAATGTAGTCCGGACCGACGGGTGCCGCGTCGAACAGGATCTGCAGCCGGTCGCGCCGAATCCGGACATAGCCGCTCGGCTCCAGCCGGAGAATTTCCTCATCGGGCGGCGCGCTGATCGTGAGGCCCAACGCGCGGGCACAGGCACCGAGCTGCGACGGCGTCAAAGCGATCCCGAAAGCCGAGTCGTTGAAGAACGCTATGTTCCCATCCGGATGGCACATCGCGGCGAGCCAGGTGAACATGCGGCCGGCGACATCGGTCCAGCGCTCGAAGGTCCGGGGCGGGACAACCGAAGGAAAAACCCGGCTCATCGCGAGGAGATCGAGAACGTCCTCGAGGACGATCGAGTGATACATCGGGCTGCGTTCGAAATGTCCGCCGTCCGCAAGAATCTGCTCGGTGAGTTCTCTCTCGAGAATTCCAAGACCAGCATCGAGCCATTCTTTGGACTCGTCACCATCGAAGAACAACCCGGCGAACACCAGCGCCTTGGCGTTGGCGAGGAGATGGTTCCCGAGGAGATGGTGTTCGAGCCGCCCGCGTAAGTAGCGCGCCTGGACCGCGAGGCTGTGCACGGCAGCGTCGGCCAGAGAAAACCCCGAGCATGCCCACCTGATCCAGTTGACGATCCGCAAGGAGAGCGGGTAGGGCTCCCAGCCGGCGCCGAAGCCCGGCGGATTCTCCGTGATCCAACGGGCAATAAGCCGCTCGTGCCACGCCCTTCGACGTCCCCGCCCTGCTGCAT
>WNGH01015342.1_pt1 | contig 10470 bp, 7 predicted proteins | sample 5400631 | NCBI WGS metagenome assembly WNGH01 (sample SAMN13153373, study PRJNA577476) | soil metagenome | isolation source: 115 cm soil or saprolite under Garry oak tree replicate 1 | place: USA:California | collected 2016-06-15 | reverse complement strand
TGATATAGGCTCGGATGCGATCACTCCGCTTGAATGTCTCGCGAAAAGATTGCTCACGACGCGGCAACAGACCTTCTGTCTTCCCCAAGTCTACAATCAAGTTCCCTTCACGTTCAATGCGCGCTACTAAACCATTGACCAGTTCACCTTGGCGATCTTTAAAATCCCGATAGACCATATCGCGTTCGGCCTCGCGCACTTTCTGAATAATGACTTGCTTCGCGGTCTGGGCAGCGATACGGCCGAAATCATCGATATCGTGCTGTACTTCAACGAAGTCACCGACAGCCGCAGCAGGATGTATTTCACGCGCCTCTTCAAGACTAATTTCGAGGCTATCGTCAACAATGTCGTCTTCACATCGAACGGTTTTGGAAGAAAAGAGAGCAATGACGCCAGTTTCTTCATCGAGACGCGCGTTGATATTGTCAGTAGTGCCAAAACGCTTACGCGCTGCTGAGAGGACGGCAGAAAGGACCACATCAATCACTACAGACTTCTCAACGCCCTTCTCACGACTAATCTGTTCGATAAGATGCAGTAGTTCCTGATTCACCTACGGCATACTCCTCTCATCCTAGCATGAGCTAGGTTTAGAGCCTTAGGCAAGCGCTCTGCTATTTGAACTCCAGTTCAACAACCCCATGGTCGATCTGGGGAAGCGGAATGGTCAGCGGTGTATCGGGAGGGACGTGCAGGATGAGGTCGCCCTCAGTCACCACAGCCACTCTTCCTGTATACGTGGTCAATCCTGGCGATGAGACCTCAAGCACATAGGAAGCCGCAACAAGGTCTTCTGCGTCGAGCACCTGCCCTATTTCAAGACTCAGCTTCCGGCAGTCTGCGAGTGATATCCCTCCCTCAGCATCAGCAAACACCCGCACCAGCCACTGCCCTTTCCGTTGCTGTAGCTGCAGCTCAACCAATTCGAATCCCTGCGTCTGAAGGAGTGGCTCAATGAGATCCGCCACGCTTTGGTGTAACATCTCACGGTACATGGACAACCTGACAAGAACGAAAAAAAAGTGGGCACTCTGCCCACTCAAGTTAAGTGGATGTTTGACCTTAGTATGACAAAGATCCTGAGTGAGTGCAAGGAGAAAGTCCCTCTTACACGCAGGAAGATTGACCGCCCATAGCAGAGTTGGGCGAAAACAGAAGGGATTGAGCGTGGCGTTTAAGGGAACAAACGGTGGAGAACATCATTGTAGAAAACTCGGACATCATTTGAGAGAGCTAACAACATTAAAGCTGCTAGGACAAGTAAGCCGGCCCGTTGGGCAACCTCTCTGGCACGTATACTTATAGGTTTCCCTTGAATAATCTCAAGTGCAAAGAAGAGTAAATGGCCACCATCCAGGACAGGGATAGGAAGGAGATTGAGTATCGCCAGGTTAATACTAATACCTGCCGCAAAAAAAACGACATTGCGCCACCCATGGTCGGCCTGACGACCAATCTCGCGTGCAATGCCCAACGGGCCCGCAAGGCTGTCTTTGAGAGGAATGGCTCCGGACAGGATCTTCCCGAAACCTGTAATAGTCAGGGTTGTAATGCGCCACGTCCAGGCGAAACCCTGCTCCAGAGCTGAGAAGGGATCACTGCGCTGCACACGCATGTCCCCAGGGCGCAATTCCACCCCGATACGCCATTCCCGGGCATCGGTGTCCTTCCGAGGCGTCAAGGGGAGGGCAAGCATCTGCCCAGCACGCTTGATCTGCATATGCAAGACACGCCCCTCGCTGGCCACGATGTGAGCTTTGAGTTCATCAATACGCTCGATGGATCTTCCATCTAAAGCAACGACTGTATCATCGGTTTGCAAGCCAGCTTGAGCAGCGGCAGACCCCTCGAGGATCTTTCCCAGGCGTACAGAAGTCTCGACTGGAATGCCTACCAGGTGTATAAAGGCAATAAGCACAATCGCAAAGAGCAGATTGAAACCAGGGCCTGCTGCCACGATGGGAATACGTTTCCATACTGATTGATGTAAGAACGAGCCCTCACTGTCGCTCACGGCTTCATCGAGCTGCTCTCCATACATTTTGACATACCCGCCGAGAGGCACGAGCGCTAACCGATATTCAGTGTCTCCCCACTGCTTGCGCCACAGGGGTGGACCGAAACCGATAGAAAAGCGCTCAACACGTACCCCAGACTTTTTGGCCACAATGAAGTGGCCAAACTCATGCACCACAATAAGCGCGCCGAGCACAACTGCAAAATGCACTACAGTGTTGAAAAAAGCTGCTATGGCTAGTTGCAAAATACCTCCTCCACCTGCGAGAACGCAATCGCCTCGTGCGTCATCGCCCCTACTTAGGTCCTGTGAAATCCGTTGGTGTTAGTATTTCTGTATCCGGGGGTAGGGCCAACTCGAACGTCTTGGCCGGCAACATCGTGTGGACCTTTAGAGAAGATAGACGAATTTCCGTTAAGTTGCCAATACTGTCATGAATAAGGAGTTTTTCAACGAAAAAACTCTGAGTATTCACTGCAATATGCAGCTCTGAAAAACCAGCCTGGCTCGATCGGGGCATTAAGACGAGGTACGTTAACTGTGGCTCAGGGCTCGACAAAGGGGTCACCTCAAAGGCGTCACGGAGCTTGCCGATACCCGCCAAAAACAGCAAAGCAACGTTCGTACGGTTGTTTTCATCGACCACACTCTGTAAGAGCTGGTGCCGCTTGGGCGTATAGACACGCAGGGTCGTCCCATTGTACAGGATTGTCTGTGCATCTGGTTGTGTATATTCCCACCGTATGGCATGGGGCTTTTCAATATACACGTGACCGGAAGATGTCTGCTGGCGATTGAGGGAAGTTAAGGTCGCAACTTGGACAAAGTCGGCGGTAAGGGCACTAGTATGCTCATAGGTCTGTTGTATCTTATCAATCAGTGTGTTGAGATCAGGGGTCTGACTGGAGCTAGGGACACTTGTCAGACCTATCCACACCAAGACCAGACACCCTAGGCGGAGCAAAAAACCTCTCTTCTCCAGATAAAACCTCCCCAAAATATATAACCGGTATTGTCCTTCGGCACACTTTTATCATGCTCTGGAATGCAGCATCACTGCACGAAGTTTTTGCACCAGGGCAATATTTTCGGTGTGACCCGTCATATTCGCGCGCACATGCCCGCGCAGTCTCCGGCCTAACAAATAGAAATCCCCCATAACATCAAGGATTTTGTGACGGACAAATTCATCAGGAAAACGCAGTGGGGTACTGTTAATGATTTTCTCGTCGTCGATGAGCACAACATTCGTTAAGCGCCCCCCTGCTAGCAGCCCTAACTCCTGCATCCTCTCCACCTCTCTCACGAACCCAAAGGTGCGTGCCGGGGCTATTTCATGACGATAGCGGGTACTGTCTGTATGTTCATACGAGAATTCTTGCACGCCTAATGGCAGCGGATAGTCTAACCGATACGTCACCCGAAAGCCATCATACGGCTCCACCAGGATAAACTTGGCATCCGCACTGACCTGCCCTACCGCATAACACCGATCAACAACAAATTCTTCCACAGCCGCATCCTGCTCTGCAATCCCAGCCTCTTCGATGAGATGACAAAAGGCATGGGCAGAGCCATCCATGATGGGGACCTCGTCACTAATTTTGATCAGGACATTGGTAATACGATACGCATGCAGGGCCGACATGAGGTGTTCCACAGTGCGAACTGCGATACAACCCCGCTTCAGGCTGGTGCAGAAATCGGTCGATTCAATAAAGTCAATTGAAGCTGGCACCGTTTTCCCTGTGGTGATGTTTCTGAAAAGAATACCGCTATCAGGCGGCATGGGAGAGAGAATCATACCCGTCTTGAGACCGGATTGCAGCCCTTGACCATACAAGACGACACTACGGTCTAGTGTGCGTTGCCTGTAGTGTCTTAAGGACTGCTGGGCAGCCGGGGCCTGCCAGCAGCGATGGATAGAGGCACGAGCAGCAGAGATTGCTTCCTGTCGGTGCGTGAGGTTGAACGGCGTAGAGTGCGCAGATGCAACAGCCATATGGGATGACACTGAACCCTGAGCCCCCGGGTTGTGTCGACGCTCATGATGTGCGAAGGCGTGTTCGATCACCGTGAGGACACCGTACGATGAGAGGGGCTTTTCAAGATAATCGAACGCCCCAAGCTTGATCATCTGCACAGCCGTGGCAATGTTTCCGTGCCCTGACATGGCGATCACTTCAACGTCAACGTGCGTAGCCCGCAAAGCTTGTAAGGTTTCAACACCATCCATGCCTGGTAACCACACATCGAGTAGGACTACCGCTGGTGCAACGGTACGGATAAGCGCCAGTGCCTCACTTCCGTCAGCAGTGGAAGACACGATGAAGCCTGCTTCGCATAGCATGCCGCTCAAGGACTTCACAAGGTCTTCATCATCATCTACAATTAAGACCCGGCCTTTTCCCATGTGTGTCTCTCTCTACAATGACTGCGCCTGTGGTATATGGAGGTATGGCTTGTGACTTATCAAGGGAAGCCTCAATGCGAAAGGTCATCCCTCAGGTAGCATCTGCCGTCATCTGTAGTATGCTCACGATCCTTATCTGCAGGATTTACATATGTGAAGAAGGTTTATCCAAAGCAACTTGTGTATCTATGTGATCCATGATAGAGCGTGTCACAAACTCTGACAACACTGCAAAGGCAAGTATATCAAACTTGTGAGAGGTGAGCAGGCACCTCTATGATGTCGTCCAGAGAACATCGGCCACAAAAGTGTATGTGAGGTATGGTTGACCTATTTTTTAACATACTTGGGCAATACTATAAGCCACTTATCGCAAAAGGCAAGAAAATTCCTTGACGGATGTTGGATGAGTGCGTTGGCACACCCATTGGCGGCTGCTTAAGGAAGGCGCCGGGCTTTCTGCTGTAGCTCGGTTAGTGTAGTAACCACCTCGCTCGGAGAGAGGTTGGCGAGATCCAAAGAGCGTAGTTCATGCAGGAGTTGTGTCATGAGGGGCTCGAAGAGTGATAATTGACTCCCAGGCTGGAAGCCCGGGGTTATCTGAGGGGCCATCCGACGTTTCCCAGAGGCTACGCCAGACGGGGAGGAAGAAGACTCGAAATGTGTGAGCAATTGTTGAGCACGTTGCAGGACAGGCACTGGCAGTCCTGCGAGGCGTGCTACTTGAATGCCATAGCTCCGATCAGCGCTGCCTGGTAGGATGCGACGTAAGAAAAGGACCTTATCACCACGCTCTTGTACTGCGGCACTGTAATTATGGACGCGCACCAGAGAGGCAGCCAAAGCCGTCAACTCATGGTAATGAGTAGCAAAGAGCGTACGCGGACGCAAGTCACCATGAGTATGGAGATACTCGATGACGGCCCAGGCGATGCTGATACCATCATATGTACTGGTGCCACGGCCAATTTCATCGAGCAAGACGAGGCTCCGGGCGCTGACGTTGTGCAAGATATTGGCCGTTTCAGTCATTTCGACCATAAACGTGCTCTGCCCTTTGCCCAGCATGTCCTGGGCGCCAACCCGTGTAAACACCCGGTCGACTAACCCAATATGGGCACTGCGAGCCGGTACAAAACTGCCTATCTGAGCCAAGATCACGATGAGAGCCACTTGCCGCATGTAGGTCGATTTCCCAGCCATATTTGGACCTGTCAAGAGCAGAATCTGGCGCCGCTCACAGTCGAGGAACGTGTCATTGGGCACAAAACGCTCTTCTTGACACATCGTCTCCAAAACCGCATGACGGCCGTCGGTAATGGCCAGGATATCGCTGTCATCGAGTGTGGGGCGACAGTACTGCCGTGCCACCGCGACCTCTGCAAGGGCCGCCAGCCCATCGAGCTGACTGAGTATCTGAGCCATCTGTTGGATACGATGGAGGTGTTGAGCAAGCTGGCACTGGAGGGCTTCATACAGCCGACGCTCCAGAGAGAGCGCCTCCTCCGCAGCCCGTAGCATATGCACCTCGCGGTCTTTCAGAGCTGGGGTAATGAAGCGTTCGGCGTGTACCAGGGTCTGTTTGCGGAGATACTCAGCCGGCACTTGGGACAAGTGGGCCTTACGGACTTCAAGGTAGTAACCAAAAACTTTATTAAAACCGATACGTAGTGAAGGAATCCCTGTGCGCTGACGTTCTTGTACCTCGAAGTGGTTCAACCAGGCTGTGCCTGAAGCTCCCTGCTCGCGTAGCGCCTCCAGTTCCGTATGGTAACCAGAGCGTATCACCTGACCATCACGGAGCGTCGCTGGTGGATCATCAACAATGGCATTGGCAATCAAATCAGCGAGGTCGCGGAGGGAGTCCCACTGGGCTGCGAGGGTGGTGAGTACAAGACTGCTACACGCACGCAGCTCTGCCTCAATGGCTGGTAGCCGGCCAATAGACCGGCACAAAGCGATAAGCTCACGAGGGGTCACTGTGCCAAGTGCCAGACGGCTCAAGGTGCGTTCAAAATCACTAAGTGTGTCCAGCGCCTGCCGTAATCGCGCCCGCCGGCTCGACTGTTTAACCAGTTCTGCCACAGCCTCCTGGCGCTCCTGCAGTGCTTGGAGCTGACACAGGGGTTGCGACAGCCATTGCCGGAGTAAACGCCCACCCATGGCGGTCAGCGTGCAGTCGATGACCGCGAGGAGAGACCCAGCGCGCCCCTGCGACACAGGAGAGTATGTCAGTTCGAGGTGACGCCGTGTCGTCTCATCGAGCACCATAAAATCGCCTGTGCTGTAGAGACGCAGACCATTCAGATGGGTCATGGTATTGTGCTGCGTCTCGTGTACATAGGCCACCAGGGCACCAGCGGCAGCGATAGCTAAGGGATGTCCCTCACACCCGAAGCCCTCCAAGCTGCGTACAGCAAATTGCTGGGTCAGTGTACGGTAGGCCCGCTCGAGGTGGAAATAGTGGGCTGCCCACGGCTGAAAGGTCGCGGAAAAAGTGTCTGATGTAGACTGCATGATATCGAGGGAGATCTCCAGAGGCTCTGGGAACAGCACTTCACGTGGCTGCACACGGGTATATTCGCGGTATAAAGCCTGCTGCCAATCAGGACTCTCCCAGGACGTTACGGCGAAGGTCCCTGTGGACACGTCGACGTAGGCAAAACCAGCTCCGCCTGGAGTAACGGCAATACTGGCGAGAAAGTTGTGTTCCTTCGGTGCCAGAATAGTGCTACTGATGACAGTCCCGGGAGTAATGACCCGCACGATGTCACGTTTGACTAAGCCCTCCGCCTGACTGGGGTCTTCGAGCTGTTCAGCAATGGCCACCTTGAAATCTTGCTGTAACAGACGGTCAATATAGCTCTCGGCGCTATGGATAGGCACGCCACACATAGGTATGGGATCATCTTGCTGTTTGTTGCGTGCGGTGAGGGCAATGTTCAGAGCCTTGGACGCCACGAGGGCGTCGTCTTGGAAAAGCTCATAAAAATCGCCCATGCGAAAGAATAACAGGGCGTCACCAGCTTTGGCCTTCAAATGCTGATATTGCTCCATCATTGGCGTGATGCTAGGAGCAGCAGGGAACGTAGAGGAAGTTTGCAGAGATGTCTGGGTGGTTTTGAGCATGATAACAGCGTCTCTCACCTGCCTCGTCGTGGCATCATTCATCGTAAAGGTATGCCAGCACACGCCGTTCGAGAGCCTCCATATGGCGGCGCTGCGTTGCTGAGCGCTCGTGATCGTAGCCTAAAAGATGGAGAATACCATGCAGGAGCAGGTAGACAACACGTTCTTCAAGCGACTGCTGGAGTGCATACGCTTCGCGTGCCGCTGTGGGTAACGAGACAATCACATCACGGCGAGCACGTTGGTTGCACGGTCCTGGTGGCGGTAGGTACGGTTCAGCTCTTGGAGAAGACAATCACTGCCAAAAACCACACTGAGTTCTCTATCACTACAGCCCAGGTAAGCCATAATGCCCCGCACGCGCCTCTTGACTGCAGCAGTGTGAATGGCCACAGTACGTTGACGATTTTGCACACGGATAGTCATAGGCGCATAGACTGTCAAGAATAGGTCAATATAGACTCAGGACGGAGGCTGGAGGGATGGCGTCTCCAGCCGTTGCTCATAACGGTTATACGCTTTCACAATTTCCTGCACCAAGGGGTGGCGGACCACGTCGCGCTCTGAAAAATAGACGAAGGCAATGCCCTCGATGCCTTGCAGAATGTGTTGAATCTGGATCAACCCAGATTCCTTGCCACTGGGCAGATCAACCTGCGTGACATCGCCTGTGATGACTGCCTTCGAATAAAAACCCAAACGCGTCAGGAACATTTTCATCTGTTCGACCGTCGCGTTTTGTGCCTCGTCCAGAATAATAAAGGAATCATTGAGGGTGCGCCCCCGCATAAAGGCAAGCGGAGCCACTTCGATAGCCCCACGTTCCATAAGCCGCTGGGCCTTTTCAAAATCTAACATATCATAGAGGGCATCGTAGAGCGGGCGGAGATACGGGTTGACTTTCTCGAGCAGGTCGCCAGGTAAGAATCCAAGCTTTTCTCCCGCCTCTACAGCTGGGCGCGCGAGAATGATGCGACTGCATTCTTTGCGCTCCAGTTCAGCGACAGCCATGGCCATGGCCAGATACGTTTTTCCCGTGCCCGCGGGGCCAATACCGATGACAAGATCATGCTGGCGGATAGCCTGAATGTAGCGCCGTTGTCCCAAACTTTTGGGGCTCACGAAGCGCTTTTGGGATGGCACCGCAATGCGTTCGGCCAGGAGGGTTTGCGGACTCAAATCCTCGCCATTTTCAAGTAAGCGTACCAAGAAGCCTAGGTCAGCGAGATCCAATCTGAGGCCGGCCTCGAAGAGACCATAGGCACCTTCAAGAAGGCGCACAGTCAGAAGCGTCGGCGCTGACTCCCCAACCACAGTCACCGTGGTGTCATGGGTGCGAATGCACACGCCCAATTGTTCTTCAAGGTAGCGCAAATTAGCATCCTGGATGCCGAATAACAGGGGAGTGATACGACTCCGTTTCAGCTCAAGCGTACGTTCCATGTGTATATGACAATTCTCCTCGCAATGTGTATAGCGTTAACGGAGAGCCTCGAGCAGCGTCTGACGTATCGTCTCGATATCCACATTATCGATGATCTTGCGTCCAGCAGCATCAGTCACATAGAATACGTCAATGGCACGGTTCGCCTCAGTAGAGATTTTCGCGAGAGCGACATCGAGCCCGCACTCGTACAAAATATGCGTCAGCCTGTACAGCAGACCAAGATGATCTTGCGCCTGCACCTCAATGATGGTATGGCTATCTGAGCTCGAGTTTTCTATGAAGACCTGTGGCGGCTGTGCAAACGCGCGCAGTTTGCGTTCGTGTGCAGGATGACGATGCTGGGTTAACACGGTCTCGAAATGGAGTCCCCCACGTAAAGCAGCCTGGAGATCCGCTTCGACTTGCCGCCACACCCGCTGGTCGGTAATTGGTGTTTTCTCAAGCGTCTCCACTTGCAAGGTATCCACTGCCACGCCATCACGGGACGTATAAATTTGTGCTCCGAGAATATTGAGCTTGTTCCGACTCAACGCTCCGGCAATCATGGAGAATACACCCCGGCGTTCAGCAACGCAAATGGTCACGTTGGTGAACCCGCCCGAAAAATTCTGTTCAGGATGCAAGAGAACGGGTGCCCTGAGGGGCAATTGCGTCATGCTGAGATGCCTGGCGACCTGGTCTGGAGGGGTAGCGACGAGATAGCGTGTTGGCATAGTATCGAGAAAGCGGTCAATATCTGCCACGTTGTATTGGGGATCAAGGGCTTCCAGGATAGCTGGACGCAACCGCTGGCAGAGTTCCTCGGTTAATAAGGGGGACGGAGGGCTTTGGCGTACGAGATAGTCGAGTGTCCGTCGATACAGGTCCGCCAACAACATGCCTTTCCAGGCGTTCCAGACATCTGGTCCGACTGCCGACGTATCGGCAAACGTGAGGAGATACAGTTGCTCGAGCCCTGATACCGTTTCCACCATACTGGCAAACTCCGCAATAACTTTTTCATCCGTAATGTCACGGCGTTGCGCTATACGGTTCATGGCCAGATGGTGCACGGTAAGGAGCTGGATCATACGACGTTGCTCGCCAGGGAGGCCCATACGCTCACACACGGTCTCGGACAGTTCCCCACTGCGGTAGACATGCGAGGCGCGTCCGGGGCCAATGTCTTTCCCCAAATCGTGCAACAGCAGCGCAAATTTCAACAGCGCCTTATCGGCGGTCTGGTGATAGAGACGCGCCAGGGGCTGGAGGAACGGCTCGTTCGTTTCAGCCAGGCTCTCGAGCACCTCAATGCTCCGCAGGGTGTGTTCATCGACTGTGTAACGATGGTACAGGTCGTGTTGTACCAGACAGGTAAGCGCATCAAACTCAGGGATATACGCGCCAAGCAACCCGTGCCGATGCATCGCACGCAGCACAGGAGCCGCATGCGGTTGCGACAGGATGCGAAAGAACACGGCA
>WNGH01007375.1_pt1 | contig 10471 bp, 10 predicted proteins | sample 5400631 | NCBI WGS metagenome assembly WNGH01 (sample SAMN13153373, study PRJNA577476) | soil metagenome | isolation source: 115 cm soil or saprolite under Garry oak tree replicate 1 | place: USA:California | collected 2016-06-15 | reverse complement strand
GTGGGGTACGACGTCGACCCGCAACAGGCCGGGAAGAGACGCAGACGAATCAAGGTCGAGGTGCTGCGACCCGATCTCACCGTCACGACGGTGCGTGGATTCACGGCAGCGCGCGACAATTTCGAGGCGTTGCGTCGCGATCTTCTCGATGACGGGGCCCAGGTGCGCGCCGACGCGGTGTACGAGCTGTCGTTCCTTCCCTCCGAGCGCTCGCTGCCGGTCCTGCTCAAGGCGGCGGCCGACCCGGATGAGAAGGTGCGGGATCTAGTGGCCCGGGGGCTCGGGCGGCTGGGCGACGAAGGGGGGATGCCGGCGCTCGTGGGTCTCATGGGGGATCCCCTCCCCTCGGTCCGGGCCGCGGCGGTCGATTCCCTCGTCCTGTTCGCCGGCCGGGCGACGCCGATCCTCCTCGGGGAGGTCGTCAGGCTGACGGCCGCGGAGCCGGCCGGCCTGCGGCTGGAGAGCCTCCTCGCCGCCCTGGGGCGCGTCGGCGACGAGCGGGCGCTCGTGCCGGTGTCGACAGCGCTTCGCGACGGCGGGTCGGCCGCCCGCGTCGCGGCGGCGCGGGCCCTGGGAGACCTGGGGTTGAGCGGGGGGATCACGCCGCTGCGCGCCGTCCTGTCCGACCCCGTTCCCGAGGTGCGCGAGGCGGCGGCACGCTCCATCGTGACCATCGCCGGGCCCGCGGCCCGCGGGATGATCGAGGACTACATCGCGCGGGAGACGGACCCCCGCCTCAGGGAGCGGGCGCGCGACCTCCTGCGGCGCTGACGTGACGCGCGCCTTGGGATAGAATGCGGGTCTTCCAGCAGGAGGTGAGCGACGATGGCTGAAACCCGATCGGCCGCCCCCAAGGTGACCTACGCGACCCTGGCGGCGGGCCAGACTCCCGAGTTCAACAAGGCGTACGACGAGGCGGTCGAAAGGGTCAAGGGGACTCTGGGGAAGACGCACGGCCTCCTCATCGGCGGCCGGGAGATCCCGGCCAAGGAAACGTTCGCCGACACGAGCCCGAGCGACACCCGTGTCGTGCTCGGCCGTTTCGCGAGCGGCACCCGCGCCGACGCCCAGGCGGCGATCGCCTCCGCGCGCAAGGCGTACGAGACCGTCTGGCGCGACCTCCCCTGGCGCGAGCGGGTCGCCTTCATCCGCAAGACCGCGTCGATCATCGAGAAGCGCCGCTACGACATCGCCGCTCTCATGAGCATGGAGGTGGGCAAGAACCGCCTGGAGGCGATGGGGGACGGCCAGGAGACGGCCGACCTGATGAACTACTACTGCGACCAGCTGGAAAGACACGAGGGGTTCGAAGAGCCGATGGACCGGCTGTCCGACAAGGAGGACAACCGGGACGTCCTTCGCCCGTTCGGAGTCTGGGTCATCATCTCCCCCTTCAATTTCCCGATGGCGCTCTCGGGAGGGCCCTCATCGGGGGCGCTCCTGGGAGGGAACACGGTCGTCTTCAAACCGGCGACCGACACGCCGATGACCGGCTACGCCCTGGCCGAATGCTACCGCGAAGCCGGACTGCCGGAGGGTGTCTTCAACTACGTGACGGGTCCGGGGTCGAGCGTCGGAGACGAGCTGGTGACGAACGCGGGCGCCGACGGCATCCTGTTCACGGGCTCGCGCGAAGTCGGCTTCGACATCTTCAGGAAATTCTCGCGCTCCTATCCGAAGCCGTGCATCGCCGAGATGGGCGGCAAGAACCCTGCGATCATCGCCGCCAGCGCCGATCTCGAGGCGGCGACGGACGGTGTCCTGAAATCCGCCTTCGGTCTGCAGGGACAGAAGTGCAGCGCCTGCTCGCGCATCTACGTGCACAAGTCCGTGGCCCGGCCGTTCGCCGACCTCCTGGTCGAGAAGACGAACCGGATCGCCATCGGAGACCCGGTCAGGAAGGAGAACTGGCTCGGTCCGGTCATCAACAAGGCGGCCCACGACAAGTACGCCCGGTTCGTCGAGATCGGCAGAAAGGACGGAAAGATCCTGGCGGGGGGCGAGCCGCTGCGCGGCGAGCCGTACGACCACGGATTCTTCGTGAAGCCGACCCTCATCGGCGGGCTGCCGAAGGAGCACCGGCTGATGCACGACGAGATGTTCCTGCCGATCACCTGCCTGTGGGAGTTCGACACGTTCGAGGAGGCGATCGAGCTTGCGAACCGGACCGAGTACGGTCTCACCGCGGGTCTGTTCAGCCGGGACGAGACGGAGATCAAGAAGTTCTTCGATCGGATCGAAGCGGGCGTCGTCTACGTCAACCGGCGCGCCGGCGCCACGACCGGCGCCTGGCCCGGGATCAACCCCTTCGGAGGCTGGAAGGGGAGCGGTTCGTCGGGCAAGTCCTCCGGCGGACCTTACTACGCCGCCCAGTTCATGCGGGAGCAGAGCCGCACGCTGATCAAGGGGTAGGCCCTCGAGGGGGCCGGTCATGCAGGCGCTTACGGTCGGCGACTCGAGGCTCGTCCTGGTCCAGGGGGACATCACCCTGCAGGACACCGACGCGATCGTGAACGCCGCCAACACGTCCCTTCTGGGCGGCGGAGGCGTCGATGGCGCGATCCACCGGGCGGGCGGCCCGCAGATCCTCGAAGAGTGCCGCTCGATCCTTGCCGCGCAGGGGGGCTGCCCCACTGGACAGGCGGTCGTCACCGGGGGCGGCCGGCTGAAGGCGCGCTTCGTCATCCATGCCGTGGGCCCGGTGTGGCGGGGAGGCGGTCACGGCGAGGACGCGGCGCTCCGCAGCGCCTACGCCGCCAGCCTGGCCCAGGCCCTCGCCGTCGGCGCGGGGTCCGTTTCCTTCCCCTGCATCAGCACCGGGGTCTACGGATTTCCCGTCGAGCGGGCCGCCCGCATCGCCTGCGACGCGGTGGCGGCTTTCGTGACCGAGCACGGCCGTCCGCGCGAGGTGCGGTTCGTCGTCTTCAGCGCTCGGGACCACGAGGTTTACGCCCGCCTGTTCGACCGGATCTCCTCCGGACCCTGAGGGCATGAACAAGCCGGCGCGCCGGGTGCGCGAAGTCCTCGACACCCAGGGGACGCGGGGTCCCGGCTTGCCTGCGCGGCACGGGTCCGGGTCGCTGCGCGACCCTCCCCTCGCCTCGCCTCGCCTCGCGCCGCCCGTCACGCTGAGAAGCGCGTGGCGGGGCCCCGGCGCAAGGTCTCGGACGACCGCGCGGGCAAGCCGGGACCCCGCGTCCCCTCGGTTGGATTCAGCCCTCTCGAAGGCTATCCTGCTCACAATGACGCCCAGACCGCGTCCAATGAAGATGCAGGGGGCCAGCGGAGAGCCGGGGAACGTGAATCCACCGGATGAGGCTCGACTCATCGGCGAGGCGCAGCGGGGGAGTGCTGTGGCATTCGAGGACCTGGTGCGCCGTTACGACTCGGGCGTGCTCCGGCTGGCGCTCAGGATCGTGCGGTCCGAGGAGGAGGCGCGTGAGATCTACCAGGAGGCGTTTCTCAGGACGTTCAGCACGATCGGCGAGTTCCGGGGCGAGTGCTCCTTCGGGACCTGGCTCTACAGGATCGTCACGAACCTGTGCCTGGACCACGCGCGCCGGCACCGGGCCGGACGGCGGAACGGTCCGCTTCTCCCGCTCGACGGCGAGCGCGGGGACCGCTGGACCGTCGAGGCGGCCCGGCTCCTGGTCGACCGGCGGCCGGGGAGCGACCCGGAGAGGGTCCTCGAATCGGGCGAAGTGCGCCGCCGCGTCGGCGAGGCGCTCGCGCTCCTGCCGGAGCGCGAGCGGCTGGTGTTCGAGCTGCGGCACGACCAGGGGCTGCGCCTGGCCGCGATCGCGGAGATCCTGGAGACCTCCGACCAGACGATCCGGAACTGCCTGTACCGGGCGCACCAGCGACTGCGCGCGGCGCTCGCCGACCTCAGAGAGATCGCGTCCGATGGGGCCTCCGGCCGGGCCCCTTCTCGCGACAGAACCGTCCGACTCGGGGGCCGACCCGAGAGGGCGAATGGGGTGGAATGATGCTCTGTGAAAAGAACCGCGAATCCATCGTGATGATGATCCACGACGAGCTGGAGGAGGCGGAGCGCCGCGACCTGGAGACGCACCTTCATGACTGCCCGACCTGCGCGGCGGTGCTGGAGGAGGAGCGGCGGCTGATCGAGCTCGTCGCCCGCTCGTCGGAAGGGGAGCCCGCCCCGGATCTTCTGCGGCGATGTCGCGAGGACCTGCACCGGGCCCTGGGCGGAGCGACGACCGCGGGGAGTCGTTCCGGGACCGCCGCGGCGCTCCGGGCCTGGCGACTTCGGCTGTCGCCCGCGTGGGCCACGGCACTCCTCGCGGCAGGCTTCGCCTTCGGCCGCGTCTTTCCCGGATCGGGGCTCTCGTCGCTGGGGTCCCGCCCGGAGACGGCCCTGGAGGCGGGGACCACGATCGCCAACGTCGATTTCCACGAGACCGATCCGCTCTCCGACCGGATCAGCCTGACCTACGACACGCTGCGACGGACGTCCCTCTCGGGGACGGCGGGCGACCCGCGGATCCGCCGGGTGCTGGTCGACACGGTGCGCGACAGCCGGAATGCCGGGCTGCGGCTGGAAGCCCTCGACGTGCTGCGCGGTCACGTGGACGATCGCGAGGTGCGCGCCGCCCTCGTGCGCGCGGTGCGCGACGACGACAACGCCGGCGCCCGGCTCAAGGCCCTCGAGGCCCTGAGGGGACGCGCGGCCAACGACCCCGAAGTACGCGGCGCCATCGTCGATGCGCTCGTGAAGGACACGAATCCGGGAGTGCGCGTGCGGGCCGTCGACGCGCTCCAGGGGACGCGCGGCCCCGAGACGCTGGCGGTACTGAAACGGCTGGCCGACCAGGATCCCAACGAGTACGTGCGCCTGCGCTCGGCCGCCCTGGTCAGCGAGATGCTGCCGCAGGAGCGCGCGCGATGAGCCGGCGTCCCGTTCTCCGCTCCTGGGTGGTCGCCGTGCTCTGCGCCTGCGCCGTGGCCGCCTCGCTCCGCGCCCAGGAGGCGCGCTATTACGCCGAGGGGCGCTTCCTGGTGCACGAGATCGCGGGCGTGGTGCGCGAGCCGGCGACTCGCATCCGCATCGAGACCGACCTCGGATCGGTGACCGTGCGGGCCGGCTCCGGCCCCGTGGTCCGCTACCGCATCCACGTGCGCACCCGGGGAGGAGACGACGCCGCGGCGCGGCGCCTCCTCGACGGGATGCAGATGAGCGCCTCGATGATCGGCGGCGTGCTCCTGTTCCGGGGCCAGAGCTCCGCTGCGGGGGCGGCGCGCGATCTGTCGGCCGATTTCGAGATCGAGGTGCCGGCGAAGACCGAGGAGATCGAGGTCGTGACCGGCGCAGGGGACGTCGCGGCGAGCGGGCTCGCGGGCCGGGCGACCCTCGCCACGCGCGGTGGCAACATCACGGTCGACCGTCTGGGCGGGACGCTCAAGGCCGAGACGCGCGGCGGGAACATCGACGTCGGCACCGTCGGGGCGGCGGCCCGCCTGATCACGGCCGGGGGGAACGTGCGCCTGGAGTCGGCGGCCGGAGAGGTCGTGGCGCAGACGTCCGGCGGCGACGTCGTCATCAGGAGCGTCTCCGACCAGGTGCGCGCCGAGACCGGCGGCGGGAACGTGCTCGTCGAGTCGGCCGATGGCGACGTGTCGGCGCAGACATCGGGAGGGAGCATCAGCGTCGGACGCTCGAAGGGCGAGGTGACGGCCGCGACCGGCGGCGGCAGCATCCGGATCACCTCGGCGGGGGGCGGCGTGCGCTGCGAGAGCGGAGCGGGTCCCATCTTCCTCAAGGGGATCGGGGGACCGATCCGGGCGGTCACCTCGGCGGGGAGCATCCAGGCCGAGCTTCTCGGGACGGCCCGCTCGCTGTTCGATTCAGACCTGCAGACGTGGCAGGGGGACGTCACGCTGGAGGTGCCCGAGACCCTGCCGTTGACCATCCGCGCCGTCGTCGACAATTCGAAGGGGAACCGAATCCAGAGCGCCTTCCCGCTGCGCGTCTACCGTGAGGCGGAGGACGCCGGCCGGCCGGTCGAGATCGGCGAAGGCTCCATCGCCGGTGGGGGCTCGCTCATCAAGATCCGGACCCTCGACGGCCACATCGCGATCCAGAAGATCAAGAGAACCGAACCATGAACCGGGAGGTCACGTCCATGTCGAGAACGCCCGTCGTCCTGGCAACGCTGCTCCTGCTCGCCGCCGCCCCGGCCTCGGCCGCGCGGCCGGCGCCGCCGCCGTCCCCGGCCTCCGGAGAGACGCCGTCCACTCCGCGGCCGGCGCCCCGCGCCCCCCGCGACCACATGATCTTCATGTCGTCGGAGGGCTCGTGGCTCGGCGTCAGCATCGCCGACATCACTTCCGAAAGGGCGAAGGAGCTGGGCATGAAGGAGGAGACCGGTGCAGAGGTCACCTCCGTGATGCCGGGCAGCCCCGCCGAGGAGGCGGGTCTTCAGAAGAAAGACGTGATCCTCGAGTACCAGGGGACGCGCATCGAGGGCGCCATGCAGCTCACGCGCATGGTGCGCGAGACTCCGCCCGGCCGCACCGTGACGCTCAAGACGCTGCGCGATGGCGAGACGCGGGTGGTGAAGGTCAAGGTCGCCGAGCACGACGGCGAGGAGCACGGGGGAATGTTCCACAGGCGGATCGAGATCCCGCCCATCGAGATGCCCGACATCGACCTGCCGGACATACCGTTCCTCGGGAGCGTCCCGTCCTCCTCGCGCCTGGGGGTCTCCGTCGAGAACCTCGGCGATCAGCTCGGCGAGTACTTCGGCGTGAAAAGCGGAGACGGGGTGCTGGTGCGCTCGGTCAAGAAGGGGAGCCCCGCGGAGAGCGCAGGGCTGCGCGCCGGGGACGTGATCGTGAAAGTGGACGGCGAGAGAATCTCCGACGCCGCCGATCTGCGGAGCCTCCTGCGCGGCCACCGCGGCAAGGCCTTCCCGATCAGCATCGTGCGCGACCGCCGTGAGCAGAACGTCACCGTCACGCTGCCCAAGCCGGAGGAGCCTCCCGAGGAGGAGCAGGAGTCGCGCTCCAGGGATCTGCAGAGGGAGCGCCACCAGAAGCAGGCCGACCTCGCCGCCCTCATCCAGGAGCGCGTCCGCAGCAGGATGGATCAGGCCAGGGCCAGGCTGGAGGCGGCGCAGGCCGCGTTGGAAGCCCGGGCAGGCGCGGCGGACGACGATATCTAGAACTCAGGCTCCCGTCCTCCCGCGGGAGCCGCGGACTTCGCCCGGGCCGTTCCTCCCACCTCAAAGCGCTGTCAGTCGGCACGGCCCGGCGCCCCGCAGGGGGCGCCGGGCTCCCCCCCCGGGGCCTGCGCCGGCCTTGCCACCCGGGCCCGGTATCCCGTAACCTTCGGAAAATGGCCGACGACTCACGCGGCGCGCGCGTCATCCGCGAACTGGGCCTGGGACGTACGCCACCGGATTTCGGGTGGGACGTGCTGTACCCGGTCGCGGCGACGGTGCCGCTGTGCCTCCTGGGGATCCATCTCATGCGCCGCCGCCTGGTGAAATAGCGCTTTTCGGACACACTCCTACTGCACGTCGATGGCCACGATGAGCCAGGTCCGGTCCTTCATCTCCATGCCGTGATGCGGCTCCATTCCCTTCCCCTCGTAGCGATACCAGGCGCCGGGCTTCATCGTCCCCCGCTGCGGGTCGATGGCGGGAAATTCCGACAGGCGCAAGCCCTTCGCGACCAGCGGGGCGGCGTCGATGAAGTAGACGATGTCCTCGCCTGTGTCCTCGGGCTTCGTGCTGTAGTGCGCCATCACCGGTCCGCCGGTGTTGAGGCACATCTCGCCGGTCTTGGAGGCGAAGTCGATCGCCATCGCCGGCTTGAGCGCCAGGATGCGGGCGACCGCCATGACCTCGGCCTGCGCCACCGCGGGCAGCTTCTGGATGGCATCGCACGCCGGTTCTCGACCCTTGTCCGGCGTCGTTTCGCCGGGCGCGCCGGCCGCGGTCGCCAGGATCGCCAGGGAGGTGACCGCGATCGCGCGCCATCCCCGACCCGGTGTGAATGTTCCGTTCAGTCGCATGGAGTCGTCTCCTTCGCATGGGACGTTCGGTCCCGAGGGTAACACTTCCACGCGGACCGGGGGCCGCTCAGATGAACACCGCCGCGGCGACCGACAGGAGTGACAGGGCGCGCGTCCGGTCGAGAAGGCGCAGCCGATCCGCGAACGCCGCGGCGCCCGCCCCGGGTGACGCGAGGAGATCGAGGTAGACGACGGCGGGCCGCAGGCCGGCGCTCTTCTTCGCGAGCCTGCCGAATCGATCCGGGCCGTCCCTGCGCGCCCTGAGGCGTCGGGCGCGTGCCGCGCGCGCCAGCCTCGGAGCGTCGGCGGAGAGGATCGCATCCAGGGCCTCGCCGGAGGCGTCGCTCCACGCCTCGCGCATCCGCCCCGCGATCCCGAGGTGCTGCACGAGCAGGCCGTCCGTCGGGCGCTCCGGCAGGTTCATCGACCAGGAGGACAGGGCGATGAGATCGCGGAACATCCCGGTGTCCGCGGCGATGACGGCGCCGCCCTCCAGCAGCGCGAGGATCGTCGCCTCGGCGACGATCCCGGCGCCCCCCTGGTGCGCAGACAGGGACGCCGAGAGCCCGGCGGCCTGAAGCGCCGCGTCGGGGTCGGCCGGGACGAACGGCTCGTGCAGGGCGCGAGCCGGCAGGAGCTCCGGGCGCCCGAGAGAGGGCGGAACGATCACGCGGGCGTGCCGCTGGCGCTCGACGATCCAGTCGATCGCAGGCCGGGTCGCGGGACGGTCGGGGTTGAACAGGAGGACGCGGACGCTCGGCCCCGGTGGCATCGAGGCCCGATCCTACACGAGCGGCGGGTGGCGCGGGGCCGGCCGCGCCGATCGATCCGCTAGAACTTCACTCCAAGGCCGATGTACGGTCCCTTGTAGGTGTTGTTGACCGAGCCGAAGTCCTTGTCGGTGACGTCGAAGCGGAACTGGCGGTACCCGGCGAAGAACCCGAGGACATGGGCGACATACATCTCGGCCTGCACGCGGGCGTCGATGATGTCCACGTGCGTCCCCGAGACGGTCGCCTGCACGCCGTTCAGCTCCGCCTTGATGTGGAAACCGGGCAGCGGCTTGATCGTGACGTAGGCCGCCAGGGTCGGGTAGGGGACGCTCTGGTCCAGCGAGGCTTGGCCGCTCACGGAGCCGTTGAGGTCCATCTTGATCTTGGCCTGGTTCACGCCCAGACCGAGCCCCACGTCCACCAGCTTCAGGTCGGCGATGCTGAACAGGAACTTGCCCTGGAGGAGCTTCACGTCGAGATCGCTCTTCAAGTTCTGGCCGGCGGTGTAGAGCTTGTCGTCGAACACGAACGACTGACCGAGAGTCGTGTCCCCCGACCTGGACGAGTCGAAATAATCGAACACCAGGCGCGTCTTGCTCCAGCGGAACCAGACCCGCCCCATGACCGTGTTGTCGGTCTTGTCGAGGCCGAGAGTGTCGTGGAAGTCGAAGGTCGTGCCGTTCAGGATCGAGCCGTCGATCGAGGCGCTGCCGTCCTGGCTCTGGTGCCAGTACGAGCCCTCTGCGCCGATCCAGTCTCCCAGCGCGAGGGCGGGAGTCGGTGCGGCGCACAGCAGGACGAGCGCCAGCGGCAGCGACAAAAGGGCGTTCGACAGCGGCCTGCAATTCTTGCGTGGTTCCATAGAATCCCCTCCTCCCCGGGCGACCGGACGAGCGATGCATAACCTAATGCCCGCCTCGCCACCGGGCAAGTCGCGGGGCTCCGACCGGGCCGCGGACGCGGGGTCCCGACGGTCGGTTGACACCCCATCGGGGGGGTCCTAGAATCGAAGCATGGCGCGCGGCGGCGACCATCCCGACGATCTCGTTTACGACTGGAACCTCTCCGACCTCCCGGCAAGACCGTCCCTTCCGATCGGTCTCGACGACGAGACGCTGCGCGACGGTCTGCAGGGGCCGAGCGTCACCGATCCGCCGATCGAGATGAAGGGCAGGATCCTGCGCGCCATGGACGCGCTCGGCATCGACACGGCCGACGTCGGCCTGCCGGGCGCGGGCCCGAAGGCGGTCGCCGACTCGACCGCGCTGTGCCGGCAGATCGTGGAGGAGAAGCTGTCCATCCGCCCGAACTGCGCGGCGCGCACGATGGCGCGTGACATCGAGCCGATCGCGCGGATTGCCTCGTCCACGGGTCTCCCGGTGGAGGCCTGCCTGTTCATCGGCTCATCGGCGATCAGGCAGTACGCGGAGGACTGGTCGATCGATCTGCTTCAGCAGCGCACGGAGGAGTCGGTCAGGTTCGCCGTCAGGGAAGGGCTTCCGGTGATGTACGTCACCGAGGACACCTGTCGCGCGCATCCCGACACGCTGCGGCGCCTGTACAGGACCGCCATCGACTGCGGGGCGCGGCGTCTGTGCGTGACCGACACGGTGGGTCACGCGACGCCCCACGGAGCCGTGCAGGTGGTCCGTTTCGTGGC
>WNGH01023113.1_pt1 | contig 10472 bp, 9 predicted proteins | sample 5400631 | NCBI WGS metagenome assembly WNGH01 (sample SAMN13153373, study PRJNA577476) | soil metagenome | isolation source: 115 cm soil or saprolite under Garry oak tree replicate 1 | place: USA:California | collected 2016-06-15 | reverse complement strand
CCCTGGCCGCGATTCAGGATGCCGTGCAGCGCGGCAAACGAGTCCTGGTTGTAGGGGGCACCGGCCTGTATCTGCGTGCCCTCACCCGTGGCTTGTTTGCCGGGCCACCGGCTGATCCGGCGCTGCGCGCCCGGCTGCACGAGCAGGAGCAGAGCGAAGGCCCAGGGTTTCTACACCGCTGGCTGGGAAGCGTGGATCCTGAGGCAGCGGCCCGCCTGCACCCCAATGATGCTGTGCGGTTAATCCGTGCCCTGGAGGTGTTTCTCCTGAGTGGCACTCCGTTGAGTCAGTGGCAACGTGCCCACGGCTTTCGTGAACGTCTCTTCTCGACCCTCACCATCGGTTTGGTGATGGACCGAGAGACTCTACACCGCTGCATCGAGCAGCGCTGTCGTCAGATGATCCGCGACGGGCTCGTCGATGAAGTGCGTCGTGTGTGGGAGCTGGGCTACGGGCCTGAGCTCCCACCGCTGCAAACCATCGGATATGCCCAGATTGGCGGTATGCTGCAGGGACGCTATCGGCTCGAAGACGCAATCGCGCACATGGCCCTGGAAACACGGCGTCTGGCCAAGCGTCAGCTCACCTGGCTACGCGCCGAGCCCGGGCTGTGCTGGTACGCCCCTACGCAGACGCGAGAGATCGCCGCTGCGGTGGAGCTGTTTTTTGACCATGACAGAGGAAGCCGTGCCGACCACCTACCTGGATTTTGAAAAGCCGCTCGCAGAGATCGATAAACGTCTCGACAGTCTCAGACGCCTGACGGCGCGCTCAGATGCAGAACAGGTGGAGCTGCTCGACCTGGAAGAGCAATGCCGGCAGCAGGAAGCCCAGATCTACGACGCGTTGTCGCCCTGGCAGCGGGTACAGCTCTCGCGCCACACTGACCGAGTTGCACGGAGACCGTGGCTTTGCTGATGATCCGGCGATTGTCGGCGGCTTGGCCCGCTTCCGTGGCCAGCCGCTGGTGGTGGTCGGACACCAGCGCGGCCGCACAGTGGCGGAAAAAGTCCGGCGGAACTTCGGCATGCCGCGGCCCGAGGGCTACCGCAAGGCGTTGCGGCTTTTTCACCTCGCTGAGTGCTTTCACCGGCCTGTGCTGACATTTATTGACACTCAGGGCGCCTATCCTGGAATCGATGCTGAGGAGCGTGGCCAGGCCGAGGCGATCGCCCGTAACCTCCGTGAGATGGCTGGCCTACGCACGCCGGTGATCGTGGTGGTGATCGGCGAGGGGGGGAGTGGAGGTGCCCTGGCGCTCGGGGTCGGGGACCGAGTCCTGATGCAAGAGAACGCCTGCTACTCGGTGATCACCCCCGAAGGCTGTGCCGCGATCCTCTACGGCGAGCGGACGCCTGAGCGCGTGGCGTGGGCAGCCGAGGCACTCAAGGTTACCGCGCCCGATCTCCTCACCCTGGGGGTGATCGACGCGGTGGTACCAGAGCCGCCCGGGGGCGCGCATCGCTATCCCGAGGCTGCCATCGCCTTGGTAGGAGAGGCCCTCGCCCAACACCTGCGAGAGCTGGTCGCGTTGCCGCTCGACGAGCTGCTGGCGCGGCGCTACGCCAAGTTTCGCCGCATGGGTGAGGGAGCGGTAGTGGAAGGGAAGAACGAGAGCATACCCTGATGGAGGGGCAACCAAGGAGTCGGAGAAACGGAGAATCGGGGAAACGGGGAAGGGGGAGGAACGGGAGTACACCCTGATAGGGTATAGGAGACAGCTAAGTCTACCTGGCCACTAGCGATACTGTTGATAAGTCTCCCCCAGCACCTAGCACCTAACCCCTAGTGCCCTCCCAGAGCGTAGACGTTACCCCTGAATCATAGTAATAGACGGCTCGTGTCGCAAAAACGCACTCCCCCCTCGCTCGCCCTGTTGCGCGAGCAGATCGATCGCCTTGACTCCCAGATCCTGACGCTGCTCAACCGCCGGGCGCGTCTGGCTGCGCGCATCGGCCATACCAAGCGCCAAGATGGGGACGGCGTTTATGTGCCTGGCCGTGAGCGCCAGGTCCTGGCGCGCCTGGCGAAGCTCAACCAAGGCCCGCTGCCCAACGAAGCGGTGTGGGCGATCTACCGCGAAATCATCTCGGCCTCGCGTGCCCTGGAACAATCGCTGCGCATCGCCTATCTTGGTCCGCCCGTGACCTTCACGCACCTGGCCGCGCGTGAACACTTCGGCTCACAGGCGGTGTTTGTCCCGGTCCCGACCATCCCCCAGGTGTTTGCCGAGGTAGAGCACACCCAGGCCGACTACGGTGTGGTGCCGGTGGAGAACTCCAGCGAAGGCGCCGTGGCCATTACGCTCGATATGTTTGTCGAGACCAGCCTCAGCATCATCTCTGAGGTGTCTTTGGAAATCCGCCATTGCCTGCTCAGCCGCGCGCCGCAGCTGACGCGCGTCAAACGCGTGCTGGCGCACCCGCAGGCCCTCGCGCAGTGCCGGCGCTGGCTCACCGCGCATCTGCCCGGCGTGGCCACCGAGGAAGTCAGTAGTAACTCGCGCGCCGCAGAACTGGCCGCAGGCGACCCGCAGGCTGCGGCCATTGCTGGCCACCTAGCGGCGGAGCACTATAAGCTCAACGTGCTAGCAGTAAACATCCAGGACCAAGCCGCTAATTTCACCCGCTTTGCTGTACTCGGCCGAGAGCCGCAGCTCACACGGCCGAGCGGACACGACAGGACCTCGCTCCTGCTCTCGGTGCGAGACGAGGTCGGGGTCCTCTGCCGCACGCTCAAACCGTTTGCCGACAACGCGATCAGCCTCTTGCGGATCGAGTCGCGGCCGCTGAAAGGCCGACCCTGGGAGTACCTGTTTTTCATCGACGTGGACGGTCACATCACTGACGAGCCCCTCGCCCGCGCGCTGCAGGAGATCAAGCCCCTCTGTTTGTTGGTCAAAGTGCTAGGTTCGTACGCCACCGCCAACCACGCTCCTGCTACTCGGTAACTGCTTATGGATATTAGCAAACACGTGCCCGCATGGATCCGCACTCTCACTCCCTATCAGCCCGGCAAGCCGATCGAAGAGCTCGAACGGGAGTACGGCATTCACGACTCGATCAAGATCGCTTCAAACGAAAACCCGCTCGGCCCCTCGCCACGGGCGCTGACGGCCCTCACTGCCGCCCTGCCCAATCTGCACCGCTACCCGGACGGGGACGCGTTTTACCTGAAACGGCGGCTGGCGGAAAAGCTGGGGGTCGACCGCTCGCGCCTGATTATCGGCAATGGGTCGAACGAACTCATCGAGATGATCGTGCGCACGTTTCTGCGTGTCGGTGAGGCGGTCATGGTTGGCAAACATGCCTTCGCCATCTATCACCTGGTGGTGCAAGCCGCCGGTGGGCGTACGATTAGGGTGCCGCACAAAGGGTTCAAGTTCGACCTGGAGGCGATGGCTCGGGCGATTACCCCGGACACCCGCCTCGTGTTCCTGGATAACCCGAACAACCCGACCGGGACCATCTACGTGCGGAGCGAGTGGGAAGCGTTTCTGCAAAGCGTGCCGGCCGACGTGCTGATCGTGGTCGATGACGCCTACCTGGAGTTTGTCGATGATCCCGACTACCCCAACTCCCTGGAGTACCACGACGAGGGCCGGCTGCTCATGACGTTGCGGACGTTCTCGAAGATCTGCGGTCTGGCCGGGGTCCGCGTGGGCTACGGGGTGTCGTCACCGGAAGTGATTGATGCGCTCAACCGCATCCGCCAACCGTTCAACGTCAACTCCCTAGCGCAGGTGGCGGCCCTGGCGGCGCTCGACGATGAGGAGCATATCCGTCGCACCCAGGAGAACAACCGCCAGGGCCTGGCATATTTGCGCCGTGAGCTGGACCGCTTGGGTCTAGAGTATGCGCCGAGTTGGGCGAACTTCCTGCTGGTCAAAGTCGGCGTCGGCACCTATGAGCGCCTCTTGCCCGAGGGCGTGATCATCCGGCCGATGGAGGGGTATGGGTTTCCCGGCTACGCGCGCGTGAGCGTCGGCACCCCGGCGGAAAACGCGCGATTCATTGCGGCGATGGAGAAACTGCTGCGGCAGAACGCCGGGGGGAGGTAGGGGGGACGTATACGTTATCAACTCCCACTTCCCTCACTTTGTGTCGCCTATACACCGTACCCGGGTCCCCTCTCCCCTCGTGGGAGAGGGACAGGGTGAGGGGGCGTACGGCAGCAGCACGACTGCAACAGGCCCTCACCCCGACCCTCTCCCGCACGGCGGGAGAGGGAGAAGACGGGTGCTGGCTATGACCTTGCTATTCAACCGTCTCGTCATTGCTGGGGTAGGCTTGATCGGGGGCTCGCTCGGACTCGCGGCCCGCGCGCGGGGGTTGGTCGGTGAGGTTATCGGCTTCGGTCGGACCGAGGCCAACCTGCAGGTGGCCCTGGAGCGCGGCATCCTCGACGCCTATACCTTCGACCCCGCAGAGGCGGCCCGGGGGGCCGACCTGCTGCTACTGGCGGTCCCTGTGGAGGCGACCGGACCGGTGGCCGAGCAATTCGTGCCCTTTCTTCCTGCCGGCTGCGTCATCACCGATGCCGGGAGTGTGAAAGAACCAGTTGTGATCGCCCTGGAACGGCTCCTGCCGCCGACCCTGCCTTTCGTTGGTGCCCATCCCATCGCTGGGACCGAGCACGCGGGCGCGGCTGCGGCAGTAGCCACAGGGGTGGGCATGCGGGTCGAAGAGATGGACATGGGGACGCACGATCAGATCCTGGCCCGGGTGAGCCATCTGCCGCACATGATTGCATTTAGCGTCATGCAGGCGATACTGGATGCCCGCGTTGCTGGCATCGACCTGCTCGCCTACACAGGCAGTGCGTTTGCCGACCTCACGCGAGTAGCCGCGAGCCCAGTGGAGATGTGGCGGGACATCTGCCTGGCAAATCGTGAGGCCCTGCTAGCTGCCCTGACCGAGTTCGAGGACGCCCTAGCACAGATGAAAGCGTGGGTGGCAAGTGGCGACGACCAGGCCCTGGCAGCGGCGATCAGCCGGGCGCGGGCCGAGCGCCAGCGCCTCACGCGGTTGCGGGAGCGTGCATGAGCGACACCCTGGTCATCCATCCGGCTCCTTCCGGCGTGTGTGGCGCCCTCACGCTGCCGGGGGACAAATCGATCAGCCACCGGGCAGTGATATTTGCTGCCATAGCTAATGGCGAGAGCCGTATTCTCAACTGCTCGGGAGGCGGCGACAACCGTAGCACTCTCAGCGCGTTCCAGACCCTCGGGGTAGAGATCGCTCAGACGGGGACTGAGGTGTTGGTCACAGGGCGCGGCTGGAGCGGGCTGTGCACCCCGGCCGGGACGATCGACTGCGGCAATTCCGGCACCGCTATGCGCCTGCTCACCGGCCTGCTCGCCGGCCGCCCGTTCGTCTCGCGGCTCGATGGGGATGCGTCTTTGCGCAGCCGGCCGATGGGCCGCATTATTACGCCGCTGCGCCAGATGTGCGCGGACATTGCCAGCGAAGGCGGAGAGAACCGCGCGCCACTCCGCATCGACGGCAGGAAATTGCAGGGCATCACCTACCGCAGCCCGGTGGCCAGCGCCCAGGTCAAGTCAGCGCTCGTGCTCGCCGGTCTGCAAGGGCGTGGCTGCACCCGCGTGTGGGAACCCGTGCGTTCACGCGATCACACCGAGCGCCTGCTCCCCGCCTTCGGTGGACGGCTGCAGGTCAACGGCACCGAGGTCACAGTGGTAGGCGAACAGGAATTGCACGCGTGCGATGTCGAGGTGCCGGGGGACCTGTCATCGGCGGCGTTTTTCATTGGCGCGGCCCTGGTGATCCCTGGCTCTGAACTGTACGTGTATGGGGTTGGTCTGAACCCGACCCGCACGGGCGTGCTTGAGGTTTTGCAGGCGATGGGAGGGAAGATCACGACCCTGAACCCGCGCGAGGTTTGCGGCGAGCCGGTCGGTGACCTGCTGGTGCGCACGAGCACACTCCGTGGTATGGCAATCGATGGAGCACTGGTGGTGCGGGCCATTGATGAGTTGCCGGTGGTCGCAGTCGTGGCCCCTTTTGCCCAGGGCACCACGGTCATCCGCGGAGCCCAGGAACTGCGGGTCAAAGAGAGTGACCGCATTCACGCCTTGGCGACGGCCTTGCACGTGCTCGGCGCTGAGGTCACCGAACTGCCCGATGGCTTGGTGATCGAGGGTGGAAGCGGGCTGCACGGCGGGTACGTGCAGAGCTGCGGCGACCACCGCATCGCCATGGCCCTTACTGTGGCTGGACTAGCCGGAACCGGGGAGATAGTGCTAGAAGGAGCAGAGAGTGTTGCTATTTCGTTCCCCAGTTTCTATAGCTTGGTGCGAGATCTGACCGGGCCAACCACCATACGTCCATGAAGACAGGACTTATCATCGCTGTTGACGGCCCGGCTGGTGCGGGGAAGAGCTCGGCGAGCCGACTGCTGGCCGAGTCCCTTGGGTATCGGTGTGTCGACACCGGTGCGCTGTACCGTGCGGTCGGCCTGCTCGCTTTGGAACACGGCGTGAGCGCCGAAGACCCTACTGGTCTGGCGGCGTTGTGCGACGGTCTCGTCCTGCGCTTCGTGCCAGGCCCAGAGGGCCTGCGTCTCCTGCTGGGCGAGCGTGACCTCACTGCCGCCATCCGCCGGCCTGAGGTGAGCCAGATGGCATCCAAAGTCTCGGCCCAACCGGCCGTACGCCAACGGCTACTCGCCCTACAGCGCGAGCTGGGCAACGGAGGTGGGGTGGTGGTGGAAGGCCGCGATATCGGAACCGTGGTCTTTCCCGATGCCGATGTCAAATTTTACCTTGATGCCTCGCCTGAGGAACGGGGACGCCGGCGGCACGCCGAGTTGCAGCAACAGGGGAAGCCGGCGAGTCTGACCGCGACTATCCAGGAAATGGCGGAGCGGGACCGGCGGGACAGCGGGCGGGCGTATGCGCCTCTGCGACGGGCTACGGACGCGGTGGTGGTGGACACCACCGTCCTGACCCCCACCGAAGTCGTGGATACGATGGTCCGTTATATTCATGCCGCGCGCAAGTGCTGATGGGAGCAGGGAAAAAAAGAGACCGCAGCTCTTGCAACCTGAAGAGGAGGAGGGTATGGAAAGGCGATAATCAGGGAGATTCGTAGGGGGTACACCACAGAATGGAACAAGACAAGGAAGAATTCGTAGAAACAGCGCCGCAACCAAGGGGCAGCGGGATCAGGGAAGACTTCAGTCAGCTGTTCGAGGAGAGCCTGCGGTCGGTCAAGCCTGGGGAGATCGTACGCGGACGCGTCGTGAAGATCGGCCCAGAGTTCGTCACCGTTGATATCGGCTATAAATCCGAGGGACATATTCCACTCGCCGAGTTCCGCCTGCGTGATGGCCGCATCGCCGTGCACGAGGGCGAGGAGATCGACGTCTATTTTGACGCGGCCGACTCGGAGCAGGAAGGGATCGTGTTGTCTCGGGCCAAAGCCCAACAGTTTCGCGTGTGGCGTGAGATCGAGGAGGCGTACCTGCACAAGAGTGCTATTGAGGGCGCCATCGTTGGCAAAGTAAAGGGCGGTCTCAAGGTCGATATCGGCGTGACCGCATTCCTCCCAGGCTCGCATGTGGATATTCGTCCGGTGCGCGACCTCGACCGCTTTATCGGCAAGCGCGGCAAATTCGCGGTGCTCAAGTACAACCGCGCCCGCGCCAACGTGGTGGTGTCCCGCCGGGCGGTGCTGGAGCAAGAGCGGGACTTGCTGCGCGAGGAAACTCTCAAGGTGCTCGAAGAGGGGGTCATCATCGAGGGGACGGTGAAGAACATCACCGACTACGGCGCATTCGTGGATTTGGGGGGCATCGATGGCCTCTTGCATATCACCGACATGTCCTGGGGTCGCATCGGGCACCCGTCGGAGGTGGTGACCGCAGGCGAAAAGCTCAAGGTCGTGGTGCTCAAGTACGATCCCGAACGCGAGCGAGTGTCCTTGGGCCTGAAGCAGTTGATCCCCGACCCCTGGGCTACGGTGACCGAACATTACAGCGTGGGCAGTCGGGTGCGGGGCAAGGTGGTCAGCCTGGCCGACTACGGCGCGTTTATCGAGCTGGCAAAGGGGGTCGAGGGCCTGCTGCACGTTTCGGAGATGTCGTGGACCAAGCGGGTGGTCCACCCCTCTAAGCTGCTCTCGGTTGGGGAAGAGGTCGAAGTGGTAATCCTCGATATAGACCCCGGGCACCGGCGCATCTCGCTCGGCCTGAAGCAGGTCGGGCCCAACCCCTGGGAGTTAGTGCGCCTTAACCATCCGGTGGGCAGTCGCATCCACGGCAAGATCAAGAGCATCACCGACTTCGGGGTATTTGTGGAGGTCGAGGACGGGATCGATGGCCTGGTGCACATCTCTGACCTGCACTGGACCAAGAAAGTGAAGCACCCCTCGGAGCTGTACAAAAAGGGGGACGAGGTGGACGCGGTAGTCCTGGGGGTGGACGTGGAGAATGAGCGCGTGTCGCTGGGGATCAAACAAGCTGTGACTGACCCCTGGCTCACGCTGTCCCAGCGTCATCCGGTGGGCGGCCGCGTGCAAGGCAAGGTGACCAGCGTCACCGACTTTGGCGTCTTTGTCGAGGTCGAGGAGGGGATCGAAGGACTTATCCACATCTCGCAGCTCTCCACAGAGCGGGTGGAGAAACCCTCGACGCTGTTTCAGGTGGGTAAGCTTGTGGAGGCTGAGGTCATCCACATCGACCCGCGCGAGCACAAGATGGGGCTCAGTATTAAAGCCCTGCGGCGCAGTGAGGAACGTGCGGAGATGGAGGCCTATCTGCGGCGCGAGCGGGAAGAGGCTCGGTTCTCCTTCGAGGACATCCTACGCGAGGAACTGCGCTTGGATAAGGACGAGGGGGAAGAGAAGAGCGGTCGGCGGAAAGGATAGGAGAGGAGGGAGCGACGGTGCAACGGACGCACGTGGTCGGCCGGGGGCTCGGCATTCTCGGCGCGTTTCTCCTCGTGTTTGCCCTGACCGCCTTTCTGCTGGCCTATGTGGGCAGTGGGCGGGATGGCCTCGGGTTGTGGTCTGCCGCCGTGGGGATCATCGAGGTGCGTGGGGTGATTGACGGCGACGATGAGGTTATTCCGGCCATCCAGCGCTTCGCCAAGTCCGACCAGGTCCGGGCAGTTGTCTTACGTATCGAGTCGCCCGGTGGAGGGGTGACGCCGTCGCAAGAAATCTACCGCGAGCTGACCCGTCTGAAAGAGAAAAAGCCGGTCATCGCCTCCCTTGGGGGGGTCGCGGCCTCAGGCGGTTACTACATCGCCAGCGCCTGCAGCGCGATCGTGGCCAATCCAGGTACGATTACCGGTTCCATCGGCGTGATCATGGAGACGGTCAACGTCCAGGGGCTACTGGACAAACTCGGGGTGAGGGGCAGTGTCATTAAGGCGGGGACGTACAAAGACCTGGGCTCGCCGCTGCGGGAGATGACGGCCGAAGAACGGCAGATCCTCAAGACGATGCTAGAGGACGTACACCAGCAATTCATCACTGCGGTGGCGACCGGGCGGAACATGGACGCGGCGGCGGTGCGGGCCCTGGCCGATGGCCGGGTGTACTCCGGCGAGCAGGCGCAGCGTCTCGGTTTGGTGGATCATCTGGGCAACCTCCAAGATGCGATTACCTTAGCGGGGGAGAAAGCTGGCATCACGGGCGAGCCGCAGGTGATTCGTGCGGAGACACGGCGGCGAGCTTGGTGGCAGCGACTGCTGTCGCTCTGGCTTGGTGAGGCTTTTGAGGGCGGGGAGGTCGGGGTGCGACTTCTATACCTGGGACCCCGACTCTCTTGAAGAGGGAGGCACGGTTGTGACTAAGCGGCAGTTGATTGAGGAAGTTGCCCAGCGGTATCCTCGTTTCTCCCGGCGGGACGCCGAGGTGATGGTCAATGCGGTGTTCGACAGTATGACTGACGCCCTAGCTAAGGGAGAGCGGATTGAGATTCGCGGGTTCGGCAGCTTTATCGTTAAACAACGCGCGGCCCGCGAAGGGCGCAACCCGCGTACCGGTACCTTGGTGTCGGTATCCGCCAAGAAGGTGCCGCTCTTCAAGGTCGGTAAAGAGTTGCGGTTGCGGGTCGATGGTCAAACTGGGGTGGAGACCGACGTAGCCAGGAGCGACGAGGGAGCCGAGAACGAGAGCGGGGTATGAGCGCGCACCTGACTCAGGAACAAGACCAGTGGGAGGACGGGGTGCGGGTGTTATGGGCGCCCTGGCGGATGCGCTATATCGAAGCGGAAAAGCCGAGCGGCTGTATCTTCTGTCCGGCTACCGACGAGACCGCGCTGCGGTCCGCGCTGATCTTAGAGGTTACCCCCCACTCCCACGTCATGCTGAATAAGTACCCCTATAACAATGGCCACCTCCTGATTGCGCCGCGTCGCCACACCGCCGTGCTTGCCGACCTACCCGAAGGAGAATTTATTGACCTCATGGCCCTGCTCCGTCGCGCTGTGGCGGTACTCGAGA
>WNGH01007374.1_pt1 | contig 10472 bp, 9 predicted proteins | sample 5400631 | NCBI WGS metagenome assembly WNGH01 (sample SAMN13153373, study PRJNA577476) | soil metagenome | isolation source: 115 cm soil or saprolite under Garry oak tree replicate 1 | place: USA:California | collected 2016-06-15 | reverse complement strand
CGTCGCCTCGGACACGAAGCCCAGATTTACGAGGAGCTTTCCGACGGGTTGATGGGTCTTGAGCTGCTCGAGCAGCGCGATCCGCAGCTGATCTTCGGTGAGGATCCCCTGCGATATCAAAATCTGCCCGATATGGCGCTTGGCCTGCGGGGAGACCGCTTGGGCGCTGAGGCGCGGGGAATTCATCAAGAGGGCTATTTGCTCAGCTCCTGCATGCGCAGCCGCGCGCGCGCGGGGTCGAAGCTCGCCACGCGTTTGTCGGTCAGGGCGAGCGCCCGCTGGTAAAACTCGAGCGCCAGCTTTCCCTGGTGCAGCTGATCGAGACTGACGGCGAGATTGAAGGCGTAGTCGGCATTTTCCGGATCGACCGAGTGGGCTTTGAAGTACGCCGCCTGGGCTTCGCTCCAGCGTGACTGCTGCGCATACTGGTTGCCGAGCGAGAAGTGCAGAAGCGCGGACTCGGGCAGGCTAGCGATGAGGGTCTTCAAGCGACTCTCGGAGGCCACCGGGTCTAGCTGCCCGCGCAGCGAGATGAGGCTTGCCACCGCGTGGCTGTCGCGCGGGTCGATCTCGAGCAGCCTGAGATAACGCGCTTCGGCCGAGCCCAGCTGGCCGCTGCGCACGTCGATGGCCGCGAGGCCGAGCAGCGCGTCGCGGTTGGTCGGCTCGCGCGCGAGCGCCCGCTGGTATCCGTCCCGGGCGGCGGCGAGGTCGTTCCTCTGGAACGCCTGATAGGCCTGCTCGACCAGTGGATCGATGGCGAGCGTGGGGGCATTGATTGCGATCGGCGCGAGCACCTCGCCTGCCCGTGGCGAAACGGATCCGGTCGAGCCCGAGGAGGATTCGGGCCGCAACGCCGGAGACCCCGAGGTGAGGGTTCCCGAGGTCGGTTGGGACTTCAGGCGCGGCGGACGCACCGGCTGTATCGGAGGAATTCCCGGAACTGCGGTGCGCGCTGGCGCAGGCACCGCGGGCTGCGGTGCTGGCGGAGGGGGCGCTGCGTCGGGCTGGGAAGGTCTTGCCACGGTGGCGGACGCAGTTGTGGGAGCGGGCGTCGCGACCGGTCGGGCCTGCATTTCCACCGGGGGAACACTATACCTCGGCCGCATTTGCCACCATACATACCCCGCGTAGCCCAATCCGACCACGGCGAGTGCGCCCAGAGTGAGATAAAACGGCCGACGCGGGTTGTAGTCCATCTCCTTCACCTGAAAAAGCTGTTGAGCCTGCGCGCGCTCACCCGTACGGGCGAATTCGTTCGTCGAAGGGGTCGGGCGCGCCGCAGGCTCGAACGTCGCCTGTTCCTCAAGCGAAAATTCGGGCCTTGCCGCGGCCGTCTCGGCAGCCTGCGTTTCCGAGGAGGGCAAATCGTCGGTGAGGATCTCAAGCGGCTGCGAGATGTCGGGCAGCTTCTCCCGGGTCATCACAGGCTTAGTTGGCTCGGGTTTGGGCTCCGGAGAGGGCGCCTCCGCCTTGGCGACCTGCTTGGCGAGCTCGGCTTTTTTCAGGGCTTCGAGGAGCAGGCTCATCTTGAGAATTCGGGTAACCCCGACTTGCCGGGGTTGGGCCGCGAAATGAAGTCCTCACCCGGAATCATGCTTCGGAACGAGCGGAAGTCACCGTCGATGCTCGCATCCTTGACCACGATGGGGCGCAGGAAGACGACGAGCTCGGTCTTGGTGTTGTTGCGGTTGCGCGAGCTGAAAAGCGAGCCTATGAACGGAATGGAGTTGATGATCGGAATCGTGTCCTCGACGTCGTTGACCGAATCCTCGATCAATCCCCCCAGCACGGCGATCTGGCCGCTGTTGATCTTGATCAGCGACTCCATTTCCCGCATGCGCAGCTGCGGCACCTGGTTGGGAATGCCAGCGGGCAGCAATGGATTAGGGTCATTCACGAACCGGATGAGGCGCGTCGTGGAGGGCTTTACGTTGAGCAGGATCGTGTCATCGCTGCTGATCTGCGGCGTCACATTCATCACGAAACCGACTGGTACTGTGACTGCCGTTGTGGTGACTGCCGTTAGAAGTTGCGGGTTGAGCCCTCCTGTCGTCGCTTGACTTGACTGAACGTTGAAATAGACGAGGTTGTCGACGACTCGAAGGAGCGCGGTCTGGTTGTTGAGCACCGAGAGCTTCGGGCTCGAAAGCACCCGCACATTGCCGAAGGACTCGAGCAACTGGAGGACGCCGGCGATGTTCGTTCTCGAAACGGCGAGCGTGAGAAGATTCGGGAACGTGGGGACACTCGGAAGAGCGCCTGGAGGCGTCACGGTAACGCCGGGCGTAATGGGGGGCGTGGTCGTAACGTTCCCCGAGGAAATTTGGTTGCCCGAGATACTTGTGAGCCCCCGCGTGCGCAGGGCCGACCAATCGATCCCCTGCTGATACTGGTTGTTCAGCTGCACTTCGGCGATCGTCGCCTCGATCAGCACCTGGCGCTTTGCGTTCGCCAAGACCTGGTCGAGAAATTCCTGGATTTTTTCATGTTGCCGCGAGGTCGCGCGCACGATGACAAGGCCCGCTTCGGCGTTGATGATCACCGATGCCGCTTCCCGGAAGCTGACGTTGGGCGCGGTCGGCGCAGGGGGAGCGGCTCCAGGCGCGCCCGTTAGCGCCTGAACAAGAGTCGGCTGGGCGGCGCCCGTGGGCAAGACCTTGTCGGTCTCGTGCAGGATGTCCTTGATGTTCTTTTCGAGCGTAGCCCAGAACTTGTTGTCGGAAGTATTGCGCACCGTGGTGCTCGAGGTGTTGCCGCCCGTCCCGCCTGCGGCCCCTCCGCCGCCCGCGGTCCCGCCGCCGGTGCCGATTTGCGAGGAGACGCCGACAGTGCCGATGGAGGTGCGCTCCATGTTGACGTAATCGATCCGGTACGTGTGCAGATACGGTGAATCCGGCATGACGATCAGGTTCGGGCCGTCGAGTTCCCAGCGCATATCGACCTGCTTGGAAATACGCGACAGGAGCTGTGGCAAAGTCTGCTCGATCGCATTGAGCGTGACCGCCCCGGTGATTCCCGGGTGAACGTCTATGTTCAGCTTGGCGTCGCGGGCGAGGGCGAACAGCAGTTCCTGCACCCTGACTCCGTTGACCACTACGCTGTAGGTCTCCGGTCGCTGCGTGGGCTTGGGTTTGGGAAGGATCGTCGAGATTTGTATGGGAGCGGGTACAGTTCCGGAAGGCGCCGGCTCCTCGGCGCGAAGGTGCGTATCCGATGGCTGAATCGGCGCATGGGCGCACGCGCCCAGCACGAGCACAGAACACGCCAGCGAAATGCGCCGCAAGGTCGCCTCCGATTCCCGCTCCACCTTTGCCCGGGTAGAAATTTCCCGGACCAGTATAACAGTACCACGTAACAAACTGATTTAACAAATCAAAAGAACTGCGATGCCACCTATTTCACGGGCTGATCCGGGCCCCGCTGTCACTGGCGATTCTGGCTGCGCATTCTTTCCACGCTCCGATGATACGGATGGTACGCGGAAATCTGCGGCGGCAGCCCCTTGATGGCGGCCAGGGCTTGCTCCGGACTCGCGTAGGATCCGTAGGCAACACGGTAGTGTTGCTGGCCGTTGATCTTCACGCTGTAGACGAGAAGCTCGGCGACCGGCAGGATCCTAGATATTCGAAGCAAGAAGTCTTCCAGCTGCCCTAGTTCTTTCGAATTGACAATGGCCAACTGGATAGCGTAGCGGTCCCCAGGCGCGCTCTTCAGCCACTCCTGGGTTGCGGTAAAGCGCCTTCGGGCGAGTTCGCCCTGCCCGGGAGCCAACGGCTGCGCGAGCGTCGAGGTTTCCGCGCTTGGTTTGAGCGCCGACGCGTCCGCGCTCGCGGACAGAGACAAGCCCGAAACAAGGGGCATCGCCGCTTTCGCGGACCGAGCGGGCGTTTCAGCCGCGGCGGTGCTCGCCGCGGCTGGCGGGGGGCCGGATGCAATGTTGGGCCGACCTGCGGAAAGGAGCGTGTGTGTTCCCCATCCGAGCACAAGGCCCGCAGCGAGGGCAGCCGCGCCGATCCAGATCCTTTGCGTGCCGGTCCGCGCTCGATAAAACTCGGTGTCGCGCACGGCCCTTTTGGCCTCAACCCGGGTAACGGCATGGGTGCCGGCCGCGTACGCCGCGAGCAGCGCCTTGTCCGAAAGAATGTTGACGCGGCGCGTGAGACCCTGCGAGGAGCTTGCGATGAGCTTGATCGCTCTCGGATTGAAAACCTTGGGACCACGGTAACCCGCGGCGCGCATGCGAAAGTCGATGTAGTTCTCGATGTCGCTGCGCACCAGGGGCTCCAGTTGGAAGCTTTGCGTGATGCGCTCCCTCAGCTGCCGCATGCCGGCCGTGTCGAGGTGCTCGTCGAGCTCAGACTGCCCGAAGAGCACGATCTGCAGCAGCTTGTGGCGGTTCGATTCGAGATTCGACAGGAGCCGGATCTCCTCGAGAGTCTCGTCGGGCATCGCATGGGCTTCGTCGATCAGCACGACCACCCGGCGGCCCTCGCCGAAGAGCCGGATGAGATGCTCCTGCAGTACCCGGAGAATGCGGGTCGTTTGTCCTTTTTCCAGTTGGAGCTTCAGCTCGTCGCCGATTGCGAATAGGATTTCGTCGCGCGACAGCGACGGATTGGCGAGATAGATGGTTTCGACTGTGGCAGGCAGCCGCTCCATCAGTACGCGGCACAACATCGTCTTGCCGCTGCCGACCTCGCCGGAGACCTTGACGATGCCCTCGTCATGGGTAATGGCGTAGAGCAGCGCTTCGAGCGTCGCCCCGCGGTTGGCGCCCTGAAAGAAGAAATCGGTGTCGGGGGTGATGCGAAAGGGAGGCTCTTTCAACCCGAAATGGTCTAGATACATTCGAGTCCCCTCCCGGAGCGGGGCCGCTGGCCCTATTGCTGCTTTTGCGCCGATTCCATACGGGAGTACAACGTCGTGCGGTTGATGCCGAGCATCTTGGCCGCCTGACTGACGTTGCCTCGCGTGAGCTTCATCGCGGCCTCGATGTACCCCTGTTCCCAGGCCTTGAGCATCTGGTCGAGATTGAAGCTGCGCTCGCGTTGAAGATGGCGCTGCGCCTGCTCGATGAGCGTTCCCGGATCCGACGGCAATCCGGATCCCCCGTCAGCCTGCGCTTCCAGGTCGAATTCGGGCTCGAGGTCCGCAATCGAAAGTTTCTGCCCAGCGTACTTCGTAGTGAGCCTGATGACGACGTTGCGCAGCTCGCGCACGTTGCCGGGAAAGTGATAGTCGCGCCAGGCCTTTTGCGCCGAATCGTCCAGCGCGAACGGCGCGAGCTTCGCCTGCTCCGCGTAGAATTTACGGTAGTGCTCGAGCAGCAGCGTGCGGTCCTCGTCCATCTCGCGCAGCGACGGCACTTCGATCGTGAAAACCGACAGCCGGTGATACAGGTCCGCGCGGAAGTTGCCTTTCCTGACTTCCTGGCGCAGGTCGCGATTGGTGGCGGCGATCACCCGGGAACGGGAGAAACGCTGCTGCGTCTCGCCGACGCGCTGGAACTCGCCGTTCTCGAGCACGCGCAGGAGCTTCGCTTGCAGCTCCAGGGGCAGCTCGCCGATCTCATCTAGAAACAGCGTTCCGTCGCTCGCATCTTCGAAATAGCCTGATTTGTTCTGCGTCGCACCGGTGAATGCGCCCTTGGTGTAGCCGAACAGCGTAGGCTCGACCAGGGTCGGTGCGATCGCCGCGCAATTGAGAGCAAACCATGGCTTCACGCGCCTCCAAGATAGGCGATGAAGAAGGTTCGCCACGACTTCCTTTCCGGTGCCGGATTCGCCCTCGATGAGCGCTGGAAAGGGCGAGTCGGCGTATTGGCTGATTTGACTCTTCAGTTTCTGCAGCGCGGGGCTTTTACCGACCAGGGGGTCGGCCTCGGCGATCCCTTCCCCCGAAATTTCTGCCGCGCGAAACTGGAGAGCGTGAAGCAGGATCTTCTTGAGATTCTCTGGATCGCAGGGCTTGGCGACGAACTCGGCCGCGCCGAGCGTACGCGCGTGTCTTGCGTTGGCAGCGTCGTTCTGGCCCGATAGCACCAGGATCTTCATGGCCGGAGAATGCGCGAGCAAGTCGCTGATCAGCTGGAAGCCCTCGTCGGGCCGGTGGGGTATGGGGGGTAGGCCGAGATCGACCAGCGCGAGCTGCGGAGCCTCGTCGAGCTGCCTCAGTAGACTCACGGCATGGTGGCGCGAATCGCTCACCATGACCTCGAAATCCTTTCCGAGGGCGTAGGACAGGGTCTCGGTGATGAGCGGATCGTCGTCGACGATCAAGAGGCTCGGATGGAGATCTTCAGGCATGGGCTTCGATACACTTCAGGAAGGCGCGCTCGAGCGACGCTTCCCCGTAGCGCTCGCACAATCCGCGGGGCGCGCCGGCGTAGGCCATCGTCCCCCCGTGCAGAACGGTGACGCGGTCGCAAACCTCCTCGATGTCGGCCAGCGAATGCGAGGTGAAGAGCAGAGTTCGCCCCTCAGACTTGAGGTTCAGGAGCAGGTCCTTGGCGCGGTCGCGCGCCTTGGGATCCAGGCCGCTCATCGGTTCGTCGAGAACGTACAAATCGCGTTGCGAGAGAAAGCAGGCGGCAAGTCCCAGTTTCTGGGTCATGCCTTTCGAATAGGCGCGGACGGGCTTGTCGAGGGCAGCGATCTCCAGATCGAGTGCAGCGAACATCGCACGAACGCGCTCCTCCTCGTATCGGCATGCGAACAGTCGCAGCATCATCGCTATGAACTCGCGACCGGTCAGAAAATACGGGGCGGTAAACCGCTCGGGCAGGAACGCAAGACGGGCGCGGGCCTGCGGGCGGCGGTGCGCGGTACCGTGGATCTCGATCGAACCTGAATCGAGGTCGCAGAAGTCGAGCAGGCACTTGATCAAGGTCGTTTTGCCGGCGCCGTTCACACCCGCGAGGCCGACGCACTCGCCCGAGCGGACATCGAGATCGATCCCGCGCAGCACTTCGGCGCGACCAAAGCTCTTGCTCACTGCGAGGAATCGAACCGACGGCTCGGGCATCAGGCAGCCCTTCGTGGGGAGGCGTCGATGATAGCGCAAAGACGGCGCTCTTTCACGGCGGAACTCGGGCTTGCCACATGCGAGAGCTCGAATGTGTCCAAGTATGTTGTGGCGCGCTTTCTAGGCTAGAATTCGCCCTTCGCGTATTCCGAGCAGGACGCCGTGGCGACAAGCAATCTGGTCGAAGTCCAGGACGTCACGTTCAGCTACGACGAGCGCCAGGTTCTGAAAGACATCAACCTCGTCGTTCCCCGAGGCAAAGTGGTGGCCATCATGGGTTTGTCCGGCTGCGGGAAAACGACCCTTCTTCGCCTGATCGGCGGAGCGCTTTTCCCCAACCGCGGCGAAGTTCGCGTCGCCGGCCACGTGGTCAACAAGCTCCGCGACGCGGAGCTTTTCGCCCTGCGCCGCAGGATGGGCATGCTGTTCCAGTTCGGAGCCCTGTTTACCGATATGTCCTCGTTCGAAAACGTGGCGTTCCAGATGCGCGAGCACACCAACCTGCCCGAGTCGATTATTCGCGACCTCGCGCTCATGAAGCTGCAGGCGGTGGGCTTGCGCGGGGCCGCGGATCTCATGCCCTCGGAACTCTCAGGCGGCATGGCGCGTCGCGTGGCGCTCGCGCGCTCGATTGCGCTCGACCCGATGCTCATGATGTACGACGAACCTTTCACGGGGCTTGACCCGATTTCACTCGGAGTCATCGGACAATTGATCCGGCGGCTCAACGATTCGCTCGGCGCGACTTCGATCGTCGTGACCCACGACGTAGCCGAGGCGCTCGAACTGGTCGATTACGTCTACTACATGTCCGCGGGAAAGGTCGAATTTCAAGGCACTCCCGACCAGGTACGTGCGGCGGGACTTTCGTCGCTTCGCCAGTTCGTCTACGGCGAACCCGATGGGCCGGTCCCGTTCCATTATCCGGCGCCGGACTATCGGCAGGATCTGCTCGCGCAATGACAGGGCGGATCGCGGAGCTCCTGCGCGCGCTCGGCGCGCGCATTGTGAACAACTGGATCTGGCGTCTCGGGTTCGCGTGCCGATTCCTGTGGTTCACGCTCAAGGAGTCGGGGGCGAGCTTTCGGCGCTTCCACCTTACGATTCGTGAAATTTATTTCACCGGTGTGCTGTCGCTCATTATCATTCTCGTGTCGGGGCTGTTCGTCGGCATGGTCCTGGGTCTGCAGGGTTACGACACGCTGGTGCGGTACGGTTCCTCCGAGGCGCTCGGGGTGCTCGTAAGCCTTTCTCTGGTTCGCGAGCTAGGCCCTGTCGTCGCAGGACTGCTCTTTGCCAGCCGCGCCGGGAGCGCGATCACGGCGGAGATCGGCCTGATGAAGGCGACCGAGCAGCTCTCCGCGATGGAGATGATGGCCGTCGACCCCATCGCTCGCGTGGTCGCGCCCCGCTTTTGGGCCGGTGTGATTTCCATGCCTCTTCTCGCGGCGCTATTTTCCGCGATGGGGGTGTTCGGCGGTTACCTCGTTGGCGTGCGGCTGATCGGCGTCGATGAAGGCTCATTCTGGTCGCAGATGCAGGCAGCCGTGGATTTTCGCGAGGACGTCTTGAACGGCGTGATCAAGAGCCTGGTTTTCGGCGTGGCAGTGACCTGGATAGCCGTTTATGAAGGGTACGATGCGCCGCCGACCGCCGAAGGCGTGTCGGGCGCGACTACGCGCACGGTGGTCACTTCGTCGCTCGCGATCCTCGCGCTCGACTTTGTACTCACGGCACTGATGTTCAGAGGACACTAAGTCATGATGACGCGCAAAGAGTTGGACTTGTGGGTCGGGATTTTCGCGGTGATCGGCATCGGCGCGATGCTGTTCCTGTCGCTGAAGGTGGCGAACCTCGCTTCTTTTTCGGCAGCGGATTCGTATCAGATCACCGCCAAGTTCGACAACATCGGGGGGCTGAAGGTCCGTGCGCCGGTGAAAAGCGCGGGTGTCGTCGTCGGCCGGGTCGGCGAGATCCGTTTCGACAACGAGAGCTTCGAGGCCGTGGTGGCGCTGAACATCGACGGCCGCTATCAGTTTCCAAAGGACAGCTCCGCGAAGATCCTGACTTCGGGCCTGCTGGGCGAGCAGTACATCGGCCTTACGGCCGGCGGCGATTCGGTCAGCCTGAAAGGCGGCGATACCTTGAAACTCACGCAATCTGCGGTGGTGCTCGAAAATCTCATCGGTCAGTTCCTGTACAATAAAGCCGCCGAGGGGACGGAAAAAAAGTAAGGATTGAAAGAAAGAAAGCCGACCGCGTGGCAGAGGTGAAGAGCTTGTGCGCGGCGCTGCTCCTCGCCGGGACGCTGGCGGGCTGCGCCACTTCGGGAGGCAATCCGGCGGACCCTCTCGAGCCGCTCAACCGGGTGGTGTTCAGCTTCAACGATGCCGCGGACAAGGCGGTGATCAAGCCGGTGGCGAGGGCCTACCGCGCTGTGCTGCCGGGGATCGTCCGCACAGGTGTTTCCAATTTCTTTTCCAACCTCGAGGACATCTGGATTTCGGTGAACGACGTGCTGCAAGGTAAATTTCAGGACGGGATAGATGACTTCGGCCGGGTTCTCTTCAATTCGACATTCGGCATCGCCGGCATTTTCGACTTCGCCTCCGAGCTGGGATTCCAAAAGCACAACGAGGATTTCGGCCAGACCTTGGGCTCCTGGGGCGTCGGCAGCGGCGCGTACCTGGTTCTGCCGATCCTCGGTCCCTCCACGATACGCGACGGTTTCGGTTTGCTGCTCGATACCCAGGCCGACCTCGTTTTCCAGATCGGGGGGGTTCCCGTGCACAACTCGCTCTATGGGACGCGCGCGATCAGCACTCGTGCCAACCTGCTCGACGCCTCGAGCGTTATTGACCAGGCGGCGCTCGACAAATACTCCTTCGTGCGCGACGCCTGGCTGCAGCGCCGACGCAATCTCGTCCACGACGGTGACCCACCGCGGGAGCGCGAGGAACCCGATGATGAACCCACCAAGTGACCAGAGTCCTATCGCCATGAAAATCTCTTCCTGCTTGCTCTTTGCGTTGCTGATTCCCGTCGCGCAGGCCCAGCAGCCCGCGCCCGACGTCCTCGTGAAATCGATCACCGAGGAGGTCGTCGCTATCCTCAAGAAGGACAAGGACATTCAGGCGGGAGACTCGAAAAAGGTCGTCGATCTGATCGAGACCAAGGTCGTGCCGCATTTCAACTTCATCCGGATGACCCGGATCGCCATGGCGCGCAACTGGCGGCTCGCCTCGCCGGAGCAGCAAAAGGATCTCGCCGGTGAATTCAAGACGCTGCTGGTTCGGACCTATTCGACGGCGATCTCCAATTACCGCGACCAGCAGATCGATTACAAGCCCCTGCGCGCCAAGCCCGAGGACACCGAGGTCACCGTGAGATCAGACGTGAAGCCCTCGGGGTCGTCGCAGCCGGTTTCAATTGACTACGAGATGGAA
>WNGH01007373.1_pt1 | contig 10472 bp, 15 predicted proteins | sample 5400631 | NCBI WGS metagenome assembly WNGH01 (sample SAMN13153373, study PRJNA577476) | soil metagenome | isolation source: 115 cm soil or saprolite under Garry oak tree replicate 1 | place: USA:California | collected 2016-06-15 | reverse complement strand
CTTCCGCGTCACCAAAATCCAAGAAAAAGAGAAAGAAGAGCACCTGACTCGCAAGACGAGGGAGTCACGGCTATGGCAGTGGCTCTTTGCCGTGTACCGGGCTTCTGTCAATGCGCGTGGCTGGCGTGCTTTTTTGGGAAACTGGTGAGAAGGGCTGTTCTCGACAGCATCTCGCAAGGCTGAAGTTGCGCAGAGGGCGCCGCATAAAACGGCATAGGCTTAAGTGTGTGGGGATCACTATGAGCCGTATATCTGACTGCCGATACGTCTTCCCCCAGGCCGCCAATCTGGCCGAGGTGGAAAATTCATGAGTGGCTCAGCATCTCAGAGGTCTGTCCGGAAATGTGACATTTTCCGTCCCGCCTCGTTACGATCCGGCATTTTCTTAGAATCTGAGCTAAACTGAAGATCTCTTCACCTTTACGTAGGATCCTATATTTTTCAAGCCAACCACCTGGAAGGAGGAGTTGTTATGCGCTGTTTGCTAAAGGTCTCGATTCCTGTTGAGAGTGGTAACATTACAATTAGTGACGGCACGTTGCCCAAAACCATCGAATCGATCCTCAATGAATTGAAGCCCGAGGCGGCTTATTTTGCCGAAGAAAATGGCAAGAGAACAGGGTTCGTTTTCTTTGATCTGAAAGACACCTCACAAATACCAGCGGTGGCTGAACCCTGGTTCCTTGCTTTCAATGCGCAAGTCGAATTCCACCCGGCCATGAACCTGGAGGATTTGAAAAAAGCAACCCCGGGGATCGAGAAAGCAGTCAAGAATTACTATTCGGCCCCGCGCTCCAAGGCAGCTTAAGTAGGTTTCGGCAAGATGAAATGCCCTTCCAGGAGCTGAAATGCCCCTGGGAGGGTTCACGGTCGCTACTACTTTCAGATCGTCCCCCAACATAGGGCCAACGATCGATGGCCGACGTTCCGCTCCCTGTCTATCTTCATTGCGCTTGCGCGCAAGCGCCGCAGCTCTTAGCCAGTCACGCAGTTCCTGCCGATGGCGGCAAGATTCAGGCGGTGCCCGTATCCGGTCGGTAACCCTCGCGCAAGCAACGGCGGCCTGTGTTCTATCTATTCCAATCTCCGTACAGCTCTGGTTGTCTCCGTCAAGTCTATGATGATCCCAGACTGCGGCAGCAATAAGGGCGTGAAATGAACACGGAGGAGCGCGCAAGTTCCTGCTTGCTGCTGCGCTGCTTCTCGACCGAACTGCAGAATCACAGGTGTCATTGCACTGGGACCAACCTCCAACGCCAAGCCGCTGATTACCGCCTCCGAAACTCTTTTCCGCGACCCGCTCCTGCGTTTCTAGTTGACAGTCTGTCCAGCGCTGCACAATAGTGTGTGCGGCTGCACCGTATTTGGTGCGCCCATGCACCGTTTTCCCCACCTCCCCCATTTTCGGCGCCGCTGTGTACCGGGAGGAAATATATGCGCGTCAAGGAACAGCAGATATTAGGATCCAAGGAATTAGGCAGACCTGAGCGCCGCCTCTCTCGCCGTGATCCGGTGCGGATTCTGGCTTTTTGCTACTACGAATCGAACCAGCTGAGCTTGCCGGCGGTTGTCCTGGACATCAGCAATAAGGGGATGGCAATTCGCGCTTCCGAACCGGTCGAAGTTGGGCAAGAGCTGCGCTTCCGCTGCCAGGAGCTCGCAGGCGGACAGTCGATTGAACTGGACGGCAAAGTGATATGGTCTGACCCACAGGCGCACATCGGCATTCACTTCATCGGAGAATCCGCACAACGCTGGAGAGAATGGCTGACGTCGAAGACAGGTGCAGCATATCGCGTTGCGTCGGGAACGTAGCCGATGAATACAGATCCGAAACCAGGCAGTGATGGGAGCAATGCTCTTAATCCGCGCTTAAAGATTCCATTACCAGCGAACCTGATCTTCAGGGTCTTCCACCAGGACCACATCGTACTTGTCCAACATCGGTAGCAGAACGTTCTCTAGTCCGCGCTTCCAAAGCTCCCCTTCATAAAACTTTGCTTTCATCGGTTTACGCGACGGGAGATCGGGGAAGCCGCGCATAAAGAAAAAGGTGTCAGGGTCTTCGATGGAAAGAAATGGACCTAATATCTTCATCCCGATTTCTCTGTGCGCCGGGATAGACTTGGAGCGGAATATATCAAGGAACTGAGCGCGCTTGCCGGGCTTGGTCTTATAGGTTCGCATTTCGATGATCATTTGTATGCCTCTCCCAGGATATATTTGCGCAGCGACCGCAGAGAAAGCGCAGCGACATTAAGATTGATCCAGAGACAGCTGAAGTTTACGTGCAGTGGATTACCGCCGACCCGGTAATGTTCTCTCAGCGCCGCGTGAACCGTTTCTCTCCACGCGCCAAGGCATAAAACAAAGGTTTGCCCAAAAGCCCAATCCACAACAACGATCCGAACAGCACTACGGCGTCAATGCTGGCGCGGCCCTCGCGCACCCAGTACACATCGCGTAAATTCAGCCAGAGGGCGAACTCGTCCAGCGTGAGCGCCGCCCCGGCGCCATATAGCAGCGACATCAACCCGCTCATGAACAATGACGAAGACTCGCTTCCGGTGCCCACCTCCACCAGCCAGCCATATCCGACTGCCAGCAGCAGCAGAATGCCCCATACCAGATGATGGATGTGTCGTCCGCCCATGGAGATATCGTGGAATGGCCCGAGGTTGTGATGAATGCTGGAGGTCAGAGTGCGCACCCCGGCAAAGGTAAGAAAAAATCCAATTGCCGCCAGGAAAAGGCGCCGCTGCGGCCGGTCTGGGATGTGCTCGTGCAACAGCGCGCCCAGCCGGGTGCCATGCAGCAGCCACGACATAGCTGCCGCGATCACGGCGACCATCAGTAGCAGTACCCAGGTCAGGTGCATGGGCGCTCAGCTATGAATGGATGCAGTTCGTAACCAGTATATGGATTCCGTGCATGAATTTGGCCTGGGACTTGGAATCCTTACCAAACTCCGCCTCGCGCAGGGCGGCATTGGCGTGCCACAGAGCGGCCGGCTCTTTGGCATCCGCCCGACGGGCCGACTCCAGCGCGCGGTGGGAAAACTCACGCGCCTTTGCCAGCCAGCCGAAATAAGCTTCGGTGTCAGATTGCGCTGAGAGCAGCCAGTCTTCCTCCCCGGCCCGTCCCGCGGCCAAGGCCAACTGCTGCTCCATTACCTCGTGCTCTCCCGAAAGTGCGACACGGGACGACGGTCGAAGGCCGCCTTAGGCACTCACATGAGACCTGGTCAGTTCCCTGTCCGCACCCGCCGGATTCGCGCTTCCCAGGAATGTCGTGAGCTCCTGTGTGTTTCGAACCTGGCCGAATACGTGACTAAAGGACAAAAGGGCAGCCTGATGCATTTCCTCGCTAAGCTCAGTGCACGCGTCCTGCACCATGACCACGCGGAAACCACGGTCCGCGGTTTCACGAGCTGTTTGCGCCACACAGATGGCGGTTGTCAAGCCGCAGATAGCGAGCGAATTGACGCCCAGGTTGTGGAGGATCTGATCCAACTTCGTGGAGCTGAGCGCGCCGCTGGAGGTTTTGTTGAGCACCAGCTCGCCAGGGCGCGGGGCTACCGCGTCTTCCACCTGCCAACTCGGATCGTTCACTGACGGATTAGGGCGCCGGCCAAGCAGCTTGAGACCGAGCTGGTCAAAGTCTTTCAACCAGCTGGGCAAGTCCTGCCCATTCTCCATGTAGGAGCCAAAAACACAAAAGATGACTGGCAGATTGTGAGAACGAAAACACTGCTGCAATTTTTGGATGTTGGGCAGTACGCTCCTTACCCGCTGAAAGTAGCCGTCCGTTGCCCCAGGCGCCATCTTCTGGAAGACCTGAGCAAACGCAGAATCCGGTCTGGTAAAGAAGCGCTGCACGTCGACGATGACCAGCGCACATTTCGCTGCATCGATCGCAATTGGTGCCTGCTCCTTTCTCCGGATCATCTCCTGAATCTTTTCGTGGTCGGTCATGAGCGCTCTCCTTCCATCGTGATAATTCTCAGACGGGACGGATCTTCTGAACGGAACTCCTGCATGCCCTCACGAGTGCCCCGTTTAGTGGATGTCGCGTGGAGATTATATCGCCTCAGGCGTCAGGAGGCTTGTATTCGGTTCGCATGGTACGCACGGCTATAGAAGAACATATTCATGAGCCACTGGGCGGTTAACGGCCTACTCGGAACTTAAACGGAGAGCCAGTGTCTTTTGCGTGCGTTGAATTCAAGGCTGGATCAGCCTCCACGGCCGTCAGTTGTGCGCGTGCGGTCTTGCAGGGGGATGGGGCATCTGCTATCCATGTCCTCTGTATGGACAAACTCACGGAAAACGCCATCCGAGAGATTGAGCAGATCCATTCAAGCTGGATCGAGTTCGAAGTTGGGAGAAAATCATAGCTTGATGGCATTATGCGCTGATGACATCGAGTTGTGGCCGCCTGACGGGCAGCCTGCGCTTGGACGCGCGGCGGTTTCGGCGCGTTTGGAGTGCGAGACGACGAGAATTCACGGCGTTGAGATTGCCGATCGCCGTATTCGAGGTTCAAACAAGATCGCTTACTTGACCGCTACCTACAAAACTACGTTTTCCTCGGCGGAAGACTCCACGCCTAGACAAGCCCTCGGATCCCACCTGTGGATACTGGAAAAGAGGGCCGGTATGTGGGTTGTTACTCTCGTAAGCTGGTCATTGTGGGGTATCGACGGCTAAATACTTTTTGGATTGCTTTCCGCAGTTCCTAGATCTCCAGACGGTTTTGTGTAAGTAACAAGTGCATTATTCGGCAAATGAATGGCCTTACTCAGCACCCGATTGATCCCCGCTCTTCGCCCCAAATACACGACCGAGTGGACGCTAGGATAGTTTCAGTATTGCGGACCATTCGGAATCGGCAGAAAAGGCGAGACTCCGTTACGCCGTGACCAGCGGATCTTTCGCAGTCCGGCTCTTGTTTTGATGAGCCTTGGCATCAGTGATTGCTGGCACGATGCGACGCATCAGCATTCAGCCCACGGCCGTCAAGTGTGCGGTCAAGCCGACTCAGGGTCACTTCAGATGGTCGACCAGGAACAAATCGGAGAGCTGGCGTATGTAGCCGAAGACATAGTTTTTCGCGTCGGGCGTAAGCAGAGGCATAGAAACGGAGTTGATGCCGGCAGCGTCAGCCGGCCTGAATGTCTTCAGCTCCGTCCGGGTGCCGGTGCGAAGATCGATACGAGAAAGCTTTGTGACCACGCCGCGTTGCGCCACCAGGAGCGATTGGCCGTCACTGGACCAGCGTGAAACCAGATCGCCCGGTTGCGAACCACGTACCGGCTGCGGTTCGCCGCCGTCAACGGGGATCACCGCAATACCATCGCTCGTGGTCGCAGCTACGCGGGTGCCATCAGCTGAAAGACAATGCGCTCCGCTGAGAATGACGCCTTCCGGAGTAATCGGCCGAGGACGGCCGTCGTCGACATCCATCACATAAACACGTGAGCCGTGGCCGGGTTCGCTGCCGTCAAATACCAGCCGCTTGGAATCGGGAAAGAACTGGCCTATATGGGCCGCAATGCCGTAGGTAGGGACGGGCCGGGGCTGTCCGACGCCAGTGGGCAGCAGGATGAAGTCTGGGGGCGATACGTTCTGACGCAGAATCAGGGCCCACTTGCCATCGGGGGAAAAAGCGCGAGCGGATCCAGCCCCCAGGCGTACGGCAGGCCTGCCGTACGTCGCGCGGGTGAATACTGCGTAGTCGCCGCCACCGGCTTCGCCCGCTTCAGTAAAGAGCACGGTTTTGCCGTCGGCGGAGAGGTCGAAGGGCACAGTCCAATCCTGCCAGCTCAGGTCGCGTTCTTTGTTCTCCCCCGGGGCGAGACCAATGGTGCCGGCACGCATGGTATCGCGGGAGATCAGGGCGCGGCCGTCAGAATTGGTGTCGTGCAGGGTGAGTGTGCCGGGGGCACCGAGCACGCCACGAAGTTTGCCGGCGACAGAGACGGCGCGCAACGAGCGACTGAATCCGGTATCGGTGGCGGTGAACCAAACTTCGTTGCCGGAAGGGGACCATGCCAACCCGTATGCACTGGCCCAGCGGATGGTCAGTGTCGAGTGTTTACCGGTGGTGGTGACCACGTCGACCGTGCCGCCGTCATCGCCCAAGAGCGGGTGATTTATGAAAGCGAGATGGCCTCCGTCGGGTGAGACGCGGAGGTGACTGATCCAGCCGGCAGTCTCGTACAGGACCTTGCCTATGGGATATTCCAGGCGCCTCTTGCCGCCCACGAGATGGATCACGGCGAGGTTATTCCCATCGGGAGCCCAGTCGGCACCTTCGACGTTGTCCAGCAGGTCGCGAGGCGCGCCGGCGGCGAGAGAAACTTGGGCCAGGGTGCCGATGTTGACAAAAAAGTTAGTACTGGTGCGGAACTGGCGCAGCACTGCGACCTGCCCCTGGCGGGAGACCGCGAGCAGTTGCGTGTCAGTGAGGCCCAATTCGCGTGATTCGGTAGAACCAGGCGCGCTGATAAATAGTGACTCCGGGCCGCCTTCCCAGGTGGCGCTGTAGATAGCGGAGCGGCTATCGGGGGCGAAGCGAGCATTATTCAGCGCGCCGCGGCGGAACGTGATTTCCTGGAAGGTCGGGACATCCTTCTGGGTATCGCGCCGCCCCGCGTAAAACGCGACGGCTGCGACGCCCACCAGAAGCACGAGGGCAGCGGCAAGCCAAGCCCAACGCAGCTTTCGAGTGGCAACTGCGGCGGCCACTTGGGATTCCGTAGCCGTGGCCGCTGTGCCAGACGTGGCCAGGGCGACTCCGGAGCTGGGGGAAGAATGCAGATCGCGCTGGAGACGCTTCAATTCCGCTCGCATCTCGCCCGCGGTCTGGTAGCGAAGGTCACGATCCTTTTCCAGCGCACGGTTAATAATGCGCTCCAACTCGGTTGGCAGCTCGGGGTTCAGTTTCACGGGCGCCACCGGCGGCTTGTTCAGAATGGCGTCGAAGATTGCCGCCGAGGTGTTGCCTTGGAACGGTAGCTGCCCTGTGCACATCTCGTACAGCACCACGCCGAAGGAAAAAAGATCTGTGCGGGGATCGAGTTCCTCACCGAGGGCCTGCTCCGGGCTCATGTAAGCGACCGTGCCCAGCGCCACACCAGGTGAGGTTAGGTTCTCTTCCGCCACCGCGGGACCGGTAACGGTCGCTGCCACCAGTTCCCCCGCCCGATTGCGCATCTGCAACTTCGCCAAGCCGAAATCTAGAATCTTTGCCTGGCTGCGATTCGTGATAAAGACGTTCGCTGGCTTGATGTCGCGGTGAACGATGCCGCTACAGTGGGCCACATCGAGGGCATCGGCGATCTGGATAGCCAATTCAAGGATTTGCTGTACGCGCAGCGGCTTGTCCTGGATGCGATGCTTCAGGGTCGCACCATCCAGGAACTCCATCGCGATGAATGGCTGGCCGTCTTCGGTACCGATATCGTGGATCGTGCAGATATTAGGATGATTCAGCGCGCTGGCTGCACGTGCCTCGCGTTGGAATCGCTCCAGCGACTGGTCGTCGTGGGTCACGTCTTCGGGAAGGAACTTGAGCGCAACTGCCCGACCGAGCCGCGTGTCCTGTGCTTTATAGACGACCCCCATGCCGCCGCCACCCAACTTCTCGGTAACGCGATAATGAGAAACGGTGCGATCAACCACACGATCACCCACAAGTGCAACTCGGACGTCATCCTATGTACAACTCTGCTCTGGCGCAAGTCGCTGGATCAGTTTTACTCGCAGGCCCGCCGAGCTGGGCTTAAGCTGGCTTTGTCGGCGAAGACAAGGCTGACTTTCGACGCGGCGTGTAGGGGCGGGAATCGGACGCTAAGGAGGCGAAGTTCATGAAACGAACGCCGCGAGTGTTCTTCTGCCATTCCAGCCAGTATCGAATTGAGAAGGACTCGAACTGCTCGCGCCGAATTGTTGTCGAAGGGTAGAACCCAGTGGGCGCCGGGGTGCAGGCGCGGGCATTGGGCGCCGCGGATAGACTGCGCGACAAATACGGAGAGCCGAGGGTCGCGCTCGGCGGAGGTATGTCTTCTAAATTCCGCGAGAAGACTCACAAGAATCCAGTGGGTCTACACCGACGAATCCGAGAACTGCACAAAAAGCCTCACTCTGATGATTGGCAGGGTGCCAAGGCTCGCGCGATTTCGCCGTTCGTATCTTGGCTGGGGTTATGCCGCCTTTTCCGTCGTGAACGAGGTTATCGGCTCTCCGTAGTCGACCTTACGAGCGAACGCATCGGCAGCCGCATCCTTTAATGCGATGTTGATTCGCTCCACCGCTTCGTTTGCGATTCTGTTGGATTCAGCATCGCCGAGGCGCTGCACTGCAAGACACAGCGGGAACACAGCATTCCTCACGTGGTGGTTCAATTCCGCCACGATGCCCGCGCGTTCCATGGCGAAGCGATAATGCATTTCTTCGAATTTCAACAGCAGGGCGAGGCATACAAGTACGGCGACTAATGCCGAAATTAAGTCGCCGATGAGCTGGTGAACAATGACCACCTTCTCAAACGGGATCACTGCCATGTCAACAGCTGCGCCCGAGCATCCGACGATTACGCCTGCCAGAACCGCCATGCCCAACTTATGTTCGGATTTTGTCTTCTTGCCGTACCTCATGTGCCCTCTACTGTTGGATAGAAGTTTCATATGACATTAGAACTCTCTCGATCTGCTGCACCATCTCGGAACTATTGATGCCCGTGCCCTTGATAAGCATGGCCTGGGCTCCGGCAGCCATCCAATCCTTCTCAGCAACCGGGTAGGCCGTCAGAATCACTACTGCTGGGTTGTACTGCTGCTCGCGAGCAGCTCGGATCACTTCATAACCGGCCCCTGGGGTCTCCATTCGCAAGTCAGTGATGATCAGGTGAAACTTGCCTTCGCCCAACTTCTGCGTCGCTTCAGTAGCCGAAGCGGCAACTTCCACCTCGAAGCCGTGCCTCTCCAGTATCGTTTTCAGGGCAATTCGGATTGCCGCCTCATCATCGACCAGCAAAATGCGGGCCTTCATCTTAGCTGCACCATTAACTGCAAGTGACGGCCCTAGATCCTCAGAGAAGACGCCGCTGCTTTGGTTAGTTAAATTGTATGGGGAAGAATTATTGCAACCCGTGATTTTATATCAGAGTAGGTATGTTTATGCAATTATGCTAGCTGAAAACCCTAGGGGGTCCGAACCCCTAAGCATCGCTGTTGAAGAGCATAATTTCGGTAGCCGACAAGCCCTTCGAGTTCAGAACCGCCTGGGGAAGGTGAACATAAACTAGGGCAATCAACCCCTGCGTCGGCGGTTATGCACTTTAGTGATCTAGACCAATCCAGCTTTCAACGGCACACTCAACGCAAAAGGGAGAGTAATTGCTGTGATTTGGCGAGCACTAGAGACACTGGTAGTACTGAGCATTGTATACGGGGTCATGGCGCTGGCCGGAGGCGTGCTGGATGTCGTGCAGGCAGAACGCAAGCGCCGCCGCGGCTTTTGAAAGCATCTCTACGTAACCGCTGCTCTCAGCCCTGTGGGGGACCGGGATCACCGGCATCGGTCCATTAAGATAAATGAGGGGGAGAAAGAAAACTGTAGTGGCCGTAGCTCGACAGGAGTACTTTTAAGAAGCACTCCCGGGCGCGAACCAGCGAAGTGTGGGGGAGATGTTCTCCATGCACATCCTGCAAGTGGCCTATGATAGAGGATTGTTGGCGACACGCGCGCTCCTGCTGGAACGCTGCGGCTATTTAGTCACATCAGTTTATGGGAATGACAGTGCAATGGGAATCGGCGGTGACGTTCTTTCCACTGTTGATGTGGTGGTGATCGGCTTCTCCACTAAGCCTACGGTGCGAGCCGAAGTAATTCTCTGGTTCAAACAAAACTATCCCGCCATCCCGGTTGTGGCATTGCAGGTCAACGCCTTCGAGAAATTCCCTAAGGCCGATTGCGTTACCTTGTCGGAAGATCCACTGATTTGGCTGTCAGCCTTGGCTCGCACCGTGAAACCTAAATAACGTTCAAACTGCGCCACTACCAACAATTATCCCGGGGGGGTGGAAACAGGGCGGCCCGTAAAGTTCCTGAGCTGGAACTAGGCTGTAGCGGTCCGAGTTTTTAAGACCGCTTTTCTATTTTCAACGAACTGGTTGATTGCCGAGCTGGCCATGCAGAAAGCCGAAAACCGGACTAAGGAAAGGAGTAAGAGATGCCAAAACTAGCGGCACGCATCCTCTATGTGGATGATGAGCCCTCGCTGCGCCAGACCTGGCCGCAAATCTTAGAGCAAAACGGCTTTCAGGTGGCCACCGCAGGCACCACCCAGGAAGCGGAGCGCTTGGTCACAGCGCGCAAATTTGAGGTATTGCTGACCGACTTGAACATCTCGCGGAAAAGCGACGGGCTGCTGATTGCTGCCAGCTTCAAGATCGTTAATCCCGATGG
>WNGH01007372.1_pt1 | contig 10472 bp, 9 predicted proteins | sample 5400631 | NCBI WGS metagenome assembly WNGH01 (sample SAMN13153373, study PRJNA577476) | soil metagenome | isolation source: 115 cm soil or saprolite under Garry oak tree replicate 1 | place: USA:California | collected 2016-06-15 | reverse complement strand
CGTAGTCGAAAAGCTCGCCGATCTGGCAGCCCCACGTTTTTGCGCTGGAGAGCGTGTAGTTCGCCACGAGATTCAGGCGGTGGGAGACGTTGCCTTGAAGATGCAGCGCCAGGGCGTTGTAACTGGAACGATTGTCGGTGCGAAAAACGGAAACGTTTGGAAAATCGTAGCGGCGGTAGCCGTGCATGCCGGTCTCGAGAGTGTAGTCCGCGCTCAGAATCCAGTTGACGCTGAAGGCGTGTTGAGCGCCCGCAGTGGCGTGGAGCGCGTAGGGCGTGTGGTAATTCGGATCGATCAACGAAGCCGGGCCCGAAGCATTCCGGATATTGAAATTGTTGACGGCGTTGAAAGCTTCGACCCAGCCATTTTGCGCGAGATCGTTGAAATACAAACCAACGCCAGCGCGCAGAACCGTATTTCCGGATGAGCCGAGACCGTAGGCCAGGCCCAGACGCGGAGCGAAGGCCTTGCGGTAGTCGTGCGGAATTCCGGAGACAATTCCATTGGCGACATGGGCGGGATTCAGGCTTTGGTCGTGGCCGGAAGCGAGGAAAAGACCGAACGTGGTGTCGTAGCGCAGGCCGTAGTTGATCGTGAGATGCGCAGTGATGCGCCAGGAGTCCTGGGCGTAGATTCCCAGACGCTGAACGTTTTGCGAAAAGCTGCCATCTCCCGCAGGTGCGGCGGTGCAACTGACGCCGGAAGGCACGGGAGGAGCACACGTGGAGCTGAAATAAAAGAGAGAAGGATTCGCGGCGTAGAAGCTGGGATCATTCGAATAAGTCAATACGGTTTCGGCAGTGGCGGCGAGCGCACCGCTTAGAACCGGTTCGTGAATAAAATTCACGCCAAAGCGCGGCGCATGCTGGCCGTGGACGTGACTAACGTCGTAGCGGAACTGATATTTTTCCTGGTTGCGCAAAACGGGAAAAGCGGTAATGGGAGTGACAAACTGATTGTCGCCAAAGGTCTCGAGCCCGGAGATGGTGCTGCGCGTGGAAGTGAACGGGAAATCCAGCGCGAAGCCAAGATGCGAATTGCGCGTAGCGGTCAGATGGAGCGCGCTGGCGTTGAAGACGAAGGAGCCAAACCATTCAGGATCGAATGCATATTGGTGACCCATGGCCAGGCTGAAGTAATTGTTGTGCGAGGTGGCGCCCGTGGACGGAAGAGCGGCCTGCTGGACAATGGCGTTGCGCGTGAGGTAAGTGTCCGTGGAAGCGCGGAGAAACCAACGCGATTGAGACGATTGATCCCAATCCAAGCGCGCGTTCGCGAGATAATCACGGAAGGGGACCGGAACACTCGATGGGACGCCGATGGAATTGACTCCCAGGATCCCATCATTGATTTTGCCTGCCGCGGCGAGTTGCGCGAGAGCATTGAACTCGGTCTGACTGGCGGGGCTATAGGCAATGCTCGCGTTTTCGTGGACGTATTCGAGGGACGAAAAAAAGAAGAGCTTATCCTTGACGATTGGTCCACCGAGCGTGCCGACGTAGTTTTGCCGGGAGAAGGGTTGCTTGGGATCGGGAACAGGGTTGTCAATTGGGAAGCGCGCGTTGAGATCGGCGGCGCGCCCGTAGAAAGCGCCGGAACCGTGCCAAACGTTTGTGCCGCTCTTTGTGGTGATGACGACGGAGGCGGCTGTCGTTCCTCCGGTGTCAGCGTCCTCCTGTGCGGTACGCGCGGCAAATTCCTGGATGGCGTCAGGTGAGAAGTTTTGCAGGAATCCGCCAGTCCAGTCATCGGAATTGTCAGCGCCGTCGACGGAAAGTTCGTTGTTCAAACCGGAGCTACCGCCGGTGGATACTGCGGTGATGCGCGCTTTGGTGGGATCGGAGGGCTCGACCGGTTCCGTCCCGGGAGCGAGGTAAGCAATGTTGGCAAAGCTGCGGGCGGCAAGAGGAATGCTTTCGAGATCTTGAGAAGTGATAATCGTCTGGTGCATGGCGCTAGACGTATCGATGGCCTGGGTGGTAATCGAGCCAAAGCCATCTAGCTCCAACGTGATGCTCTGCTGCACCGGCTGCAGTTTTAGCCGCACAGTCATTTCCCTGACGGAGCTGACGGCCACCCGTACATCGGAGCGAGCCTCGGCAAATCCGTTGGCGTTCACCACGAGGTGATACGTTCCGGGCAGAAGATCATCGATGCGGAATTCTCCGCGATCATTAGAGGTGAATTCGCGATGGAGGGAAGTATCGGCGGCTTGCACCACGATTCTTGCCGAGGGAATGGCGGCACCGCTGCCGTCCTGGACGACGCCGCGGAGTGCGCCTCGTGGGTTTTGCGCCAGCATCACGAATGGCAGAAGCGCCAGACTGACAAATAAGAAAAGAACAGATATGAAGGGACCAAGACGCTTCCGGATAGAATGCTTGCTCATGTCGCAGATAGGCTACGCAAAGCAGGGGTCAAACTCGAGGCGGCCGAGCGACAGTTGATGGGCAACTTCGCCGCGAGAGGCAATGCGATTCTTGAGAAAGCGGATCATCATTTTGCGTGCGACTCCGCGGACATCGCGAGCAGCAGGGGCTTATTCTACGCTTCCTCTGAGCTGAGAGTGAGCGCAAATATACCGGGGCAACAACGGCGATTCAGACCAGATGGGCGGGTGATCCTGAGTCACCCGCACCTATCGGAACGCTTTGCAACATAAAAAGGCGGCCAACACCCGCTTTGTTTAAAGGACGCACGAAACTAGCGCCCGGTTACAGGGCATCACCCAGGAAAGATTGGGCAATCGCCGTCGCTATCGCTGAGGCCGTCATCGTAGCAACCCGTCATGTTTTTGCAAAGTGGGCCACGCGACAGGACAATCTTGGAATCTCACTCCGATGCTGCAGCGGCCGTCGGGCAGCCGCTGACAATAGACCACCTTGCCGCAGGCTGCTTCTTCGTTCAGCGGAGTGACCCGCACTATTTCGTCAATTTGCCAGGTACGCTGCGAAAATATGCGAGCGCCGTGTAGACTAATATTATCGGTGAACGTCCTCTCTTCTGCATCGGCGTCCGCACTTTGTGGCTTTGCGAGGCGCACCACGACGATAATCGGAAGCCGCCTTTCCATTCTTCCACTGGGCTCGTGGTCCAAGGGGATCTCGCTCAGACTTCGAGTGGGTAAACCTGAGGCGTGGGGGCGCGCTGATTCGGCTTGAAAACCTTTATCTGGCTTTTCGGCGGGAGGCATCTTGCTTTGGCGCGGCGACGGTTCCTGTGCGTGGATCCGGTGTCACTCGATCATTTGCCTGGAAACCCCGTCAGCCACCTCACTCTGCATTCAGTAGCATTTGTCCTTGCCCGAAACAATCGAGTGAAGACCTTAGTACTTCAATAGTAGTACTTCAACGGGTGAGTTTTCTCGTCACGCAGTGAAATTGAGACCCCCGCCGAATCCCGTGATTGCTTTCCCAAGCACCTCCCTCCTACGAGTCCGTGGCAACGATCCTGAACAAGGCGATTGCCGGTTATTCTTTTGCTCCGGACAATTGATCCAGCGCCCCTCGGAGCAATACAACGATGGGTTTTCTTCCGTGGCTAAGGAAGGAGAGCTCCAGGTCGCCAGAACTCTCGACCTCAGCGCGAAACTCGCCAAACTGATTTGTCACCGTGTTGACGATATATTCGCGGCCATCCGAGAGCATGACCTGCACGTCGCGGCCAACCATTTCTGGACGGCTAACGTCCAGCAACTGCCCAGTGACGACGAGCCGATTGCCCTCCCGCTGCAATTCGATCTGGAGATCGATCTGATAAGGGTCAGCCCGGTAGAGCAGCTGTCTGATGGGCCTGGAAGCCGAACGGATTCCTGACAGGACCGGCTGCGAAAAGCTGTCGTGTACCAGCTGAATCACGCCGCCTGTTTCCTGTCGCGTGGCGGAGAAGCCAGCGGCTGGGAATGCTGCCTTGACGAAGAAAACTTTTTCCGCGGCAGGTTGGTAACTAGCCTCGGCCGCCGCCGCATGGGCTACTTTCTGCCGAAGTGCTGCTGTCTCCACGAAACGTTTTCGACGTGTTCCACCACGCGTCTGCATCGCCGTTCGTGGATCGACAGGAGCTACGCGATTCACAAAGTCATTCAATTCCAACGCTTGAAAGTGCGTCATCCCAGTACCCCCCTATTCCATTTTCTTGTGGTCTTCTTTCCGCTCCACGGGCGGATGGGTCAATACAACATGACCCATAGAAGAAGGAGAGCACAGTTGGAGAAAAATATAGGTCAGCAGATGTTGACCCTAGGGCTTCTTCAGGTGAATACCGTACTTTCTAAAAAAAGAGGCTAAGAAAGTTCTTGGAATGCGGGCAGCATGAATGTTCCCCCACATGTGAGGCATACGATTAGGTACGCAATGTTCCTAGCCAGTTTGGGCCGTCAGGGATCAGCGGAGGTGCGAGCTGAACCAGGCGACGGTGCAGCGGATACGGGCACGCTGCTGCTCGGGGTTGACGAAGTGATGGCCTTCGTGTTCGTAGACAACCAGCTGGGTTTCGGCGCCGAGAGTTTTGAGGGCGTCTTTGATTTCCCCGTTCTTGCGATTACGGTCTGTCCCGCTTTCTTGACCCTGTGCGCGGGGGTCGAATACACTATTAGATTCAAACGCAGCCAACGAAAAGGCTAGGGGCTGTCTGCCTTTGCGGGTGAAAGAGAACAGCCCGCGACCGCGTATCATATATCGTGTTTAATAAAGGGGGATTGTTTTGCCGAAGCGCACATTTCAACCGCGCCGACGCCGACGCGCCAAGACGCACGGCTTCCGCGTACGCATGAAGACGAAGGGCGGCCGCAAGGTGCTTGCGGCGCGCCGCAAGAAGGGACGCCATCGGCTTACTCCCGAATAATCCGGGTGCGCGTGGGAATACGTATCCGCGTAAAGTGCGGCTAGTGCGGCGCGGAGAGTTTGATGCTGTGTACCGCGCCGGAAAGCGCCGCTCGAGTTCCCACTTCACGGTTTTTTTTCGCGCCAATGAGCTGCCGCACAGCCGATTTGGCTTCAGCATCAAGAAGGCCCTGGGCGGAGCGGTGGTGCGCAATCGGATGCGACGGCGACTGCGCGAGATCGTGCGTTGCCACCGAATGGAGATACCCGCAGGATGGGACATCGTCATACACCCGAAGAGTTCGCTGGCGCGCGCGGAGTCTGCAGCGCTGACGGCGGATTTGTTGCGGCTGTTGAAGAGTGTGTAGGGGCGCACTTTAGTGCGACCTCTCTTACGGCCATGGACGCCGGCGAGAAGGGCGAACTCGAGTCGGCCCCTACACAAATCGTCGCGACACCGGCCGCACCCACGCGCATTGACGAACGGCCCATTCCTGTGCCGGCGGCACTGCTCGCGCTGCGTTTTTACAAAGCGTATTTGTCGATCTTGTTCGCGGGAAGCTGCCGATATGAGCCGACCTGTTCCCGCTATGCCTACCAGGCCATCGAACGCTTCGGCGTGGCGCGCGGCGTTTGGCTCGGACTAAAGCGCTTGCTGCGCTGCCATCCATTCTCGCGCAAATTTGGTTACGATCCGGTTCCGGAGAAATGGGAAGAGATGCCCACCAGCTCAACCGCAGGGAAAATTATGAAGACTGAAGCGCATTCATGAGCGCACCGGGTCAAAAGGACAAGTTCACGCCGGAGCTGCGAATTCTGGTGGCCTCGCTGCTTTCTTTTGCCGTGATTATCCTGTGGGCCAAGTTTTTTGGGCCTAAGCCGCCCGTGCAACCTCCGCAATCCAATCGGCCCGCAGTGACCGCCCCGGCGGCACCTGGTGCAGCAACACCGGTCCCTGCAAATCCGTCGCAGGCCCCCGCGATAGCCAGCGCACTTGCTCCTGCTGCCGCAGCAAGCGTCGCTGTGAAGCGCGCTTCGCAGGAGCGCACGATCGTCGTCGAAAACAGCCTTTACCGCGTGGAAATCTCGAACAGTGGCGCGGTAGTGAGGAGCTGGCAGCTCAAGAATTACAAGGATGATGCCAAACCCCAGCGTGTGCTGGACGTCGTGCACCCTGAGGCATCGCAGCAAACCGGCGGCTGGCCCTTCTCCGTGGTGCTCGATGACGAGCAGTTGCAGAACGCGGCCAATGCGGGGCTTTATCAAATCTCTTCGGACGGCACGACGCTGCACGCCCCGGCCGAAGTTGAATTCGCGTGGAGCGACGGCCACCTGGAAGTCACCAAGCATTTTCGCTTCGATCACACTTATGTGGTTCGAGTAGAAGCTTCCGTCAAGCTGAACGGAAGCCCCATCCCCGCAGGGATTGGATGGCTGGGCGGCTTCGGCGATTTGACGGTGACGAACCCCGCTCCCATCGAGACGGTCTCCACGTACTACAGCGAAGGCGGAAAGATCTCAACTTTTCTGCATAAAAAGCTCGACGGCGTGGAAAAGTGGGGCCCCGGCATTTGGCAAGGAGGAAAAGAGTTTACCGGCATTGAGGACCGTTACTTCACAGCGGCCTTTCTTCCCGCGAGCGGGGCCACATCGGGCGGACTTGAGACGCGCTACTGGAAAACATCGCGGACGGTTCACGCGAATGGCCAGGATGCGCAGGAACCGGTCCCGCAAGTTGCCACGAAGGCATCAGCGCAACCGATGGCCCTGCGCGTGTATGTAGGACCGAAAGATTACGATAACCTGAAGAAAATGAATCCGCCCCTGCACGGGTTGATCAATTTCGGCTGGCTGGAATTCATCGCCGACCCTCTCTTCCACGGACTCAAGTGGCTGCACGGCTACATCCCCAATTGGGGGTGGGCCATCGTGGTGCTGACTCTCGTCATTAATATCCTGTTTCTTCCGCTCCGCATTTCCAGCTACAAGACCACTTTAAAGATGCAAAGAGTGGCGCCGGAAATTAAAGCGATCCAGGAGAAATACAAGAAGTATAAGTTCAATGATCCTCGCAAGCAGGAAATGCAAAAAGAGACCATGGCCATCTACCAACGCGAAGGCATCAACCCCGTGGGCGGCTGCTTGCCCATGTTGATCCAGATGCCGCTTTGGATTGGATTGAATCGCGCGTTGAGCTACGCCATCGAAATGCGGCACGCGACATGGCTATGGGTCGCGGACCTGGCATCGAAGGATCCCTACTACGCCCTCCCGGTGCTGATGGGCCTTTCGATGTATCTGGGAACGAAGATGACGCCGATGACCGCAACGGATCCGCAGCAGCAAGCCATGATGAAGGTGATGCCGGTCACGATGGCGGGGATGTTCATGATTATGCCGATTTCTAGCGGCCTAGCGGTGTATATTCTCACCAGCGGGGTTGTGCAAATCGCGCAGCAGTGGTACCTGAATCGGACGCATCCTGTCCCCGCGCCGGCGAAACCGGTGCGCGGAAAGAAGTCTTAAGAACACATTTCAGAGAGGCGCACGCGGCTCGCTACACTCGAACGCCCAATGGCTCAGGAACTCATTCGAGATGGGAAGCTGGACCGGCAAGCCGCAGCCGAAGCGCTGCGCCATTTTCTTGAGAACATGGTGCGTGTTTCGGGGCTGGAATTGAAGGTGCGCGTCCACCCTGTTGCGGCTGAAGGAGACGGCTCGGGAAACGGTGCCGAAGTGCTCGCCGATCTCGATGGCCGGGACAAAGAGATTCTTCTGGAGCGAGGCGCGGAAGTTTTGAAAGCGTTCGAACACCTGGCGCTCCGGGCGCTGCGGCTGGAGCCTATCTACCATGAAAAGATTCACGTCGATTGCGGCGGATACCGCGCGATGCGTTTTGAAGAATTGCGCCTTACGGCGCGCGTTGCCGCAGAACGCGTACAGACTTCCCGCCAGCCATTCCGGTTGAATCCCATGTCATCGCGGGAACGCCGCATCGTGCATCTGGCGTTGAAGGGTATGACTGGAGTGCGCACGGAAAGTGTCGGCGCGGGCGAAGACCGCCAGGTCGTCATCCATCCCGCGGACAACAAAACTTCTCAGTAGTCCCTCTTTGCCGCAATAAGACAGGAGGAATGACGGGCCGGACTTCCTGCCCTACCTTGCTACCCATCCTTGCGAGAGGATATTTCCGGCTGGGGCGAACCGCACGCGATAGGTGAAGGCAGAAGCGCGGTCGCGCTGCATTTGCGCAAAACGAATATCAGAAATTTCCACCACGGCAACCTCGCCTTCTTTGTGGAAGCGCGTGACGGGAAATCGCGAGAACCACAATACCTTCTGGACTGCGGGCAGACCTTTGGCGGCGTCGATGAAGGAATTTGGGGGCGCATCGGGGTAATAGCGATGCTCGCGCGAGAGTAATTCCGTGTCGCTGGCTGGTTTGTCGCTCAGGTCCATGCGGAGTTCGAAGACACCTCGCTGCGTTCGAACCAGCCCGTCCCAGTGCCACAGCGATGGCGGGAGCGGTAATGCTCCAATCGATTCGACCTGCAAGGAGTACAGCTCCGTGAACTTTTGAATGCGCGAGAACGCGATGTGGTGTGCGTAGAAGGCGCATGCAACATAGACTGCCGCAGCAGCAAGGCCAGCGCGATTCCATTTGTCGTGGGAAATCTTTGCGCCCCAACCGGGTAGCGCGGGCAGGAGGAAAAGCGCGGCAAGTATAATCATGGCGCTCAAAACGACGCGACCGGAAATCGGCGCGCCGGCACCTTCGCCGATTCTGGCGACCAGAAATGGTGCGGGCATGAAGACCAGCCACATTCCGACGGCTCGACGCTTTACTTTTTCGGGTTGGGCATACACCCAAGCGAGCAACTGTGGAACGAGAAGAATCCCGGTCAGCGTGAAATCAATGATGAAGATGAGATCCCATGCAGGACGCGACCACTGCACTGGCGACCAGATCATCGTGCCAAAGGAAGTCACTAGGTCGAGCAGGATGTGGCTCAGTATGCCTACTGCGTAGATGCCAACAAGCGCGGCAAAGGACGGCGCTTCCCACTTTCGCGAATTGGCAAACAAGCGCGTAATCCAAGCGAGAAGGAGCGCCCAGAGTGGAAGCAGGATCAGGGAATGCGTGATGCTGCGGTGCCAGGTGATCACCAGTAGCCTGTCGTGAGAGAAAATATCCCGGAATACATCGGAATCGGGAAAGATCGCGCCGAGCATCAGTGACCACGTGATGAGGCGACCGCGATTCATCGGGCGCGAGGCAAACATATCCTCGCCGTGCAATACGGCCTTTCCGATCAACGCGCCTGCGATGCCATGTGTAATCGTGTCCATTGTTGGAGTTTATCCGATGCGCTCGGGACGCGACATTCTAGCGGACGAACAGAAGTGGACTTGCCTTGGTGATGACTTTGCCGACGCGCTGGGCTGAGACGATGTGGCGCTCGAGTGCAGCGACGGTGGTGCCAACGGATTCGGGCGAGATGGCCATCAGCAGGCCGCCGGAAGTCTGTGGATCGAAGAGAAGATCGCGATATTCCTGCGGGACGTTTTTGGCGAAACTCACGCAATCGCCAATAAAATCACGGTTATTCTTCAATCCGCCGGGGAGAAATCCCTGGCGCGCGGCTTCCAGCGCACCGGGAAGATATTGGACTGCGGAATGATCGAGCTCTAGCGATACGGCTTCGCTTCCCCGCTCCGGATTCCCGAGTGCCATCTCTCGCGCGTGGCCTAACAAACCGAATCCCGTAATGTCTGTCAGCGCGTGAATCGGCTGCGTCACTCCTGCGTTCGCTTGCAGTTCTTGCAGCGCTTCGGAAGCTGCGCGATTGAGTTCCGTCATCGAAGCGGTCGCCGCCTGTACGTCATTCGCTGCAGCTCGATCGTTCTTCAGCGCAGTAGAGAGCACGCCGGTTCCAATCGGTTTGGTCAGCAAAAGTACATCGCCCGCGCGCGCGCCGACATTTCGCCACACTCGCTGCGGGTTGATGAGGCCGGTAACGGCGTACCCAAATTGAATATCGTCATTTCGAATCGAGTGGCCGCCGATGACGCTGCATTTTGCTTCGGCCATTTTCGAAAGGCCGCCGCGAATGATCTGCTCGAGAATTTCCGGTTCGCCCTTGTCCGGAAAGCCAACGATGGAAAGCGCGGAAACGGGCTTGCCGCCCATGGCATAAACGTCACTCAGCGAATTGGCCGCCGCAATTTGTCCGAACGTAAATGGATCATCGACAATCGGCGTAAAGAAATCGACCGTTTGAACCATGGCCATGTCCGGGCTCAGCAGATACACCCCGGCGTCGTCGTTGGTGTCAAAACCAACGAGCACGTTGGGATCAGTTGGCCGCGGCAAACGGCGCAAAACGGAATCCAGCAACCCTGGACTCAGCTTCGCCGCTCAACCCGCTGCCTTGACCATGGCCGTCAGTTTCACGGTTTGGGTCAAGCCGCACCTCGCTGTAATGCGTCTAGATTATAACGATGTAGCGTCCTTCGTGCTTGCGCGCGGTCCAATCTGCGTTAATCGAACGCTACGCGGTCAACGGTGCCAAGGCGCGTCTAAGGCAACTTGTCAAAACTCGACTCTACACGCTAATTCTTCGAGAGAAGTCGGAACCGGGCAATGTCCGT
>WNGH01009968.1_pt1 | contig 10474 bp, 10 predicted proteins | sample 5400631 | NCBI WGS metagenome assembly WNGH01 (sample SAMN13153373, study PRJNA577476) | soil metagenome | isolation source: 115 cm soil or saprolite under Garry oak tree replicate 1 | place: USA:California | collected 2016-06-15 | reverse complement strand
CTCCACGGTCACCTTTTGTTGGCTCGCTTTGCCCTTTAGCTTCTGCATGGCCTCAAGCTGTTCGTTGAAGATTCGCATGAGCCGGCTCGCACGATGCACATTCGCTTCAATGCCGTCAAAAGTTTGGTTATCCAACGTTGCCCGCCTCAGGAACATAAGAGCCGCGTCGTTGGCTGCGATCATTTGCGTAGCAAGCATGGCTTCGGTTACGTTCTGGGGTGCCATCTCCGCTATCAGGGCGGACGCCCTAATCAGGTGGTCATCGGCATCCTTCGGCTTCGGCCACACAAGAGCGTAGCCGACCTGCACGATGAATCGGTCGGCCGCGTCGAGATGCTGAGTGCCCGTTACCTTGCATGCAGTTTTTACCACTTCATCAATCAACTGTTTGCGGGTCTTCTTCTTCGCGGCTACGACCGGTAACTCCGCCTTCTCGGGTGCAGGCTTCTGAACCGCTAGGGCGTGTTCGTTACTATTTCGGCTTCGTTTCATCGTGAATTGTTCCCCGCCGCCTGTGATTTCCGAGAGCAGGGCATCGGCCAAAGCGGGAAAGCGCAGCAAGCGATTCGTGCAAATTTCGTAGAACCGGTGAGTGCCCAGCTTTCTTCTGAACCTTAACAAAACTTAACATCTGATTGCTAAATTCGCGGAGTATGGGGACCTGTGGGGCCTGCGGTTTTAGGCGCGGGCCACATCCAGTTCTGCCAGCGCCGTGCGCCAGCTCGCTAAGTAGTCGGTAAGGCATTGCTCGACTTTGAACAGTTCAATCTCGCTCAGCTCGACGTAGCCGCACTCCCACTTAGAGAAGCGGCTGTGATCGATCTTGGCGCGCTTTTCTACCAGCGCTTGGGGCACCTTCAGCTTGCGCCGGAGACCGACTAGCACTGCGCGCCGTTCATCAGTTCCGGTTTCGCCCGTTTCCATGCGTTCCCCGCTCAGCATTTGAAAGCCCTGACAACTACAACGATTGCTGATTTCGTTTCTACAAACACAGCGGCACGAAGGCAAGCAAGCAATTCGTATGCGACTACTCGGAAGGCGTTAATCAGAGCGGAGGTGGGCACAAAACCGGACACAACATGGACCAGGACACAACGATAGCTGCTTGTTTTCGGAAGCTTAGCGCGGCCAGGCCTAATGCTTGAGAAGCATTCAACAGCAAAATTCAGCCTGGCGCGAGGTGCAGAGACGCCTGCCTTTGGTTTTCGCTGCAAATGTAGATTGCAGGTGGGGTGCCTGTACCGCGTACCACCCTATAAAGGGTGGGTACGCTCGGTACAGTGTACTAAGTGTACCGGGTGCGCTCGGTACAGTCGGTACACCTGGTACGGTTCATTGCAGTAGGGGCGGAAAGTAACACCGCACCTGGCGCTTGTCTGGCTCTGAACGCCAGTGCTTTCCGTCGAAGTTCTTCAGCATCTCGCTTGTTCTGGTTCTACCCATTCTCAATTCTCGGGTGAGCTCGGTAAGGTTCATGCCCGGTTTTGCTTTGATCGCTTCGCGGATAGCTGCGACATCGTCGCGCTTCTGTGTGAGTGCGGGGGAATCGACTACGTAGAAGCGGCCGACTGCGAAGTCCGGCCTGATGGTGAGCGAAGTTTCAGCGGCAAAGCGGTGCTTGATCGTCTTGAGCGTGAGCAGGTCGCCGGGAGTTTTGGCCAGCGCAAAACCGACGTCGGCGCCGTTGATGATGTCCGAACTTCCCCGGTACGTGCTCGTTTCCGACTTGGAGCGATGATGTAAAACCACGACTGTCGCCCCGGCTGTGACAAGATCGCGCAGGCAGCCCATGACAACCTTCATCTCCGTGGCTGAGTTTTCGTCGGCCGAGTGAAAGCGCAATAGGCTGTCGAACACCATCAGCGGCTCGTCTTTGGCCAATTCTAGAAGTCGCGCATCGCCGATTAAGGGCGGCTGATCTTCGAGCCACGTTCCCCAGATATGCAGCCCCGGCGCAGGCCCCTTGAAGATCAACTCTGCCCGCTCGCGCATGATCGCCCCGGGATTCTCGCGGTCCAAGATGATCACCGGCATCTTCTGGCACGTTCGATCGAGAAATTTTCCGCCGAGGACGATGCTGCGCGCGAGATCTAGCGTTAGCCAGGTCTTGCCCGCACCACCTTCGCCGGCCAGGATGGTCAGAGTTTTCACCGGAATCAGCCCGTCGACCAGCCAAGAAACCGGCTGAATGTCCACTTGAAAGATGTCGGGGATGTCGGCCAGCTTAATGGCCGAATCTCCGTTTGCGCCGTCGAGCGAATCCAGCAGGCGCTGCGCCTGTTCACGGAGCGCGGTCATCTTCTCTAGCGATTGCGTGGCGCAGGTAGTAGCCAGCAGCTCGATTTGCTGGGCAACGCGCCGCTCAACCGCCGCCCTCCGAACGGTACGAACGTAGGATGCGATGTTTTCCGGAACTGCATGATCGATCAGCGAGGCTACGTATTCGGGTCCGCCGCAACGATCCAATTGATTCAACTGCGCGAGCTCCGTGGTCACGGTAATAAGATCAACCGGACGCTGATCTTCGAACATCGCGGCCATGCGCGCATAAATTCGCCGATGGCTGTCGAGGAAAAAATCGTCAGCCGCGACTCTGCTGGTTTGCGGCCACAAGGAATTAGTGAGCAGTACGGATCCTAAGAGCGCCTTCTCTGTCTGCACCGCGGCGTCAGAAAGGGATATCGTCATCCGACACCTCGACTCCGTGGTAGTTGGGCGTAAGCGGCGCCGCTGGTTTCTCTGCCGGCTCTTCCAAGGTGATTGCATCGGCCACGATTTCGACCGCAGAGCGCATGACGCCCTCTTTAGTCTTATAGGTCGAATCCCGGAGCGCACCGGAAAGCTCGACGCGAGTGCCCTTTCTCAGATCTTTGACGATGTTCTTATGCCAGCACGAAACACTGAAGAACTGAGTAGGTTTGCCGTCGCCCCCGCCATGCGCGATCCGGAAACGCGTTGGCCCGTTGCCGCGTTGCTCGGGCTCAGTGGCAACGACGGCGCTGAGCCGAACTTCATTGATTAGCTTCATCGACCCGTCTCCTGACCAGCAGGAATGAGGCTCTTCTCAATGAACGCCTGAAATCCTGCCGTCGTAGAAATATCCGGCGCCCGAGCTTCACGTAGCTGATCTTCGACTTGAGTACCCAAGAGCGGACCGTGGCCACCTTTACATGAAGGAAAGCCGCCGCTTCCTCTACATCCAACAAATCACTCGTCATTTCGTAATCTCCTTTGTGAAATATCGCTATTGACAACTACTGACGCCTAGCGCATCGTTAATGAGTTAAGTTGTGAACTTGTTAATTAGCACGGAGCCGCAGTGGACGCGTTAAATGAATTGAAGCTAGAGCAGCAACTCAGAGGGGCGGCCAAAAAACCTCCTGAGTATCAGTGGACACAAACTGACTTGAACGAGGCGTGGAGGAAAATAACGGCGCCGATTCTTGGCCTGATGGAGTCCCTGGCTAACCTGCCCGACTCAGTGGAGATAGTTGGAGCTAATCAACGAATCCTTCCGCGCGAGTTAACCGATTTGGCAACCATGAGCCCAAAAGAGCTCCTGGAACTTTGTGGGCAGTTGAGAGAGGTGTGGACCGCCCTAGCGGCTCTGGCGGACCAGCAGAAAAAGTTGGTGCGGCGTAAGGCCCAAGATATTTTGCAGACATGGTGGGAAAGCTACCCACTGGCCGATGGGCCGCACTGGAATGTCTATTATCAAACCGGCACCTTCTTTCCTACTCACAGGAATTATCGCGCCCTGATTGCCCGCGTGTGCTTTGACAATCGGGACTTTCTGGGACGCTGCGGGAACCTGGAATGCAAGGACAAACCATACTTCATAAAACCTCGCAGAAACTCTAAGTTTTGTAAGGGTTGCCGTCGCTACGACGCCCTTCAGAGAGTGAAAAAAAGCCAAGCGAAGAAAAGGCAATCCGCCCGCAAGGGCAAGGGGAGAGCATAACTTATGTCGATTTACAAACGCGGCGACGTTTACTGGTACAAGTTCATGTGGAAGGGGCAGGTGATCCGAGAATCCACCAAGCAGGGCAACGATAAAGTAGCTCGGCAGATGGAAGCCACGCATCGCACTTCGTTGGCGAAGGGCGAAGTCGGCATCCGGGAGAAGAAGCCCGCACCGATCCTGAAAGAGTTCTGCGAGCGCAGATTCGAGCCTTGGGCCCAGGCTACGTTTGAGCACACCTGCCGCAATAACTGGCTCTGGTTTCGGGCCGGCATCCGACGACTGACGAGGTACGAGCCTCTGGCAAATGCCAAGTTGGATGAGATCACAGGCGAAAAGCTGGCGGGCTTTGCGGCATACGAGCAAACCCGCGGCCTTGCCGTGAGTTCGATCAACAGCGCAATCCGTGTGCTTCGGCGCGTGCTGAGCCTTGCGGTCGAGTGGGGCGCCCTCGAATCCGCTCCCAAGCTGGCACTGTTGCCAGGTGAACGCCATCGCGAGCGGGTTATCACACCGGATGAGGAAATGCGCTATCTCGCAGCCGCTTCGCCCTTGCTTGCGGATGTCGCTTCAGTGCTCGCAGATACGGGTTTGCGCCCTGATGAGTGCTATCAGTTGCGCTGGGAAAACGTGACATGGGTGAACGGTCGCAATGGCAGCCTATTGATTACGCATGGAAAGACAGCAGCGGCGCGGCGGGCGCTGCCGATGACTCCTAGGGTGCGTGCGGTTCTAGAATCGCGCTGGAACGCGGCTGGAAAGCCATCGGAGGGCTGGGCATGGCCCGCACCTACCAGGAGCGAGCACATAGACCATTCCAGCCTGAAGAAGCAACACGCCAAAGCGTTTCGCGCCGTGAACAGGGAAGCGAAAAAGAATAGCCTGAAGCCGATCGCGCCATTCGTGCTGTACTCATTTCGGCACACGTTTTTGACGCGGCTGGGTGAATCTGGATGCGATGCTTGGACACTGGCGCGAATCGCAGGGCATAGCTCGATCGTGATTTCCATGCGGTACGTTCATCCGTCAGACGACTTAGTTCTCAACGCCATGACCAACCTGGGTGGGCACAATTCTGGGCACAGTGCACTTAAGGTCACTGATGAGGGGAATAGCCTAAAGCGGCTAAGTAATTCAGGCATGTATAATTAGCACTATCGCGCCCGTAGCTCAGGTGGATAGAGCGATTGCCTCCGGAGCAATAGGTCGGGAGTTCGAATCTCTCCGGGCGCGCCAGACGCTCTCTTCCACGCAAGAAGACAATCCTTAAGCTTCCCTTAAGCTTCGCGCACATGTTCTTCCGTGCGGCAAGAGACGGGCAGCATTTCACGCTGCCGCGCACATCCAATCTCAGGTATCGGAAATCCTGAGGTTACTCCTATGATCACGCTCCTTTCCCGGCTTTGGTGTTTTGCTTTTCTGCTCGCGGCTCTGCCGCTCGCCGCAGAAGAGTCTTCCAATGCTCCCATCCCACCGCACACCATTCCAGAGGGCACAACTTTCCTGATGCGTCTGGAAGACAGACTCGATACCAACCGGCTGCAACAAGGCAAGCATTTCAAAGCCAAGCTGGCGGAGGACCTCACGGCTCCCGATGGCACGCTGATTCCGCGCGGCAAGAAAGTCAAAGGCCATGTGAGCGCGGTGGAGAACGGCTTCCACGCCCGCCTGCTGCTCAGTTTCGATGAGATTGAAACCAATCACGGCTGGGTTCCTCTGATCGCCACCGTAACTGGTGTGCCTGGCGAGCACGGCGTGAAGCCGCCCGATGAGGAAGGCGAGATTGAGCGCCGAGGCATGAACAAACGGCACGAGGTAGAAAGAGCTGGCGCAGGTGCGGGTGTAGGCGCAATTGGCGGCGCAGTGGCCGGAGGCGGGCGCGGTGCTGCCATTGGCGCTAGTATTGGAGCAGCCGCCGGCGCAGTCTCTGGATTCTTTATGGATCGCAATCTGCGGCTCGACAAAGGCACCGCGCTCGAGGTCAGGCTCGATCACCCTCTGCAAGTGCCCTGGCGCTGAGCTTCTTTTCATTTTTCTCTCATCACGCACGCGGCTTATCAAAGAAGTACGTAGGGACAGCCGCCTTCGGCTGTCCAGATCGAGCAAAGCTCGACGGTGACCGGGACTGCACCTGGCCGAGAATCCGATTCCATAGAACCCTGCTGGCACAGCCAGCTGGTGAGGCGTATAAATTCCCACGGAGAGACGCCATGAAATTCCCTGCCGCTCTGCTGATACTTGTTGTGCTCACTACATTAGCAACTGCCCAGGAGCACCCTGCCATCACGGCCCAACCGAACACTGTTTTCGTCGGCGCTGACGGCCGCTTTGAAGCCAATCCCGATACTGCTCTGGTGCAATTCAATATCTCCGCCCAGGAAGACACTTCCCGCGGTGCCTACGACCGCGCCTCCAAAGCGGCCGAGCAGGTCCGTCAGATTCTGCGCGCCAACGGCATCGAACCTAAAGCTGCGGAGATAGGCTATTTCTCCCTGCAGCCGGTGTATGACTACAAGACTGCCAAACGCAAGTTGGTCGCATACCGCGTGAACGCGAATGTGTCCTTGAAGCTGAAAGATTTCTCGAAAATCGCGCCGATCGTGCAGCAGCTTTCGGAAAGCGATGTAACTGAGAATCAGTCGCTCAACTACACTCTGGAGGATATGGAGGCCGCGAAGACCAGAGCCGTCGAAGACGCCTATCGGCGCGCGCGTGAATCCGCCGCTGCCGTGGCACGGGCCGGGGGCCGCACGCTGGGTGAGCTTTCCTATGCTTCAGTGGACACGTTTGAAAACGTCCGCGTAGTAAATCCGCTTCAGGCTAGAGCTATGTCGACCATGCGCATGGAGGCTGCGGCGCCTGCTCCCACGGAGGAATTCACGCCTCAGACCGTGGTAATAACCGCGCACGTAAACGCTCTGTTCACCTTGAGATAGGGGCTCAGAGTCGAGCGAATGTGCAAGGAGGATGCATGACCGAGAAATTCGCTGGAATCTCGGCCTCTAATACTCGCTGGCGGACCGAAATCTGTCTTGCTGACCTGGAATCCGATTCGCATCCAGCGGCACATCGCGCTGGATGACCATCTCCAGCGTGGTCCCTGCGTCTAGCCTCACGTCATTACCTCGCGTCAGCAACGCGCTCGCGATTCCGATGCCTCCGCCAATGCCGGCGCCCACTCCTGCTCCGGTTCTGCTCCCGGATGCGAGAACGCCAGCCAAGGCGCCTCCTTCTGCCCCCTTTATTCCTCGATTAGCGGCTTTTCCCGCCTTCTCTCCGCCCTGACTGTCGTGGCGGATGGTGCCTTCAGCATCCTTCATGGATGTCTTCTCCGAGCCAGGCACATTCTCCAGCGCACCCGGCAACATCACCGTATAGCCACTCGGGTAGATCATCGTAGTGAAATGCATGAGAACTTCAGCCCGCCCTTTGAGCCTTCCGGCACGCTTGACGTTGCTTATTTTGCCCTGCACGTATGTTCCAGCCGGAATCACAATGCGATCATTCATCACCACTGGAAAGGTCGTTTGCGCATACACCGGATCGCCGTCGCGGGCATTCTTGGTGGAGAGCGCTTGCTTCAGCACAAGGGGAACCTTGGTCCCGGACGGAATGATCAGCTTGCTGGAAGTTGCAGGAGTCAGATCAGGAGCGTTCGGCCGCAGCGTCGTAGTTTGCTGAGCCGCCGCAAGGGTTGCCAGGAGGATCACCGTGAACATGGTGCGCATAAACATTCTCCTCAAAGATGGGCCCAAGTGCTCCGTAGGATGCAACCAGAATGTCAAAAGGTTATCGGGCAGGCGGAAACACCTCCCACGGGCAGAACATTCTACTCGAAGAATGGCGCACCCTACTTATAAATCAGATACTTCTGCCGAATTTCCTGAAATCTCTCAAGCGGCTCGCGCCAGTCTTCCGCGATGCGGCGCGGGTCTACTCCTTGTGTAAGGGCGTCGTACACCCTCTGGTTCAATAGTAATTCGATCATTCGCTCCATGTGGAATTGCTCTGGGTACAGCTTATGCAGGGCGGAAGCCAGCTCGATTCCCAACTCCGGAGCGTCAAAAGCATTGCGCTCGACCACCACGATGTTCACGCCCTCACACTTCTGTCCAGCATAGTTGCTGGCATTGGGAGTGAAGCTGACCGGAACGAATCTCACGCCAGAAATTTCGCGCGCGTTGAGGTACTGCGCCAGTTCGCGCCCGTGGATCCAAGGAGCGCCGAGCAGTTCGAACGGGGTCTCAGTACCTCTGCCGACCGACACGTTGGTTCCTTCGACTAGGGCCACCCCAGGATACAGGGTTGCCTCCGTAAGGCTGCGCAGGTTCGGTGATGGGTTCACCCACCCAAGCGCGGTTGAATCAAACCAGTCGCCGCGCATCCAACCTTCGATTGGAATGATGGTGAGCTTCGCGTTGATATTGCGTTCCGAGTTATACATTTTCGCCAGCTCGCCCATGGTCATCCCGTGACGAACAGGAACAGCGCCATAGCTGACAAAGCTTTCGCGGCCAGGATCCGGCATTGGACCCTGCACAAACGAACCGGTGACCGGATCGGGACGGTCGAGCACAAAGACCTCAACCCCAGCTTTAGCTGCCCCCTCAAGGAAGTATCCTAAGGTGGTCTCGTAAGTGTAGAAGCGCACTCCCGCATCCTGGATGTCCACAACAATCGCATCGAATTGTTTAAGAACATCGGGTGATGGCCGGCGTGCCGCATCAGTTGCGCCATAAACGCTGTACACGGGAATTCCGGTTGCGGCATCTTTCATGTTCCCGACATCGGTCGTGTCGAGCGTTCCCGTCACGCCGTGCTCAGGGCTTGAGAATCGAGCCCGGTCTGATTCGTTAGCAGCCCAATCTTCTTTTTGCCAGAAACTCCACGAACTGGATCGAAGTTATTCCTCTCGAGGACGTCAATTCCAGTTTGGACTGATCCGTTACGGGCCGCCACCCGACGCGCTGCGGTCTGCGCTTCGTTATATCCAGTGATGCTCTTCAAACGAGCCTGGTCTTTTTCAGAGGGAGTCAGGGCGAGAGCTGCTGTAACTGCTGTCGCAAGTTTGGTCCGGAGCGCCACCGCACTTCCCTTCCCGCGAGGATGCACAGCATTGGTAAGCAGAATGATGTACGTCCGTGTCGTGGGGTCAATCCACAGCGAAGTTCCCGTGAATCCGGTGTGCCCGAAGGATCCCACCGGGAGCAATTCACCTCGATTGGTGGAGAACGGCGAATCGATATCCCAACCAAAGCCGCGCAATTCATGGGCTGCCGGCGGCTGCTGCGGCGTGCTCATTTTCTCAACCAGAAGCGATGGGAGCACCGAGCTACCCGCGATTAGAGCACGGGCAAACTTTGAAAGATCGTCCGCGGTGGAAAACAGACCGGCCTGTCCGGCAACACCACCCATGCGACGCGCCGAGGGATCGTGTACAACTCCGCGCAGCATCCGGTTCTGCTCGTCGTATTCTGTGGGAGCAATCTTCGGCACCCAGGTCGCCGGTGGAAGGAATCGCGTGCGGGCCATCTTCAGCGGCGTAAAAATATTTTGAGCACAGTATTTGTCCAGCTCGACTTTTGATACACGCTCGACCAGCGCACCCAGGGTAATGAAATTGATGTCACTGTAGACGAACCGTGATCCGGGAGGGTTCACTGGTTTTTCTGCAAAAGCCATGCTGAAGGCAGTGTCCCGGCCCTGCCACGGGTGAGTGAGATCAAGGTCCGGCTCCAATCCAGAATAATGCGTCAGCAGCCCACGTACAGTGATATCTTCCTTCCCGTTCTGCGCGAATTCCGGAATGTACTTCGCCACGGGATCGTTGAGCCGGACTTCGCCTTTTTCCACAAGCTGCATCACCGCCGTAGTCGTGGCAACCACTTTCGTAAGTGAAGCCAGATCGAAGACGGTATCGACGGTCATCAGTTCCCGGCGCGGCTCCAGCGCGCGATATCCAAACGCCTTTCGATAGAGGACCTGACCGTTGTGCCACACCAGTACCACTGCCCCGGGAATCTGGCCGGCGTGAATGGCCTCTTGTACGATGCTGTCGACCACCGCAAGCCGGTTCGGAGCACGGGCTGGCTTTGCTGCGGCTGCCGAGAGGGCCGAAGGAAGCAGTAGAAGGAGCGTCAGCATGAGCTGGAGCCCCCGTCGATTTGTGGAATTGACGTGGATATTCTGAATTTACATAAGCCGCGCGGGTCACTCAAGAAACGAAAGATCAGGAGTACCGCCTACGCCAGTAATCGCAAACGGCACGAAAATAACTGTTTATCCACAATTTCCACAGGGCCGGCCGATCAGAATCTGGGGCATACTTACCGCCGCACGCCCGGGAGGAAATGTGAAAGACCCGATAGTGGTTATGCGCCAGAAAGAGATGGAATTGGCCAGGGTCCGAAGAGAAGTTGAGGCATTACAAATCGTCGTTCCCCTCCTTGATGACCCGACGGAGCGGTTGCCGGATCTAATCTCTAGTCAACAGCTGGCGGTTCCTTCCGAACC
>WNGH01007368.1_pt1 | contig 10475 bp, 5 predicted proteins | sample 5400631 | NCBI WGS metagenome assembly WNGH01 (sample SAMN13153373, study PRJNA577476) | soil metagenome | isolation source: 115 cm soil or saprolite under Garry oak tree replicate 1 | place: USA:California | collected 2016-06-15 | reverse complement strand
TCCAGCCTGTGCGGCCAGCAGGCGTCTCGCCTGCTGAGACAACGCGCCGCGCCACGCTCAGTGTTCGCCCACCCGTTCCCTACATGACCGATGTCCGCAGCGGCAATTTCAAAAAAGGCAGTGCCGAAATTCCGATTAAACGCGCGATTTATTCTGAATTTTCCAAGCGCGAAGCGTCGCTTTCCGCGCTGCCACTCGGCCTCGCCCACGGCCTCGATGCTTACCTGAAAAATTTCCCGCACGGATGCAGCGAGCAACTCACGAGCGGAGCGTTCTGCCGGCTAATTCTGGCAGATGAAGCCGATTTTGGACTTAACCGCGCCGAAGTGAATGCGCAGCTCGAGAAAACGTTCGCTGTTTTGCGCCGCCGGCAAAACGATCAGGGCGGTTTTGGCTACTGGGCGCCGGAAAATGGAGAGCACATCAGTTTCAATTCCGTTTACGCGATGGATTTCCTGAGTGAGGCGAAGGCCGCGGGCTTTCCGCCGCCCGCGGACATGTTCGCCAGTGGATTGCGCAATTTGCAAAAGATGGTTGTGCGCGAACCATCGAACCTCTCCGACGGACGCACGCTAGCCTACGCTATCTATGTGCTGACGCGCGAAGGTGTCATCACAACAAATTACATTCTTAATCTGCGCGATTCTCTCGACAAAAATCACGCTGACGAGTGGCAAAACGATCTGACCGGTGTTTATCTGGCCGGCGCGCTCAAACTTCTGCACAAAGATAAGGATGCGGAAAGTTTGATCGACAAGTTCAAGATCGACAATAAGACGGCGCGCACATACGACGATTTTTGTCAGCCGCTCGGCGCGAACTCGCAATACGTCTCCGTGCTGGCGCGCCAGTTTCCCGCGGGACTTCGAAAAATTTCGGCTGAAGAGTTCGAACAAATCCTGCAGCCAATTGGTGAGGGTGAGTTCAACACGCTCTCGGCCGCTTATGCCGTGCAGGCATTGAAAGTATATTCGCACGCGATCGCGCAAAACCTTCCTCAACTGACTATTGCCGAGGTTGACGCGGACAAACACGAGATCGGCCTGGTGAGTGGTGCCAAGTTGCTGCAACGAACGGCATTTTCCAAAGATGCGACTGCCCTTCGGTTCAAAAGCGGCAGCGCAATCGGCGGGCTCGGAGCATTTTATCAGGTAGTCGAGGCGGGGTTCGATCGACATGCTCTCGACAAGCTGCTTACAGCCGGGCTGGAAGTCTTTCGCGAATTGCTCGACAAAAACGATAAGCCTGTCACGCGCACCAAGCTTGGCGAACCGATTCACGTTCGCCTGCGCGTGCGCAGCGTAAAGAACGAAGCGGTGACGAACGTCGCCGTTGTCGATCTTCTGCCGGGCGGATTTGAAGTCGTCGGTTCGTCGTTGCAGCCGGGAGTTTCCTCAATCACTGGAGTCGATTATGTCGATGTTCGGGAAGATCGCGCGGTGTTTTTCGTGACAGCGTCCGACAGCATGCTCGAAATCAACTACCAAATTAAATCGTCCAACCGCGGAGAATTTGTCGTCCCGCCCGTGTTCGCCGAATCGATGTATGAGCGAAACGTAAAGGGACGCGGCGTCGGCGGAAAGATCAGCGTGACGGAGTGACAATGCGCCGTCTTCTCTTCAAAGGCTCGTTGATCGCGCTTGCGAGTTGCATCGTCGTCGCCGCTTGCGTCTGGTTCAGCCTGCCGAAACCGCCTTTGCTCGATAGCATTTCATTTTCGCAATGTGTGCGCGATCGGAATGGCAAATTGCTTCGCGTCACCCTCACGTCGGACCAAAAATTTCGGATCTGGACTTCGTTGCGTGACATTTCGCCGGAGCTGATCGACGCAACCCTTCGATACGAAGACAAATATTTCGCGCGACATCCCGGCGTGAATCCGATCGCTCTGCTTCGCTCAGGATATGGTCTGCTGCACGGCGAAACGCGCACGGGAGCATCGACAATTACCATGCAACTGGCGCGTTTGCGTTTCCATCTGCAAACCCGAACGCCAGCCGGCAAATTTGTCCAGATCGTGTGCGCTCTCGAGCTCGAGCGGCATTATTCGAAATTCGAAATTTTGGAAGCGTATCTGAATCTCGCACCATATGGGCGCAACATCGAAGGCATTGGCGCCGCCAGTGAGATCTATTTTGGCAAAACTGCCGCGCATTTGACCGGACCGGAATCAATTTCACTGAGCGTTATTCCGCAGAGTCCGACTCAGCGCGCCTTGTACACCGGCCGCGACAATCGTTCGCTCAACGCTGCTCAGGAGAATTGGTACGACCGCGCGAAGCTCAACACGCAATTCTCCGCGCGACAATTCAGCGCGCGCGCGGAAGCGGAACGAAAGTTCCTTGCGCCGCATTTTGTCCAGCAAGTTCTCGAATCGGTAGGGTCGGCGCGCTGCGCCGACCGGACGCCGCAGCGCGGCGTCCCTACCTCGCAAATCGTTACGACGCTGGATCTGAAAAAGCAGCAACTCATCGAGCGGCGAATCGCGGATTACGTCCGGGGAAATCGCAATCGCGGAATTCAAAATGCCGCAGCACTGCTTGTCGATGTCAGAACGATGGAGGTGCTCGCCCAAATTGGTTCCGCCGATTTCTTTAATTCCGAAATTCAGGGGCAAGTGGATGGAACACGGAGTCGGCGCTCCCCCGGCTCAACGCTCAAACCGGTCATTTACGCGCTCGCGCTTGAGCAAGGTTTAATTCATCCATTGTCGATCCTGGCGGACGCGCCGCGCAGTTTTGGCGATTACAATCCGGAAAATTTCGATCGCGAATTCCTTGGACCCATTCGCGCGAGCGATGCGCTAGCTCGCAGCCGCAATCTTCCCGCTATCGAACTGGCATCGCAGCTTGCGCATCCGACGCTTTACGAATTTCTGCGCGGCGCGGGAGTCGCATTGCCGCGCTCTGAATCGCTTTACGGATTGGCGCTTCCGCTCGGTGGCGCAGAAATCACGATGGAAGACCTCGTCCGGCTTTACGCGGCTCTCGCCAACAACGGCGAGCTCCGTCCACTCCGCCGGAAGTCGGGCGATCCAATGTCTACGCGAGGCCATCAACTCCTCACTTCGGAGGCCGCCTTCCTCACGCTCGAAATGCTGAACGTGCCGCGGCCTGAGATTAGTTATGCCGATTCAAGTAACGTCGCGCCGGTTTTTTGGAAAACGGGAACGTCGCACGGTTTTCATGACGCGTGGTCGATCGCAGTTTTCGATCATTACGTGCTCGGCGTCTGGATCGGAAATTTCGATGGCCGGCCAAATCCAGCATTCGTCGGGCGCTCCGCCGCCGCGCCGCTCTTATTTCAAATCATCGACAGTCTTCGCGCGACCTGGCCCGAGCGAATCGAGCGGCATCTTCCGCCGCCGGGCGCGAATTTGAAGCGGGTCGAATTTTGCGCCGTCTCGGGCGATTTGCCGGAGACTCACTGCACGCAGCGCGTCGAGGGTTGGTTCATTCCCGGAATTTCACCAATCAAAACGTGCGAGGTGCACCAGGAAGTACTTGTCGATGTTGCAACCGGGCTGCGGGTGCCGATCGATGACGGAACGCGACAGCTGCGGCGCGAAGTTTACGAATTCTGGCCGAGCGATCTGCTGAGAGTTTTCGAGCGCGCGGGCATGCCGCGCCGGCCGCCACCGCCGTTTCTGCCCGGAACCGAGTCGGACCTGGCGTCGCGCACTGGAAATCCCCCGCGAATCACATCTCCTACTGGTGGACACTACGCCCTTTTCGCATCGTTGACCGGGATTCCGCTGCGCGCAAAGACAGATGCGGACGTGCGCGAAATTTATTGGTTTGCCGACAAGACCTTCATCGGAAAATCCAATGTGACAGGACTGCTGACATGGAAATCTCCGCCAGGCGATTATCAACTAACCGCGCTCGATGATCACGGACGCTCGGCATCGTGCAACGTCACGGTGAGATAACGAAATTTCCGTTGAAGAGATGTTACCGCAGCGGCAGCGTAACCGTCGATGCCCCGTCAGTACACTCTGCAACGCGCGCCTACATCGACATCAATCCACATCGATTACGCCGCGGAGCTAAACGAACAGCAGCTCGCGGCGGTCAGCGCGCCGCCCGGTCCGCTTCTCGTCATCGCGGGTGCGGGCTCGGGAAAGACGCGCACGCTCACTTATCGCGTCGCTTATCTGCTCGAAAACGGAATCGATCCGCGCAATATCTTGTTACTCACTTTCACGAATAAGGCCGCGCGGCAAATGCTCGATCGCGTCGCGAACTTGTTGCCGGTGGATGCCAGCGGGCTTTGGGGCGGGACGTTTCATTCGGTGGGAAATCGGATCCTGCGCCGTCACGGGAGCGCCCTCGGTTATTCGAGCGGGTTCACCATCATGGATCGCGAAGATCAAAAGGATTTGATCAATACCGTCGTAGCAAGCGCGGGAATTGATCCAAAAGAAATCCGGTTTCCGAAAGGCGATGTGCTTGCGGAAATCTTCAGTTTCGTCGTCAACACGGAGAAGCCGGTGGAAGAATTGCTCGCGGAAAAGTTTCCTTATTTCCTGCCGTTACTCGACAAAATCAACGATGTGCACGCCCGCTACGAGAAAAAGAAAAAGGCGACCAACTCGATGGATTTCGATGACCTGCTGGAAAAAACATTATCGATGCTCCAGCAACACGAAGGCATCGCGGAATTTTATCGGCGGCAATTTCAATTCATTCTCGTCGATGAATATCAAGACACGAACAAAATCCAGGCTGATCTCGTCGATGCTCTCGCTCGGGATCACCGGAACTTGATGGTAGTGGGCGATGATGCGCAATCGATTTACTCATGGCGTGGCGCGAATTTTCAGAACATTCTCGAATTTCCAAAACGCTATCCGGAGGCGCGGGTGTTTAAGATCGAGATGAATTACCGCAGCGTCCCGGAGATTCTGGAGATCGCGAACGCGGCCATCGCCGCGAACGTTCAGCAATTCCGCAAACATTTGAGCGCAACGCGCGAATCAAACGCCGTGAAGCCGGCGCTGGTCGCACTTAATGACGGCAGCGAGCAGGCCCAATTTGTCGCACAGCGAATCCTCGAATTGCGCGATGAAGATGTCGATCTCAACGACATCGCGGTGCTCTACCGCGCCCATTATCACGCGATCGAACTGCAATTGGAGCTCTCGCGGCGCGGCATTCCTTATCAAATCACAAGCGGCATTCGTTTTTTCGAGCAAGCGCATATCAAGGATGTCACCGCCTTTATTCGATTCGTGGCGAATCCGCGCGACGAAGTCGCGTTCAAGCGCATGGTGAAATTGCTGCCCGGCATCGGCAATCGCAGTGCGGAAAATCTGTGGAACGTCTGGGACAGGTCGCTGACCACTGTAGCCGGGGGCGGTGACCCCGGTTCTGAAGCGACCTCAACGCCAGGCGGGGTCGCCGCCCCCGGCTACAACTTTGGTGAGCGATTGCTATCAATGAATGTGAGCGCAAGATCAAAGAAAGCGTGGGAGCAGCTCGCGCACACCCTTGATGAAATCGCGCCGGGCGGGCAACCAAATCCGCCATCGGAAATGATCACTTCGATTGTCGAAGCGATCTACGATGACTACGCGAAAGTGAATTTCGCAAATTACGAACTGCGCCGTGAAGATTTGAATCAACTGGCCGCGTTTTCGCGTCAGTTCAAAGACGTCCACGAATTTCTCGCGCAGCTGGCATTGATCAGCAATGTCGATGCGGAAGCTGCGCCAAACCAAGGCGCCGACAAAGAAGCGGTCAATCTTTCGACTGTGCATCAGGCAAAAGGGCTCGAGTTTCAGGCCGTATTTGTTATTTGGCTGAGCGACGGGATGTTTCCGAGCAGTCGCTCGCTCGACACGCGCGACGCCCTCGAGGAAGAGCGGCGTCTGTTTTATGTCGCGATTACGCGCGCACGCGACGAACTTTATCTCACCTATCCGCATATGCGCTTAAGCGGAGGCTACGGCGACATTTTCCAACGGCCATCGCGGTTTCTGCAAGAAATTCCCAACGAACTTGTCGAAGACTGGCAGGTGCGAAGAGGATAATGACGAAGCGCGAATGATAAATGACGAAAGAATGCCGAAGCTCGAATGACGAAGGGCCGTGCCACGCCGCCGCTGCTAGTTCGGATTTGGTCATTCGGACTTCCTTCGTGCTTCGTCATTCGGGTTTCGTCATTCTTTCGTGAATGAACCTGTCACCGGAAAAGCGAATCGCGGGAATTCTTCTGCCGCTGTTTGCGCTGCGCGGAGAAGACGATCTTGGAATCGGCGATCTTGGTGCGCTGCGGGAGTTAATTGATTGGGCGGCCGAGATTGGATTTAAGGTGATTCAGCTTTTACCGATCAACGAGACCGGGATCGACAACAGCCCTTACAACGCCATCAGCGCGATGGCGATCGAGCTGACAACGTTGCATCTTGGGCCGAACTCTCCCCAAGAGCTAACGCGTGCAGACTTTGACGCCGTGCTTGCAGATGCCGACCTGGAGAGACTACGGCGTGGTGGGGTGAAATATCGTCAGGTCAAAAAACTGAAACGACGCTTGCTGGAGAAAGCATTTGCGAATTTCACTGGCGGCGCCGGCAAAGAACGACAGGCCGGCTTTCGGAGATTTTGCGAAGAAGAGGCCGCGTGGCTTGCTGATTACGCATTTTTTCGTGTTCTAATGGAGGAGAATGACGACAGCGCCGCGTGGAATCGGTGGCCGGCGCAACAGCAATCAATCGAAAGAGCGCGCACCTGGCTACGGGATTTGCCGCGGGATCGACAATCAGCCATAAATGACCGTCAAAATTTCTTCTGTTATGTGCAGTGGATCGCGCATCAGCAATGGCGCGACATCAAATCGTATGCCGAAGAACGGGGGGTTGCGCTGATGGGCGATATTCCTTTTGGCGTCAGTTATTACAGCGCCGACGTTTTCGCGCGACCAGATGAATTCGCGCTCGACTGGTCTGGCGGCGCGCCTCCCGAACTGTATTTCAAGGACGACGAATTCACGCAAAAATGGGGACAAAACTGGGGCATTCCGCTCTACCGCTGGGACAGGATGCGCGCGAACAATTTCGAGTGGTGGCGCGAACGCGTCCGTGCCGTTCGCCGCATTTTTCATCTCTTTCGCATCGATCACATCCTCGGATTTTATCGCATCTACGCGTTTCCCTGGCGGCCGAGGAAGAACAAACAATTTCTCCCGCTCGATTGGAATCACATGCTCGAACAAACTGGCGGCCGCGCCCCGCATTTCGCACCGCGTCACGATGAGACACCGGAAAATTGCGAGGCGAACAAACGTGAAGGCGAGGAGTATCTACGGGTTGTTCTGGAAGAGGCCAGCGCGACGCGGGTGATCGGTGAAGACCTTGGCACCGTGCCTGATTATGTGCGGCCAAATCTGCACGCACTCGGGATTGCCGGATTTAAAATTCCACAATGGGAAGTTCATAATGAACAAGTCACGCCGGGAGATAAATATGAACGGCTTTCTGTTGCGACTTACATGACGCACGATCACAAGCCGATTCGCGCCTTATGGGAGGAGGCTTTCGAGCATCCAACAGCGACATCGGAACAATCGAGGTTCGATTTGGCGAAGATCGCCGTCTTTGCAGGCTTCGACCCAAAGATCGACAAGATCGATTTCGAAAAAGATTTCTATTCGGCGATTATGGACGCGCTGTTCAAAAGCGAATCCTGGATTGCGATCGTGATGATCACCGATCTGCTGGCGCGCAAATACCGCTTCAATGTTCCCGGCACGACGGCAAAGTCGAATTGGACACGGCGAATGCAAAGAAGCGTCGCACAACTTCGCGCCAGCCGAAAAACGCAAGCGCGAATGCGATTGATCCATGATCTGCTCGAAAAGACAGGAAGAGCCTGATGGTGAACGGCTCTGACTGGGGAGCACAGGCTGCCAGCCTGTAGTTCGCGGCAGCTTGCCGCGAACATCCTGTTGTCTGCGCTCCCAAGAATTCCGCGAATGCGCTGGCTAAATTCCGTGTTTCATCCGTGTCTATCCGTGGCTAATTGAATCATGAATTCGCCGATTAAAGTCGCTGTTACCGGCGCGGCCGGACAGATTGGTTACTCGCTCGTTTTTCGCATCGCTTCCGGAGAGATATTCGGACGAGATCAACCGCTAACACTTCACCTGATTGAAATTCCAAATGCGCTAGGCGCGCTGGACGGAGTGGTCATGGAATTACACGATTGCGCCTTTCCGTTGCTCGACTCAGTTGTGCCGACCGCTGATCTTGAGGAAGGATTCCGCGACATTAACTGGGCGTTGCTGGTCGGCAGCATTCCGCGCAAAGCCGGCATGGAACGGAAAGACTTGCTCGGGATCAACGGCAAGATTTTCATCGGACAAGGTCAGGCAATCGAGAGGAATGCCGCGGCCGATGTCCGCGTGCTTGTGATCGGAAATCCGTGCAACACGAATTGTCTAATTGCGATGAACAACGCAAAAGACATTCCGCGCGATCGCTGGTTCGCCATGACGCGCCTGGATGAAAATCGAGCGCGTGCTCAGCTTGCACACAAAGCCGGAGCGAAGATTACCTCGGTCACAAACATGACAATCTGGGGCAATCATTCCGCGACGCAGTACCCAGATTTTTATAACGCGAAGATTGACAATCGCCCGGCGAACGAAGTCATCGGCGATGAGAAATGGTTGAAGGAAGAATTTATTTCGAGCGTGCAGCAGCGGGGCGCGGCGGTGATCAAGGCACGTGGTTTATCCTCAGCGGGCTCAGCTGCCAATGCGATTGTCGATACCGTGCGTTTTTTGACGAACGACACGCCGCGCGAGGATTGGCACAGCGTCGCCGTTTGTTCCGACGGGAGTTACGATGTCGAGAAAGATCTGATCTCGTCATTCCCGGTTCGCGTTCGCGGCGGGAACTGGGGAATCGTGCAAAACCTTTCGATCAATGAATTCAGCCGGGACAAGATCGACCGGTCGGTGGCCGAGCTGAAAGAAGAACGCTCCCTAGTGAGCGATTTGCTGCGAAAATAATACAACGGGTGTCATCCCGAGTCGCGCAGACGACGAGGGACCCCGCCCACGAAGCTTATGCCACGCTGAGTAGAAAGCATGCTCCACAACCCTGTGAGAGGTTCCTCGCTTTGCTCGGAATGACACGCGTGTTATTTCAATTTCTCGCCGGTTAATCGCTCGAATGCTTCCACGTATTTCGCCGATGTTTTCGCAATCACGTCTTGCGGCAGCGACGGCGCGGGCGGCGTTTTGTCCCAATCAAGAGTCTCCAGATAATCGCGCACGAATTGTTTGTCGAAGCTCGGCGGACTTTGTCCGAGGACATATTGATCTTTCGGCCAGAACCGAGATGAGTCGGGCGTGAGGCATTCGTCGATCAGGAGCAATTTTCCATCGACAACGCCAAACTCGAATTTCGTGTCCGCGACGATGATCCCGCGTTGCGCGGCGTGATCGCGGCCCTCCGCATAAATTTGCAAACTCAAGTCGCGAACGCGCTCCGCCATTTCGTTGCCCAAAATTTGGCGACACGCGTTCATATCTATGTTGAGATCGTGTCCGGTATCGCTCTTTGTCGCCGGAGTAAAAATCGGCTCCGGCGATTGCGAGGCGAGTTGCAACTTCGGCGGCAGCTTCTCGCCGCAAACACTCTGCGATTCCTGATATTCCTTCCAGCCCGATCCGGCCAGATAACCGCGCACGACACATTCCACCGGCAGCGGCTTTGTTTTGCGCACGATCATCGAGCGCCCGGCGAGCTGATCGCGAAATGGACGTAGTTCCTGCGGGAACGCGTCGAAGTTCGCCGTGACGAAGTGATTATCAATCTTATCGAAGCGTTTGAACCAGAACGCCGAGAGTTGATTCAAGACTGCGCCCTTGTGCGGAATCGGGTCGGGCAAAATCACGTCGAACGCCGACAAACGATCGGTCGCGACGAAGAGGAGCGTCTCGCCGAGATCAAACACTTCGCGCACTTTTCCGCTGCGCAGTTTTTTTATCCCGGGGAGATCAATTGACGATTGAGGTGCGATTTCCATGCGAAAACGCATAACGCTCAACGCTCAACTTTCAACGTCCAATAATTGCATTCGTTGAGCGTTGGACGTTGAGCGTTCGACGTTCGACGTTGCGCAATCCATGGCTGGAATTGTCGTAAAACCACGTGCGCGAATTTTGCACGGCCACGACTGGGTGTTTTCCAGTGAAGTGCTGAAAGTTTTCGCGAAACCGGCGGACGGCGATGTCATCTCACTCAAAGACGGCAAGGATCATTTGATCGGCAGCGCGATTTATAATTCGAAATCGCAAATCGTGGCGCGCCGCTTCTCGCGGCGAAAACAGGACCTTGATCTGGATTTCTTCAAACGGCGGATTGCGCAAGCGGCGGAATACCGCCTGCGGCGAGATGTGGATCCGAAGCTTTGTCGCGTCGTCTGGAGTGAGAGCGACGGACTTCCAGGAGTGATCATTGATCG
>WNGH01022834.1_pt1 | contig 10480 bp, 9 predicted proteins | sample 5400631 | NCBI WGS metagenome assembly WNGH01 (sample SAMN13153373, study PRJNA577476) | soil metagenome | isolation source: 115 cm soil or saprolite under Garry oak tree replicate 1 | place: USA:California | collected 2016-06-15 | reverse complement strand
TACTGTGACGTCGTAGAGCAGCAGAAAGACACACAGAATGGGAATCCCGAGTAGAAAGTTCACAAAGTTGGCGGTGACGGTTGCTGCCGGCAAGATCTGCGGCGGGAAGAAGACCTTTTTGAGGAGGCCCCCCCCCTCTATGATGGCAGTAGCTCCCATGCTGAGCGAGGAAGAAAGCCAGATCCAAGGTAGCAGCCCGCACAAGAGGAACACCACATACAGCTCCATCTGCATCCGCAGATAGACGGAGAAGACCAGGGCATAGATCCCCATGTGGAGGAGTGGGTTCAGCAAGGTCCAGAGCAGTCCCAGCGTGGAGCCCCGATAGCGGGCTTTTAAGTCCCGCATCACCAAGGCCTGGATGAGTGCACGGTAGACAAAGAACTCTCGGAACGTGTTGAGCATAGTACATTGCCCTCTCCAAGCGGTGCGATATGTGCTACTTCACAAGCGGGCTGCGACAGAGACCATTTCCGCATCGACCATCATGTGGACCAGGTCGCGAAACGCTATCGTTGGCGTCCACCCTAACTGTCTCCGTGCCTTGCTGTAATCCCCCCGCAATTCGTAGACTTCCGCTGGGCGATAGAGCTTCTCATCGATGACGACATAGTCCTGCCAGTCAAGATCCACACGGCGAAAAGCCACCTCCACCAATTCCTTCACCGCATGCGTCTCGCCTGTCGCAATCACATAATCTTCCGGCGCCTCTTGTTGCAGCATGAGCCACATGGCTTTGACATAATCGCCGGCATAGCCCCAATCTCTTTTGGCGTCTAAATTTCCTAGCCGCAATTCTTTGGCGAGACCCTGCTTGATTTTCGCTACTGCGTTCACGACCTTACGCGTGACAAATTCGAGACCACGACGCGGGGATTCATGATTGAACAGGATACCGCTCAGGGCATACAGATCGTAGGCCTCGCGGTAATTTCTGGTCAAGTGGAACCCGGCGACTTTCGAGATGCCGTAGGAGGAACGCGGATAAAACGGGGTATGTTCATGCTGTGGGACTTCCGGCACATTGCCGAACATCTCGCTGGAAGCGGCAAAGTAGAAGCGACAATGCGGGGCCCGCTCTTTCAGAGCGGAAAGGACGAAATGGGTACCATTGATATTGGTGCTGATGGTCGAAAATTCATCCTCAAAGGCGTAGCCGACAAAACTTTGCGCGGCCAGATGATAACATTCATCTGGCCGCACCCGGTCGATCACCTGGAGGAGGCTGGCATAACTGTCCAGAGAGGCGGCGTGGAGCACCAGCCTGTCATGATTGAGGAGATGGCGGAGGCGCCAGAGCCGGTATTCCGGATCCTCAAAGGCCACGCGTCTGACAATACCGTGCACTGTATAGTCCTGGCTCAACAGCAACTCCGTAAGGTAGGAGCCGTCTTGCCCTGTGATCCCGGTGATCAACGCTTTTTTCATGCCTTGTATACCTTTCAGGAGAGAGCCGTCTGTACCTTGAAGAAGGTGAAGTGCTCAAGGGCGCTCAGGTGGCATACTGTAGACTCGTAGGGCACGGAATGCAAGCCACCAAGCAATGAACGGTTTGCATTCCGTGCCCCAAAGGTTTACATTACTCCCCCATGCTGTGAAGCGCCAAGCCGTCCCGTTTTCCACAGGGACACGCAGCGCCAGGGTGACGCTCATGTGTTGGTCTTGCAAAGGAATGGTCCATGCCTCTCTCCATTATCATGCCAGTCTACAATGAGATGACCACTATTGCCGAGATCATACACCGGGTGGGTGAGACGCTGGTGGGGCTCTCCAAGGAGTTGGTCATCGTTGATGATTGTTCAACGGACGGGACACGGGAATACCTCCAGTCCCTTGCCGAGGGCGAAACCAGGGATGGCCTCACGGTCAAAGTCATCATTCATGAGACGAATCAGGGCAAAGGCGCTGCCATCCGGACCGCGATTGCGCATGTGACAGGAGACATTGTCCTCATCCAGGATGCCGACCTGGAATACGATCCCCAGGACTATCCCGCACTCCTGCAGCCTATCCTCGAGCAGCGGGCCGATGTGGTCTTTGGCAATCGTTTCCACGGTGGCCCGCATCGTGTCCTGTATTTCTGGCATTTTGTTGGCAATAAGCTCCTAACGACCCTGTGTAATATAATGACCAATCTCAACCTGACGGATATGGAGGTTGGTTACAAGGTATTTCGGGCTGAGATCTTGAAGCAGGTGCAGCTCTGCTCGAACCGTTTTGGCTTTGAGCCAGAGATTACTGTGAAGATGGCCAGGCTCGATTGCAGGATCTATGAAGTGCCTATTTCCTACCACGGCAGGACATACGCAGAAGGGAAGAAGATTAACTGGCGGGATGGGATAGCCGCCTTACTCCACATGCTCCGCTACCGTTTCTTGGCGTGAGAGACGTTGGCGCAGAGTAAATAAGGCATCAACAAGGCAAACTAGCGTGTTCTCAGTCGCTCTCGATACCAGTGCACTCGATCGCAGTTTTAAATCCCATGCCCAGCGTGGGATAGGCCGCTACGTCTCGGCATTAAAGCGCTACTTCGACACGGTCCGCGGTGGTCCGGTCGAGGTCGGGTTTTTCAACTATACGCATTTTGCGGCCGGGAGAATCGCACAACCACTGCTCAAGGTGTTGCCTGCCGGAGTAAACGCAGTGCGCCAGCAGATGCTCTTCCCCGTGCAGCTGGCAACAGGCGCCACGCGCCGATTTGATGTCGTGCATTTTCCGGCGCATATGGACGCGCCGTCGTGGAGCATGAAGCGCTGTATCGTGACGGTGCTCGATCTTATTCCGCTGCTTTTCAAAGAACTGTATGTGCCTGAGAAGGAGAACTTCCGGTTTCATTTGGCGCGCTGGCTCGAGCGGCGCGCGATTCGCAATGCGGCGCTTGTGCTTGCCATCTCGGAAAACACGGCGCGTGACGTGCAGCGCGTCCTGGGTATTCCACGCGAGCGCATTGTCGTGACACCGCTCGGGGTTGACGAGCGGTTCCACCGCGCCGCCCTGACCATTCCCGAAACCGTGCTGCGCGAGCGGTACAGCATTCCACCACGCCGCCCGGTCATTCTATACGTCGGCGGGATCGACCAGCGCAAAAATTATACGACATTGATTGCGACGGTGCGGCAACTGCTCGATTCCGGTGCGTTCGGCGCCAACCCGCCGGTGCTTGTCATGGCCGGGCAAATCCAAGACGATCGCCAGTATCCAAAACTTAACGCCGTCATTGCGGCGCACGGCGTGGCGGACGCGGTGATCCTGCCCGGCTTTGTGCCGGATGAGGATCTGCTGCAGCTCTATGCGATGAGTGCGGCGTTCTTTTTCCCGAGCTTGTATGAAGGGTTCGGGCTTCCGCCGCTTGAGGCGATGGCTGCGGGGTTGCCAGTGGTGAGTGCAAACACTTCTTGCATGCCTGAAATTTTGGGCGATGCGGCGGTGTTCGTCGACCCGTACGACACTGCCGCAGCCGCGCGGGAGATTCATGCGCTGCTTACCGATCCGCAGCGCGCCGGTTTTTTTCGAGAACGGGGCAAAAAGCGCGCCCGGCTCTTTACCTGGGAGCGCACCGGCGAGAGCACTTTGCGGGCCTATGAACTGCTTGCCAAGGAAGCAGCATTGGCTGCCTGAGCGCCCTAGTGCTGCGCACCGCAAATGCCACGCCAGTTTGGCGCGGGGGGCGCATTGTTTTTGCACGCGATCTGGTGGAAAGAATTGGATACAGACTTCCGCTGAGCTGTCCTAGTGCAGACGCACGGCAAGATACACCCCGCCGCAGCCAAACAGGCCATTCGCCGCCCAGGCGGCGACGGCGGGTGGCAAGCGCCCGTTGTAGCCTAAGGCGAGGATCAAATTGTGTAGGATCATATACGCAAAACCACAAAAGAGCGTCAGACTGAGTGCCAGGGTGGTGCCGCCGTTCCGATTCATGCGCAAGGCCAGTGGCATCCCAAAACCTGCCATGAGGATGCACAGGGCCGCATAGGCGAGCTTGCCGTGGAATTCGACCAGGTATGTGGGATCAGCGACCCCCTGACGGCGCAACTCGTGGGCGTACGCCAGCGTTTCACTCAGGCTCATCTCCTCAGGCAGCTTGCGCAGGGCACTGATCTCCTCGAGGCTCTCAGGAAACGCCACATGCTGCTCCATAAACGCTTCTGGGAGGCCAGCGAACATGCCATCCGCGTTAAAGGTGCGTCGCGTGCCCCGCAGCAGTGTCCAGCCCTGGCCATCGCTGCGGGCCTCGGCCGCGTCGTAGCGCTGGCGAATCACGCCGTGCGCATCCAGGGTGTAAATCGTCACCCCCAACAGACGCTGCTCCAGCGGGACGCTGAGCTGGGCGCTCCAGATGTGTTGCGCACTGGAGTACCAGATCTGCCCTTTTTTGAACACACCTAAGTGCGGGTCGGTCTTGACGCGCTGAATGCGCGTCCGCCAAACGAGATTGTAGCCCTGGTTCGTATAAGGGAGCAGATACTCCTGGGCCATGAGGAGCCCAAGACAGGCCAGACAGCCGAGGAGCAAGAGCGGTCGCGTCAGCCGCAGGGGCGAAATGCCGTGGGCCCGCATGGCGATGGTCTCATGGTGTTTATTGAGCGTGCTGAAAGTCAGCACCGAGGCGAGTAAACAGGCAGCTGGCGCACAAGCGGCCAGGCCACCGCCGAAATAGCTCAGGAAGTGTCGACAGACATAGCGACTGAGGAGCCACATGGGATAGGCACGCCCTTACTCTTGGCCTTTGAACTGCAGATGGTACAGCTGGCTATAGTACCCCCCTTGGGCCAGCAACGCCTCATGGGAGCCAACCTCCACAATGGTCCCCGCGTGCATCACGACAATTTTATGGGCGTGGCGCACGGTCGACAGCCGATGGGCAATGACAAACGTGGTGCGATCTTTCATGAGATTGGCCAGAGCGTATTGCACCACCTGCTCCGAAGCACTGTCGAGGGCCGAGGTGGCCTCGTCCAGGATGAGAATGGGGGCATTGCGCAGCAAGGCACGGGCAATGGCAATACGCTGCTTTTCGCCGCCAGAGAGCCGCACGCCACGTTCACCAATGATGGTATCGTATCCCTGGGCCATGTGCATTACGAAATCGTGCGCGTACGCAGCCCGGGCCGCTTCCTGAACTTGCGCATCACTGGCGTGCAGATTCCCATAGCGAATGTTTTGCCAGAGGGTATCATCGAAGAGCACGACGTCTTGGGACACGATGCCAATGTGCGCCCGCAACGAGGCCAGAGAGACGCCGCGAATATCGATCCCATCAATGGTGATGCAGCCGCTGGTCGGTTCATAAAAACGGGGCAGCAGATGCACCAGGGACGTTTTCCCGGCGCCACTCGTGCCTACCAGCGCGACCACTTCGCCGGCTTCCACGGCCAGGTTGATGTCGCGCAAGATCAGGGGTCCATCAGAGTGATAGCGCAGCGCGACATTGGTGAAGACCAGGTGGTGCTGCATGGCTGGTAAGGCCGGCTTGCCGGCGTCGTCGGCCCACTCATCCGGGGTATCGAGCACAGCAAAAGCCCGCCCGGCAGCCGCCACGGCACTCTGGATAATATTGTTGACCCGGCTGAGCTTGCGCATCGGTTCGTAGAGCATGAAGATGGCGGTCAAAAAGGAAAAGAAGGTGCCCGGCGTCGTCTTCCCCGCCATCACCTGGTGGCCACCATACCAGACTACTGTCGCGATGCCCACAGCACCTAAACATTCCATCAGCGGGGAGCCGAGTTCATCGGCACGCACGGCGCGCATGGCGACACGATAGTACGCCGCATTACTGCGCTGAAAACGCGTCTGCTCGTAGGCTTCACGACCAAAGCCTTTGACGATCGTTAAGCCGCTGAACACCTCTGCGAGTAAGGCGCTCAACCTCTCTAGCTGCTCCTGGGCACGCCGGTTGAGCAGCCGCAGCCGCCGCGCCAGATGCATGATGAGGAGACTGGCCAGGGGCAAGACCAACATGGCATAAGTGGCCAGGAGCCAATCACGGTAGAAGGCCACGCCAATGAGGCCGAGCATCGTGATCCCCTGCCGCATGATGTCGTTCACGGCGCTGGTCACGGCGCGTTCGATCAGGGCAATGTCATTGATCATGCGGGATATCCACGTACCCGTGTGATGCGCGTGCAGATACGTCAGGGGCATACCCTGCACATGCGCAAAGAATTGATCGCGCATATCACGAATGACGTGCTGGCCGATCGAGCGCATCAGGTAAGAATGGCCGTAGGACAACAGGCCGCGCACGATGTAGAGGAGCACAACAACCAGGGGAAACAACGACATTTTCGTGGTATCGCGGTCGATAAAGATCTGGTCCAGCACCGGCTTCACTAGTAGCGCCGCCAGGGCGGTCGTCCCTGACAACAGGACGCCGCAGAGCATGGCCCAGAGGAGCCGATAGCGATACGGATGGATGTACCCGAAGAGGCGGCGATAGGTTTCCATGCGTGCGGCATCACTCCTCTGGTGGCTGCTGTCCACTGGACTGGTGTTCCCACAGTTTGGCATATTTGGCAAAGACGTAAAAGGCGCCTAGCGAGGCGATGATGAAACCGCGTAGGCCTTCTTGCCAGCCTCCTTTGAGGAGAAACATGCGGCAGAAGCGCCCGAGAGGATGCCACACGAGGGTGCCCACCCCCACCCGTGCTGCCCCACGCTTATGCAGGTCACGCGCCATGATCGTGGTATAGGTATTGAGCTTGTCGAGGTGATGGGCAATATCCCGGTAGCTGCGATGACCAATCTCGATATCGAGGTGCGCCACACGGCCTGCCACGCGCACCCCCTCGTGCAGGGAGTTCCCACACCACTGGCCACACTGCCGATCAAACAGCCGGATTTTGTATTCCGGCCACCAGCCACCGTGATTCACCCAATCCCCCAGGTAATAGGTATGGCGCTTCAGCGTATAGCCGGCCACGTCCGGAGCCCGCGTCGCGAGCGCCGACCGGATGGTCGCTTCCGCCCCAGACCGTAACCATTCATCCGCGTCAAGGCAGAGCACCCACTGATGCGCCGCGTGGCCCAGGGCAAAGTTTTTTTGTGCGACATAGCCCAGAAACGTCTGCGCAATCACCCGACACCCAGCTTGTCTGGCAATATCGACCGTACGGTCGGTGCTATAACTGTCCACGACGACAATGTCATCCGCAAATGCCACCGAAGCCAGACATCTGGGCAGATTTTCTTCTTCGTTGTAGGTGATGATACAGACACTCAAGGGAGTGGTACTCACCGTGTGCCTTTCTCCGCGCTCTCAAAAGCTTCTACAAGCATCGCGTACAGCAACGGCAGCATGATCTCATGGTGGCCAGTGAGCGCATAGCCTCGCCCACTGTCCTGGGTGGGACGCCGCACGATGTTGTACTCGGGGCGATAGTGCTGCAGCATATCGAGATTGACCGTGAGAAATCGTTCCACCTGGTGCCCGGTGTTGCGGCACAGCGTGAGGGCCTTGAGAAATACTTCCGGCAAGAGGACCGCGGAGCCGATGTTCCAGTAACACCCGCCGTCGTGCAACCCACGCAGCAGCAGGGCCAGGCGCTGAAAGTCAGTATAGGTGGCCTGCCCCAGGATCGCCCCATCGGTGCTGGGGTGCATATGAATCGTATCCGCCCCAATGGCCACGTGCACTGTGACAGGTATCTGATAGGTATGGGCAGCCGCCAGGAGACTGTAGGCCTTGTAGGGATACTCCCCCTGGGCGATGGCCTGGCCCAGGGCTGTCCCCATACCAACCTGCGGGCCAGCGTATGTCTGTATAGCGGCGTTGATCAAGCGGGGCGTTTCCTCCACCATACCAAACATGCCAGTACCCAGGTGCTGGGCGACGTCCTCAGAGGTGGCCCCAATCAGGGCGACCTCGAGGTCATGAATGGCGCCAGCGCCATTGAGGACGAGCCCGTTCAACCAGCCGCGACGCATCATGTCGATGAGCAGTGGACTCAAGCCACACTTGATGACATGGGCTCCCAGAGCGAAGAGGATGGCGCGACCGCGGTGCTGCGCCGCCACGAAGCCATCAACCACCGCAGCGATGTCTTGCCCCTTCAGAATGCGAGGAAACAGCGTGCGCAGGGTGCCACGCGACCGCCAGTCGTGCACATCGATGAAGTCGGTCACCGTGACTTTGTGCGGTCGCTGATGGATCGACAAAGTATGCACGCGTTGCAGCGTCTGGAGGTCTTCTGGACGCAGGTCCATGCTATATTCTCCTGACCACTAACTATAGCGCTCGACAATACTGCCAATAATCTCCGTAGTCGAGACGCCAGCCACATAGGGCAGGATACAGACGCGGCCCCCGTAGGCTTCCACGACCTCGCGGCCCACCACCGTTGCTGGCGTGTAATCACCGCCCTTGACGAGCACATTGGGGCGCAGGCGCGTAATTAACGCCAGCGGAGTGGCCTCACTGAAAATGGTGACATAGTCCACACACCCCAAAGCAGCCAGAATCCGTGCCCGCTCCTGCTGCGGCAGCAACGGCCGCCGTTCGCCTTTCAGCAGCCGCACCGACACATCGTCATTCAGCGCCACCACCAGGCAGTCTCCCAGCGCCCGCGCCTGCTGCAGGTACTGAATATGCCCGACGTGTAGGAGGTCAAAACACCCGTTCGTGAAGACAATCGTCTCTCCGCGTTGCTGACGTTGCTGCAGCACCATCGCCAGGGTGTCCGCCGACAGTATGGTGTGCGCCGAGCCGACGCCATCGGCACGCAGGGCGATCCGGAGTTCCTCAGGGGAGACCACGGCGGTGCCCACCTTCCCGACGACCACCCCGGCCGCAGCATTGGCCAGACGCGCCGCGTCGAGCAGCGGCAGACCACACAAGAGCGCCATACTCAACGTCGCCATGACGGTATCCCCAGCGCCTGTCACATCAAACACCTCGCGTGCCTGGGCGGGAATGTGCACCGGCTCGTGCGGCGGGTGAAAGAGCGACATGCCGTCTTTCCCACGAGTAACCAAGAGCGCCTGGGCCTGGCTCTGGTGTAAGAGCCTCTGCGCAGCGTGCGCCAGAGTTGTCGGGTCAGTCACGGGGTGGCCACTGGCCCGCGCGACTTCGACCAGATTCGGCTTGATCACGGTCGCCCCAGCGTAGCACGAGAAGTCGCGCGCTTTGGGATCGACGATGATCGGCTTTCCGGCAGCACGGGCCATAGCAAACAACGGTTCAAGGAGGCCAGGCGTGCAGACACCTTTGTGATAATCTGAGCACACCAGACCATCAACGTCTGCCAGGAGCGTCGTGCTGTGCTGCAAGGCACGCTTGACGAAGGCTGGTGTGAGCGGCGCACGACTTTCCTGATCGAGGCGCAGGACCTGTTGCTGCTGCGCCACCAGACGGGTCTTTTCTGTGGTTGGGCGGGAGGGGTCTTCCAGTACTGCAGTGTCGTCAATACCCTGGCGGTGTAACAGCTCACGGACACAGCGACCTGGCGCGTCTGCCCCTACGACTCCCAGTAAACGCACCTCACACCCCAGCGCCCGGAGATTTGCTGCCACATTGGCAGCTCCTCCCAGTACCTGATGCTGCGCTGTACTTTCAAAAATTGGCACCGGCGCTTCCGTAGAAATCCGCTGCACCGTGCCCCACAGGTAGACGTCACACATGACGTCTCCCACCACCAGCACGGTTGGGCGTCGGGCTTGCAGACAGCGCTCTAAAAGGATTTCCATATTGCCGTATCCGTTTCCATAGGCTTCTGAGACATTGCCAGGGGCGTGCTGAGAACACGACGCTCCAGGGCACCACACAGGATATGGCCCACCGTGATGTGCACCTCCTGGATACGCTGCGTGTTGGACGATGGCACCACGAGAGCAATATGCACCATCGCCTTGAGCCTCCCACCGTCTCTGCCGAGTAGCCCTAGAGTGTGTAAACCCCGCCGGTGTGCTTCTTCGACCGCCCGCACCACATTCGGTGAATTCCCACTCGTGCTGATGGCCAGGAGCACGTCTCCCGGACGGCCAAGCCCCGCGACCTGACGGGCAAAGATGGTCTCAAAGCCATGGTCATTGCCAGCTGCGGTCAGCAGCGAGGTATCCGTCGTCAGCGCGATGGCTGGGAGTGGCTCCCGCTCTGCCTCCAGGCGCACCATACACTCCGTGGCCAGATGTTGCGCATCTGCCGCACTGCCGCCATTGCCACACCATAACAGTTTCCCGCCCTGTTGCAGGCTCTCCCACATGCACTCGACCATCGCCTGCAGGATGTGCCCCTGGGTCTCGGCCACCTGCACCTTGAGGGCAGCGCTCTCACGCAATTCCCGGGTGATGTCGTCCATAGCTGTCTTTCTAGGGGGTATCAGACATTGGCTTGTACCACCTCAGAGGCTTTCTCGCCCCCTCTCCTCCTCGTGCTTCAGGGACAGTTTGTATGTCCCCCTTCAGCCAGCAGCCGTTCGATAGTGGTCTTGACGCGTTGTGAGGCCTGCCCATCCAGCCCAAAAAACAAATAGTCCCGATACTGCCG
>WNGH01021596.1_pt1 | contig 10481 bp, 10 predicted proteins | sample 5400631 | NCBI WGS metagenome assembly WNGH01 (sample SAMN13153373, study PRJNA577476) | soil metagenome | isolation source: 115 cm soil or saprolite under Garry oak tree replicate 1 | place: USA:California | collected 2016-06-15 | reverse complement strand
GCTTCCCGCGAAGAAATGTACTAAATCGCCTCGGCACAACTAAGCGCTTCCCCGACCCCGATCGAATTGATCGGGGTCACTTTTTGTGCCATCTTTTCTGTCCGATTCCACCCGCAGCGCACTTTCTCCCGCCGTCAGGTTAGAATCGCATGAGCCTCTATGAGCGTATCTTTGTCCTCGCCACCGCAACGAAAAAGTCAACGCCAAAGTTCACTCTGGTTTTGGACAGCATTCTCCGTCTGCGCTCTCGCCGCGATTACCCTGTTCTTTGTCCCTGCCTTCATCATTCGTCCCTTCCGTCATCAGTCGACACACGCACTTTTCCTTGCTGTAGCCCTGCGCCAGCGAGCTCCTTTGGACTCGCTGCTCGCAGCCATTGCCGCCTTCCTCCTCGCCTTCGCGCTGTGGAGAACGACCACCCGCTGGCGCAAAGCTCTCCTGGCATTGACTCTGCTGCTGGTTACCATCTCCGCGGTCATGGCGCGCATGAATTATTTCGAGTGGATGTTCCATCCCATTGCCGCGCCAGGATTCGAAACCGAGGCCCAGAGCAAACTCGATGCCGGTGAGATGATCATGGCGGTGCGCCTGGGCAGTGACGCGCGGGCCTATCCGATCAGCGAAATGGCCTATCACCACATTCTCAACGACGTCGTGAATGCAGTGCCGATCGCTGTGACCTATTGAACTCTTTGTCACACCGGTCTGGTGTGGACGCGGACGCTGCACGGTAGAGTGCTGCATTTTTATCTGGCCGGCATCAACAACCAGAACTTCCTCATGCGTGACCGCGAAACCGGATCGTGGTGGCAGCAGATTACCGGCAAAGCCATTTATGGTCCGCTGCAAGGAGCCGCGCTCGAACTGGTTCCCAATGACGAATTGACTTTCGGGCAGTGGAAGCGGGAAACCGCAGGCGGGCAGGTGCTAGCTCCAGTCGCACAAGACGCCAAAGAGTATGACAGCAAGTGGGAACCGAAAGTGGCCAAACTTCCTGTGGTGATCAGCTTTCCGGGCGCCGAATTGAAATCGAGAGACGTAGTAGTGGGCCTCGAGATTGGCGGCGTGGCGCGCGCTTATCCCTGGGAAACGGTTGTCAAGCAATCACCGATCATCGACCATGTTCACGGCACGCCGGTATTGCTGGTCGTGGGGCCGGATGGAAAATCATTTCGCACGTTCGTCAGCCGGGTGGACGATAAAGACGCGGAATTCTTCTTGAAGGGCGATACAAAAGATTGGGCGCTGCTGGACTCCGCCACCGCCAGCGAGTGGAACTTTCAAGGCTGCTCCGCTTCGGGCGCGGCGCAAGGAAAATGCCTGGCGCGTATTCCCGCGCTGAAAGATTATTGGTTCGACTGGCGCAGTTATCACCCGGACACGACGATTTACAGGCACTAGACGGCACGAATCACCACACAACGGCGGGAGGGCTCTCATTGTCAGCGATTCACGCCATCTTCTGGGACGTGGGTGGAGTGCTCCTCACCAACGCCTGGGACCGGGTCCAGAGGATGAGCGCGCTGGAGCGGTTTCATCTCGATGAAGAAGAGTTTCATGACCGCCACGAGATGGTCATCTCATCCTTCGAGCGCGGAAAAATCACGTTGGACGAGTATCTCGATAGGACGGTGTTCTATCGCGCGCGGCCCTTCCCGCGAGAGGCCTTCAAAGACTTCATGTTCTCGTTGTCGCAGCCTCTGACGGATGTTCTGAACTTTGCCCGGTCGCTTGCGGAGTCGAACAGGTATTTCATGGGCACAATCAACAATGAGTCGCGAGAGCTGAATCTCTATCGCATCGAAAAGTTCGGGCTGCGCCGGATTTTCCAACTCTTCGTCAGTTCCTGTTTCGTCGGCCTGCGCAAACCGGAAAGCGGAATCTATCGCCTCGCGCTGGAAATCACGCAAAGACCTGCTGATGAATGTTGCTTCGTCGACGATCGCGCCCTGAATCTGGAGATCGCCGCGAAGTTAGGCATGCACACGATCGAGATGCAGAACGTCGAGCAATTGAAGAAGGACTTGGAAAAGTTAGGCGTGGGTCGTTGAGACCTTATCGGCGCTTGAGCTTTTTACGCGCTCTTTCGTGGCAGGTTGGTCTTCAATCCCTGACCGGAAGCACTGGTGGCGGTTGTAATGTCAGACTCCTGACCAGCGAGCGTCAGATCGCTGGACCAGCAATCAGCGGCCAGCTTCCACTCCCCGTTACTCTGACGCGAAAACACCCAGAGATACTTGCCACGCTCTTCGCGTCTCTTACCCGTGGCGGAGGGCACCAAAGCTTTGCAGCGGCCAGCTTCGTATGCCATGTCGCCAACCACGTCCACGCGTGTGGGTTCAACTTCAACCTCTCCTAAGCCGGTATCCAGCGCGGAAAAGAAGAATTCACGAACCGCTGCTGCGCCTCTGACCGGCGGGAGGTTAGTGCGCAGCACCAGCGCGTCAGTGATGTAGAGATCGAGCAGATCATCGAGCTGCCGGGTGTTGCAGGACAAAACCCATTCCTGGGTAAGGCGGCGCACTGCTGCCTCAGCGCGGCTCATCGACTCGCCTTTGGCTGCGGCCGTCAATCGTAGTTTGTCGGCTTCGCGGGAAATTTCGGCTGGGGGACGAGCGACCGCGCCCTCCTGTCCGGCCGGAAAATAATGGTGGTGATAGTGATGGTGATAATGGTGCGTGCCATGGAGCGCTTCTCGAGATCTGGGCCTTGGCGGGGCCGCTGCTTCCGGTTGGGCTTCCAGTGAAACTTCGTGTTTCGATTCTTCGATCTCGTCTACCGGAAGGCCGCACATGCCGCAGAACTTATTACCTTCACGGTTCTGATATCCGCAAACTGGGCAGAGGCCGCTCAGCCCATGCCCGCTAAATTCCGTTGCGGCATCTTCTGTGCTTTCCTCGACATCGGTCTCGGCAGCCAGGCGCTGAACCGCCTGCAGCGCGGCAGCAATAGAATCCTGATGTTTCGGGCGTCTCCTCTCGGGAGCCAGCCGCTTCGGGATGTCTTCGAGGTTGGCACTGCCGTCGGAAGCCATCCGCGACGGCGGAAACCCTGCCTTGTTAGGAACTTGTTTATCCTTATCCACCGTGCCCGTCCACCATACCCATTCCTTGCGCCATTTTAGCCCAAACCGGGGCAGCTCAACGGCTGGAAAACTCGATTTTGCCCTCGGTCTCTGTCGGCACGCCATTGCAGGTTGCGGGACGATATCTCCAGAAGCGGACGGTTCGTAATACGTTGCGGTCGCCTGTCGGCCCAGCACTCTCCAGTATGAGTGGACTGTGCACCCGTCCATCGATCCCAATGATGAAACTGACTTTCACCTTTGTGCCGTCTTTCGCTGCGGGCAGTAGGGGGTTGGGAGTGGCCAGGGCTTCGGGCGGCTGCGTATCTTCACATCGCGAGCGCGCGTCAGCATGCAGCACATCGTCGAACTGAGAGTCACGGGCTGGGATTCTCCAGATTTTTTTCTCGTTCTCCGCCAGCGAGATCCGTCTCGCTGGCCCGGCAGAATTACTCCGTGAGCCTGCACAAATCGTAGGAACAACTAGAAGCACAACCACCGGCCAGAAGCAAGGAAGCATACCAGCGCACCCTCCATTGAAGGGGGTTCAATCTCACCCAGAACTTCTATCGGCAAGCCGAGGGCCAAGGAGGAGTGAATACATATCCCTTGTTTGTCAGTGTTTGCAACCCATGACGCGGGTTTGGCAGGGCCTCGATGTGAAACTGGTTGCACGATGTGAAACAGGTTGCACTTCGATGTTGGGCACAAAAACGCCACAGCATCTCTGACAACTTGGAATCAAAAAGCGAAAGTCGCCTGCAAGTCGACGCGCCGATTCGCTGAACCGCTGGAGAATGGTCCGCCCTGAAGTGCATTCGTCGCTGGCGCTGGGCATGCCTCCCATAGCACCGCCTCCGAATAATGGACCGTGGCCATGGCCGCCGCCACCGCCGCCTGCGCGTCCGCCCTCAATGGCCCCGCCGCTGGGAGTCGCTTTGTTTGGCGCCTTGGGGCCGAATCCAAAAGTCTTGGTAAGTCGCAGGTTCAACGCGAAGTGTGCGGGACCGGTACCATAGTTGATGGGGAGAGCTCCCTCAGGGATCGACGCCAGATCCGGCCTCGCATCGAACGTCCCCAGAGGTGTGCAATAAACATTCGAAGACGGGGGCGGCACTACAGTGGAGCAGGTCGCTCGGGTCAGCAATCCAGGACGATCATTGAACACTGAATCACCGTTTAGATCGTTGGGCGAGGTGATGTTAAAGGGCGAACCTGAACTCGCCACCATGAACGGGCTGAGTCGAAACGCATAGGGAAGAGCGAACGTGCCGCCGAAGAATAGCCGGTGGCGGGTGGCGAACGACGCGCGGCCGTAGTCGCGGCTGATGTGATAAGAGTTGGAAGGAAAGCTGGAAACCCCCGAGACGTCACTGTTGGCGTAGTTGAGAAGATGTTTCCCGCGCTGGGATTGGGGCGCAGCTTACTGTCGGGCGTCCCCGGAACAGGCGCGTTGGCGTTGATGGTAAGCAGTTGATCGAAGCCGCGAGAGTTCAGGTAGGTGACCGACAAAGTTGCCGACTTGCTAAGTTGCCGCTCGCCGCTGACCGCCGACTGTAGAGTGTAGGGCGCACGCAGTCTGGGGCTGATCTGATAAATCGTCGGTGTGCTGACTGCGCCTGACAAACTGCACGCGCTCGGAACCGGGAAGCAAGTCGGGTTGTTGATTACATACTTCAGTTGGGTAACGCCGTTCAAGCGTTCAGCTTCGAGGATCTGTTCCGCCTGAAAGCGGTCGTAGAAGAGTCCAACACCGCCACGCAGCACAATCTTGGGCACGGAACTCCTGCTCCCGCCGACTCCCCATGCGATGCCCAGCCGGGGCGCCCAATCGCCATGATCATGGATATCGTTCTGTGTCTCGAAGCGCAAACCGTAACTTAACGTGAGGTTCGGACGTGCACGCCAGTCATCCTGCGCGTAAAGGCCCACGTCGACGGTTTTAACCTCGGCACTCGGAATCCCTGTCGTGATGGAAAGTTGCGTTGCATATGTGGTCGCGGCTCCGCCTTGAAGCTGTTGCTGCGCGTACAAGTACGAAATCGGACAAGGAATCGGGCTGCCGCCTGGTGTGCAGTTGGCGGGAGTATCCGAGGACCGATCAAGAGACGAAAATATGAATGTGCCGTTGAAGCCGGAAGACGAACTGTTCGCGTCGCGCAGGGCACGCACACGTCCTCCGAACTTGAGGATGTGGTTGCCGTGAATCAATGAAGTGTAATTTTGCAACTCATAGTGGTCTTGATGGTCGATGATGGTGCCTTGATTGTTGCCCCCGCTAGTGAATGCGCCTAACACGTCAATTGCGGGAGCCGTACTGAGCGCGAGCTGGCCATCGCGTTCCCGCAGGTATTGGAAGCGCGTCTCATTCACGATTTTCGAGCCGAAGACCTGGGTGTCACTGATCTGCAGGCTGTGCTCGGTGGATTCCGAGTTATAGCCTTGCGCAGCCAGGTTGAACTGGCCTATGCCATCGTTGTTTTGCGTGTCCCGGTAGTATTGATAGCGAGCGGTCAACGTATTGTTTTTGCTGAGCTGGTAGTCGAGGCGCGGGCTTATGTTGGTGCGACGCCGTGGATTCGGGACAGCCTCGACGATCGTTGCCGGCTCGAAAGTAGCGGGATCGAGCGTCAGAGCATTGATCGCAGCCAGATCATTGATATTCCGTCTCTCCGAGTTGACGAAGAAAGACGCATTCTTGCTGATGGGACCGCTAAGGTTTCCGCTGAATTGTGTCGATTCGTACGGTGGCTCCGCGCCAGCGAAGGGATTCGGTGCGTTAAATGCAGAGTCATTGCCGCTCACGTAAAACTGTCCGTGAAATCTATCCGTCCCGGGCTTGGTGAAAATTTCAATCCGTCCGTATCCCAGCTTGTCGTATTCCGACGAAAAAGGATTCTGATTGATCCGGATCTCGCGAATCGAAGCCTTAGGGGGAAGTTGGCCGGCGGTGAATCCGTCAATATACATCTGTCCGCCATTCGGTCCGGCGGAAGGCCCGGCCAAGGCCTCGAGATCCGATTGCAGCTCGTCGGGGTCGTCGGGTAGAGCCTCCAGTGCCTTTCCGGAAATTACAATGGCTCCAGCGTTGTTGGAAGGATCTACATCGACGGTGGGAGTGCTATCGGATACCTGGACTTTTTGTTCCTCCACCTCAATCGTTAGGGAGACGTTCAACGTCTGAGCTCCACCCTGGGTCATCACTACGCTGTCGTTCTCGTAGGTGGTGAAGCCCTGCGCGATGACGTTTAGCGTGTATTTTCCCGGCGCTAAGCCTTTAAACTCGTAGATTCCCTGGGCGTTGGTCTCGGTCGTCACCGGCGAGCCCGCTAGCGGAGTGATCACGACATTCGCATTGGTAATCGCTGCGCCCGAAGGATCTGTCACCTGGCCGCGCAGAACAACCGGTTTATCCTGCGCACGCAAGACGCTGGTAAATAACCAGGCAAAACCAAAGATGACGACGAGAGGGCAGCATTTGGGGGGTTTACAGAACTTCATCCGATCATTCCACTCCGCTGACAGAATCGGCCGGCACAGTTACAACAATGGCTCAATGGAAATTGTGATCGCTGTCTATGGATTAGCGGCATCTCCGGCGGGAGCGCTTAAACTCCACGGCGTTAGCATGGCTGCCTGGCTCGCACTTGGGGCAGCCTGCAAAATGGGTTCGACGCCGCTCAACAACGTGATCACAGTTCCCCCAGAGAATGCCCTACCTTCAGTCGAAACAATCATCACGGCATCCCCTTTTTGCAGGTCCCGAAGGGAGGCGGCCGGCATTCGTCCGAGCATCTGTTGAAAGTCGGGCGCTCCTCTGGATCGGGAGCGGCCTTCCATATCGCCTTCACTCCCCGATGCACCGGGTGCCGAGCTAGCCGAGCCTCGATTGGTCTCCGTCCCCGGCGTCCCTTTGAGGCGCCGGGCGATCTGTTGGGCCGCCGGCACCGGTAATTTGCGCAACTGCGATTCCGCAGCGACCTTCACCTGCAATGGCTTTTTGGTCAGCAAGTCTTGAACGCTGAGGGTTCCGGTGCTTGCGTCAACCGAATTGATCGTGCCCACGATGTTGCGAAACGTGCCGGAAACAATTTCACCTGCGGTCAATTCGCTCCCATCGTCGCTGCGATTGCCCCGCGCGCGCAACTGGTCGCCCGGCTTGATTTCTTCGAGTGTGCTCAACTTTGCATCATCAAATTTCACTGAATCCGGCGCGTAGCGGCGGATCACCGTGTCTTTCGAAGTATGGACGATTACGGTTTGGTTGCCGGTGAAGCCAGAGATGGAGATCGTGATGGTTCCGCTTGCCGGTTCCACGGCATGCACCAATCCACCTAATCCTCGCTTTTGCCAGTCTTCAAGGTCATGTTGTTGACGGGCTTCGACGTCAGAATGCTTCATCACTACAACGGAAGAAGCCGCAATCGAATTACTGGCGCTGCCCGGCTTCCCGGCAACCAGAATCCGGTCGCCAACTTGAAGATCCTCAAATTGCAAACGCGTAGCGTTTTTCAGATTTCTTTCGCCCGGCGCGACGCGCAGAATCTGAGTGGTAGGATCGACCGTGACGTTTACTTCGGGACCCGAGTCAGGCGTCAATCCGATGTTGCCACCGGTGATGGCTTTGATAGAACCGATGCGCCGCGCGATCGATCCTGCCCGTGGCTCCGCACTTCCCGGCTGTTGACCGAGTGACGTGGCGGAACCCGTCACGACAAATGCAACGGCAAAAGCGGCTGCCATTACCTTCTTCATAGCCTCTTCACTTAATTTACATGGCTTGCGGAGGGGGAAGTGATGATTTTACAAAGATTTACGCTGAGAAAGTGCTGGCCATGAATGCCCCGGCAGTGAAGAGGAGAGGGAGAGCTGAAAACGCCGCTATTCGGCAACCAGCAAGCTCTCTGCGAAAGGCCACTGCTGATCGACCCACTGCGCTTCGCAGCGGAAACCGGCATCGCGCGCCAGTTGGAAGACTTCTTCCGAGGAGTACTTGTGGCTGCTTTCAGTCCAAATAGTCTCATCTCCCTGAAATTCCACCATCAGCTCCGAAGCAGCTATGGTCACCGTCTGGCGACGCCTGGAGCGTAAATGCATTTCGACACTCCGAGCTTCGCGATTGATCCGGGCAACATGCTCGAACTGGTCAAGAGCAAAATCAGCTCCGAGTTCCCGGTTGATACGGGCCAAGACATTCAAATTGAACGCCGCGGTGACGCCAAGTTCATCGTCATATGCCGCGAGCAATTGCGCGTTCGATTTTTCCAGGTCCGTTCCGACCAGCATTGCGTCTCCCGGCATGAGAATATGGCGCACTTCCTGCAAGAAACGCACTCCCGCTGGACGATCGAAGTTTCCGATGGTGCTGCCCAGGAAAAGGATCAGAAGATACTGTCCCCTCCGCCGGTCAGCCGCGACTTCCAGCAGTCCATCCAGATATTCACGCTCGCAACCCAAGATGCTGATCGAATCAATGTCACGCAGCTCGCGCTCGCACATCGCCAGCGCAGTAGAAGAGATTTCAATGGGATAATACCGAGTCCGCTGGCGACGGCCCAGCGCCTCGAGAATCCAGCGCGTCTTTTTGCCGCTGCCGCTGCCCAGTTCGGCCACGGCGACGGGCAGTGACAGACGGTCGACGACATCGCGAGCGTGCCGCCGCAGAAGCCGTTCATCAGCCCGCGTGAGACCATATTCAGGAAGAACGCTGATCACTTCAAAAAGCGCCGAGCCCACGTCGTCGTACAGATACTTGGAGAGCAATTCCTTTTGTCCCGGTTTAGTGAGTCCGGCACGCACATCCGCGGCAAACTCGTAGGTGGGATTGGCGGTGATCGCATGCGTCAGCATTCGTCGAACCTCCTTCGGACGGTTAGCTACTCACACAACGGAATCCGGCATAAACGTATTGGTAGTGGGGCTGGAACCAGTTGCGGAATGAGCGCCTGAGCATGCACGCCGCGGTACGAGCCGAACCACCCTTCATGACGAAGTGCTTGCCATCAAAAAAATCCGCAGAATAACCTCGATAGAACGGGAACGGCTCGAATCCGGGAAAGGGACCGAATTTTGTGGAAGTCCATTCCCATCCATTGCCCATTAAATCAGTGACGCCAAAAGCACTCTTGCCTTCGGGAAACGCATTCACGGGAGTCGGGTTCCATCCAGCAAAATCAAAATTGCCGAACTTCGCATTTGGATCTGCATCTCCCCACGGGTAGTTCCGCTCGCTGGCGTCGGCGGTACCGTACGCCGCGCGATGCCATTGCGCTTCGGTGGGTAGCCTCTTCCCTGCCCAGCGCGCGTAGGCATGGGCTTCAGCCTGGCTCACATACACCGGCCAGTCCATCGGCAGCGGCACCTCGTCGAACATCGTGCGATACAGCCAGCCGTCTCCAACCCGTGTCCAGAAAATAGGATGCAAAATGTTGTGCCCGATTTTCCAACTCCAATCGTCGGCCGTCCAAAGAGAAGGCGCGTCGTACCCGCCCGCGTGGACGAATTCCAGATACTGCTGATTGGTTACTTTGTATTGGTCAATGGAAAAAGCCGGGACGTGCGCCGGGTGGGCCTCGTACTCGTTGTCCCAACCGAAACTGTCGCTGCCGCGTTCAAGCCCCAGCGTAACCGCCCCCGCTGGGATATCAATCATCTGCGGCACTACCGGGCGACCCGCACGAATTGCAGGAACCGCTACCCGCCCTTTTCGATCGAGCGGCAATTGGTGCAGCATATAAGCCAGCGTCTCCGCATGCATGAGGCGATGCTCGATGGCTACGTTGAGCAGGGTGTTCAAAGAAAACTCGCCGGCGTTCGCCGCCGCATCGAAATCTTTGCGGGATAGGTTCTCATCCAAAGCCTGCCGAATCCGGTTCACGTAGTCCCTGACCGCAGCCACAGACGGCCAATCTGAAGGCTGATCGTTAGGCAGCCCGCCACCGACGGGATCAATCCCAAAGGCAAACAGCCGGTCGAACTCGGCATGAAAACTTTTCAGGCTCAGCGCCCGTTCGCGGAGAAGATTCCACTCGAATGTTTCCAAATGTCCGATATAGAAGACGATGCGATGACGCTCTGGAATCGGGCGCTCGTAAACAGAGTCGGCCTTCACCACCTCGAAGATTTCATCGCTGCGCCGGCGAGCATCCGCCCAACGTCTCACTAGAGCGGGGCGGGCGCTAATATCGAAATCGGACTGAAGAGTTCCCATTCGCTCCCTGACTGCAGCCGGTATAAGGTCCAGAGGCTATCATTGGACGTTGGCCTCAATGCCTTGGGTAGGCCAAGGCAGCGCTTTTGCCATGCCCAAACTTAGATTATTGTGCAGGGTTTTCGGTTCAGGAAAAATACTGTTATGCATGTATCTGTGTTTCGAGTAGACGCGTTTACCGACACCATCTTTACGGGCAACCCTGCG
>WNGH01007357.1_pt1 | contig 10481 bp, 9 predicted proteins | sample 5400631 | NCBI WGS metagenome assembly WNGH01 (sample SAMN13153373, study PRJNA577476) | soil metagenome | isolation source: 115 cm soil or saprolite under Garry oak tree replicate 1 | place: USA:California | collected 2016-06-15 | reverse complement strand
CTCATCGGCTCGTGCACGAACTCCTCGTACGAGGACATGCGCCGCGCGGCGCACGTCGCGACGCAGGCGACCAAGGCGGGGCTCCGGGCGAAGATCCCCTTCTGGATCACGCCGGGCTCCGAGCGGATCTTCCAGACGATCAAGCGTGACGGCATCACCGACGCCTTCGAGCGCATCGGCGGCACGGTGCTCGCCAACGCGTGCGGGCCCTGCATCGGGCAGTGGAAGCGCTCGGACGCCGCGGCGGAGGGACCCAACACGATCGTCTCGTCCTTCAACCGCAATTTTCCCGGCCGCAACGACGGCAGCACGCAGACGCTGTCGTTCCTGACGAGCCCGGAGATCGTGACGGCGCTCGCCTTCGCCGGCACGCTGGAGTTCGATCCCGTCCACGGGAGTCTTCAGGGTATCGACGGCAAGCCCTTCCGCTTCACGGCCCCGGAGGCCGAGGAGCTCCCGCGCGCGGGATTCGCGGGCGGCACGGAGGGCTACGAAGCCCCCGCCGAGGACGGCGATGCCGTGCAGATCCTGGTCGAGCCGACGAGCGAGCGGCTGCAGCTGCTCTCGCCGTTCCCGAAATGGGACGGCCGGGACTTCGTCGACCTGCCGGTGCTCGTCAAGGCCCAGGGCAAGACGACCACCGATCACATCTCGCCGGCGGGCACGTGGCTCAGGTTCCGCGGCCACCTCGACAAGATCAGCGACAACATGTTTCTCACCGTGACCAACGGATTCACCGGCGAGACCGGCAAGGGGACCCATCCGCTCACCGGGGAGCGCGGCCTGTCCCTGATGAAGATCGCCCGCGACCTCAAGGCGAAGGGGCTGGGCTGGATCGTCGTCGGTGACGAGAACTACGGAGAAGGGTCGAGCCGCGAGCACGCGGCGATGTCGCCGCGCTACCTCGGCTGCAAGGCGGTGCTCGTGCGATCCTTCGCGCGCATCGCCGAGACGAATCTGAAGAAGCAGGGCGTGCTCCCCCTCACGTTCAAGGATCCGCGCGACTACGACCGATTCCGCGACGGCGACCGCGTGAGCGTCACGGGGCTCCAGGCGTTGGCGCCCGGCAAGCCCGTCACGCTCGTGATCAAGCACGCCGACGGCACGAGCGAGACGATCGAGGCCCAGCACAGCATGACCCAGGAGCACATCGCGTGGTTCCGGGCGGGCTCGGCGCTCAACGCCGCCCAGAGCCACGCATCTTAGACGAGGAAGAGGAGACGCCGACCGCATGACAGGCAGGGTGAAGATTCCGGCGGGCGAGAAGATCACGATCGAGCACGGCAAGCTGCGCGTCCCCGACCGTCCCATCATCGCGTTCATCGAGGGCGACGGCACCGGCCCGGACATCTGGCAGGCCTCCGTCCGCGTGCTGGACGCGGCCGTCCAGCAGGCGTACCAGGGCAAGAAGAAGATCGCCTGGGCCGAGACGTACGCGGGCGAGAAGGCGCACGCCGTCTACGGCCAGGACTGCCCGCCGAACCTCCTCCCGGAGGAGACACTCGACGTGATCCGCGAGTACCTCGTCGCGATCAAGGGGCCGCTGACGACGCCCGTCGGCGAGGGCTTCCGCTCGCTCAACGTCACGCTCCGGCAGGTGCTCGACCTCTACGTCTGCCTCCGCCCGGTGAAGTACTTCCAGGGCGTGCCGTCGCCGGTGAAGCGGCCCGACAAGGTGGACATGGTGATCTTCCGCGAGAACACCGAGGACATCTACGCCGGCATCGAGTGGGAGCAGGGGACGCCCGAGGCGAAGAGGGTCGTGGAGTTCCTTCAGAAAGAGATGAAGGTCGACAAGATCCGCTTCCCCAACACATCGTCCATCGGCATCAAGCCGGTGTCCAAGGAAGGCTCCGAGCGGCTCATCCGGGCCGCGATCCGCTACGCGATCGAGAACAACCGACGCAACGTGACGCTCGTGCACAAGGGCAACATCCAGAAGTACACGGAAGGCATGTTCATGAAGTGGGGCTACGCGCTGGCCAAGCGCGAGTTCGGCGACAAGACGGTCTCCTGGGACGACTGCGGCGGCAAGCCGCCGGCGGGCAAGATCCTCATCAAGGACTCGATCACCGACGCGTTCCTGCAGCAGATCCTGACCCGTCCGGACGAGTTCGACGTGATCCCGACCTGCAACCTGACGGGCGACCTCCTGTCGGACGCGCTCGCCGCGCAGGTCGGAGGCATCGGCATCGCGCCCGGCGCCAACATCAACTACGAGTCGGGCCACGCGCTCTTCGAGGCCACGCACGGCACCGCGCCGAAGTACAGGGGACTGGACAAGGTGAACCCGGGTTCGGTCATCCTCTCGGGCGAGATGATGTTCCGCTACATGGGCTGGACGGACGCGGCCGACCGGCTCATCGCGGCGCTCGAGAAGACGATCAAGGCGAAGGTCGTGACCTACGACTTCGCGCGGCTGATGGAGGGCGCGCGGGAGGTCAAGTGCTCCGAGTTCGGGACCGCGGTGATCAAGAGCATGGAGACCCTGTGAGCGCACGCCCCAAGATCACCGTCGTCGGCGCGGGCAACGTCGGCGCCTCGGTGGCGCAGTACTGTGTCGAGCGCGAGCTCGGCGACGTCGTCCTTGTGGACGTCATCGAGGGCGTACCCCAGGGCAAGGCGCTCGACCTCGCCCAGGCAGGCCCGATCCACGGCTACGACTCGCGGCTGACCGGCTCGAACGGCTACGACGAGACCGGCGACTCGGACGTCGTCGTGATCACGGCGGGGCTCGCGCGCAAGCCCGGCATGACGCGCGACGACCTGCTCTTCAAGAACGCCGAGATCGTCGGCGGCGTCGTGGACCAGGTCGTCGCCCGCTCGAAGAACGCGATCCTCATCCTCGTGACGAACCCGCTCGACGCCATGGTGCAGCTGGCGTGGAAGCGGTCGGGCTTCCCGACGAAGCGCGTGATGGGCATGGCGGGCGTACTCGACTCGGCGCGCTTTCGCACGTTCATCGCCCGCGAGCTCGACGTCTCGGTCGAGAACGTCACCGCCTTCGTGCTCGGCGGCCACGGCGACACGATGGTTCCGCTTCCCCGCTACTCGACCGTCGCGGGCATCCCGATCACGGAGCTCCTGCCCAAAGACAGGATCGACGCGCTCGTGCAGCGCACCGCCAACGGCGGCGCCGAGATCGTGAACTATCTCAAGACGGGCTCGGCCTACTACGCGCCTGCGGCGTCGGCGGTCGAGATGGTCGAGGCGATCCTCAAGGACAAGAAGCGGATCCTGCCGTGCGCCGCCTACCTCGAGGGCCAGTACGGGGTCACGGGCTTCTACGTCGGCGTGCCGGCGAAGCTCGGGCGCGGCGGCGTCGAGCGGATCATCGAGATCAAGCTCACGCCCGACGAGCAGGCCGCGTTCGAGAAGTCGGTGGCTGCGGTCCGCGAGCTCGTCGAAAAGCTGAAGCTCTAACACCGGAGGCCGAACCATGGCGAAGCGCAAGGCGGCGCGTAAGACGGCGCGTAAGGCTCCGAAGGCCGCGAAGCGGCGTGTGCGGCCGGTGCCCCCCGGCTACCACACACTCACCCCGTACCTCACCGTGGACGACGCGGGGGGCGCGCTGGAATTCTACAAGCGCGCCTTCGGAGCCGCGGAGCTCATGCGGATGCCGGGCCCCGGCGGTCGGATCGGCCACGCCGAGATGCGGATCGGCGACTCGGTGTTCATGCTGAGCGACGAGCTCCCGGGCGTGAGCACCTGCCGGTCGCCCCGCGCCCTCGGTGGAACGACGTTCCAGCTCTTCCTCTACGTCCCGGACGTCGACAAAGCGTTCGCGCGCGCCGCCGCGGCCGGGTGCAAGGTGAAGACGCCCCTCGCGGACATGTTCTGGGGCGATCGCTACGGCAAGCTCGAGGACCCCTTCGGCAACGAGTGGGGGCTCGCCACCCACCGGGAGGACGTGAAGCCGGCGGAGATGGCGCGCCGCGCGGCCGAGGCGATGAAGGCGATGGGGCAGGGCACCTGATGCGCGAGATCCACGTCTCCGCGATCGCCGACGCGGTCAAGAAGCTCTGCATGGAGGCCAACTGGAGCCTCGAGCCCGACATGCTCCGCGCCTTCGACAAGGCGCTCGCGACCGAGCGCTCGGGCGCCGGGCGCCAGGTGCTCCAGATCCTGAAGGACAACGCCGAGATGGCGCGGACGAAGCGCATCCCATACTGCCAGGACACGGGCACGGTCGTCTGCTTCGTGGAGCTGGGCCAGGACATCCACGTCACGGGCGGCGGCCTCGACGACGCGATCAACGAGGGCGTGAGGCAGGGCTACAAGGAGGGCTACCTCCGCGCCTCGATCGTGCGCTCGCCCTTCGACCGCGTGAACACGGGCGACAATACGCCGGCCGTGGTCCACGTCGAGCTCGTGCCCGGCGCGCAGCTCCGGATCCTGATCATGGCGAAGGGTGGCGGCTGCGAGAACCGCTCGAAGTACCGGATGCTGACGCCCGCCGAGGGCACGCAGGGCGTGAAGGACTGGATCCTCGAGTGCGTGAAGACCGCGGGCCCCGACGCCTGCCCGCCGCTGATCGTGGGAGCCGGCGTCGGCGGAACGTTCGAGAAGGCGGCGATCCTCTCGAAGAAGGCGCTCTTCCGCGAGCTCGGCACGCCGAACCCGGACCCGGTGCTCGACGCGCTCGAGAAGGAGCTGCTCGAAAGCGCCAACCGGCTCGGGATCGGGCCGCAGGGGTACGGCGGCGACACGACGGCGTTCGGCATCCACATCCTGACCTATCCGACCCACATCACGTCGCTGCCGGTCGCCGTGACGATCGAGTGCCATGCGCATCGGCACAAAGAGGCGACGCTGTGAGCGGTGGCGGTCACGGCCGGGCCGGCGGGATTCCCGCAGCGATCCGCGAGTTGCACGGCGCGTGCCTAAACCGAGCTGCAAGTCCGCTTCGCCAGCGCTCAACGGAGACGGATCGCTGCGGGAATCCCGCCGGCCCGGCCGTGGCGCCTCGCCCGTCATGCCAGCCGTTCGGCGCGCGCCGGCTCGCGGAGCGCACGCGTGGTTAAGGCGGCGCCCGACGGGATCAAGGATGTCGCGCCGCCGCTGAGCGACGCGGACGTCGAGTCGCTCAAGGCGGGCGACCGCGTTCGCATCACCGGCGTGCTCTACACCGCGCGCGACGCCGCCCACGGGCGGCTGCTGCCGCTGATGGAGGCGGGCCGCGCGCTCCCGATCGACGTGCGCGGCCAGATCATTTACTACACGGGACCGTCGCCCGCGCGGCCCGGCGACGTCGTCGGATCGATCGGGCCGACGACCGCGAGCCGCATGGACAAGTTCATGCCCGCGCTGCTGACGCTCGGGCTCAAGGGCACGATCGGCAAGGGCTACCGTGGCCAGGTGGTGAAGGACGCGCTCCGCCGGCACAAGGGCGTCTACTTCGGCGCGATCGGCGGGGCCGGCGCGGTGCTCTCGCGGTTCGTGAAGAAGCTCGAGATCGTCGCCTACGAGGACCTCGGCACCGAGGCGATCCGTCGTCTCGAGGTCGACGGGTTCCCCGCCATCGTGATCAACGACTGCCACGGCGGCGACCTGTACGAGGACGGCCGGAAGCAGTACGCGCGGGAGGCGCCATGAGCGGGGCCGCCGGCGCGGCGCGCGCGCCGATCGCCGACACGCACCTGCGCCGGGACGACTGGTGGGTGCTGCCCGTCACGGTCGTCGTCGTGCTGGTGTCGTTCATCGTCTACTCCACGTGGGCGGCGCTCCAGAACGCCCACTACTACGCGCCACCGTATCTCTCGCCCTTCTACTCGCCGTGCGTCGCGAAGTCGTGCCTGCACTCGACGTTCGGCGTGGGGCTTCCGGACTTCACCTTCCCGCTCATCGGCGTCGTCTCGCCCGCCCTCCTGATCCTCTGGGGGCCGGGCCTCTTCCGGCTCACCTGCTACTACTACCGGAAGGCCTATTACCGGTCGTTCTGGCTGGCGCCCGTCGCCTGCGGCGTGCCCGACGTCAAGGGCTACACCGGCGAGACGCGCTTTCCACTGGTCCTCCAGAACTTCCACCGCTACGCGTGGTACGTCGCGGTCCTGTTCATCCTCGTCCTCACGTGGGACGCGCTGCTCGCGTTCCGCTTCCCCCGGGCCGGCGGCGGTCACGAGTTCGGCATCGGGATCGGGACGCTCGTCATGTGGGTCAACGTGATCCTCCTCGCGGGCTACACCTTCTCCTGCCACTCGTGCCGCCACGTCTGCGGCGGCCACGTGGACGTGTTCTCGAAAGCGCGCGGGCGCTACCGCGCCTGGCACTTCATCACCCGGCTGAACGAGCGCCACCCCATGTTCGCCTGGCTGTCGCTGTTCAGCGTGGGGCTGGCCGACCTCTACATCCGGCTCGTGTCGATGGGCGTCATCAAAGACCTGAGGATCATCTGATGAGGATCATCTGATGGCCAGAGCCGCGTACGAGACCCACGAGCACGACGTCCTCGTCATCGGCGCGGGAGGCGCGGGGCTGCGCGCGGCGATCGAGGCGGCGGCCCAGGGCGCGTCGGTCGGCCTCGTCTGCAAGTCGCTCCTCGGCAAGGCGCACACCGTCATGGCCGAGGGCGGGATCGCGGCGGCGCTCGGCAACGTGTGGCCCGAGGACAACTGGCAGGTCCACTTCCGCGACACGATGCGCGGCGGCAAGATGGTGAACAACTGGCGCATGGCCCAGCTCCATGCGCAGGAGGCGCCCGAGCGCGTGCTGGAGCTCGAGCGGTGGGGCGCGCTCTTCGACCGGACGAAGGACGGGCTGATCCTCCAGCGCGACTTCGGCGGACACCGCTACGCGCGGCTGGCCCACGTCGGCGACCGGACGGGCCTCGAGATGATCCGCACGCTCCAGTACCACGGCATCCACCAGGGCATCGACGTCTACATGGAGTGCAAGGTCGAGCGGTTGCTGAAGGACGGCGACCGCGTCGCGGGCGCGCTCGGCTACTGGCGGAATACCGGCGAGTTCGTCCTCTTCAAGGCCAAGGCCGTCGTGCTCGCGACCGGCGGCATCGGCAAGGCGTGGAAGATCACGTCGAACTCCTGGGAGTACACGGGCGACGGTCACTCGCTCGCGCTCTGGGCCGGCGCCGACCTGATCGACATGGAGTTCGTCCAGTTCCATCCGACGCACATGGTGTGGCCGCCTTCGGTGGCCGGCCTCCTCGTGACGGAAGGCGTGCGCGGCGACGGCGGGACGCTGAAGAACAAGGACGGGGAGCGGTTCATGTTCAACTACATCCCCGAGTTCTTCAAGGGCGAGACGGCCGACAACGAGAAGGAAGCCGACGCCTGGTACGCCGACAAGAAGAACAACCGCCGCACACCCGACCTGCTGCCGCGCGACGAGGTCGCCCGCGCGATCACTGCCGAGGTCAAGGCTGGACGCGGCAGCCCGCACGGCGGAGTCTTTCTCGATATCGCGTCTCGGCGACCCGCAGACTACATCCGCAGGCGCCTGCCGTCCATGTACCACCAGTTCAAGGAGCTCGCGGGCGTTGACATCACCAAGGAGCCGATGGAGGTCGGCCCGGCCCAGCACTACGCTATGGGTGGCGTGCGCGTGGACGCCGACTCGACGGAGGGGACGGTCAAGGGGCTCTTCGCCGCGGGTGAGGTCGCCGGTGGCCTGCACGGCTCGAACCGCCTCGGCGGCAACTCGCTCTCGGATCTCCTCGTTTTCGGCCGGCGCGCGGGGCTTCACGCGGCGCTCTACGCCAAGAACCTCGGGGGCACGCTCACGGTCGACAGCTCCGAGGTGGAGCGCGTCACGCGGGAGACGCTCGCCCCGCTCGAGCGCGCGGGCACCGAGAACCCGTACGCGATCCAGGCGGAGCTGCAGCAGACGATGCACACGCTCGTCGGCATCATCCGGCGTGAGGACGAGATGAAGGAGGCGCTGCGGCGCATCACGGCGCTGAAGGAGCGGGCGCAACGTACGCGCGTCGAGGGCGGGCGCGCCTACAATCCGGGCTGGCACACGGCGCTCGATCTCGCGTCGCTCCTGACCGTCGCCGAGGGCTGCACGCTGGCGGCGCTCGAGCGCAAGGAGAGTCGGGGCGGCCACACACGCTCCGACCATCCGTACACCGACGACACGTGGGGGACGGTCAACGTCGTGCTGCGGCTCCGAAACGGGGCGCTCCAGGTGGGCCGCGAACCACTGCCCCAGATGCCCGCCGAGCTGAGGTCCCTCTTCGACCGCACGTGATGGCGATCTTCAACTTCCGCGTCTTCCGTGGCGACGCCCGCGGCGGCTGGCTCCGCAACTACCGGGTGGAGGTCGAGGAGGGCATGGTCGTCCTCGACGTGATCCATCGCATCCAGGCGACCCAGGCCCCCGACCTCGCGTGCCGCTGGAACTGCAAGGCGGGCAAGTGCGGCTCGTGCTCGGCGGAGGTCGACGGCAAGCCGCGGCTCATGTGCATGACGCGGATGGACCAGTTCACGACCGAGACGCCCGTCACGGTCACGCCGATCCGGACCTTCCCGCTCATCCGCGATCTCGTCACCGACGTCTCGTACAACTACGAGAAGGCCAAGCAGATCCCGCCGCTGCGACTGAAGCCGCCGGATCCCGACGGGAAGTACCGGATGCTGCAGGAGGACATCGACCGGGCGCAGGAGTTCCACAAGTGCATCGAGTGCTTCCTCTGCCAGACGGTCTGCCACGTGATCCGCGACCATGACGAGCACAAGCACGCCTTTGCCGGCCCGCGATATTTCATCAAGGTCGCGGGGCTCGACATGCACCCGCTCGATACGGTCAACCGCGCGGAGTTCGTTCGGAAGGAGGCCGGCGTCGGCCTCTGCAACATCACCAAGTGCTGCACGGAAGTCTGCCCCGAGCACATCCAAATCACGGACAACGGCATCATCCCGATGAAGGAGCGCATGGCGGACGATTTCGATCCGGTCGTGTGGCTCCTGCGGAAGTTCCGCGGCGCTCGGGCCGAGCCGGCGTGACGGCCCCGCGTGGTGTCTCCATCGGGACACTCTTGCCGGTCGCGGTCTCGCCCTTCACGATGACTCCACGGCGGAAGCCGTCACGGCGCGAGCCGAAGGCGTCACGACGGAGGACGGTGGCTATGGGAGTGACCGCGCTCAAGGTGGAAGTCGCCAACCCGGCCCGACCGGCGCGCGCCGTCACGCTGGAATTCCTGGTGGACTCGGGCGCGGTCTACTCGGTCGTGCCGGCGACGGTGCTGCGGCGGCTCGGCATCAAGCCGCTCGTGCGTGAAGAGTTCAGACTCGCCGACGGAACCACGGTGGCCCGCCGGAAGGGAACGGCGCTGTTCCGTTACGGCCGGCGCGTCGGCGGCGCCGACGTGCTGTTCGGCGAGCCGGACGACAGCGTGCTGCTCGGCGCGCTGACGCTGGAGGCGCTCGGCCTCGTTCTCGATCCGCTGCGGCGTCAGCTGAAGCCGATGCCGATGATCCTCGGGATGGTGGCCCTCGCGCCGTGAGCGCGCACGGGCGATGAAGATCCACGAGTACCAGGCCAAGGCATTGCTGCGCGAGTTCGGCGTGGCCGTGCCGAAGGGTGACGTCGCCGACACGCCCGCCGGCGCGCGCGCGATCGCCGAGCGGCTGGGTGGCCGTGTCGTCGTCAAGGCGCAGGTCCACGCCGGCGGGCGCGGCAAGGGCGGCGGCATCAAGGTCGCCGACACGCCCGCCGTCGCCGAGACCGCCGCGAGCCAGATCCTCGGCATGCGGCTCAAGACGCCGCAGACGCCGGCCGAGGGCATCCTCGTGCGCAGGCTGATGGTCGAGGAGGCCTCCGCCATCGAGCGCGAGCTCTACGTCTCGATCACGCTGGACCGCGGTCGATCGACCCACGTCGTGATGGCCTCCCAGGCCGGCGGCATGGAGATCGAGGAGGTCGCGTCGCTCACGCCCGAGAAGATCCTCCGCGAGTGGACACACCCGGCCCTCGGCCTCGGGGCCTTCCAGGCGCGGCGTCTCGCCTTCGGTCTCGGACTCGCGGGGGAGCAGCTCGCGCAGGGCGTGGCGCTCATCCGGGGGCTCTTCGCGCTCTATCTCGCGAAGGACTGCTCGCTCGTCGAGATCAACCCGCTCGTGGTCACGAAGGACGGCCGGGTGATGGCGCTCGACGCCAAGCTGAACTTCGACGACAGCGCGCTGTTCCGCCACAAGGAGATCGTCGAGCTGCGCGACGTCCACGAGGAGGACCCGCTCGACGTCGAGGCGTCGAAGTACAGCCTGAACTACATCAAGCTCGACGGCAACGTCGGCTGCATGGTCAACGGCGCCGGCCTCGCCATGGCCACGATGGACATCATCAAGCTCGCGGGCGGGGAGCCGGCGAACTTCCTCGACGTGGGCGGCGGCGCGTCGCCCGAGCAGATCGAGAACGCCTTCCGCATCCTGTCCTCCGACAAGAGCGTGAAAGCCGTCTTCATCAACGTCTTCGGCGGCATCCTCCGGGTGGACCGTCTGGCCGAGGGCGTCATCGGCGCCGTC
>WNGH01013030.1_pt1 | contig 10483 bp, 7 predicted proteins | sample 5400631 | NCBI WGS metagenome assembly WNGH01 (sample SAMN13153373, study PRJNA577476) | soil metagenome | isolation source: 115 cm soil or saprolite under Garry oak tree replicate 1 | place: USA:California | collected 2016-06-15 | reverse complement strand
ATACGGCCGTCGATTTCATTGCGAAGCAAATCAAAATCGATGGGCTTCGTCAGGAGTGCCTCGGCGCCGCCTTCCAGGGCTTTTCGCCTGGTCTCAGCGTCGCCGTAGGCAGTGATCATAATGACGGGAACGTCCGGTCGAGCGGCTTTCGCCTTCGGCAAAAGTTCAAGGCCGCTCATTCCGGGCATGTTGATGTCGGAAAGGATCAGGATCAATGATGCCCCCGCCGTGTCACTGATGCGTTGAAGGGCGCTATCCGCCGACTGGGCAAAATCCATCGTGAAGCGGCCGGCGCGGAGGTCGCGCCTGAACTGCTGGCGAAAAAGCATCTCAACATCAGATTCGTCGTCGACGACGAGAATAAGGAGACTCACGTGCTTAGTCCTGCTTTGCGGGGGCTTTGGATATCTCGCTAATCGCGTCCGCGGCGCTACCGCGTTGTCCTCAATCCGCGGTAGCAAACGAATTCTGTTCTACACTCAGACGGTAATGAAAAAATGTGAAACGCTTCACATCGCTCGCGTCATTAATTGCGGCCGCCTCTTGGAATGGGAGGCCGCTTCGAGTTGCTATTGCACGGAAACCGGGGAGCAAAGGTAGAGCGAAACCGAGTTCGTGGCCGTCAGGGCCAAAATATCCGCGAATTAACTCGCGTTTGAGGTCGCTGGAGGCGTATACTCAGACAATCACCGCTCCGCCTCCTGGGCATTACCGGTGACAGAGAGTGTTGCGCTCCCGCCTATTCGAGGGAGGCATCATGCCCCAGTCTCAACGCCTGTCGTCCATCATTCCATTCGTTGCAATTGGGCGCCCCGCCTGTCCGAAGTGCAAGGCCCCTATCATGCTCGTCAGCATCGAGCCAGCACGCGTCCGGGGCGTCGACTTGCATACGTATGAATGCGCTGTCTGCAATCAGGTAGACCCTTGCCGCGTATGAAGACCCTAGGAAGTCCAAGGGTCTTGGACGTTGGCTTCAAGGCGATTTGGACGGTGATTAGATAGGGAGGGAGCAATCCAAGGAGTTGCCATGAAAAAGTATTTCCAACGCTTGAAGCGGCGCAGAAAAGGGCGAGGGATCTCAAAGCCGAGTTTCCGATGCTCCAAGTCAAGGTGTACGACGCTGCGGAAAAGAAGTTGCTGGAATTGTCGCCGACTGAGTGACGCTAGGTTGCGATCGCCATGGGTACAGGCGATGCCGCGCCGTCAAGCCAACCTGACTCGTCGGCTAGTTGTGCGCCAGTCCAACTGCGTTACTTCGGATCGATACTCCATAAAGTTCGATGCGCGTAATGTTTTAAACCAACGTCCGTTCTTGGGGGAAGAGTGGAAGACATCTGCTCGTGCTGAGTGTTTCTTAGTTTGACCCATTTGAGACATCGATCGCGCATTGCGGTAGAGGTCCGAAGACGGTTTCAGCCCTATCAATTTGCTGGTTTTAGCAGCTAATATGCCGCCTGCTGAGATTTAAGGGTGGACATGCAGCGCCGTGCTTTCATTACCCTTCTCGGCGGCGTGGCGGCGGCGTGGCCGCTCGGGGCGCAGGCGCAGCAGCCGTCGATGCCTGTAATCGGGTTACTTTACGCCGTGTCAGCGGAGGAGTGGGCGGAACGCACCGCCGCGATGCGACAAGGCTTGAATGGGTCCGGCTTTGTCGAAGGAAGAAATGTCGCTATCGAGTATCGCTGGGCAGACGGTCATTTTGATCGGCTGCCCGCAATGGCGGCCGATCTCGTCGGCCGCAAGGTCGCAGTCATCCTTGCAGGTGGCAGCACCGTTGCCACTAAGGCGGCGATGGCGGCGACCCGATCCATCCCGATCGTTTTCACGGCCGGTATCGATCCCGTCACCGCAGGGTTCGTCGCCAGTCTCAACAAGCCGGGAGGCAACGTAACGGGAGTAGCGCTGGTCGTTAGCGAACTCGGATCAAAGCGGCTGGAACTGCTGCATGAACTCATTCCCACGGCCAAGAAAATCGCCTTGCTAGTGAACCCGCGCAACCCGGAAATGTCGAAATTCGATATCGAAACCGGGCAGACGGCCGCTCGCCGCCTCGGATTGGAGATCATTGTTGTCGACGGCGGCACCGAGGGCGATATCGAGCGAGCTTTCGCGATTGCTGTCCAACAGAGGGCCGCCGCTCTCCAGGTTGGTTCCGATGCGTCCTTCCAAAACCAGCCTAAACAAATTGCCGCGCTGGCTCTGCGCCACGCGATGCCCACCATCTCGCCATCGCCTGAGGAAGCAACGGCCGGCTCTTTGATGAGCTACGGTGCCGATCCAATAGACGTGTATCGGCAGGCCGGAATTTACGTCGGCCGAATTCTAAAGGGCGAGAAGCCCGGCGATCTGCCGGTCGTGTTGCCGACCAAGTTCAAACTAACTATCAATCTCAAAACCGCGAAGGCGCTCGGCCTCACCATACCAGAATCATTCCTGCTGCGCGCCGACCGGATGATCGAATAAAGATGCAAATGTTGCGGTGCATGAGTCTCTTCCTGAGGGAAGAACGGAAGTCAGGATTGCGGGGCCCAATTTCCGTTTTTGACCCGAAGCGGACTCCGGGCGACAATTGTCTGGCAATTGGCCTTGCACGAAGTGCGAATCGAATCGAGTGCCAGTTACCGTGGGGCCCTCGAACTTCGCCGGGAAACTTGGCGCGATGGTATGCATTTTCCCGGCAGCGGCGGTCCGGCTTAGCCACCGTCTGGACGCGTCACACCAAGCCGGCGTTCCCATGGGGCTGGCCATCGCTCGTTGGTCCTTGCGCCACTGACTATCGGATATCTCTGTGCTCGACGTGGGGGAGGCCGGTGCTGCCTTTTTCGATTTCTCGAGTGAAGATTGAACTGACGGCTGCGATTTCGTCTCTTTCTCCGAACCATTGGTGGAGGGCAAAGGAGAGGAAGCGATCTTCGCCAGTTGGCTTCGCGCCAGATCGGCGTAGAATCCGGTCGGATGCTTCTTGAGGAACGACTCCCAAGCTTCCTTTGTCCCAACGGTGGCGGCCTTCTCATAGTCGCGAGAGGCTTGGACATTGGCGTCGACTCCCTCCGCCGGTGTCGTTATGGGGCGTTCAGCGGGGCTGAGCGCGGCAAGGGTAACAGTCGCGCCCCCAAGAGCCCCGTAGACGAACGGCTCCTGCTTCTTGTTGGTGGTGCCCATGACGTCGTCTCGGACGCGACCGAATGCGAGGCGAACGTCGAGCCCAGGCGTGGTCAGGTGCCTGAGCAGTGCCAGCGTGAACGGGCTGTTGGTGCTTTGCCCGTCTAAGGCGATAGAGCCGGCCTTGGCCGCATATGCGATCAGTGTGTCAGAGGATGGTGTTTCAATCTTCGCAAGGCCTCTGCCTACCGCGCGGCTGGCGAGGGTGCGGGCCATGGTGGTGGCGAAGGGATTGTCCCGGCAGGCATCGAGGATGACGAGGCGGAGCTTCTTGGCGGGCTCAAGCAGGGCCAATACGCGTTCAAGGGCGATGGCTTCGTCCTCTACGTCGATGTCGCGTTTGAGGGCGGCATCGACAGGTATCAGGTAGTTGCTACCACTGATTTCGATGCCGTGGCCGGCGAAGAATACCACAGCGATGTCAGCGTCCCGCGTGATTTCAGAGAAATCGCGTACCGCCTTTCGCATATCCATGGTGGTTAGGTTCTGTTTCACCTCCACGGATTCAAAGCCGGCCTTCTTGAACAGGAGCCCAATTGCCGTTGCGTCGTTCTCGGGGTTCGCAAGCCGCGGCACGACTTTGTAGGTGGAGTTGCCGATCACCAAGGCAACGCGCTTGTCGGCGGCAGCTGCGGTCGAAATCCAGCCGGCAAATAACAGGACGCCCAAGAAGACAACGGTCTTGCGCATGAAAAATTGCCCCGCCAGTGAATGACGTAGCCTATCGAGGAGGGAACCCGTCCGCAACGCGAGTTCTGTGATCTACGTCGCAGACTTTGGCCTTGGACCCGCGCCCGGCGTCCATCCGGTACGCTCGCAGGCGAGGGTGGCCAGGTCGATCAGACCCAGGTCGACTGGCACTACATCGCTCCTGGCAAGCCGATGCAGAACGCTTCGTCGAAAGCTTCAATGGTTGCCTGCGCATCCTGAGCGACACCCTGTTCACCTCGATCATGCAGGCCCGCCTGGCGCTGCAACCACGCCTTGGCGGTCCGACTTCCGCTTTTGGCACGAAACGTACCAGCCGGGCCGATTAGATGATGTCCGTTGATCGGGGTAGACCTGAAGTGGTTGGCAAAGAGGCAGAACGGTGCTTTTGACCCATCTGCGACATTGGCGCGCCCAGCGAAAGTGCTCTCCATGCCGGTTTTCGCCCCTATCAAAGAACGTGTTTGAGTCGCTAAGATGCCATCTCCTGAGTTTGGGGTCGCACATGCAGCGCCGTGATTTCATCACGCTATTCGGCGGTGCGGCAGCGGCGTGGCCGTTCGTGGCGCAGGCGCAGCAGAAAACTCGCGTCTATCGGATTGCCGTCCTTTGGGGCGGCAGCATTGCGAACGCCCCCCAGATCGATCGAACAGAGATGTTCTTCAAGGAATTTGGGTGGTCTCCGGGTCGCGACCTTGAGATTGCGTATCGTTGGGGCGAGGGAGATACCGAACTTAACAAGGCCTATGCGAAGGAAATAATCGGGATGAAGCCTGATGCCATCCTTGCCATGACTAATTCGGCAATGGCTGCTCTGCACCGGGAAGCTTCGCGAATTCCCATCGTGTTTGTTATGGTCAGTGATCCGGTTGGCATGCATTACGTTCGTAGTTTTGCACAACCCGGTGGAAATGTTACGGGGTTCGCGCCATTTGACCCCTCGCTGGGCACTAAATGGGTATCGCTACTAAAAGAGATCGTCCCCGAAATTGAAAATCTATAACCCTGAGCCGGGCAATAACTCGGCTTCCTTCGCTGGACCTATTGAAGCCGCAGCGCCACTGCTGGGAGTAAAGTCGATTGTAAGGCCGGCCGGAGATAGCGCCGGAATTGAGCGTCTAATGTCGACGCTCAGTGGAAAGCCAAATAGCGGCCTGATATTTCTCCCGGACGCATTCACTAGCGCACATAGCGAAGCGATAGTTGCCGCAGTGGCGCAACATCGACTGCCAGCGATCTATCCATTGCGCTTGTTTTGCGACGCAGGTGGCCTGATATCTTACGGGATCGATCTATACCAGCTGGTCCAACAGGCAGTATCCTATGTCAGTCTGATATTGCGCGGGACCAACCCGGCCGACCTTCCGGTGCAGGCCCCTACCAAATTTCAACTCGTCATCAATGTAAAGGCTGCCAAGGCAATCGGCGTAGCGGTGCCGCCGTCGCTTCTCGCCCGTGCCGACGAGGTGATCGAGTGATGCCGCCAATTGTTGCGGTGCATGAGTCTGTTCCTGACCCATAAGCGACATTAGAGCTTATTTTTGTAATTCCACCAGTGCCGTCTCGACCCGCGTGAGTGCTGGGGATGGCCCGTATTGCGAAAATATCCTTTTTGCCTCGGTTAGATGCTCAAGCGCGAGCGCCTGCTTCTTCTTGACTTTGTAAAGTAGGCCGAGTGCCTTGTGGGCACTGCCTACCTGTTGGCCCGATGGATCTAATTGCCGGTTCTCTAGAACGTGCTTCGTTAGCCCGTGAATGCGCGCAGACGCGGTGAAGAGAACCTTCAGAAGAGTTGGCAAGTTCTTCAGTAAAATCGCGAGCGGCGGTTTTTCATTGCCCGAAATTATCTGCAGATAGATCTCGCACAAGTTAAGGCGGTACCAATCCGCCATGAATTGATAGCCCTCTCTCTCTCGTCTAGATATTGCATCTTCAAGGAAACGGATGCCGCCCCCAATAGCTCCCTGCAGGACTTTGCACACCGCAGTCGCGGCATCATTGCCGTTCAAACGATAAAGGTCGCCATCGGAGACGCAGCGACGCCGAACTTCATGTAAAATAGGTGCGCCCGCTTCGGTTTGTCCAAGGAGTACAAGAGCACATCCCTTCGCCAGTACAGCATTCGTGCGGTCTTGCGGAGTGATTGCGACCGTCAATGCCTGTTCGCTGCCCTCCAGCGCTTCGGAATAGGACTCTTGAACGATGTCAATCCACATCAAGAGGGACAAAGCCAATCCTGTAGAGCGCGGATCGGCTAAAACTCGACCGCGGTCCATAAGCTCGCGCATTGCCCCGCGAGCATCATTGATGCTCCCTCGGTGCATATAATCCCAGCCAATTGCCACCCAGATCCAGTTTTGAATATAAGCATCTTGGCAATTTGAAGCGCCCCTGATCGCTTCTTTCTTAAACATCTCGAATTCGCTTAGCGGCTTCGGAGCGATGGCCAGCGAGACCAACAACTCGCCGAGTAGAGAATATGCCTTCGACCTGCTGTCGCCGAGACGGTCCGCAATTCGCGAGACTTCGCGGTGTATGGCAGCCGCGTCTCTGTATCGGGCATTCCACCAAAGCGCATTTAAATGGTAATAGCGGATGACAACGCTTCTTGGGTCATCGCCGACGCGGTCAATCCGTGTTGAATAGCGCTCAAGCAGATCAATCAACACCTTTATTTTTTCGCTCATCTCCAGAACAGCCGCATAGGAGACAAGGAAATCCGCGACCTGACCATCCGAAGCGCAAGCTGGATTTTTGTCGAGAAGTGCAAGAGCCGCAGTGAAGTGGGCGGATGCTTCATCGAGCGAATAGACGCCGAGACTCTTGGCACCGGCCATCGTGAGGTAGGCGAAGGCTTTGTCGTCCCGTGCCGTTTGGCTGTAATGATGCGCCAGCACTTCGGCCACTTCGGTTAGGCGATTGCCGCTGCGGCGCTCGATCTCTTCGGCGATCTGCAAATGCAGTTCGGTGCGCGGCTCGCTGAGCAGACTTTGGTACAGAGCATCCCGCGCCAGCGCGTGCTTGAACGAATAGTCGCCGACCTTGCCGTCGACGTTGACCAAATCGAGCGCCAGGATCGCTTGCAGTCGAGCGTCAATGCCTGTCTGTCCGACGACTGCGGCCAACAATTGCGGCTCGAACCGCCTGCCGATTACCGAGGCGGCCTGCAGTAGCGCCCTGTCGTCCGCTGCGAGGCGGTCCACCCGTGCAGTCAACAGGCTTTGCACGCTCATCGGCAGCGCCGCCGCCAGCGCGCTCGGATCAAAGTCAACGGTCGCGCGAATAATGCCGCGCTCGGTGAGGAAGCTCGCGATTTCCTCGGCGAACAGCGGGTTGCCCTCGGCCTTGTCGGCAATCTGCCGCGCCAGCGCATCGGGCAGGACATCGACTCCAAGCCGCGATTGTACCAACCGGCGAATGTGGCCGACCGGGAGCGGCTCCAGGCGCAATTTAGCGACTTCGGCGCGGTCCAACCACGGCGGGATGTATTCCGGCCGGCGGGTGGTAACCAGCAGAAGTCGCAAACTTGCTTCGCTTTCAACGATCCTGCCCAGGAGTTCCTGGGATGCACTGTCGACCCAGTGCAAATCCTCGATCATCATCACCACCGGCGACAGCCGGCAGCGCGCCTCCAGGAGTTGCTGCAACAGTTCGCGCGTGCGCAGTCCGATCAGCACACCGTCAAGGCCGGTCAACGATTCTTCCGGGGCTTTCAGGCCGAGCAGATGCAGCAAGAGGCCGAGATTGCGCAGTGAGTGGAGACCCAGAGTCGTTAGACCCATCTCCAGCTTTTGCACAATGCTCTTCTCGGCCTCACCGGCGCCGACGCGGAACGAGCCGCGCACTACTTCGATGAAAGGGAGGAACGGCGTCTGCTGGCCGTCGGGCGAGCAGTTTCCCGTTAGGAAAAAGGCGCGCTCCTTGCCGATGCGTTTGCGGAACTCGTAGAGAAGCCGCGATTTGCCCATGCCCGGCTCGGCCGCGAGATCGACGATGCGCAGTTGCGAGCGCGCGTCGTCAAGTCCGCGCTCAAGCACCTCCATTTCGCGCTCGCGCCCGACAAAGGCACTGAGGCCGCGGCTGACCGCCGCGCCAAACCGCGTGGCTCCTTCGCGAATGCCGTCCAGACGCCAGACCTTTTGCGGCTTGGATTTGCCTTTGATCGCGTGCTCGCCGGCAAACCTCGCCTCGACCATCCCCTGCACGAGGCGCTGCGTCGCCTCGCTCATCGTCGCCGAGTTCGCTTCGGCGAGCGCCTGCAGGCGCGCCGCCACATTTACCGTGTCGCCGAGAACGGTGACGCCGGCTTCGGCACCCGGCTGGACGGCGCCGACTACCGCCGCACCGGAATTGAGCCCGATGCGCAACTGCGGCTGCACGCCGTACTTGGCGGCAAGCTCGGGCCCGGCCGTCTTCACCTTTTGCAGGATCGAAAGCGCCGCCCGGCAAGCCCGCAGCGGCGCGTCCTCAAAAGCAACGGGAGCGCCAAACACCGCCATTATGCCGTCGCCGGTGAAACCCTGAACGACGCCGCCCTGTTCGCGCACCGCCTCGTCCGTCAGCCTGGAAAGGCTGCGCATCAGGGTAAAGGCCGCCTCCTCTCCAGACCGTTCGGAAAAGGTCGTGAAGCCCACCATGTCGGTGAACAGGACCGTAACCTGACGGCGCTCGGCTTCCACGCGCCCCTCCCAACACGTTAGGCGTTAGGTTAGCACATCGAAGAGCGCGGTAAAGTTGTCGGTCAGGTCTCCGATTGGCCCGAATGCGAAGTGCCGTCTGGATTGGGCAAGGTCCGCTTTCAGGGTCGAACCGGAAGACATTTGCTCGCATTGAGTTCTTCTCTGTTTGACCCAATTCGGACATGTGGCGCAACGAACCGGGGACCAATTGTCGCTAAACCCCACCTTCCGAAATGCTAAGGTAATCTCAATTGCTGATGCGTTCTTCTGGTCAAGATATGCGGCGACGCGATTTCATGACATTGATTCGCAGTGCAGGAGCAGCTTGGCCGTCTGGCGCACAGGCGCAGCTCGGGCAAGATTGCCCGCATTGGATACCTAGGTGTTGCGCCATGGGAAATCGAAGCGGGAGGAGGGTAACATGACGGAATTGTCTGCTTCGCGCAATTCGCTAGTGGGGACATGGAAAGTATTATCGTTCTGGATCGAATTTGAAGAGAGCGATGATCGAGACGAACCATATGGAGCAAATCCAGAAGGCTACGTGGTCCTTACCGAGAAGCGCCTGATTGCAGTAATAACCGGACCTAATCGCGAGATGGATCAATCCGCTGGAAAGTTGTTCGATAGCATGATGGCCTATTCCGGTCGCTATCGATTGCAAAGCGATGATTGCTTTATCACTACCGTGGACAGCACATGGCTCCCCGCGTGGCTAGGTACCGAGCAAGTTCGCTATTTCAAAATCAACGGAGAAAAGTTGTCAGTCATGGGACTATTCCGAGAAAACCCGAAGTATCCGGGGCGCCGCGTCCGAGGTGTGCTGACTGGCCGGAAAGAGTAGATTTGAATCGGCAATCTCGGTTCGTAACGTCGCCTTTTGGCACTTTTCGGACGTGACCGCCGCTTTGGCGAATGTCTGCTGTTGAGGGAAGAACGGAAGTCAGGATTGCGCGGCCCGATTTCCGTTTTTGACCCAACTCGGACATTTGGCAGCTGCCGGGCAGCGATTCATCTGCGAGGTTGGAGATCATTCTCCCGGCAGTCCTACCCGTAGCGGGCTCGGTCGGCCGCGTACACCAACGGCGAGGCGCGCTGGACCCGTCCTTCACGATCAGCCCCGTCGACTCCCGATCACAACAGGTACAGAGTTGTGGTTCATCGTTTCCCCGATGACATTTTATCTGCTGTCGATGGCCACTTGCATGCCAATCCAATTTTCTTCCGGACGCTATCCAATCCGGTGAGTTGGAACGTCGCTTCTTGACCGAGGCCCTGCCTATCGAACACGCTGATTTTCAGCCGTGCGCCTTCTGGTAGCGACTGCAGAAGTCCAACTGCATCGTCTTTGTAACTAGCGGTCTTTCCATCCGCGGACACAGCCCACGGTAGCCTAACAAAGGGTTGGTCGTTGATCTGATAGTCGACCTGAATTTCGCTCCCGCGCGCCGCGCGCCACGCCCCCTCCGTGCGCAGCAGGAGTTCGGTACGTAGTCCACGACAGCGAACAGCCAGAGTGCTTGGTGCATCCTTCACGCTGGACGTTGAGCGGATCACCGCCGTGATGAGAGGGGAGTAATCCACGGGGGAGGTTGTTTCACTTACGACCCAAGCTGTATCCACCGGCTGGTTTTTAGCGCTTCCCGTAGGCGGTTCATTCGGCGACGCAACTGCGGTCTTTTCGGCATCGCCACGCAGCACAGTTTCGGCGTGACCGGAACGGTCGGTATTATTCGCTTTCTGTTCCGGCGCTGGTACCGGCGTGGCGGCCGTCGCTTGTGAATCTAATGGAGAACTCGGCTTGTCTGTGAGCACTTTTGCAAGTTCTCCATCGGAATTTGGTTGTGCTGATGCCTGCTTAGGCCATTCCAATAGTGATTTCGAAAGCATGGGCTTGCCTTCGTACCAGCATTTTCGTCCATCGATGAAACGAT
>WNGH01007353.1_pt1 | contig 10484 bp, 9 predicted proteins | sample 5400631 | NCBI WGS metagenome assembly WNGH01 (sample SAMN13153373, study PRJNA577476) | soil metagenome | isolation source: 115 cm soil or saprolite under Garry oak tree replicate 1 | place: USA:California | collected 2016-06-15 | reverse complement strand
AGCGAGAGCTGGCGGTAGGCGGCGGCCTGCTTGGAGAGGTCGTCGTAGATGCACAGCGTCGCCTTCTTCTCGTCGTACATGAAGTACTCGGCCATGCTGCAGCCCGAGTACGGCGCGATGTACTGCAGCGGCGCCGGCTCGGAGGCGGACGCCACCACCACGATCGTGTAGTCCATCGCCCCGTGTTCTTTCAGCCGCTCCACCACCGCGGCGACGGTCGAGTTCTTCTGGCCGATCGCCACGTACACGCAGATGACGCTCTGCCCCTTCTGATTGATGATCGTGTCCACCGCGATCGCGGTCTTCCCGGTCCCGCGGTCGCCGATGATCAGCTCGCGCTGGCCGCGGCCGATCGGGATCATCGAGTCGATCGCCTTGAGCCCCGTCTGCAGCGGCTCCTTCACCGGCTGGCGCTTGATGATGCCGGGAGCGACGATCTCGACCTTGCGGTTCTTCGCCGCCGGGATCGGGCCCCGCCCGTCCACCGGCCGCCCCAGCGGGTCCACGACCCGGCCCACCAGCGCGGGCCCCACCGGCACCTCGAGCACGCGGCCGGTGCGGCGCACCTCATCCCCCTCGCGCAGCCGCAGGTAATCCCCGAAGATCACCGCGCCGAGGTTGTCCTCTTCGAGGTTCAGAGCCTGGCCCGTGACCTTCTCGCCCGTTTCCGAGGAGGTGAACTCGAGCATCTCGCCGGCCATCGCGGCGGTGAGGCCGTACACCCGGGCGATGCCGTCCTTGACCTCGAGGACGGTGCCGACCTCCCGGACGTCAATGTCCGCGAGGTCCGCGGCCTGGATCTCTTTGAGCAGGATTTCTTTGAGCTCGCCGGGACGGAGAATGGAGTCGGTGGCCATAGGGGTTCGGGTGGAAGTTTGTGAAAAATATCACATACTCAGGGGGTCAGCAACGGCGCGGCGCCAGCATGTGCGTTGTGCGTCGTCCGTGACGGCGCGACGCCGCACCTCCCAGCCGCACCGCAGCATACCACGCACCACGTACCACGCACCAGCTTCACTGCCGTGATCGCGTCCTTCCTTTTATAAAGCGCGCCAGCACGCCCCCCGGCCCCAGCGCGCGCAGCTCCTGCGGCACCACGCCCGCCACGCGCCGCGCCGCCGCCGCGAGGTGGCTGGGCGAGGCGTAGCCCAAGATGCGCACCACCGCGCCCACCGTGTAGCCCGGGTTCCCCAGGAGGTCGGCCGCGCAGGCCGTCCGCGCCAGGTCGATCACGCGCTTCAGGTTCGGCGCCCCACCGGCCGCGAATTGCCGCGACAGGTGCTCCCGCGTGACGCGCAGCCCCTGCGCGAGGTGCGCCGTCCTGGTCGGCAGCGCGACCCGCCGCAGCACTTCCTCCCACACGTCGAGCTGCAGCCGGTCGGTCAGGCGCAGCAGCCGCGGCGCCGCGGCCAGCGCCCGGCGGCGGGCCGCCTGCGCCGTGCGCGCGGCGATCCACTCCCCCGCGACCGCGTTGTCCACGCCCTCGACCAGCACGCCGGCGTACCCCGCCCCCTGACAGCGCCGCAGCAGCTCGCCGTCGTCGGGCCGGAACGCGGAGAGCGCGAACATCGGGATGCGCGGGAAGCGGGCCGGCAGCGCCTGGGCGAGGTCCGGCGCCGCTTTCACGTCGAGGACCACCGCGTCCACGAGGTGGCGTTGCAGCAGGCGCTCGACCCCCTCGCCGCTGCGGCACAACCGGACGGTGCCCAGCCGCCGCGGATACCCCTGCTTCACCGCCCGGCGCGCCTCGCGGCGCGGATGATACACCGGCACGACCGGGGTCACGCGCTCGCCTCGGCGTCGCCCGCCTGATCGAGGACGCGCACCATCTCCGCCGCTCGCTTCAGCACGCCGCGCGCATTGTCGTAGGAAATCTTGTCCAACGCCGCGTCGTAGTCGTGCCAGACGCAGGCGGTAATGCCCTCCTCGACCTGGGGCGCGGGCTCCCCGGTCACGGACTCGAACAGAAAGAAGTGGCAGAATTTGTGGATGGTCTTGCCGCGAAAGCGGAAATACCAGTCGATCACCCGGATCGGCCCGTGGAGCACGAGGTCGGCGAGCCCGGTCTCTTCGGTGACTTCGCGCCGCGCGGCTTCGGCGGGGGGTTCGGCCTGCTCCAAGTGCCCCTTCGGGAACCCCCAGTTGCGGTAGGAATCGCGGATCAGCAGGAAGCGGACGACCCGGTCCGCGCCGCGCCGGAACACGACGCCGCCGGCGCTGGTTTCGCGCTGCGCCTTGCCTTGCTGCCGGGTCATCGAGGCACCGGCCTGTTAGAAGACGCTGAACGTGAAATACTTCCGCGGATTCGCCTGAATATCCGACAGCAGCTGGCGCAGCTGGATCATGGTGAGCGTGGTCTCGCGGTACAGCGCGGAGTCGGCGACGAGGAGACCCAGCGTGCCGCTGCGGTTGGCGATCCGCGACATCACGCTGTCAGCCGCGACGAGCACGCGCACCAGGCTCTCCTGGTTACGGTGCGCGGCGTCGAGCAAATCCCGCATGTCCTGTGACGACTGCTGCAGGTTGTGACTCGCCGCGGCGGTGTTGTTGAGGATGGCGGCGAGCTGGCCCTGGTTCGTCGCGGAGTCCACCCGGCCCAGCGTGCTCTGCAGGTTGCTCGCCGCCTGGGCCAGCACGTCCGAGCCGGTGCGCAGGTTGGTGCCGACGCGGCTGATCACCCCCGCCTGCTCGTTGGTCACCTGCACGATGCGGTCGGCGACCTGGCCGAAGTCGCGAATCGAGCGCCGCAGCTCGTTGACGGCCGTGGAATCGAACGCCGTCTGCACGCGGGTCGCGACCGTGGCGATGTCGGTCGCGATGCGGCTCGCCTGCGCGGTGAGCTGGCCGATGTCGGGGAGCGTGGCCCCGGGCCAGCGCGTGCCCCCGCCGCCCGCGGCCCGGGCCTCGGCGATGTCGCGGCGCACGTTGGGGTCGTCCGGCAGCTCGTCGAGCGAGTAGAGCGAGGCCGCCCACTCGCCGAACAACGACGCGGACGCGGCGATCACGGCCGGCCGCGGCGGGATCGACACTCCGGCGTAGATCTTGAGGTCGGCCTCCACCCAGTTGCCCGACGCCAGCCGGATCGCCTCGACGCGGCCGACGCGCACCCCGCGCAGCACCACGGGGTTCCCGACGCCGAGCCCGCCCACGGTGCGGAAGCGGGCGGTGTACAGCGCCTCGGTGCGGCCGAGGTGGGCACCCGACAGCCACAGCGCGCCGCCGACCACGACGCAGAAGGCGGCGATCACGGCGAGCCCCACCGCGAACTCGTTCTCCCGCTTCATTCGGGACGCCCCTCGATGAACTGCCGCACGACCGGGTCCGCCGTTTCCTGGATTTCCGCGACCGTGCCGACCTGCCGCACGCGGCCCTCGTAGAGCATCGCGATCCGGTCCCCCACGGTGTAGGCGCTGCGCATGTCGTGCGTGACCACGAGCCCCGTCACCCCCAGGTGCTCGCGCGTGCGGACCATGAGCCGGCCGATCACCGCCGCCGTCACCGGATCGAGGCCCGTGGTGGGCTCGTCGTACAGGATGTAGCGCGGCCGCAGGGCGATCGCCCGGGCGAGCCCGACGCGCTTGCGCATCCCGCCCGACAGTTCGGCGGGGGTGCGCTCGTCGGTCCCCGTCAGGTCCACGAGGGCCAGTGCCTCCCGCACCCGCTCCGCGATTTCGTCCTCCGCCAGGTCCCGGTTCCGCAGCCCCAGGGCGACGTTCTCGGCCACGGTCATCGAATCGAACAGCGCCGCGAACTGGAACACGTAGCCGATGTCCCGGCGCAGGTCGTTGAGCCCGGCGCGGTCGAGCGTGGGGACCACCCGGCCGTCAACGATGACCTCCCCGGCGTCGGGGTGCAACAGCCCGACGATGTGCTTCAACGCCACGCTCTTCCCCGTGCCCGAATACCCGATGAGCACCAGCGTCTCGGCGTCCTGAACGGTCAGCGTGAACCCGGTGAGCACCTGCTTCGGGCCGAACGCCTTGTGCACGTCCTGGAACTCGATCACAGCAGCACCACCGCCCAGAACGCGTCGAGCATGAGAATGAGCACCGCCGAATGCACCACCGCCCGCATGGTGCTCTGCCCCACGCCCTCGGCGCCGCCGCGCGTGCCGAGCCCGACGCGGCAGCCGACCAGCGCGATCGTGAACCCGAACGTGGCGCTCTTGAACAGCCCGAACCACACGTCCTTGAAGACGTAGAAGATCTTGAGCCCTTTGAGGAACTGGGCGGTCGACAGCTCCAGCATGGCGAGGCTCGTGAGCCACCCCGTGACGATGCCCGTGGCCACGGCGAAGGTCACGATGACGGGGAACATCACCGTCGCCGCGAGGACGCGGGGGACGACGAGGAAGCTCTGGGGATCGTAGGCGAGCGTTTCGAGCGCGTCGACCTGCTCGGTGACGGTCATCGTCCCCAGCTCGGCGGCCATGCTGGCGCCGACGCGGCCGGCGAGCGCGAGCCCGGCCAGGACGGGGCCGAGCTCGAGCATCATCGTCTTGCCGACGAGGGTGCCGACGAAGTAGAGCGGGACGGCGCCGGTGAAGGTGTAGGACGCCTGGAGGGCGAGGACGACACCGGTGAAGGCGGCGATGAACAGGGCGACGGGGAGGGAGTCCACCCCGATGCGCCGCATCTGCTGGGCGAGGAGCCGGCCCCAGGTGCGCACGTCGGGCAGGGCGCGCGCCATATCCCCCACAAAATGACCGAGCCGTCCGACGGCCTCGACGGCCGCGACGGCTCGGCGCCCGATGCCCGTGATCACGGGCTACAACTTACGCTGCGAAGGTTCCCAGCGCCTTGCCCACCGTGCCTTCGCGCAGCCGCTTCAGGGCGCGGTCGCGCAACTGGCGGACACGCTCGCGCGTGACGCCGAGCATGCCGCCGATCTCTTCCAGCGTGTGCTCCCGCCCGCCGTCCAGCCCGAAGTAGAGGCGCAGCACCTTGGCGTCGCGCTTCTGCAGGCTGTTCAAGGCCGTCTCGATCTCGTCGGACAGGAAGCGATCCATCGCCTTCTCTTCCGTGTCCGGGAGGTCTTCGGCGATGAAGCGCTCGATCAGCGCGCGGTCGCCGTCGGGGTCGAGCGGCGCGTCGAGCCGCACGTCGCCGGTGTTGAGCGCGGCGAGCGACTGCACCACCTCGAGCGACAGCTTCGTGGCGTCGGCGATCTCCTCCGGCGTCGGCTCGCGCCGCAGCGTCTGGCGCAGGTACTCCGCCGTGCGCACGATGCGCGAGAGGTCCGCGGTGCGGTTCAGCGGCACGCGCACCGTGCGGCCCTGACGCGCCAACGCGGCGAGGATCGCCTGGCGGATCCACCACACCGCGTAGGAGATGAACTTGACGCCCTGGTCGGGGTCGAACTTGCGGGCGGCCGTCAGCAGCCCGACGTTGCCCTCGCCGATCAGATCGGTGAGGGGGAGGCCCCGGTTCTGGTACTTCTTCGCGACGGAGATCACGAAACGCAGGTTGCGCTTGACCAGCTCCTGCATCGACTCCTGGTCGCCGGCGCGCACCTTGCGCGCGAGGGCGATCTCTTCCTTCTGCGTGAGCAGCGGCGTCTTGCTCACCTCGTGGAGATACTGGTCGAGGATGTCGCGCTCGTGCTCGTGCGACCCCAGCCCATGGAGCATGCCCTTGCGACGGCCGCGCTTGCGCCCCGGCTTCGCCGCCGCGGGGGCGGACGCAGCCTTAGCAACCGGGGCCTTCGCGGCCGGACGGCGGGTCGTCTTCTTCTTCTTGAGCTTGCGCATGGGCACGTGTTTGAGCTCCGCCCGGTATACCGCGGCCGGGCGAAAAAGTTCACGAGCAGACGTGGATTCGCTTGACACCACCATAACGCCCGGGTAACGTCCCGTGTTCCCGGCCGGCACACGGGGGCAGTTTGGCGGGGCGGCAATATAAGGGGGGCGTAGCTCAGTTGGGAGAGCGCGTGAATGGCATTCACGAGGTCAGGGGTTCGATCCCCCTCGCCTCCATCGGGTACCCTCAAGGGCCCTAAGCCGTTACCTTTTGGCAGCGCGGGACACGCGGGAATAGCTCAGTTGGTAGAGCACAACCTTGCCAAGGTTGGGGTCGCGGGTTCGAGTCCCGTTTCCCGCTCTCGGCAACGGAGCGGCGCGCGAAGTGAGGCGCCGACACCACAAGCGACGCGGGGTGGAGCAGTCTGGTAGCTCGCCGGGCTCATAACCCGGAGGTCGTGGGTTCAAATCCCACCCCCGCTATTGTCATTGCGGATTGTGGATTGCGGATCGCGGATTGATGGCCTCGGGTTCAATCCGCAATCGCCAATCCGCAATCCGCAATTTATTCGGGCGGTTAGCTCAGTTGGTTAGAGCGCCACGTTGACATCGTGGAGGTCACTAGTTCGAGCCTAGTACCGCCCACTCGCGCCCATAGCTCAACTGGATAGAGCGCTTGACTACGGATCAAGAGGCTGGGGGTTCGAGTCCTCCTGGGCGCATGTTTCGGGGCGTAGCGCAGCCCGGTTAGCGCGCCTGGTTCGGGACCAGGAGGTCGGTGGTTCAAATCCACTCGCCCCGATTGGCGCAGCAAACTGCCCCGCAGCGGGTTCCGCTGCGGGGCAGTTTGCTGCGCTCACCCTCGGCCGCTCCCCCCCCCCGCCTCCCGGTGGCCGGTGGCCGCTAGTTCGAAGCCAGCCGCAAGCGCACGAAGAACCGCGAGCCCGCTCCCACTTCGCTCTCCGCCCACAGCTTCCCCCCGAGCGCCTGGACGATGCCCTGGCTGATCGCGAGTCCGAGCCCCGCGCCGCCGTGCGCGCGCGTCGTCGAGCTGTCGAGCTGTCGGAACGGCTCGAAGGTCACCTGCAGTTTCTCGGGCGGGATCCCCGGGCCCTCGTCGGCGACCTCCACGACGACGCCGTCCCCGTCCCCGCGACAACGCACCCGGACCCGTCCGCCCGGCGGGGAGAATTTGATCGCGTTCGATACCAGATTGACGACCACCTGCTCCACGCGGCCTCGCACGCCGAGTACTCGCAGCGCCTCCGCCGGCGGCTCGCTCTCGACCGTGACGCCCGCGTCGGCCGCGAACGCCGCCAGCGCCTCGATGCTCGACTTGATCGCGTCGGCCAGAGCCACCGGCTCGAGCTGGAACTCCATCCGGCGCGCCTCGATCCGGGAGAGGTCCAGGAGATCGTTGACCAGCCGGATCAAGCGGTCGGCATTGCGCAGCGCGATCTCGAGCATCTCGCGGGCGGCGGGGTCGAGCGTGCCCGCGGCACCGGCCAGCAGCAGCGCCAGCGATGTCTTGATCGAGGTCATCGGAGTCCGCAGCTCGTGGCTCACGACCGAGACGAACTCCGTCTTCAGGTGTTCGACCTCGACCTCGCGCGTGACATCGCGGTACAGCACAATATGCCCGACGAGCGCCCCTCCGGCGTCGCGGACCGGCGCCACGACCCGCTGGCACGTGGCCGCGCGAGGGAACGCGAACTCCACTCGGTCTCGGAGTGGGGCGGCGCCGGCGAGCGCCTGCTCCTGGGCGGTCAGCGCGCTGGGGTCGCTAAGAGCGCCCGCGAGAAACCGGTGCACGATCTCTAGTCCCGTGCCCCGCATCGCGTCGCCGGGGATGCCGAGGAGGCGGGCCATCTCGTGGTTCGCGTACGCCACGCGGCGGTCCGAGCCCACGAGCATGATGGCCGCGTCGCTCGCTTCGATCAGCGCTTCGAGCTGGTTGCGTTGCTGCCGCACCGCGGCGTGCTGTCGCGCGAGCGCCTCGCGCTGTTCGGCGATGGTCTTCAACAGCTTCGAGTAGTAGAGCGAGGTCTCGATCTGCCGGCCCAGCACGACCGCCCAGTCGAGATCCTCGTCGGTGTACTGCCCAGGCGCCTCGTGCCCGAAGTTGAGCGCGCCAATCACCCGTTCGCCGACGTGCAGCGGCACGATCATCGCGGAGACCCGCGTGCCGTCCTGGAGCAGGATGCCTTCGGTGCCCGGGAGCGCGTCCACGCGGATCGGCCGGCCCGAGCGGATGGCCTCGCCGGTGACGCCCCGGGCGATCGGGAACACCGCCTCTCCCAGCACGAAACCGCCGCGCACCTTGTCGAACAGCGTGTGCAGGTAATAGTGGGAGGCCGACTCGTCGATGAGCACCACGCTGGCGCGCCGGAAATCGAGCACGCGCTGCACCTTGAGGATCGCACCCTGAAAAATCTCGCGCATGTCCACGGCGGCGTTAATCAGCGACGTCAGCTCCCCCAACACCGCCAGCCGGGCCGCCGGCGTGCGCAGCGCCCCGGCACGTACCGTCGCCCGGTATTCGCGCGCCGCCGCGTCGAGCTCGCCCGCCGCGGCCGCCGCGACACGCCATTCCTCCGGCACCGCCTCGCCGCGGGTAAGCCACCCGCGGGCGAGCCCTTCGAGGTCGGCCGCGGCCTGCGCGAGGCCGTCCGCGCCCATGGATCCGGCGGTCCCGGTCAACGCATACGCGGCTTGATACAGCGCCCGCGCGTCCTCCACACGAAAGTCGTGTTGCAGCCGACCGAGCGCCGCCTGCATGGCCTCGATGCGCTTGTCGAGCCCGGCCGCGAATTCCTTTCGGACCTCAGCCAACGGATCGGGTGCCGTCATCGGCACAACTCTCGCACCTGCTGCGCCAGGGTCTCGGGCTGGAAGGGCTTGAACACCACGCCGGCCGCCCCGGCCTCGGCGACGCGCCGCTCGTCCAAGTCGCGGCGCGCGGTCAAGAACACCACCGGGATGCCCGCGGTCGCCGGGTCCGCCTTCAGCCGTCGGCACACCTCGTAGCCGTCCATCTCCGGCATCATCAGGTCCACGAGGATGACCTGGGGGCGCATCGTCTTGGCCAGTTCGATGCCCGAAGCGCCGGTGCCGGCCGTCCGCACTTCCCAGCCAGCGGTGAACTCGAGGGTGCGCCGCACCAGGAGGAGCAGGTCCCGATCGTCGTCGATGATCAAGGCTGCCGGAGGGGTAGCGGCCATAGGTCCTGGCTGCGCACGGGGCTGGCGCCATATTAGCGGGGCGCCCGAACCAATATTGGACCCATGAGTGCCAAAGTCTACATCCTCGACGACGACCTCGTGCATGCCAAGCTCGTGGCCGCCAACCTGGGCCCTGGGCGGTTCCGGACGCGCGTGTTCGACCGCGCCGACGCGCTCCTGGCCCATCATGCCGAGGAGCCCGCCGATGCGGTCATCACCGACCTCGTCATGCCCGACCTCGACGGCGTCGAGGTGACGCGGCGGCTGCGCACCGGCGACCGCCATCTGCCGATCTTCGTCCTGACGGGGCACGCCGACGTCGCGACCGCGATCGACGCGTTGAAGGCCGGTGCGACCGAGTACCTGACGAAGCCCGTCAACATCGACGAGCTGACCACGCTGCTCGGCCGCGCGCTCGCGGAGCGGCCGCTGCTCGAGGAAGGCGCCACGCTCGAGCAAGCCCGGGGCCGGGAATACTCGGTCCAAGCGATCCTTGGCCGGCATCCGCTCATCGAGGCGGTCCGCGCCTTCGTGACTCGCATGGCGGCCGTCCCGCGCCCGACCGTGCTCCTCCTCGGGGAGAGCGGCACCGGGAAAAACCTCGTGGCCCGCGCGATCCACTATTCCAGTCCGCACTCGGTGGGACGGTTCGTCGAGATCAACTGCTCGGCGCTGCCCGCCAACCTCCTCGAGGCCGAGCTGTTCGGCTACAAGAAGGGGGCCTTCACCGACGCGCGCGAACCCAAGCGCGGGCTCATCGAGGTGGCGGACGGCGGCACGCTGTTCCTCGACGAGATCGCCGAGCTCGGCCCCGCGCTGCAGGCGAAGTTGCTCAACTTTCTCGAGAGTCGCCGCTTCCGCCGGCTCGGCGGCACCGACGAAATCGAAGTCGCGCTCCGCCTCATCACGGCAACCAACCACGACCTGAAGCAGCAGGTGGAAGCAGGTGCGTTCCGGCCCGATCTGTACTACCGGATCACCGTCGCCTCCGTGACCCTGCCGCCCCTGCGCGAGATCAAGAGCGACCTGCCGCTCCTCGCCGACCACTTCCGCGAGACGTTCAACCGCGAGTTCAAGAAACGCGTCGCGTCCGTCGACGCCGACGCCCTGCAGGCGCTCCAGGCATGGGATTGGCCGGGGAACGTGCGCGAGTTGCGCAACGTGATCGAGCGGGCCCTGATCTTCTGCGACGGGCCAAGCCTGAAACGCTCCGACTTGCCCGCGCTCGGGCAGCATGGCCGCGCGGCGCGCGCGGACGCTCGTCCCGACACGTTCGAGTTACCGCGGGGGTTGTCGCTCGCTGAGGCCGAGCGCGAATACATTCGCCACACCCTCGACGACACCGGCGGCAACATCCAGCGGGCGGCCGAGATCCTCGGCATCTCGCGCAAGAACTTGTGGGAGAAGCGCAAGAAGCATGGGTTGCTCGAATCCAGCTCCGACGGCCGGGAGCCGAGTTGATACCGTTCACGTTACCAGACGGTAACGGAACTACCGGAAGCCGAACCGCACGCTCGTCGCCAGCC
>WNGH01012533.1_pt1 | contig 10486 bp, 8 predicted proteins | sample 5400631 | NCBI WGS metagenome assembly WNGH01 (sample SAMN13153373, study PRJNA577476) | soil metagenome | isolation source: 115 cm soil or saprolite under Garry oak tree replicate 1 | place: USA:California | collected 2016-06-15 | reverse complement strand
GGTTACCCTTGTTGAGGGTACGATTGCAGATGCAGGGCGAAGCGCAGAGGCCGTTGTCAAGAGTGAAAGGAGTTACAATGCCTCTACTTTTGTCACGCCCTACCGCCATGACGGCAAAGGAACGATGGCGTTGGAGATTTGTGAACAGCTCGGCTGGAGGACCCCTGACTGGATCGTTTACCCGCTGGGAGGCGGAGTGGGACTCGTTGGGATGTGGAAGATGTTCTCTATTCTGGAAAAAATCGGATGGATCAAAAGGAGACCAAGACTTGTAGCGGTCCAACCTGCAGGCTGCGCGCCAGTCGTCACGGCCTACAACTCGAAGAGAGAAGACGTGGACGAATGGAAGAATCCCGAAACAATCGCCTTCGGCCTAAAAATACCCAAGCCACTGGCGGGAAAGTGGATCCTTCGCAGCCTCAGAGAATCAGGCGGCATAGCCTTGTCCGTCACAGACGAGGAGATCCGCAAGTCAATGGGGCAGGCTCTCAAGGATGAGGGTCTACTGCTCGAACCCTCCAGCGCAGCAACGATCGCTGCACTGCCCCATCTTTACGGGGAGAAGATGATCGATAGGTCAGAAGAGGTCGTTGTGATAGCGACCGGGTCCGGGCTCAAGACCCTTGAGCAATTATAGCCACGGTCGGTGATTCGGGTGCTACTTGGACAGTGTTGTTAACCGTTCTGTTATTGTTCTGATCTTGTCCGCGTACGGTTCTAGTTTTGATCGGTCAGTTCTTATCAAGTCTTCGAAATAGGATATGTAGCCGATGATCTCGTCCAGCATTGCGTCGACTGATCGAGGGCCGGTGAAGTGGGACCTGAAGGGAAACTCGTCTTCCTCCTTCGCCTTGGAGGTCAGTTCGTATCTACCGTCTTCTCTCTCTTTAAGCAGCCCATCCTGGACCATTCCTTTCAGCATCGGGTAAATGGAACCCGGTGATGGTCTCCACCATCCCTGGCTCATGTTTTCTATCTCGTCGATTATCTCAGCCCCTGTCTTAGGGGATTTTCTGAGTATGTTGAGGACCCATGGTCTGAGTCCGCGTTTTCTGAACATTCCAAATCCACGAAACATTCGATATCGCTTTTCCGATATTGGGTATCCGATATCGACATATAAAGACTCCTATCGCCTTCCATCCGTTCGAAAAATAAGGCTGCCTTCTCGACCCCAAATGGTGTCTCTTTCCTGCGCCGCCCTTCGTGAATCACCCAGAAAGCATCCTCAAATCGTACCTGCCCCATTAGTCTGACAAGGTTGACCGTTCAGATAGACGACGCGGGCGTCGGCGACCTCCTCCATGGAGTCGTCGTCGGGGTGCATCGAAAGGAGACTGGAGAGTTTCACTACGATATGATACCGGTTTCTTTCTTCCAGAGCCCGAGCTTTGCGGAAAAGGTGTATCAGAAAAAGGCCACCGAGCTCGCGCTGAATCTCCTTTACCAGATGAAGCTTGGAGAGGATGAAGAGATCGAGATTTGCAGTAGCTTCCTCTTCGATGAGACACGACCCCATCTCGCCGAGAAATATGGAAAGACGAGAGTGAAGACGTCGGTGATTACCGGAGATGCCCAGAACAATGTGGAAACAGCTTACCTGGACGAGATCCGGAACTTGGGCTATGAGCCGATCGCTGAGCGCGATGACAAGCGTGCGAGGAGCTTCTTTCACATGCTCAGATGGGTCAAGAACAACCCGGAACGGCTCAGATACGCAAAGACAGGCTGGCCACGACTCAGGAGATACATCAACCTACCAAGAAAGCCTGACGGTCCCGGCTCGACACGTTAGACCATATTGGTTTAGAAAGAAATAAGTCGCCTCTACCGCCATCACATTACGGACCATGAGCTTGCTGGATATGATTACTGGAGAGATGCTTCTCGTCCCAGGCGTTGAGATGAAGGACCATGGAGATGAAGAAGTCGAGCTGCACGTCGGCGGCAAATCATTCGCGCACATCCACAGCCCCGACAGGATAGAACTCCGGTTACCACCCGACCTCAAGGAGGTCATGATCCACCAAGGCACTGTCTCCCGATCCCCGGAAGTTCACGATCGCGAAGGATGGGTCATCCTCAAACTGGGACCCAGACCAGATCTCCGCCACATCATGAGAATCCTGCAACAATCCTACCAGTTCGCCTCTGCCACAATATAGCCAGAAGCGCATAACCGTCCTCTCAACGCTTATACTGTAACCATTCTTTACATCGTCTCATGCCGCTTGATCGTGGCAAGGTCTTCGCCCATATCGACAAGAACCAGCGTCAACACATAGCCAAAGTCCAGGAACTAATCCGCCAACCCTCCATATCCCCAGAGAACAAGGGAGTCAGAGAATGCGCGAATCTCGTCATGCAGTATCTCACAAGCCTAGGTTGCACAGGCGGCGTCGAAGAGACGGCAGGAAATCCTGTGGTCTATGCCCGTTATGATGCGGGAGCCGAGAAGACTATCGTTGTCTACATGATGTATGATACGATGCCTTTTGACGAGCCAGGCTGGCGTGTAGATCCACTAGCAGGTACGCTGGAGGATATTGCTCCTTTCGGTCGATGCCTGGTTGCTAGAGGCGCGGTTAACACGAAGGGAGAACTGCGCGGGTTCCTGAATGCCTGCGAGTCGATCAAAGCAACCCGCCAAAAGCTGCCAGTCAACCTTCTATTCGTCGTTGAAGGAGAAGAAGAGCTCGGAAGCCGCCACCTCCCCGAGTTCATCACAAAGCACGAGAAGGAATTGCAACAAGCCAAAGCTGTCCTCTTTCCATTCTGCTCACAAGACCGGACTGGCAAAGTCGTAATGTATCTGGGCGTCAAGGGAATCGTCTACTTCGAACTCGAACTCGACGGCGCAACTTGGGGAAAAGGCCCCAAAGAGTTCGGAATACATGGGAGCAACAAGGCCTGGGTCGACAGCCCAGCTTGGAGAATGATCCAGGCACTAGCCACGATGACGGGTCCTGATGGCAACAAAGTAGCCATCCAAGACTTCTATCGCCACGCTCAGGTTCCCAACAAGGAGGACCGTGAGCTTCTCCCGAAGCTGGAGAAGACCTTCAACGATGCTGCCGTCAGAGAGGAGATGAAGGTCGATAGGTTCATCGGCGACACTCATGGTATCGAGGCGTTGAAGAAGTATCTTTTTGATCCCACACTCAACATCAACGGCCTAGTGAGTGGCTACACGGGACCGGAGACAAAGACTCTTCTCCCCCACAAGATTACGGTCAAAATGGATGTTCGCCTCGTACCGAACATGAGGAAAGACGACGTGATGCCAATGATCAGAAACCATCTGGACGCGTACGGCTTCAAAGACATCCAGATACGCGTACTAGAATCAGGATACGGTTGGTCGCGGACAAGCTATCAAAGCCCGCCCGCCCAAGCGGTCATCAAATCCTACAAGGAGATGGGAAAAGATCCGGAGTTGTGGCCCACGATCGCGGGAAGCGCACCCTTTGCATTGTTTAACCGTAAACCCCTCAACCTCCCTGTAGTGATCGGAGGGCTCGGCCATGGAGGTCTGCAACATTCTCCTAACGAGTACATCGTCATAGACGAGAAGGGGCCGACCGGTGGCTTGGCCTCGATGGAGAAGTCCTTCGTTACGATGCTGGACAACTTTAGCAAGATGGCCAGCTAGCACGTTCGAATCCGTCTCGCCAAGGGAATGATTCTTCGGCTAATGTGTGCTCTTGAGTTTGCTCTTGAAAGGGTTGCTTATCTTTCGACTGGAACCAGTGCGCTTTCTAGACCTGTTCTTCTTCTTCTGCCGATTCCTAATGCGAAAAGTCCTTGACTGACGCGGCAATCCTGTTCAGTGCGGTCTTGCGTCTGAACTAGTATATCTACGTTCGACCCCTGATCGAGTTAGACGGCGAAGCGCCTAGATGGTCAAAGTCGCATCAGAACCAATTCCCCATTTTGCTATCAATATCATCGGTAACCTTCTTAGCTTGAGAGCTAACCGGTTGAAGAGACGAACTTGGAACTAGGACCAGAAGCCGAAGAAGAAGAAATCGACGTAATATGGGACGAAAACGGGACAGCAAGATACAGACTACTGAAAGACCATAGAATTGTAGACTTTGATGGTCACAACATCGCCTGGATGGACGATGACGGGTTCATCTACGATTACAACGGACACTACAAGGCCTTCTACGAGAACGGTATCATGCGCGATCCCGCAGGCGCTGTCATCGGACAGGGCCAAGACCCAGCAGGCCCCAAACCTGTCCTCCCTAACAAGGGCCTGATTCCGGAAGCATCAAGACCGGAGAAACCTCCCGCTAAGCCCAAGGTGAAAAAAGACAAGGATTCCCCGAAGAAACCGGAGGCTTCACTCCTCTGGTCCCAGAAGATGCTCGAAGAACTATAGGACATCAGAGGGCAGAGCGAGGCCGGCCTGAAAAGAGCCTAGATCTGAATCTCACTTCGCCTACAGAGAGTCTGGATTGATGAGAAATTCGTAATTCCTCCACACAGTCTAGACTGGAAGGAATCACTTCGGACCTCAGTACAAGTTGACCCTGTACTATCTTCCAATCGCTATCTTCGTAGCGGTTTACGTCCTGATAATTCTACGAAACCTCCGATGGTTTCGCATCCCGGTCTGGACCATTATGCTGGCAGGAGCCGTTGCAATGATCTTCTCAGGGGCCATCCCGCTAGGAGACGCCTACGCAGCAATCAATCTCAACGTGATCTTCTTCCTGCTCGGAATGTTCTCCGTGGTTGCCGCGATGGATCTCTCGGGTCTCCTAGAATACCTTACTCTGAGACTGCTCCGCGTGGCAAAGTCGCCGCAGAAAGCATTTGGGCTGGTTCTCGTTGGAATAAGCATGATGTCAGCGTTCTTGGTAAACGACACATTGGCTCTAATGGCCACGCCGATCATGTTGAGTGTAGCCAAGCAGCTGCGTATCAGACCCAGGGTCTTCCTCATCACCTTAGCCTTGGGCGTGACCATTGGTAGCACGATGACGGCCATTGGTAATCCCCAGAATCTCTTGATTGCACTATCCACAGGAATCCCAAACCCCATGCTGGATTTTCTGTACTATCTTGCCCCTCCAACACTCGCAGGGCTTGGAGTAACATACCTAATTCTCAGATGGTACTATAGGAAAGAATTCGCAAACTCGACACTAGCAGAACTCCGAGTTAATCCTCGAGAAGCGATCAAAGATCGAAAGCTGGCAAAGCTCTCAGGATGGGCAGCCGCAATAGTTGTGCTCGGCTTCTTCCTTGTCGGCATCGCCGGGGTGTTTGGGGTTCAGGGAAATTTCAACCTTGGAACCATCTCGCTCCTCGGCGCAACGATCGTATTCCTAGGCAGTGGCAGACGAAGAGAGATTCTAAGATCCGTCGACTGGGGAATCATTCTCTTCTTCATTTCGCTTTTCATCGTCATGCAAGCGTTCTGGGAATCAAACGCTCTCCAAAGCCTCATGACCTACTTACCCGTTCTCAACAAATCAGACCCTGGACTCTCGATCGTCACGATAATTTTGGCAAGCGCATTCTTCAGCCAACTCCTAAGCAACGTTCCATTTGTCGCAGTCTACATCAAAGCGATGCAAGCAGCAGGCTTCACAGGGGCCGATGTCAAACCTTGGATGGCCCTAGCAGGTGCCAGCACACTCGCTGGAGGAATCAGTCTCCTTGGCGCCGCCAGCAATGTCATTGTACTAGAAGAGGCCGAGAGCCGGGGATCAGGATTCGGATTCGTTGAATTCTCAAAGATCGGGCTTCTCGTAACAATTCCCAACCTTCTCATCCTTTACCTCTTTCTAAGAGTGCTATAGCTCGAAATCACACACTCTCAAACACTCCAAGATCAATCGGGGCAACAAGCTCGATTTGACACCTTTCTGGCTGTTCAAATCGTTGTATCATATACCCAGCCCTCTCAAACCGGGGATTCAACTCCAAAAAAGGGAGAAAGGAAAAACAAGAATGGATTCATCAGCAAAACGCAAAGTGGGCGCTATCGCCCTGATCGTCGCAGGAATCGGCGCTTTCCTCGTACCGTTCCTCCTACGCAGCCCTGCGTTACAGGCCTCAGCCAACAACGGCGGCAACACTGGGTGTACTTCCAACTGCAGCCCTTCATCAACGACGAGAACTCCCCCATGCACTAGCAACTGCACACCTCCTTCAACTGACACCAACCCGACAACATGCACTGCCGACCCCAAGACGACTGACCCCAGTAGTCATGATAACGAAGGCAAGCATCTTGCAAAGGGACACGACAAACAAGACAAACCAGACACGTCCCTGGTAGGCAAGGCGCAAGGTTTCATGGCGGCTCTAGGCAAACACAACCCGCAACACGATTCAACTCACTCCACCAAGACCGACAATGACACGGTCAAGAGTCACGGGCTTCACTCCGGCGACCAGAGCAACGACGCTAACGCTTGCGCAGACGACAAAGATAACGACGACTCCGACGACCAGAGCAACGACGACTAGTGGGCCTGGAAAACAATCCCAGGCTCCCAACTTTCTTTTGCAGGGGTCGCACGTCTTGTGATTATCTTCATCGGACAATGGGCAAATAGAGCTCTCGTTTTAGGCCCAAACCGCCTTTGGGTCAACTCGCACCGTAAGGCTCGTCCACTTGATCGAACCGTTTCCCTGATGGGTCGCTGACATTTTGAAAGAACTCATTAGAAATGGCTAACTAGCGGATTCAATAGAAGACCAGAACTGCAGCGGCCGAGTCGGAAGTTCGCCGTCAAGGAGCTTTATCCTCTAACATTCTTGAGGTAATATTGTACATGCCTCTTATATTGTAAGACCTGCTAATCGATTCCCAATGTTTTCATCTTCGACGAAGTGGGTCTGGATTAGTTGATCCCAGATTCCAAGAAAGATATTTCATGTTCACCGCGTGACGTACTTCATAGGCTTATGCCCCTAGTTGCGACACTGGTTGGAGGAGCTATGGTCTACGCGGTCTCACTAGCTCCTCGAGGGATTCTCGACTTGCTCACTCCCGTTGGCTGGGCTGGTGTTTTTCTGGTCGTCGTAGGAGCCCTCAAATTATGTTCGCGAAAGGTGACTGTCATTCGAGTTTTCGTAGGATTTGGCGTCATCTTCACAACAGGTGCAATTTTTCATCTGGTGGATTCGGTTTCTGTTCTTAGTGGACTCATTTTCGGGTTTTCTATGTTCGCAATTGCCTCTTTCGCGGCGATGATAGCGGCATTGAAGCGCTGGCTCGGAATAATTAGGACAAGGCCCTCGCCTCGATTGCGAAAAACTAGCTTGCTCATCATGCTGTCCGCCTCTCTCGCGTTTTTCATACCCTTCCAGCCTGTTCATGCATCAACAACTGCCACTTGGACAAATACATACTCCGGGCCATCCGAAAACGCTTGCTTATTGTCGGGTGGGCAAAGCACTGGGTTCACCGATTTGCAGCCCGTCTTTGATCCCATCTTTCACACGCTAATCGTGGGAAACTATCTAGGGGATGCTGCGACAGCGTCATCAAGTTGCACAGGCTATGGGTCTCTCCGTGCTTTCGCCTGGGCAGCATATTGGGGTGCGAGCGTCGACTCAACAGCTCAGCTCTGGTTCATCGATTCCATCACCATTCCAAATAACGGACAATCGTCGTCAATCCTTGACTTCACTGGTAATTTCTATCTCCTGGGCTGGCAGGGAGCATTCGCGTCTGGACTAGGTTCCTTTCACAGTTTTTCACAGGCGTATGTCCTCGACAAGGTCTTTAGAAGTGATGGTGTCATTGTCGAACCTGGATGGAACGAACAGCCCCAAGGAGTATCCAAGCCTGAGTGCGGGCCGTCCACAACCCTCACGCATTGGCCGCCCGGGTACTGCGATACGGGTGGTATAGCAGTAGTCGGCCAAAACTCATTCAGCCACGAGGCAGATAACTGTTTTGCTTACTACCCTAACCCGACGCCTCCCGGTGATAATGGAGATTGCCTTGTATCAGGGGCTCCGCCGCCTACAACTAGCTGCCCCTCAGGGACCTCCCCTTACAATGGCAATTGTTTCTACTTTCAATGGATCTCGACAAAATATACTCGGACGGATTTCTTCTCCGGAGATCCTATGTACTCACTGTCAACAAACTCACCACTCTCTTACTCAATTACGTCGGGCGGTTCTTGGTCCTTCGGCTACGTTAAATTCGGACTGACACTAACCGCGTACGGCGGCTGGACCGGAACAGTATTCGTGTCAGCCAGGAGTCAAACAGGCCAAACCGCATACAGCTTTCAGCTTCAGGGAAACAACGCCAATTATTCGGGCGTCTCAGCAAGCTTCTCCTGTTCAAACCCTCCCTGCAATACGAATCCCAACGTTGACAGCGGAATCAGCATATGGCTTGAAGCAAGTCCTTGTAGCGCATACAAGGATGTCATTACAATCTTTGCAAATTCCGGTTCTCAGTCAGACACAACGACCATACCCGTCACAGTTGCCAATGGCTGTGCCGCTCTTCTCTCTGCAAATCCGACATATCTTTCGATGCTCTCTGCGACGTCATCGTCTGCTGTTTCGAATATTGCCCTCTCCAATAATGCGATAAGCTGGCCACAAGGAGCTCAAATGACGGCAAGCTTCGTCAATTATTCATATATTCAGAATGGCCAGACGATGTCGGCAAAATGCAATTCGGGGACAACGTGCCCATGGGTAGCATTTAACGCCACGAGTTGTGGGAACTCTTGTTGGAGCGGGTTTGACCCTATGACCAAGACACTGCCTCCACCTGGTGGGATGTACACTCTTCCGTTGCGAACCACACCGAGACAGGGTACGGTGCCAGGTAGCTATCTTTTGAACGTGAACAGTGCGATTAACTTCACAAATACAATCAATTATTCCGACTGTTCGGCATCCACGATATCATGGAATTGTACCAATTACACAGTCCAAAAATTCTACGGATATACGTGGGACGCATACCTTTCGGTGATTGTGGGGTTAGACTTCAGCGTTTCTGCCAGTCCGAGTTCCGTGTCTCTTCAGCAGGGCTACGGTGTCGTTACCCAGATCACAGTGACTAGCCTTAACGGGTTCAGTGGTTCTGTGAGCCTTACCGCAACTCCAAGTGTTAGTGTATGTGGATTCACCGCTCTTTTCCCCAACAATCCCTACGGTTGTAACGTACAAGGTTCAACAACCGTTACGGTGGCGTCGGGAGGATCGTCTTCTGCAATACTAAATATTAGCACTTGTTTGAGCACTCCCCCTGGACCGTACACTGTAAGTGTCACAGGAACCAGCGGCGGCCTTTCCCACACTACTACCATTCAGGTGCAAGTGCTTTCTGGGCCCGGTTGTGATAGCGGGAGCGTAGCAGCTGGAACGCTAATCACCCTCGCGAACGGCGACAAACGTCCCGTTCAGAACCTTCAGGCTGGAATGCAGCTTCTCTCTTACAATGTCGTCACGAACCAGTTCGTAACATCGACAATCACGAGCATGGAGATTGTTCACACAAATGACATGCTGGTAATACATACTGCAGACGGTCAGCCACTGGTGACAGATAACGCGACGATCCAGAAGCTATGGGTAAGACAGAGCAATGGAAACACCGGTTGGCTGTCGGTTACACAATTAAGAGTCGGAGACTATCTCTACAGGCCGTTGGAACATGAATGGACCATCGTGATTCAGATAGACCTCATTCCTGGCTCCTTCACCATGTACGACATATACACGACCGCCCCTCGAAACTACGTCGCGAACGGGTATTTGGATCCAGTCAAGTAGGCGGGCTGAAGCTAACAAACTGAAGCTAACAAACAAGTTACGGAAACTATTGGCCTCCATCCCTCGCATGGCGGCGGGTTGTCTAGGTGCCGTCAAACTTTACTGGACTTCTTCAAGGTTCGAAACAGCGATATCGCGAGACTGAATTTAGAGCCGAAGAGTGTTCAGTTGACAAGCGCCTCTGGGCTCATTATTCGAACTTCACTTTCACAGAAAGCAGGCTAGATGAATCCAGTGGTTTGTTTCGCGCTGCAAAGTTTAGAAGCGTCCATCGAATGAGTTCATCTCGATCAACAATGGTGAATCAGGGAGAAAGGGCCCCTAGCTTCACGCTTCCGGATACTGATCGAAAGTCTCGGATCCTTCAAGAGTTTCTGAAACCTAACAGCGCAACAATACTTGCGTTCTTCCCCGGCGCATTCACCACCGTCTGCACCCGTGAGATGTGCACCTTGCGCGACAATATGCAGGAGCTGAACAAGGTCAACGCCCAAGTTGTGGGAATAAGCGTCAATGATCCATTCACGAACAAAGCGTTCGCGCAGAACAACAATCTCAACTTCCCAATTCTCAGCGACTACAACAGAGAAGTTGTGAAACAGTATAACGTATATCACGAAAACTTTGGCAACCTTGGGGGTTACACGGTCGCAAAGAGAGCCGTCTTCATACTTGATCGCAATGGAGCTGTGGTCTACAAATGGGT
>WNGH01038234.1_pt1 | contig 10487 bp, 5 predicted proteins | sample 5400631 | NCBI WGS metagenome assembly WNGH01 (sample SAMN13153373, study PRJNA577476) | soil metagenome | isolation source: 115 cm soil or saprolite under Garry oak tree replicate 1 | place: USA:California | collected 2016-06-15 | reverse complement strand
GAAGGACGGCCTCGCGCGACTCAATCGCATGTACCTCAAGCTCGGGATCACCTCCGCGCACGACTGCGGCGCCGCGCCGCGGCCCGAGCCCTACCGTGCCTACCAGGAGGCCGTCGCCGAGGATCGCTGGCAGATCCGGACATACCTCTTTCCATATCTCGACTATGTGCTGGCGCACGACGCCGGACTGCGCACCGGCTTCGGCGACGACCGCCTGCGCATGGGCGGCGTGAAGCTCTTCATGGACGGCTCCATCCAGTGCTTCACGTGCGCATTCCGCGAGCGTTACGTCGGTCGGGACACGCGCGGCTGGGAGGGCCTGCGGTACTCCCAGGACAAGGCGAACGACGCGGTGATGGAAGCGCATCGGCGCGGCTATCAGGTCGCCATCCACGCGCAGGGCGACTGGGGCATTACCGTCGCGGTGAACGCGATCGAGCAGGCGCTGGACCGTCTTCCGCGCCCGGACGCGCGCCACCGGATCGAGCACACCCTCTGTCCCACAATCGACGACCTGCGGCGCATGAAGCGTCTCGGGATCATTCCCAACTTCTATCTCTTCCATCCGTGGTTCTGGGGCGATCAGCACATCAAGAACTTCATCGGCCCCGAGCGCGCGGCCCGCATGGTGCCCGCGCGGACCGCGATCGACCTCGGGCTTCGGCCCTGCGCGCACTCCGACTGCCCGGTGTGCACGCCCGACGATCCCGTGTGGCCGTCGAATCCTCTTTGGGCGATGGCCTGCGCGACGACGCGGAAGACGCGAACCGGCGCCGACATCGGGCCGCGGGAGCGCATCACGCCGCTCGAGGCCCTCCGGCTCTATACGATCAACGGGGCGCACGCCTCGTTCGAAGAGAAGATCAAAGGTTCGATCGAGGTCGGCAAGCTCGCCGACCTGATCGTGCTCGCCGAAAACCCGCTGACCGTCGATACCTGGCACATCAAGGACATCGCGGTCGAGAAAACGATCGTTGGCGGTGACATCCTCTATGATATCGCCGGGTGACAGGAGGTCAGGTATGACGGGACGTCGCGTGCTCCTGGCTCTCGCCGTGGTCCTTTCGCTGACCGCGTGGCTCGCGGCGCCGGTGGCGGCGCAGAAGCGTGGCGGCACCATCGTCGTCGGCAACGACGATGACGCGGTCGGCCTCGACCCGCATCTGTCGTTCGCATTCGCCTCGGCGAACTTCTACGAGCACGCCTACACGGGGCTAACGCGCTTCAACGCGAAGATGGAGATCGAAGGCGATCTCGCCACGTCGTGGGAGATCCCGAACCCGACGACGTACGTCTTCAAGCTGCGCAAGGGCGTCAAGTTCCACAACGGCCGCGAGATGACGGCCGAGGACGTGAAGTACTCCATCGACCGCATCCGCGATCCGAAGACCGGCTCGCCGGCCCGCGACACCTATGGGAGTGTCGAGGCGGTCGAGGTGGTCGACCGGCACACCGTGCGTCTCCGTCTCAGCAAGCCCGACGGCGCGCTGCTGTCGCTCATGACGGGCCGGGCGGGCTACGTGGTGCCGCGCGAGGAGATCGAGAAGCACGGCAACCTCCAGAAGGTCGCCGTCGGGACGGGGCCGTTCAAGCTCATCGAGCACGTATCCGGCGACTTCGCGCGCTTCGTGCGCTTCGACCAGTACTACGAGGCCGGCCTTCCCTACCTCGACGGGTTCACGATCAAGGTCATCAAGGACGAATCGTCGCGGCTCGCCGCGCTGCGTAAGGGTACCGTCGACCTCACGTGGATCAAGGCGGTCGAGACCGAGGACCTCGCGCGGCGGGAGAAGGGCCTGCAGTGGTCGGACACGCCGGAGGCGCGTCACCTCTATATTTGGCTGAACACGCAGGTGCCGCCGTTCAACAACGTGAAGCTGCGGCAGGCGGTCGCCGCGTCGCTGAACCGGCAGGAGATCATCGACACCGTCCTCTTGGGCCGCGGCAAGCTGACGGCGGCCATCCCGCCCGCCACGGTGCCGTACGTGCTGCCGCCGAACGAGATCGCGACGCTCCCGTTCTACAAGCAGGACTACGAGCTCGTGAAGAAGCTCTTGCGGGAGGGCGGCCAGCCGAACGGCTTCGAGTTCGTCTACAAGACGTCGCCGCACAGCCCGGACTACGTCCCGGCCGCGCAGGTCATCCAGCGCCAGTAGCATTCTCAGTGCAGTCATGCGCACGGGCTGCCGCGCGGTTTCAGTTGATCAGGCGGCCGTTAGACGAAGGACTTCTGTTTCCCTTGCGCACGCGTATCAGCGCGCGACCGACTGGCATGCGCGCCGCCCCCCGGCTGAGTGCGCGCCAAGCCCGGCCGCTCGGCACCGGCCGCTTATCTCCCGCCGATGAGGAAGCGGATCGTCCTTTTCCCCGGCATGAAGAAGTAGGCACCGCCCCGCACGGTGACGAAATTGCCCATGCGTTTAAGGCGCAGCGGCCCCCGCTCCGTGGGGATGGTCAGCACGTCGCTCAACCCCGGGCGACGGGCGAGCGAATCGACCTCGTTCTCGAGCCCGTGAAAGCTCGACCCGAGCATGTAGGTCTGCTGCACAAACTCGAACTGTCGCTCGATGTCCGCGTTCACGCACATGAACAGCAGACCCGGATGCCGCAACCCGTTCTGCGGGGAGTAGCGGCGGCCGACGCGGAAGATGCGGTGCCGGTTGGAGATCGTCAGTTGGTCCTCGGATCCCGGCTCGAAACTGTCGCGCGGGTTGACGCGGCGGATGTGGGCGCCGAACGGGCAGCGCAGGCCGTCCGGGTCTTCGGTGCCGAACAGGAAATCGTTGTCGGGCAGCGTGCCCGGCCTGCTCACCGATCCTGGCTGATCCGGATGCCTGACCAGCGACGTGCCATCCGCCCAGCGGCCGAGCATCTTCGCGCCGATCCAGGCAGCCAGCGACCGGGCATCGCCCGGGGGGACCCGCGGGTTGCCAACCAGGCCTGCCGACGTGTCGGCGAGAAATGCATCGAATGCGGTTTTGTTCTGTTCGAGCTGGCGCACCACGAGGTAGGTGCCGTTGTACCCCAGGTCGAAGTCGCCGGCGGCGGATGGTGAAGGCGGAATGTGGCCGCGGTTGTCCGAGTAGCCGAGGATCATCTCCCCCGGCTCGACGACGTGAATCCGGTTCCTTGCGATGACCCATTTTCGCGCGCCGCGCACGATCGGCTGCGAGACGCCGTCGGCGAAGCCGAACGGTTCTCCGATCGGAGTGTTTTTCGGCGGCATCTCGTCCAGCAGGATCTCGTAGATGACCTCGATCCCGAATCTCAGGAGCTGCGCCTTCCGCTGGGCAGTCTGTTGTTGCAGGATATCGTCGGACAGAGCGTACAGGTTCAGGATTGCATCGGCCTCTTTCCCGGGGCCGCCCCAGCACCAGCCCTCCGGAGCGTTGATCCCGACGTCGCCGAGTGCGCGCGCCCGCCACGGCGCGGCCATGCCATGCTGAAACGCCGTGGGAAAGGTCGAAAGCGCCTGCTCATCGAGCCCGAGTTTTCGCAGGCCGCTTGCCGACAGCCCCAGCACGAGCGTCGGTCCATCGGGCTTCCTTTCTCCGTAACCAATGGCCAGCTCGATTTCTGCGAGCCAAGCCCGGGTTTGGCCCGGTACGTCCGAAAGCCGCAGCACGAGGCTCCGGGCCCAGTGCAGGCCGGGGAGCGCGCCGAACACGAGAGTTGGAATGTGGTCGGATTCAACCGTGGAGACCTTGGGCGGCGCAAACCGGAAATGGACCAGCCAGCACGCGGCGTCGGCCTCCGTCGAGGCTGTTGCGAATCCGTCTCGGATCGCCGCATTGGTGCGCACGCGAAGGGTCGTCAGCGCCGGGTAGGCCGCGTACCAGAAGCGGGTCGGGTGCTGCTGTCGCCGCGCCCAGCGCTTGAAACGGTCGCCGTCCTTCGCGCCATCCTGCACCAGATTCTTCGTCCTCGGGAAACCCTGCGTATTGCTCCAGATGCCGGTCAGCCCTTCGTGCGCCCGCAAGATGAAGTCTTCCAGGTAGCTCTCCCAGCTTCCGGTGTAGTTGGAGAAGAACAGCAGCTTGTCCGTCCCGGGAAGCAGGATCCAGCGCGCGAAATGGATCGTGCCGATGTTGGACAGGAATCCCGGGCGGGAGCGGTACGGAGCGAGCGCGACCACCCAGAGGGCAAGGCGCAGCGTCAGACGCCGCAGCCACCCGGACTTCATCGTGAAAACGGCCGCGAGGTGGTTCTGCGCACACTTGTTCTCGCGCTCCATGATCTCGCCCACCACTTGCGCCGACGGGTCCCTGTCGTCTGGGACGTCAACCAGCAGAACCAGCGCCGGGAGGACGATCAGCGGCCAGAGGAACGTGCGCAGTGCCGACCACACCACGGGGCCAACGAAGCTCCAACCCTTCGGGGCGTCCGCCAGCAGCGGCATCGGCTCGGCGACAAACGCCCATTTGTAGACGGCTTCGCCGAAAAGGTGCGCGCGGAGGCGCTCGAGGGTCGCCAGGGCGGAGCCTTGCGCAGGAAGATCGTCGAGGATTTGCTGTATCCGGGCGGCGAGTTCCGCCTCCCGGCGAATGCGCCCTACGGTCATGCCGGGCGTGCCGGTGAACACCACGCCCGAGACCGCGAACCACCCCTGGCCGACCTGGCGGTCGTGTCGCACGAGGAACTCGCCCAGTTGCGACTCAGGGACGTGAACGCCGGCCAAGGCGAGAACACGGCACAGCTCGGGGCCGATCTCTCGCGCCAGCCGGTTGAGGACGCCGCCAGGATAGCCGTCGGCGGAAGCCTCGAGCACGAGGTACGCCGATCCGCCGGATGAATCGCGCACGACGGTGAGGCTCATGAAGTGCACGAACGCGCTCGCGTTCAGCGTCTCGGAGAGCGGCGGCCGTGCAAGATTGCCCAGCGCGTCCAGGTGCGCATTGACGGCCACCGACCGGCTGTCATCGAACGGAACAACGACGGTTACGAACGCATGGGCCATGGTGTTTCTTCCTCGACTAGGGGTCGAATTCGACGCTCAGGTGTGCGGGCATCAGGCCGATCGTCTGCATCTGGCCGTCCCGACCCGGGGCGCGGCGGAGCCCGCGTTTTTTCAACAACGGCTTGAGGGTCTGCGTGATCTGCGCTCCTGCAAGAAACGCCCCGATGCACCAGTGCAGCCCGTAGCCGAATAGCATGTACTCGTGGTTCCGGCGATCCGGACGGAATTTCTTCGGTTCGACGACCCTGCGCTCGTCGAACATGGCCGACTGCGTACTCACCAGCAGCCGGGTGCCGGCCCGGATCCGTTTCGCCTTGGAACTACCATCGGCGATCGTGTAGTCCTTCGCGCATTCACGGAACGGGCCCGGATTGATGGGTTTGAAGCGCATCGTCTCGAACAGGCACCGCCAGAGCAGTTCGTCGTCGTCGGTGCGCGCCGCCTCTTGGGCGCTCGCCATGAATTCTGGTCGGCGCAGCAGCATCTCGAGCACGTTGCCCGATGCGATCGTATTGGTAGGCACGAAGCCGGCCAGCATGCCGAACAGTTCGGCGCGAATCATGTCGTCGCTGGGATCTCCGGCGCTTTGCTTCTGCATCGCGACCAGGCGGGCGACGATGGTGGGGGAGGGGTTCACTCCCTGTTTCGCATTGCGGATCGCTTGGTCGATGAGCGGGCGGATGCCGTTCGCCGCCGCGCGCGCTGTGGCCACCTTGGGGCCGGGTTTGTCCGATGGGGGCCCGAACACATACGTGCTCACCGCGATCGTCCATTGCGCGAAGAGCTTCGGGTCTGGAACATCGATGCCGTAATAGTCTCGACAGAGCAGGGTCGGGACGCGCGTGAGCAGATCTTCGATCGCATCGATCCGGCCGCTGCACCCCGCGACGATCTGCTCGGCCAGCTCGGCGGAGCGGGGCGCGATAGTCGCAGCGACGTCCTCGAGCCTGAACGCCTGCATGATCTGCAGGCGCTGGCGCCTGTATTCGGGCCCGTCCTGCATCGCCAGCACGAACTTCGGCCCCGCCATCAGTTCCATCATCCGGCGGTCGAACGGCACCTGAAACACCTGTTCCTGGGCGAGCACTTCCCGCACGTGCTCGAAGCGCGTCACCATGGCCCACCGGGTGAACGGAACGCGGGCAATCGGCCAGTATCTGCGCAGGAAGCCCATCCACCACTGAGGCCGATCGAGCAGCCGCTTGATGACCGCGCTGCCCGGCCAGCGCCATTGCATATCGTCGATGTCGAAGCTGCTGCACGGTGGTGACGCATTCATCTCGAACTCCCCTGTGACCGAAGCTGTTCGCGCAGCGTTTCGGCTTCCTTCCAGGCCGGCAGGCTCCGTCCTTCGGTCAGTCCATCGCAGCACGTCCCGAGCAGGTCGGCGGCTTGCCCGGACTTGCCCTGCTCCGCCCACAACCGCGCCAGGCTGATCGCGGCGTAAAACTCCCAGGTCTTCGCGTGCTGCTCGCGGGCGAGCGACAGGGCACTGAGATAGGCCGACTCGACCTCGGCCGGTTCGCCGCCAGGGCACAGGCGAAGGTAATCGCCGAGCAGCCGCTGACACTCCGGCCAGTAGTACCGTTCTGATCCCGACGTCAGCTCCGTCCGCACCATCGACGCGTAGCGCCCAGCTTCGTCGAAGCGGCCGAGCGAAGCCAGCGCGCGGGCGTGAACCGCGTAGTGAACAGGAACCGAATGGCCGGTCTGAGTTCTCGCCAGCCAGGCGAATCCGTCTTCCATCACGCGAATCGATCCCTCCGCGTCCCCGTTCAGCGACAAGGCGTGAGCGTGGATGATCGAACCGTAGCCCTTCCACATTTCGAGCTGATGCCGGCTGGCAAAGTCGATGGTCTCGGCGCTCAGAGCAAGCGCCTCGTCCACGCTGCGATTGAAGGCAGCGATGACCGACGAATATGCGAGCGCGTGGCGGACTGGATCGCGAGCGCCGGCGCGCCCGTGATCACCTGGGACATGGCGAGCGACCGGAGCGCGGTGATCATGTGCGAGGTGCTGCTGTCGCGTTCCGCCTCCCGCACCATGCTGCCCGCGGCTTCGAGCGCCCTGTCATGCTCCCCGCGGATATACAGCGCGACCCACACCGCATAGAACACGGAAAAGCGGTGCGGCGCGTCGCTCATCGCGCCAACCAGCTCCTGGGCGCGCGTGAACGCGGCGACCGTCTGCGAGTGACTGTATCCGCGCAACGGAATCGACGCCTGGCCGAGCGCCAGCAGGATCAGTAGGCGGCGCTCGAGCCACGCCCGGGTCTCTCCCATCTGCTCGGCCAGGCGCAACGCCTGGCTCAAGTGGGCGAGGGCCTCCTTGTAGGCGGGACGCGCGATCGCCTGCGCACCGGCCTTCTGCCAGCTGGCGATGGCTTTTTCGTTGAGGCCCGCCTGCATCGCATGGAACGCCAGGATCTCCGGCGGCGTGTCGGGCAACGCTTCCAGGGCATTCACCAGCCGTTCGTGAATCTGCTGGCGCTTGGCCTTGAGCAGGCTTTCGTACGCGGCATCGCGCACCAGCGCGTGCTTGAAAGCGTATTGTCCTTCCTGCGGGGTTCCCCGGCTGAAGATCAGCTCCGCCTCGACCAGGCGGGCGAGGGCTTGGTCCGGCGCATTGCCCGGCGGCGGCATGATCGCCGTGAGCAAACGGTGGCTGAATTCGCGGCCGATGCAGGCTGCGGTCTGGGCCACCTCCTTGACCGGCCGTAACCGATCGAGCCGGGCCATCAGGCTGTCGTGTAACGACGCGGGAATCGCGAGGTTCGGCAGCGGGTCATCGACGACAAACGCATCCTGCGTCTCGTGCAGGACACCCGACTCCAGCAGGGTCTTGGTCAGCTCCTCGATGAACAGCGGGACTCCGTCCGATTTGGCCGCGATTTCGTTCAGCAACTCTTCGGGCAAGGCCTTGCCGCGCGTCACGCCTCTCACCATCGCAGCAATCTGGGTCCGCCCCAGGCGGAAGAGCGGCAGCCGGGTCAGGTTCGGCCGGCTGCCGAAGGCGTCGTGGAAATCCGGCCGCGCGCTCGCGAGGATCAACACGGGCAGGTTCGCGATCCGCTCGAGACACAGGTCGATGAGTTCCAGCGTCGTCGGATCGATCCACTGCACGTCCTCGATCGTCCAGAGCAGCGGCCGGATGCGCGCAACGTCGCCCAGCAGGCCCGTCAGCGCCTTGAACGTGCCCAGGCGCTGCTGCTGTGGCGTGAGCTCGAGCGGCCCGTAGCGCTGAACTCCGTCGATGCCGAGCAGCGCGGCGATCAGCGCCATGTCACGCACGCTGCGGGCCCCGAACTCCTTGAGCAGCGCCTCCAGCCGGTCGAGCCGTCTGTCTGGCGTGTCCGCCGGTTCGAAACGGGCGGCGCGGGCAAGATGCTGAATGACAGGAAACAGCGCGCTGTCCGAGTGGTACGGCGAGCACTGGTAGTCCAGGCGCGCAGGCCGCTCGGCCGCGAGGGCGTCCTGCAGCGCGCGGATGATGCGCGACTTGCCGATGCCGGCGTCGCCCGTGATGAGTGTCAACCGTCCTTGACCCGACTGCACACCGCGCCAGTTCTCGATCAGGAGCGTCAGTTCGTTGTCTCGGCCGACCATCGCCGCGAGCAGTTCCCCGCGACGCGCCTCGAAGCGGCTTCCCGACGAGCGTTCGCCAGTGATCGCGTAGGCCGAGACCGGCGCGGCGAAGCCCTTGAGATGCTGCGGGCCGAGATCCCGGAACTCGAAGAGGTGCTCGACCAAGTGATGCGTGTTCGCGCTGACGACCACTTCCCCAGGTGCTGCGACGCCTTGAAGCCGCGCGGCAAGATTGGGGGTCTCGCCCACCACCGCATGCTCACGGGCGGCGCCTTCACCGAGCAGGTCGCCGGCGACGACGATGCCCGTCGCGATGCCGATTCGCACCGAGAGATTTTCGACACCCAGCGATCCCATGGCGGTGAGGGCGCCAACGGTCGCAAGCGCCGCGCGCACGCCGCGCTCCGCGTCGTCCTCGTGCGCCAGCGGAAAGCCGAAATGCGCGAGCATGCCATCGCCCAGGTACTGGGCGACGTGGCCGTCGTAGCGCGTCACTGCGCCGACGACCGCATCCTGGTATTTGCGGATCACGTTGCGCAGGTCTTCCGGATCGAGCCGGTTCGAAAGCGCGGTCGAGCCTACGAGGTCCACGAACATGACCGTTAGGTGCCGGCGTTCCGGCGTGGCCGTGGCATCGGGCGCCGTGCCGGCGGTTCTAACTCCGGGCGATCTACCGGGTCCGGCGGCTGGGCTCGGAGAAGAACCCGGGGACAGCCCCGCGATCGCCTTGAGGAGCTTCGCCCGGCGACTGAGCGGAATACCGAGCTCCTTCAGGTGCTCGCCGGTCAGCGCGAGCAGCGCTTCGCCATCGATCTCGTTGGCTTCGAACAAATCGGCATACTGGCCGAAGCCGCCCGCTTCCAGCCAGGTGCGGATGTTCAGGCTCATCGGCTTGCGCCCTCCCTTCGGGCGCCGAGTGGCAGGCCCAGCTCCCGCAAGTCCCCTTCGGAGAGACTTCGCAGGCTACCGAGGTCGACTCCGTTATCGAGAAACACAGAGGCGTACTTGCTGAGCCCTAGACGATCCAGTGGACGGATCGAGCCGGGAAACGGAATCTGAACGAGCAGTCTCGCGGTGAGCGTCGGCAAGACGGAGCCGAGCGATTTCAGGCCCAACTGCCAGAACGACGGCCTTAGGAGGCTTTCGACGAAGCTGATTCGACACCAGTCCCTACCCTCTGGGTCAGGAACGGTTGCCTTCCTTGGACGCCTGGATGGCAGCAGCCTTATCACACAGGACCTGCAACTGTGCAAGCCATAAGTATCAGCGGCCGTGGGCTTCATTCCTAAGAGTGTGCGACGCATGCTGACTGACGGCGTTCCACGCCCCGCGTCCTACGAGGTATATGTGATCTCTCAGGCCCAGCGAGGTCGGAGAGGATGACTTTGCCCGCTGGCCCACTTTGGGTGTTTGAGAGATTGAGTACCTGCCATCGCGGGGCTATGGTGACCGGCCCTACTTATCCGTCTCGATCTTATAGGCGTTACCGTCCGCTCGAACCACTACACTCCCATCGTGGTCTGTTCGATAGATCTTGGCGTTCACCACGCCGAGCCGCTGCAAGACCGGCTTCGTCGGGTGCCCATACTGATTGCCAGCGCCGGCGGAGATCACTGCAAGCTCCGGTTTCACCCTCCCCAAAAAGTCTAGCGACGACGATGCGTTTGATCCATGATGCCCCGGGTTGAGGATCGTCGCTTTCCCAGCCCGCGGAGTTGCTTGACAACGTCGTCGACGCCGTGCGGCCGGAGAGCCGTCAGCTTCTCCGAGAGTTGCTGGTGCACGGTACCACTTCGCGCGAGAGGAGTCTCACGGCTGCGGGGTGATCGTCACGCCGTAGTGGCGGAGCGCGTATTCCGGCGTGATCTTTTCCTCCATCACGTCGCGCCGCACCAGTTCGGGGTCGCGCGCGCGCGGGTCGCCCCACCCCCCGGCGCCGCCCAGCA
>WNGH01014428.1_pt1 | contig 10487 bp, 4 predicted proteins | sample 5400631 | NCBI WGS metagenome assembly WNGH01 (sample SAMN13153373, study PRJNA577476) | soil metagenome | isolation source: 115 cm soil or saprolite under Garry oak tree replicate 1 | place: USA:California | collected 2016-06-15 | reverse complement strand
CACCTTCGGGAATTTCTTGTTCATCACCATCGTGATCGCCGACGTCAGCGTCGTCTTCCCGTGATCCACGTGCCCGATCGTCCCCACGTTCACGTGCGGCTTCGTCCTCTGAAATTTCTCCTTCGACATGTCGATCCTCTGGACGCCTCAGGCGATCGCGAGCGCGGGCGTCACGACCTCGCCAGGCCCTGGATGCGGGCGATGATGCCTTCGCTGACGCTCTTCGGAGCCTCGTCGTAGTGCGAGAAGTGCATGGTGTAGTTGGCGCGTCCCTGGGTCATGCTCCTGAGATCCGTGGCGTACCCGAACATCTCGGCCAGCGGCACCTTGGCGGTGATCACCTGCGTGCCGGCCCGCGGCTCCATCCGCTCGACCTTGCCGCGGCGGGAATTCAGGTTGCCGATGACGTCGCCCATGTACTGCTCCGGGACGACCACCTCCACCGACATGATCGGCTCGAGCAGGACCGGCCGCGCCCGGGAGATCGCCTCCTTGAAGCCGATCGAGCCGGCGATCTTGAACGCCATCTCGGACGAGTCGACCTCGTGGTACGACCCGTCGTAGAGGACCACGCGCACGTCCCGGACCTCGTAGCCGGCGAGCGGGCCGGCCTGCATCGCCTCCCGGATCCCCTCCTGCACCGGCTTGATGTACTCCTTGGGGATGGCGCCCCCCACGATCTCGTTCAGGAACTCGAAGCCGCTGCCCGGCGGCAGGGGGGAGACCTCGAGCTTGACGTGGCCGTACTGGCCGCGGCCGCCCGTCTGCTTGATGTACCGCCCCTCGGCCTTCGCCGCCTGGCGGATCGTCTCCTTGTAGGCCACCTGGGGCTTGCCGACGTTGACGCCGACCCCGAATTCGCGCACCAGACGGTCGGTGATGATCTCCAGGTGCAGCTCGCCCATCCCCGAGATGATCGACTGGGCCGTCTCCGGATCGGTGTGGATGCGGAAGGTCGGGTCCTCCTGCGCCAGCTTGGCCAGGGCCGCCCCCATCTTCTCCTGGTCCACCTTGGTCTTCGGCTCGATCGCCAGCGTGATGACCGGCTCGGGAAAGTCCATCGGCTCCAGCACGATGGGCGCCTTCTCGTCGCAGACCGTGTCGCCGGTACGGACGCTCTTGAGCCCGACGCAGGCCGCGATGTCGCCGGCCCAGACCTCCTTGACCTCCTCCCGCTTGTTGGCGTGCATCTGCAGCAGCCGACCGATCCGCTCGCGGTGCCCGGTGGTGGCGTTGAGGACGTGCTCCCCCGACAGGAGCTTCCCGGAGTAGACACGGATGAAGGCGAGCTGTCCGACGTAGGGGTCGGTCATGATCTTGAAGACCAGCGCCGCGAACGGCTCGGTGTCCGAGGTGCGCCGCACGACCCCGGTCTTCCCGTCCGGGAGCGTCCCGTCGATCGGCGGCACGTCCAGGGGGGAGGGCAGGTAGTCGACGATGGCGTCCAGCAGCTGCTGCACCCCCTTGTTCTTGAAGGAGGCCCCGCACAGGACCGGGGTGAGGTGGAGACCGACCGTCCCCTTGCGCAGCGCCCCGCGGATCTCCTCCGGCGTCAGCTCCTTGCCCTCGAGGTACTTGTGCAGGAGCTCGTCCGAGTTCTCGCAGGCCGCCTCGAGGACCCGCTCGCGCGCGTGATGCACCTCGTCCTTGAGCTCCGGCGGGATCGGCAGGGTCTCGAACTGGGCGCCGAGGTTCTCGTCCTTGAAGCGGACCGCCTTCATCTCCACGAGATCGATCATCCCCTGGAAATTCTCCTCGCGGCCCCAGGGGAGCTGGACCGGCACCGGGCGCGCGTTGAGGCGCGTCTTCATCATGCGCACGCAGCGATCGAAGTCGGCCCCCTGGCGATCCATCTTGTTCACGAAGGCGATCCGCGGGACCTTGTACTTGTCGGCCTGCCGCCAGACCGTCTCCGACTGCGGCTCGACTCCGCCGACCGAGCAGAAGACGCCCACGGCGCCGTCCAGGACGCGCAGGGAGCGCTCCACCTCGGCCGTGAAGTCGACGTGGCCCGGCGTGTCGATGATGTTGATCCGGTGGTCGCGCCAGAAGCAGGTGGTGGCCGCCGAGGTGATCGTGATCCCGCGCTCCTGCTCCTGCACCATCCAGTCCATCGTGGCCGTGCCGTCGTGCACCTCTCCGAGCTTGTAGATCTTCCCGGTGTAGAAGAGGATGCGCTCGGTCGTCGTCGTCTTGCCCGCGTCGATGTGGGCGACGATGCCGATGTTGCGGTAGCGATCCAGGGGGTGTGGACGTGCCATCGACGACTCCGGGTCACCAGCGATAATGCGCGAAGGCCTTGTTGGCCTCCGCCATCTTATGCGTGTCTTCCTTCTTCTTCACGGCGCCGCCGCGGTTGTTCGCGGCGTCGAGCACCTCGTTCGCCAGCTTGTTCAGCATCTGCTTCTCGGACGCCCGCTGGACCGCGTAGGCGATGAGCCAGCGGATGGCCAGGGACTGCCGGCGCGCCGGGTTGACCTCGACCGGCACCTGGTAGGTCGCGCCGCCGACCCTGCGTGACTTCACCTCCAGCAGGGGCTTCACGTTGTCGACCGCCTTCTTGAGGATCTTCATCGGGTCGTCCTTCGTCTTCTCCTTCACCATGTCCATCGCCCCGTAGAAGATCCACTCCGCCACCGACTTCTTGCCGGTGGTCATGATGCAGTTGATGAACTTCGTGGCGAGGGGGGACCCGTACAGCGGATCCGGGACCGTCTCGCGTCTCGCCACCATCGCCCTGCGCGGCATCGCCCCTCATCCTCTCGCAGGCGACCTTCGGGTGCCTGCCTCGAACACGCGGGGCGGACACCCTGCCGTCCGCCCCGACGAGCGCCGTTCTCACGCGCTCAGGATTTCTGTCGTTTCGCCCCGTACTTGGAACGGCCCTGCTTCCGCCCCTCGACGCCCATCGAGTCGAGGGTCCCGCGGATCACGTGGTAGCGTACGCCCGGGAGATCCTTCACGCGGCCGCCGCGGATCAGCACGATCGAGTGCTCCTGCAGGTTGTGGCCGACGCCGGGGATGTAGGTCGTCACCTCTCCTCACGCTCTCGAAGTGTGCGGGCGGTCCGCAACGCGGGCCGCCCAGTGGCCGCAGCGGCCCCCCGGCGCCCGGGAGCCTGCCGGGCACCCTCGATGCGGTCCGCCTTGGGGGTGAAACCGCCGGATGGTAGCAGACCACCCCGAGGGTGTCAAGGCTCTCTCCCCGCGAAACTTACGCGACGCCCTTGTCCTGCGCCTGGGCCGAGATGATCTCCTCGACCGTGCGCTGGTCGATCCCCTCCTCGAGGCCGGTCGTCTCGACCCCCTCGGGCAGGACCTCCTCGACAGGCGGCGGCCCGTCGGGGGCGATGCGGATGCGCCTGTAATGCTCCATGCCGGTCCCCGCCGGGATCAGCCGCCCCATGATGACGTTCTCCTTGAGCCCGCGCAGGTAGTCGATCTTCCCGCCGATCGCCGCCTCGGTCAGGACCCGCGTCGTCTCCTGGAAGGAGGCCGCCGAGATGAACGAGTCGGTGGAGAGCGACGCCTTGGTGATCCCGAGCAGCAGCGGCCGTCCGGTGGCGGGCTGGCCGCCCTCCGCGATGGCGCGCTCGTTCTCCTCCTGGAAGCGGAACTTGTCGACCTGCTCGTCCACGATGAACTGGGTGTCGCCGACCTCCTCGATCTTCACCCAGCGCATCATCTGGCGGACGATGGTCTCGATGTGCTTGTCGTTGATGTTCACGCCCTGCAGGCGGTAGACCTCCTGGATCTCGTTGACCAGGTACTGCTGGAGGTCCTCCTTCCCCTTGACCCTCAAGATGTCATGCGGGTCGCGCGGCCCGTCGATGAGCGGCTCGCCGGCGCGCACGCGCTCCCCCTCCTGGATGTTGATGTGCACGCCCTTGGGGACCTCGTACTCGCGCGTCTCGCCGGTCTCCTCGTCGGCCACGTCGATCTTGCGTTTCCCCTTGACGACCTCGCCATAGCGGACGAGGCCGTCGATCTCGGTGATGACGGCCGGATCCTTCGGGCGGCGCGCCTCGAACAGCTCGACCACGCGCGGCAGCCCGCCGGTGATGTCCTTGGTCTTCGTGGTCTCGCGCGGGATCTTCGCGAGGATGGTGCCGGGCGACACGCTGTCCTTGTCCTGCACCATCATGTGCGCCTTGGCGGGGAGCAGGTACTCCTTGAGCGTCCTCCCCGACTTGGGGTCCTTGACGATCACCTTGGGCTGCTTGGTCTCGTCCGACGACTCCAGGATGACCGGATGCGCGAAACCGGTCACCTCGTCGACGATCTCCTTCATCGTCTCGCCCTCGATGACGTCCTTCATGTGGACCTGGCCGCCGACCTCGGTCAGGATCGGCAGGGTGTAGGGATCCCACTCGACCAGGAGGGCGCCCGGCTCCACCTGCTGGCCGTCCGCGACCTTGAGCGTGGCGCCGTAGGCGATCGAGTAGCGCTCCTTCTCGCGCCCCTTGGCGTCCTGGATCACCAGCGAGCCGGTGCGGTTGGTCACGACCTGGTCCCCGCCCTTGCTGCGCACGGTCGAGAGGTTGATGAAGTTGATCACGCCCGAGTTCTTGGCCTCCTGCCGCGACTGCTCCGATCCCCCGGCCGCCGTGCCGCCGATGTGGAAGGTGCGCATCGTGAGCTGCGTTCCCGGCTCGCCGATCGACTGGGCGGCGATGACGCCCACCGCCTCCCCCAGCTCGACCATCCGGCCGCTGGCGAGATCGCGCCCGTAGCAGCGGATGCACACGCCGCGGCGGGACTCGCAGGTGAGCACCGAGCGGATCTTGACCTTCTCCAGGCCGGCCGCCTGGATCTGGTTCGCCAGGTCCTCGTTGACCTCGTCGTTCCCCTTCACGATCAGGTCGCCCGTGAGCGGATCGTAGATGTCCTCCATGGTGACGCGGCCGACCAGGCGGTCGCGGAGCGGCTCGATCACCTCGCCGCCCTCGACGATCGCCGTGACGTAGATCCCCTCCAGGGTCTGGCAGTCCTCCTCGGAGATGATCACGTCCTGCGCGACGTCGACCAGGCGGCGGGTGAGGTAGCCCGAGTCGGCGGTCTTGAGGGCGGTGTCCGCCAGCCCCTTCCGGGCGCCGTGCGTGGAGATGAAGTACTGCAGGACGTTCAGCCCCTCGCGGAAGTTGGAGGTGATCGGGGTCTCGATGATCTCGCCCGAGGGCTTGGCCATGAGGCCCCGCATGCCGGCGAGCTGGCGCATCTGCTGCTTGGAGCCGCGCGCCCCCGAGTCGGCCATCATGTAGATCGGGTTGAACTCTCCGGCGCCCTGGTCGATCTCTTGCATCTCCTTGAACATCTCCTCGGAGATCTTCTCGGTGACGTCGGACCAGAGGGCGATGACCTTGTTGTAGCGCTCTCCGGGGGTGATGGCGCCCTCCTGGTACTCCTTCTCGACGGCGATCTGGGCCTTGCGGGCCTCGTCGACGAGGCGCCCCTTGTGGGCCGGGATCACCATGTCGTCGATGCCGATCGACACGCCGGCCTTGGTGGCGTAGTAGAAGCCCAGGGTCTTGAGCTCGTCGACCATCTCGACGGTCTTCTGGTTGCCGAAGTGCAGGTAGCAGAACTGCACGAGCTGGCCGAGCCCCTTCTTCTTGAGGAGTCCGTTCATGAACGGCACCCCTTCGGGCAGGTGATCGTTGAACAGGATGCGGCCGACGGTGGTGGTGAGGAGCTGCCGCTCGACCGTCTGGATCTCGGTGTGCAGGACGTCCTGGTCGTCGTAGACGGTCGTGAGGTCGATGAGCTCGCCGCTGTAGCGCACGCGCACGCCGGCCAGAAGGTCGACCTCGCCCAGATCGAGGGCCAGGAGCGCTTCCTCGGCCGACCCGAAAATCCGGCCCTCGCCCCGGGCGGCCACCTTCTGCTTGGTCAGGTAGTAGACGCCGAGGACGATGTCCTGCGTCGGGACCACGACCGGATGGCCGTTGGCGGGCGACAGCAGGTTCTGGGAGGACAGCATCAGCACCTGCGCCTCGATCTGCGCCTTCGGCGACAGCGGGATGTGCACCGCCATCTGGTCGCCGTCGAAGTCGGCGTTGAACGCCGTGCAGACCAGCGGATGGATCTTGATCGCCTTCCCCTCGACCAGCACGGGCTCGAACGCCTGGATGCCGAGACGGTGCAGCGTCGGGGCGCGGTTGAGCAGCACCGGGTGCTCCTGGATCACCTCCTCGAGGAAGTCCCAGACCTTCGGCTTCTGGAGCTCGACCATCTCCTTCGCCGCCTTGATGGTCGAGACCAGCCCTTCCTGCTCGAGCTTGTTGTAGATGAACGGCTTGAAGAGCTCGAGCGCCATCTTCTTCGGGAGGCCGCACTGGTGGAGCTTCAGCTCGGGGCCGACCACGATGACCGAGCGGCCCGAGTAGTCCACGCGCTTGCCGAGGAGGTTCTGGCGGAACCGCCCCTGCTTCCCCTTGAGCGTGTCGGAGAGCGACTTGAGCGGCCGGTTGTTCGTGCCGCGCAGGACGCGGCCGCGCCGACCGTTGTCGAACAGGGCGTCGACAGCCTCCTGTAGCATCCGTTTTTCGTTCCTGATGATGACCTCAGGCGCGCGCAGCTCCAGGAGCTTCTTCAGCCGGTTGTTCCGGTTGATCACGCGGCGATAGAGATCGTTGAGGTCGGAGGTCGCGAATCGGCCGCCATCGAGCGGCACGAGCGGCCGGAGCTCGGGCGGGATGACCGGGATCACGTCCAGGATCATCCACTCCGGCTTGTTGCCCGACTTGCGGAAGGCGTCGGCGACCTTGAGGCGCTTGGCGTGCTTGATCTTCTTCTGGGCGGAGGTCTCCGTCTTCATCTTGGCGCGCAGCTCGAGCGCCATCTCCTCCACCCGCACGCGGCGCAGGAGCTCCTTGATCGCCTCGGCGCCCATCTTCGCGACGAATCGATCACCGTTCTCCTCGCGCAGCTTGCGGTAGCGCTCCTCGGTCAGGAGCTCCTTCTCCTCGATCGGGGCGTCGGCCGGGTCGATCACCACGTAGGCCTCGAAGTAGAGGATGCGCTCGAGGTCCCGGAGGGTGATGTCCAGCAGGTGGCCGATGCGGCTCGGCAGCCCCTTGAAGAACCAGACGTGGCTGACGGGCGAGGCCAGCTCGATGTGCCCCATCCGCTCGCGCCGCACCTTGCTCTGGGTCACCTCGACCCCGCACTTGTCGCAGATGACCCCGCGGTGCTTCATCCGCTTGAACTTGCCGCACAGGCACTCCCAGTCGGTGACCGGGCCGAAGATCTTGGCGCAGAACAGGCCGTCCCGCTCCGGCTTGAAGGTGCGGTAGTTGATCGTCTCGGGCTTGGTCACCTCCCCGTACGACCAGGAGCGGATCTTCTCGGGCGACGCCAGGGAGATGCGGATCGACTCGAAGTCATTGATCGTCCGCGCCTTGTCGGAGAACGGGGAGCTCTTGCTCATCGGGCGGAACCCTTCGGTGTAGGGCCTCATCGAGCACCTCCTCCCTGCGTTCCGGTCCCGCCGGGGGCGCCGGCGCGGAGCTCAATGTCGAGGCACAGGCTCTGGAGCTCCCGCACCAGGACGTTGAACGACTCCGGCAACCCGGGATCGACGGTGGTCTCGCCCTTGACCAGGGCCTCGTAGATCTTGGTGCGGCCGTAAACGTCGTCCGACTTCGCCGTCAGGAGCTCCTGGAGGATGTTGGCCGCGCCGTAGGCCTCCAGGGCCCAGACCTCCATCTCGCCGAAGCGCTGGCCGCCGAACTGGGCCTTGCCGCCCAGCGGCTGCTGCGTGATCAGCGAGTAGGGCCCGATCGAGCGGGCGTGGATCTTGTCGTCCACCAGGTGCGACAGCTTCATCATGTAGATGTACCCCACGCAGATCTTCTGATCGAAGCTCTCCCCCGTCTTGCCGTCGAAGAGGACGGTCTTGCCGTTGAGGGGAAGCTTCGCCTGCTTCAGGTAGTCCTTGATCTCCTTCTCGGTTGCGCCGTCGAACACCGGCGTCGAGAAGTGCAGCCCCAGGGCCCGCGCCGCCCAGCCGAGGTGGGTCTCCAGGATCTGCCCGACGTTCATGCGCGACGGGACGCCGAGCGGGTTCAGCACGATCTCGACCGGCGTGCCGTCCGGGAGGTAGGGCATGTCCTCCGGGGGGAGGATGCGGGCGATCACGCCCTTGTTCCCGTGCCGGCCGGCCATCTTGTCCCCGACCGACATCTTGCGCTTCATGGCGACGTAGACCTTGACCAGCTTGATGACCCCGGGCGAGAGCTCGTCCCCCTTGCGGAGCTGGCCGATCTTCTCCTCGTGCAGCCGTCTCAGGATCTGGATCTTGCGCTCGGTGCGCTCCTCGATCTCGCGGATCTCCTCCTGCTCCCCCTTGCGCGAGTCGAACTCGACCCGCATCAGATCGTCCACGGTGAGCTTCGCCATCGTCTCGGGATCGAGCACCGTGCCCTTCGGGAGGAGCTCCTTCTTCTTGCGCCTCTCGGTGAGCGGCGCGTTCAGCTTCTTGCCGCTCAGGATCTCGGTGATCCGGTTGCGGTTCTCCTCCTTCAGGATGCGGATCTCGTCGTTGAGGTTCTTCTCCATGCGGGCGATCTGCTCCTCCTCGATCTGCAGGGCCCGCCCGTCCTTCTCGACCCCCTTGCGGCAGAAAATCTTGACGTCGACGACGGTCCCCTCGATCCCCGGCGGGGTGGTGAGCGACGCGTCGCGCACGTCGCCCGACTTCTCGCCGAAGATCGCCCGCAGCAGCTTCTCCTCGGGGGTGAGCTGCGTCTCCCCCTTGGGCGTGACCTTCCCGACCAGGATGTCGCCCGGCCGGACGTGCGCCCCGATCCGGATGATCCCCGACTCGTCCAGGTCCTTGAGGAAGTCCTCCGAGACGTTGGGGATGTCGCGGGTGATCTCCTCGGGGCCGAGCTTCGTGTCACGCGCCTCGATCTCGAACTCCTCGATGTGAATCGAGGTGAAGTAGTCGTCGGTCACCAGCTTCTCGGAGACCAGGATGGCATCCTCGAAGTTGTAGCCGCGCCACGGCATGAACGCCACCAGCACGTTCCGGCCCAGCGCCAGCTCGCCCAGGTCGGTGCAGGGGCCATCCGCCAGGACGTCGCCCTTCTTCACCTTCTGGCCGACGCGCACCACCGGCTTCTGGTTGATGCACGTGTTCTGGTTGCTGCGCTTGAACTTGGTCAGGTTGTAGATGTCGGCCCCGAAGTCCTCCGTCTCCTTGAGCCCGTACCCCTCGCCGGAGACGCGAATGATGATGCGCTGCGAGTCGACGTTGTCCACCGCGCCTTCCCTCTGGCATAGCACCACCGCCCCGGAGTCCTGGGCGGTGATCTGCTCCATGCCCGTGCCGACCAGCGGCGCCTCGGCGCGCACCAGCGGCACCGCCTGGCGCTGCATGTTCGAACCCATCAGCGCGCGGTTGGCGTCGTCGTTCTCCAGGAAGGGGATGAGCGAGGCGGCCACCGACACGAGCTGCTTCGGGGAGACGTCGATGTACTGCACCTCATCGCGCTCCACGAACTTGAACTCGCCGGCGACCCGCGCCGTGACGCGGTCGTCGACGATGCGGCCGGCGTCGTCGATCTTGACGTTGGCCTGGGCGATGATCGCCTTGTCCTCCTCCCAGGCGGTCAGGTAGAAGGGGTGGGGCTCGTGGTCCGGCAGGCGCACCTTCTTCCCGCCGCGCAGCTTCTTGAGCGCCTTCTCGAGCTCGGACCTCTCGATCACCTGCCCCAGCTCGAGGTCGGAGTCGCCCTTGGACGTGATCCGGGCGTAGTCCTGCACGCGCCCGCCCTGCACCTTGCGGTAGGGCGACTCGATGAACCCGAACTCGTTGATGCGGGCGTAGCAGGAGAGCGACGAGATCAGGCCGATGTTCGGCCCCTCGGGGGTCTCGATCGGGCAGATGCGGCCGTAGTGGGTGGGGTGCACGTCGCGCACCTCGAACCCCGCCCGCTCCCGCGACAGGCCGCCGGGGCCCAGAGCCGAGAGGCGGCGCTTGTGGGTGATCTCCGACAGAGGATTGGTCTGGTCCATGAACTGGGAGAGCTGCGACGATCCGAAGAACTCCTGGATGGCCGCCATGACAGGCTTGGCGTTGATCAGGTCATGGGGCATCGCCGTGGTCATCTCCTGATAGACCGACATCTTCTCCTTGATGGCGCGCTCCATGCGGACGAGCCCGATCCGGAACTGGTTCTCCAGCAGCTCGCCGACCGCCCGGACGCGGCGGTTCCCGAGGTGATCGATGTCGTCGATGCCGGACGGGTTCCTGCGCAGGCCGAGGAGGTACTTGAGCACCAGCACGAAGTCGTCGGCGGTCAGCACCCTCTGGTCGAGGGGCAGGCTCGTGCCGAGCTTGGTGTTCATCTTCAGACGTCCGACCCGGCTGAGATCGTAGCGATTCGCGTCGAAGAACATCCCGTTGAAGAGGGAGCGCGATCCTTCCAGGGTCGGGGGATCGCCCGGTCGGAGGCGCCGGTAGATCTCGACGAGGGCCTCCTC
>WNGH01013434.1_pt1 | contig 10488 bp, 9 predicted proteins | sample 5400631 | NCBI WGS metagenome assembly WNGH01 (sample SAMN13153373, study PRJNA577476) | soil metagenome | isolation source: 115 cm soil or saprolite under Garry oak tree replicate 1 | place: USA:California | collected 2016-06-15 | reverse complement strand
CCGGATCCTGCGGCGGGGTCGGAGCGCCCCGGCCCCGAGACCCACAGGACCGGGACCCCTCCGCGCCGCCCGGTCTCGACGAGAGACGCGCCGCCACCCGAGCGGGCCACCAGGTGCGTCACCTCCGGATGTCCCCGCAGGAAGAGGAGGAGCGCTCCCTCGGCCTCGAGGCGCCTCCAGCGGACCTCGCGCGGGTCACGCGACCCGAGAGCCTTCTCGAGGCCGAAGAAGGTCGGGGATCCGGTGAGGAACGCCAGATCGGCGCGCGTCGAGGAGAGCCGGCTCTCGATCGCCCTGGCCCGCGCCCCGGTCTCGAGCCCCAGGCCGCGGGTCGCCTCCTCGACGGCGCCGCGCCGGGCCACGGCGATCGCGCCGATGCCGGCCACGTTGATGGCGACGACCGCCCCCACCAGGAGGGCCGTCAGCCACCCGACCCCCGACGGCCACCTCGGGTGGAAAGAGGAGACTGGCGCCGCGTCCACGCCACCCAATATATCCCAGGAGCCGGCCGCCGCGCGGCGGCCGGCGGCGGCCCGCGGGAGCGCCCGGGCCGAGAACGTCCCGCAAAAACGACGAAGGGCCGCATGACCGCGGCCCTTCTCGAGTTGCTGCTTCCCCGGCCTCGTCGATGCGAAGCGTCAGCTCTTCGCGACGTTCTCGATCGACTCGACCTTGATGGTGTTGGTCGCCTCGTCGAGCAGGCCCGTCACCTTCACCTCGGCTCCCATGAGCGACGCCGCCCCCTCGACCTTGTCGAGGTTGTAGAGCTTGTCGCTGGAGTAGAGCTGCACCTTCGCCCCGTTCTTCATGCAGCTGGCGTGGCAGGACTTCCCCTTGGCGTGGGCCGCGGCGGCGCCGCAGTGGGAATCGGTGAGGTACCCGGTCAGGCTGACCTGCCGGACTGCCGTGCCGGTCGTGGCCGCCGCCTGCTTGGCCGCATCGTCCTTGTCGCAGGCCAGGGCGCCGGAGAGGGCGACGAGGCTGAGGATGGCGAACAGTGCCGCGAGTCTCTTCATGAACGCTCCTCCTGGAGGTCGTCTTCGGGAATGTGGCGTGACCCAAGGATTGTACGGTCAAGAGGGGCCGGAGTCAACAAAAGGAGCCGCCGGCCGGGGCGGCCTTCCGCGCCGATCAATGGGGGTGGGGCGTGGCGGCGGCGCTCGGGCTCTTCGCGAGGGCCTCGCGCACGATGCGCGCGAGGAGGTCGATGTCGTACGGCTTCTGCACGTACCCGAGCGCCCCGTCGCGAAGGATCTCGGTGGCGGTGCTCTCCGAGGAGAAGCCGCTGCTGACCACGACCCGCACCGAGGGGTCGATCCGCTGCATCTCGCGGAAGCATTCCACGCCGCCCATGACCGGCATCGTCAGGTCGAGGAGGACGAGATCGACGTCCCCGGCATGCTCGCGGTAGAGCCGCAGCGCCTCCTCGCCGTTGCGCGCGGTCAGGACCCTGTAGCCGTGAAGCTCCAGGATGTCCTTGGCGAGCGCCAGCACCGTCGATTCGTCGTCGACCGCCAGGATCGTCCGGCGCGCGGTCGCGCGCGCGTCGGGAGCCGCCGCCTCTCCCGGTGCCGCCGGCCCCGAGGCCGCCTCCCGCCCTCCTGCGGCGTTCGGCGCCCGGAGCCCCGCGGAGGCCTGCGCCGGGGCGCTCCCCTTCGCCGCCGGTCCCGCGAGGCGGGCCAGGAGCTCGGCCGGAGACTCGACCATCGGGCGCTCCGCGGCGGGATCGTACATCGGCAGGCAGATGACGAAGCGCGAGCCGCGATCCGGCTCGCTCGACACCTCGATCCAGCCCTCATGTCCCTTGATCGACCCGTAGACCATCGCCAGACCGAGCCCGGCCCCCTTGCGGTCGGTCTTGGTGCTGAAGAACGGCTCGAAGATCCGCCCCCGGATCCCCGGGTCGATCCCCCGTCCGGTGTCCTGCACCGTCACGGTGACGAAGCGCCCCGGGCGGGACTCGACGTTGCCGCGCGAGTCGGCCTCGCCGATCGTCCGGTTGGCCGTCTCGATGGCCAGGCGGCCGCCGTCCGGCATCGCCTCGCGCGCGTTGGCGCACAGATGGAGGATCGCCTGCTCGAGCTGCGCCCGATCGACCGCCGCCGTCCACAGGTCGGGGGCGCTCCGCACCAGAAGCTCGATGTTCGGGGGAAGGTCGGCGCGCAGCGGCTTCACGATCTCCTCGAGGAGGAGGTTGAGATCGACCGGAGCCGGCCGGCTCGCCGCCCGCCGGCTGAACGTCAGGAGCTGCGCGGTCAGCTCCGCCGCCCGCCGCGCCGACCGCTCGATCGTCGCGATCTGCTTGCGGTTCGGCTCCTCCGGCCCCATCTTGCGCAGGACGAGCCGCGCGTACCCCATGATCCCGGTCAGGAGGTTGTTGAAATCGTGGGCGATGCCGCCCGCGAGGGTGGCGACGCTCTCCATCTTCTGCGCCTGCCGCAGCTGGTCCTCCAGCCTCTTCCTCTCGGTCGTGTCCCTGAGGATCCACTCGCTGACCGTGCGGTTCTTGATCGAGATGGCTCCGCCGCGCACGTCGACCAGGAAGCGGGCGCCCCCCCTGCGGACGCACCGTATGTCGTGGAAGTCGCGCTGCCCCTCGCCGGCCGACGCCGCGTAGTCGCGCATCAGCCGGCCGCGCTCCTCCGGCGCGTGCAGATCCTTCAGGGTCAGCGTGCGGGCCTCCTCGCGGGTATAGCCGAAGAGGCGGCAGAACATGTCGTTCACCTCGAGGACCCGGCCGGTCTCGGGGTCGGCGGTCAGGATGGCGTCGTACGCCCCCTCGAGCAGCAGCCGGTGGCGTTCCTCCGAGGCCGCGAGCGCCGCCTGCTTCTCCTTGAGGTCGCGCACCATCCGGCCGACGTCCTCGATGAGCTGGGCCACCTCCTTCGTGCCGGCGACCCGCGGCGGAGCCTCGGCGTTGCCCGCTGCGAAGTCGCGCAGGAACGAGGCGACCGACAGGATCGGCCGGGCCAGGATGGCGCGCACCCAGACCAGCAGGAAGAGGCTGATGACCAGGATGCCGAGCGCCGACACGGCGCCGCGCGTCAGGATCGTCGCGTAGATCTCGTGCAGCTTCCGCTCCTGATCGATCTTGAGGTACAGGATGCCGCGCGAGTTCCACAGGATCGGGTTGGCCCCCTGGACCAGGAGGGGCGAGACCAGGATCAGCCGCTTGTTCCGCTCCACCAGGCGATGCTGCGTCTGGAAGGTGGCCCGGGCGGCGGCCGCGACCTCCTGGTAGCTCGGCTCCGGGATCACCGAGTCGTCCTGGCCGACCCAATCGCGCCGGTTGCTGGCGATGATCTTGCCGTCGCTGCCGACCAGGGCGACGTGCATCACCGAGCGGGTGCTGCCGGTGTCCTCGATCATCTCCTGCACGGCGGCGACTGATCCCAGGCGCAGGAAGCGCTGCGAGGCGCTCAGGATCTGGTCCGCCAGGATCTCCGCGTAGCGCACCCCCTCCTCCGAGAGGTACGTGCTCGCCACGAGGGTGTGGTAGTAGAGGAGCACTCCGGCCAGGAGCATCGCCGGGATCGTGAAGGCGAGACCCATCAGGGTCGAGGTGGGGAGCCGGGCGAGGAGGCGGCGCATGAGGATGCGCGCCTACTCGGGCTCGACGATCTCGGGATGGAAGAGATCGGGACCGGAGGCGGGAGTCTTCGCCAGGTTGTGCCTGACCAGGAAATTTCCCAGGCGCTCGACCGTCTGGTGGAGCGGTCCGGGCTGATCGACCGTCCCCAGAAGGCGGCGGTTCTCCTCCAGATCGGGGATGTGCGCCCCCTTCAGCCCCTGCAGGAACTCCTCGACGGTGACGCCCTGGCGCTTGGCCATCAGCGCCGCCGACGCCTCCGGGTGCTCCTTGAGCTCGTCCTGGGCCTTGAACCAGGCCCGGACGATCCGCCGCACCTCGCCCGCGCGCCTCTCGAGCATGGAGCGGCGGAGCGCCATGACGTCGACGATCTCGCCCGGGATCTCGCGCGACGAGAAGACGATGTGCGCCCCCCTGTCCCGCAACAGCTTTCCGAGATCCGGCTCGTAGGTGATCACCGCATCGACCTCGCCCTGCCGGAACGCCTGGGCCCCCTCCTCGGGGAGCTTGTTGATCGCCCTGACCTCGCCCATGCCGAGGCCGCCGACCTCCAGGACCCGCTCCAGCATGTACGACCCGAGCGCCGATTCCTCGAAGGCGATCCGGCGGCCGCGCAGCCGCGCGGGGCTCGCGATGCCGTCGCGCGCCACCACGGCATCGGCACCATACGAGTAGTCGGCGACCAGCACCACCGCCGGCAGGTCCTGGAAGTTCTCCGTGATCATGATCTCGTTCAGGGTGGCGAAGAAGCCGTCGATGTTCCCCTGGTGGTAGGCCCGCAGGATCCCGGTGTAGGAGGAGAAGTCGCAGAGGTCGATGTCGACTCCGGTCTCCTTGAAGAACCCCTTCTCCTGTGCGAGGTACAGGAGCTCGAACGGAGGCCAGGCGTTGATGCCTATCCGCAGAGACTCCTTCGGCTGATCGAGGCAGGCCTGGAGGAGGGCGAGCGCCGCACCGCCCAGAGCGACGGCCAGAAGCGCGCGCGCGCCGATCGTCCTCGTCCGCATGCCGGCCTCCATCCTCGGGGCGCCCCGTCACCGACGGACGCCCGCCCGACCGTCTCGAGCGGCCTGTCAATCCGCTGACGGTTCACGACAGGTCCTCATCAAAAGGTAGGTATCGGCGGGGTGGAGTCAAGGATCTTCCGGAGAACGGAGGCACATCGGTGTCGGAGACCTGGAGCCTGCCCGACCTCCTTGCGGCGCCGTCCCCCTTATACTGGGCGGCATGAGGCGCACGAGGACGAAGGGCGAGGCGCGCGACGAGCGTCCGGCGGGGATCGATCCGCTCGTCGCGTCGATCGCCACCGCGGCGCGCGAGGCGGGCGGGCGCGCCTTCCTGGTGGGCGGCTTCGTGCGCGACCTGATGGCGCGGCGCCTCGCCGGAGAGGCCGGCCCGCCGCCCGGCCGAGAGTTCGACCTGGAAGTCTACGGACTCGCGCCGGAGGTCCTGGTGCGGACGCTGTCGCGCTTCGGTGAGGTGAAGCTGGTCGGCGAGTCGTTCGCCGTCTACAAGGTCGTCCCGCCCGCCACCGCCGCCGGAACCGCCTCCGACCTCGCGGACCGGGGCGCGGCCGGGAGCGTGCCCCCGGGCGCCCCGCCCCCCGTCATCGACGTCAGCCTGCCGCGCCGGGACACCAAGGTCGCCCCCGGCCACCGCGGCTTCCAGGTGCAGGGCGACCCGCGCCTCTCCTTCGAGGAGGCGACCCGCAGGCGCGACTTCAGGATCAACGCCATGTTGCACGACCCGCTGACCGGCGAGACGATCGACCCCTGGGGCGGGTCGGACGACCTGAAGTCGCGGCGGATCCGCGCCGTCGATCCGCGGACCTTCGTCGAGGACAGCCTGCGGGTGCTGCGTGGCATGCAGCTCGCGGCGCGCCTCGAGTTCACGATCGACGACGCCACGGTCGAGCTGTGCCGCGGGATCGTCCTGAAGGACCTGCCGGCGGAGAGGATCTGGGGAGAGATGGAGAAGCTTTTGCTGCGGGCCGCCCGCCCCTCGCTCGGCCTCGACTGGGCCCGACGCCTCGGGATCGTCGACCAGCTCTTCCCCGAGCTGAAGGCGCTGCAGGGATGCCCACAGGAGCCGGAGTGGCACCCCGAGGGGGACGTCTGGACCCACACCCTGATGGCGATCGACCGGGCGAAGCAGGAGATCGCGGGCCTCCCGAAGGAGAAGGCGCTGGCCGTTCTCCTGGCGGTCCTCTGCCACGACTTCGGGAAGCCGGCGACGACCGCGCTGGTCGACGGGCGGATCCGATCGTACGAGCACGAGGCGGCCGGCGTCGCGCCGACGCGCGCCTTCCTCGATCGCCTCAGGCTGCACACCCTCGGCGGGTACGATCTGCGCGAGCAGGTGGTCGCACTCGTCGCCCACCATCTGACTCCGAGCCACTACTTCAAGAGCCGCGACACGGTCGGGGCGGGGGCGTTCCGTCGCCTGGCCCGCAGCCTCGAGCCGGAGCTGCTCTACCGCGTGTCGCGCGCCGACTGCCTCGGCCGGACCGGGAACTTCCCGACCGAGGCGCAGGAGTGGTTCATCGCGAAGGTTCGCGCCCTCGGCGTGGAGGAGAAGCCGCCGCGGCCGCTCCTGATGGGCCGCCACCTGCTGGAGATGGGGCTCGAGCCGGGGCCCCTCGTCGGACGGATCGCGCGGGCGGTCTACGAGATGCAGCTCGACGGGCGGGTCACCGACCTGGAAGGGGCCCGGCGGGCGGCGCTGGCTCTCCTCGACGAGGAGGCCGGGCGCCGGCCGGCCTGAGCCGGCGTGGTGCTGAGGCGCGGGCCCGTCCGCCGGCACGCCTCAGCTCCTGCACGAGGGAGTCGATCCGCTCCAGGCCCCTCCTCAGGTACTCGGCGTCCGACCCGAACCCGATCCGGATGTGGCGGGCCACTCCGAACTGATCGCCGGGAACGATCAGGACGGAGCGCTCGAGACGCAGCCTGTCCGCCAGGGCCACCGAGGCGATCGGCAGGTCGTAGCGCGCGAACAGGATCGCGCCGGCCCGAGGCCGCACGTAGCCGAAGACCTCGGCGCGCTCCTCCATGAAGCGCTCGATCACCGGCAGGTTGGAGCGGAGGATGCCGCGCGTGCGCGCCAGGATCGCCTCGCGCCGCGCCGGCTCCATCGCGATCCGGCCCAGGTGGTCCGAGAGCACGCCGGGGGCGATCGTCGTGTAGTCGCGGTACGCCCAGATCCGATCGATCTGCTTCGCCGGCCCGACCACCCAGCCGATCCGGAGCCCCGGGAGCCCGAACGCCTTGGAGAGCCCCGAGGTGATCAGGACCCGATCGTAGCGCCCCCAGAAGGTCGGCGTCGTGCTCCCGTCGACCTCGGCGCCGCGGTAGATCTCGTCCGCCACGATCCAGGCGCCGGCCCGCCGGGCCGCGCGGATCACCTCGTCCATCTCCGCCTCGGTCAGGATCGCCCCGGTCGGGTTGTTCGGGTTGGTCACCAGGATGAGACGGGTCGCGCTCGTCACGGCCCGCCGCAGCCCCTCGACGTCGAGGGCCCAGCGCGTCCCGTCCCCCTCCCGGCGCGGCACCAGCCGGAAGGGATCGGTCCGGCCGGCGTAGGCTCGCGCGATCCCCCAGGTCTGGAGGTAGTTCGGGAGCATGTAGGCGACGCGGTCCCGCGGCTCGAGGAGGGACCAGAAGGTGGCGTAGTTCGCCTCCGAGCCGCCGTTCGTCACCAGGACGTTCTCGCGCGCGGCGCCGTCGTAGAAGCGGGCGATCCGGTCGCGCAGCTCCTCGGTGCCGTTCGACTGGCAGTACCCCAGCTCGGCGGCCAGCATCCGGGCCGTGTCCTCCGGCCCCGCGAGCAGGTCCTGCGCGCGCATCGGGTGCACGCCGCTCTCCGACAGGTTGTACTCGACGTAGTTCTCGTACCTCGACTGCATCCGCTCCATGCGGAAAGGCTCGATACGCACGGCTCCTCCTGATCGCCCCGGTGCGGGAACGCGGCGCATTATGTCAGAGGGGTCGCGGGGTGTAAAGCGCGTGCCGGACGGGCATTTCCCTGTGCTAGGGGCCTCGTGCGTGGAGGCGGTGGAGAAGGCGTTCACCGCCTATGCCACCGGCGGCGCGGAGCTGCCGGCGGTCATCAACCTCGAGGTGCGCGAGCACCGCGGCGAGATCCATATCAAGGCCGGCCACCTGCGCGGCGGAACGCACTACGCCGTCAAGATCGCCTCGGGGTTCTACGACAACGCCTCCCGCGGGCTGCCGCAGAACGACGGCATGGTGCTGGTCTTCGACGCCGGGACCGGCGCGCCGGCCGCCCTCCTTCTGGACAACGGCTTCATCACCGACCTGCGCACCGGCGCCGCCGGCGGCGTCGCCGCGAGGCACCTGGCGCCGCGCGACGTCCGGACGGTCGGGGTCGTCGGCTGCGGCGCGCAGGCGCGCTACCAGATCGAGGCCCTCGCCCTGGTCCGGCCGTTCCGCGAGGCGCGCATCTACGGCCGCCGGCCGGAGAGGGCAAGGACCTGCGCCGAGGAGCTGGGGCGCCGCCCCGGGATGCCCCCGGGGTGCCGCTTCGTGCCGGTCGGATCGGTGCGCGAGGCGGTCGAGGGGGCGCAGGTCGTCCTGACCGTCACCCCCAGCCGCGAGCCCCTGGTGCGCGCGGCGTGGCTCTCCCCCGGCGCGCACGTGACCGCCGTCGGCTCGGACGGTCCCGACAAGCAGGAGCTCGATCCGGACGTTCTCGCCCGCGCCGACCTCGTGGTGGCCGACAGCCGGGCCCAGTGCCTGCGTCTGGGCGAGATCCACCATGCGGTCGAGAGAGGGGTCATCCCGGAGAGCGCGATCGCCGCGGAGCTGGGGGAGATCACCGCCGGCCTCAAGCCGGGGCGCCGGCGCGAGACCGACATCACGGTCTGCGATCTGACCGGGGTCGGCGTGCAGGACGTCGCGGCGGCGTCGCTGGTGCTGGAGCGCGCCCGCGCCGCGGGGGCCGGCGAGAGCCTGACGATCTGACGCGGCGCCGCCGCGGCCGGTACCCTGCCGGCCCCGGAGGCGCCGGACGCGCGCACGGGCGCCCCGCGGGCGGGGTGTATAATCGGGGCATGGCCGCCGAGACCGCCTTCGAATACACCGTCCTGACCCGCGAGAAGACGGAGGAGACCTACACGATCCTCGTGGAGCAGGCCCCGGGACACGTCATCGCGATGAACCGGTTCGACCCGAAGGCCCCCGCGGTCCCGAAGCAGTGGGTCGGAGCCACGCCCGCCGCCGCGGCCGACTACGCGGCGCGGATCCTGACCAACTACTTCGCGAACGAGCAGCTGGAGGTGGTGAAGCGGCGCTACCTGCTGGAGAGCAGGCCCTGACGCGAGGCGGGGCGCGGCCCCGGGGCCGCGTCCGGGAGCGCGCCTACGATCCGTGGCGCGGCTCGATCACGCCCGGAGGCGAGGCGACCCGGCGCACCGCGTTGATCAGATCGCCGAGGTCGAACGGCTTGCGCAGGACCGGCGCGTTCACCAGCCTCACGAACTTGACGGCCTCGCCGGTGTCGAGCGCCCCGGTGACGAAGATGACGCGGGAGCGGAGCGCGGGCCGGCGCCGCGCGATCTGGCGGAAGAGCGCGAGGCCGTTCGAGTCGGGGAGCACCAGGTCGATCAGGATGCCGCTGTAGTCGTGGAACAGGATCTGCGGGAGAGCGTCCTCGCTGGTCCGGGCGACGTCCACCTGGTAGTGCTGCGTCGCGAGGGTCTGCGCCAGCAGCTCGAGGATCGTCTCGTCGTCGTCCACCGCCAGGATCCGCTGCTGATCGGGACGCAGGTAGCGCAGCTCCTCGACGTGATCGGTCATGCCCATCAGGTGACGGTCATCGATCGTGACGTAGGGTTTCATGCGATCGAAGCTAGGGCGCGGCCGGGGGCGAGGCAAACGATTTCGTCGACCTGACACATTTGAAAGTCGCGCCGGGCGGGCGTTTTTCGTGATCGCCTCGCGCGTCCGGCGCCCCGGCGCCCGCGCCGCGCGAGGTGCCGACGCCGTCCCGGGGAGGGTCCCGTGCGAACCGCCGCGTCGCTCACGCTCGGCGAGAGGGTGACTCTCGGCTGGGGCAAGGTCCGCCGCTTCTACCTCGCCCACTTCCGTCCCGGCTACGTGCGCGAGAGCCTCGCGCGGCGGGTCGGCCACTGCAACCGAACGGGCGCCTGCTGCCGCTTGATGTTCACCTGCCCGCTGCTCGACTCGAAGCATCAGCCGGTGCGCTGCACCATCCACGAGATCAAGCCCAAGGTCTGCCGCCTCTTTCCGATCGACGAGCGCGACCTGCGCGACCGCGATCTGGTCTCGCCCGCCACCCCGTGCGGCTTCTCCTTCGTCCCCCGCGAGGAGTTCCTCGCCCGCGGCGCGGCCGCGGTCCTCGAGGCCGAGAGCCGCGTCCACCCCGAGCAGATCGATCTCCCCCGCGCCTAGGGTTGTGCGGACGCGCCGCGATCTTCCGGCCCTCCCGCCCCGTTGATCTTTGCCTGCGTGTGCCTCATATTGACACTCGCCGTGGTCTGTTCCGTCGGCATCCTGACGGTCGGGACGGGCGGACGGCGCGGCGGGAGGTTGCGTTGCGGCCCGGAAACCACTGTGGTATAAGGCGGTTGTCCCACCCTGCCCTGCCTCGTTCCCGCACGGGAAATCGCTGAATGCCAACCTCGGATCTGGTGCTTCACGAAGAGGAGTACCAGAAGATCCGCCTGGTGATCACGCGGCTGCGCGCCGAGTGCAACGCCAAGGTGGTCTTTCTCGTCGACAAGAACGGCCAGCAGATCGCCGCGGAGGGCGAGCTGGAGGCGATCGACACGACCGCCCTCGCCTCGCTCGCCGCCGGCAACGTGGCGGCGACCGACTCGCTGGCGCGGCTGATCGGCGAGAAGGAGTTCTCCATCCTGTTCC
>WNGH01007349.1_pt1 | contig 10488 bp, 8 predicted proteins | sample 5400631 | NCBI WGS metagenome assembly WNGH01 (sample SAMN13153373, study PRJNA577476) | soil metagenome | isolation source: 115 cm soil or saprolite under Garry oak tree replicate 1 | place: USA:California | collected 2016-06-15 | reverse complement strand
GGTACATGTTGCGGACCGCGCCGATGGCATAGTCAGTGCCGCAGAGAGACATTCTAGCACACCTCTTAGTCCGAGCCTAATTTCTCGGGCGGTGATAACCCTTTTGTAGTGTATGCTACTACAAGATTCCCAGGGGTCAATGGAGGGTCGTTTGAGAGGCCGTTTCTCCCACCGGGGCGCCTTTTACCGGGACCGCAGACTCGTCGAGTGCGGCAAGCACCTCCTCGAGGCTCCGGAATGTCCGATCGGGCAACGCCCCGAGGAACCGCGACGCGTGAACGCGCGTGCCCTCGTCCGCGTCGACGACCTTCCAGCCGTGATCCCGGAGGAGCGCCTCGCGGGTCGCCGGGAACGTCGCGTCGGGCCGGAGCACCTCGTCGAGCGAGGCGACGCCGCGGGCGGAGGTTGCGGCGGGGAACGAGCCGGTCCGCTTGAACGTCACGAAACGTGCCGCATCCTTGTACATCCGGACGCCGTGGAAGGTGAACGCGACCCGGACGGCGTCCCGACCCGCCCGGTCGATCGCCCGCAGCTCGTCGTCGTCGAACTCGTACAGGTTGTGCGGGCCGGGTCCGAAGAGCCGCGAATAGACCGTGTCGTTGGCGACGCGGGGCGTCGATTGGGAAAGGTCCACGACATCGAGCACGCTCAAGTCCTCCATCGCTTTCTGTGCGGCCTCTGGAAGAGGCCCGGACCGATGGGCCCGGGCCTCGAGCCCGATCTGCAGGCCGCCCGCCGCGAGCCCGACGAGGTTCCGTAGGCCCGCCACTTGAGGCGCCTCGAGGGGCAGGCTGGCAGGGGTCTCGAGGATAAGGAACGGGGCTCGGAGGATTTTCGCGATGCGGACATCGTGGGCGAACGCGGCTCGCGCGGGCGCGGCGCCCCGCAGGCCGTCCACATGGCTCACGCCCCTGAACGCCTTCACGGCGAACGTGAAGTCGGGCGGTACCCGGGTCCGCCACCGACGCGCAAACGTTTCCGGGATGGGACGATAGAAGCCCGCGTTCACTTCCACGAACCGGAACGCGCGCGCATACGACTCGAGGCCGCCGGCGAAGTATCCCCAACCGCCCGCGCCGACAAACGTCTCGCCCATGCCGCATCGGAAGCATCGGAGGGTCTTAAGCCGTCCCCGCAGAGGGCCCCGAAACTGCCCCGCTGACCGCCGTTGGCTATACGATAATGTATCGCGCCGGCCTTCCGGTGGCGGCGATGGTCCGGCTTCGGTTCGGGTGCAGCGGGTGGGACTACCACGAATGGATCGGCCCGTTCTACCGCAACGCGACCGAGTCGAAGCTCCGCGCGTACTCGCGCGTGTTCGACACCGCGGAGATCAACTCGACATTCTACCGGTCGCCGTCCCCGGGGATGGTCCAAGGATGGGGGCGCTTCACCCCGGACGACTTCGTGTTCGCGGCGAAAGTCCCGCAGACCGTCACGCACGACCGCTTCCTGGACGTCGCCCGCGGCGCGGACAAGGACCTCCTCGTCTACTGCGAGCTCATGCGGCCGCTGCTCGACGTCGGCAAGCTCGGGCCCCTCTTGCTCCAGCTCCCGCCTCGCCTACGGTTCGAGGAGTCGACGATCCACCGCTTCCTCGATGCGCTCCCTCGCGACTTCACCTTCGCGCTCGAGCCGCGGAACAAGTCGTGGATGGCGCTCGAGGCGTTCGACCTGCTTCGGTCGACCGGCGTCGCGTACACGATCGTCGACGAACCGCTCCTGCCGCCGGACCTGCACGTGACCGCGCGACTCGCGTACGTCCGGTGGCACGGGCACGGCACGGACCCGTGGTACAACTACCGCTACTCGGAGGAGGAACTCAAGTCGTGGGTGCCACGCGTCCAGCAGGTCGCGGGCCAGGCCGAGACGACATTCGGGTTCTTCAACAACCACTTCCACGGCTACGCGCCGGAGAACTGCCTCCAGATTCTGCGGATGCTCGGGGTGCAGACGCAGGAGCACGCTCGCGCACTCACTCGGATCGAGACGTTCCGCAGGCAGGCCACTCGGTCGGAGGCGCGGCTCCGCTCCCTGACGTTGGAGGATTTCGGCGCCGACGTGCCGAGGGATGCCCTCGTCGACGAGGCGCTCGGGCGTTTCATGGACCCGGACCGTCTGGACCGCGCGAAGCGGATCCAGTCGCGGGACGTCGAGATCGCGAGGGACGGAGAGGTCGTCCTCGCTCGCGTCGGGGACTATCGCATCGAGATCGATCCGGTCCACCGGACGATCGTCCACAACTGCGCGGACTGGGAAAAGCTCGTGGCCCGCAAGGACTTCTGCAAGCACGTCGGGAAGCTCTTCCTCAGCCTCCCGAAGGACGAGGCGCTCGCGCGGCTCGAGGCGATTGCGGGTGGCCGCGACGCGTGGACCTTCGCGGTGCCGACCACGTGAGGGGCCTGCAGAGAAACGATTAACGCGGGGAGCGTTTGCGCAGGCGGACATGGGCGTCCTCCTGACCCCGATCGTCATTCGGCATCCGACCTCCCTCGAAGGGCTGCGCGGCCGGACCGTCGCCGTCGACGGAAACCTGGAACTCTATCAGTTCCTCTCGATCATGCGCACCCGCGACGGCCAGCCGCTCCAGGATTCGCACGGTCGAGTCACGTCCCACCTGAACGGCCTCATGTTCCGGACCACACGCCTCCTCGTCGACTACGACATCCGACCCGTGTTCGTCTTCGACGGACCGCCACCCGAGTTGAAGCGGGAGGAGATCCGCCGACGACGCGAGGCCCGCGAGAAATCCCAGCGGGAATACGAGACCGCCGTCGCCTCGGGCGACTTGGCGACCGCCTGGTCCAAGGCGGTCATGACGTCCCGGCTCACCCGTCCAATGGTCGAGGAGGCGAAGACGCTGCTCACGCTCCTGGGCCTCCCTTCGATTCAGGCGCCGAGCGAGGGGGAGGCGCAGGCGGCGTTCCTCGCGCGCCGCGGGGACGTCTGGGCCGCGAGTTCGAAGGACTACGATTCCCTCCTGTTCGGCGCACCGCGGCTGGTCCGGTTCCTCGCGGTCGCCTCGACGGAGTTCCTGCCGAGCCACGGCAGGTCGCGCGCCGTGCCACCGGAGATCCTTGATCTCGAGGAGAACCTGGCAACCCTTGGGTTCACTCGGGATCAGCTCATCGACGTTGCGCTCCTGATCGGAACGGACTTCAACGAGGGCGTCAAGGGGATCGGGCCGAAGACGGCCGTCAAGCGGATCCGAGAATGGAGTTCGCTCGATGGAGCGCCCACCGAGGTGCGCGCACAGCTCCCGGAGACCCTGGAAGCGATTCGCGCATTCTTCAGAGATCCGCCTGTGACGACGGAGGCCGTGCCTCGCGCGGCGCGCGTGGACCCGGAAGGAGTGATTCGGTTCCTGTGCGACGAACGGGACTTCTCCCGGTCGCGCGTCGAGTCGGTCCTCGAGCGCTTGCGTCCCGCGCCGCCGATCCGGCGACTCGAGGACTTCGGCTGACGTTCGGACGGTGTCCGAACCGCATTCCGCGAAACGGTTAATTAGGCAGACTCGGATAGGGCCACGTCCGGCGCGGGGGAGACGAGGCGCGGGATATTGAGGAGGAGAGGCCTTTGCAAGAGACGCCTGTTGAGACGAAGCCTAAGAGCCGAAAGACGCTCTATGCGCTCGTGGCCGTGATTGTCGTCGCGATTCTCGTGATTGGCGCGGCGGCGTATATCCTGTCGACGCCGCCGAAGAAGTACCAGCTCGAGCTCTGGTTCAACAGCTCCGGACACTACGGGGACACGGAAGACGAACTCGCGACCGTGCTGAAGAACAGCATCGAGTCCTGCGGGAAGGTCGCGGTCACCCTGAAGTCCGAGATCTGGGCCGACTACCGCCAGTCCCGGAACCAGGGCAAGCTGCCGTTCTTCCTGCTCGGATGGTATCCGGACTACAGCGACACGGACGACTACATCGCGCCGTTCCTCGCCAGCTCCGGCTCGCCGAGCTTCGGGTCCTTCTACAGCAACACGAGCGTGGACCAGTGGGTCGCGCAGGAACAGACCTCGACCAATTCGGCGGTGCGCCTGGACGCGTTCAACAAGATCCAGGACAAGCTCGCCGCGGACGTGCCGTACATCCCGCTGTTCTCCGGCTACTCCGAGACCGCCTACGTGAACGGCATGACGGGCGTCGTCCTGCATCCGATCATGTTCAAGTGGTTCATCGTGGACAAGCCTGGTTCATCGGAGTTCAACGTGTCGACGACGGACACCATCACGTCGCTCGATCCCGCCCTCGCGTACGACTACTTCTCGATCGAGCTCGTGAACCAGATCTTCGACACGCTGATCACGTACGAGCCGGTCACGTCGAACCTGGTGCCCTCCTTAGCCACGCAGGTCCCGACCGTCGCGAACGGAGGCGTATCCGCGGACGGAATGAACTACACGTACGTCCTCAAGCCGGGCCTCCACTTCAGCGACGGGACCGCGTTGAACGCGACCGTCGTGAAGCGCGCGCTCGACCGCACGATCCGGCTGAACGACCCCGGCGGGGCGGCGTTTCTCCTGTGGGACTCGGGCAAGCTCGGCCGCGATGCGACCAACGGGAACAACACCCCGGTCGGCGCGATCACCGTGAGCCCGAACGACCTGACGATCAAATTCCACCTGTCGGCGCCGGTCGCGTTCTTCAACGACATCATCGCCTTCTCGGTGTCGTCGATCGTCCCGTGGACCTACGACCAGAACGCGAAGCAGCCGGACGCGGTCGGCAGCGTGATCGGATCGGGCCCGTACGTGCTGTCGGGCCACACCCCGAACCAGCAGTTCGTGCTTCAGCGGAACCTGCGCTATAACACGCCGACGCTGTATCAGTCGTTCGGGTACTCGGTCATCCCGGTCGTGGACAAGGTGACGATCAACCGGCGCTTGACCTCGACCGCGTTGACACAGGACCTGCAGGCGTCGCCGAAACTCGCGGACGTCGTGTACCGCACGCTGTCGCCGGACGATCTCGCGACCCTCCAGTCGCAGAAGGCGGGCTTGGGCATCACGGTCAACATCGCGACGAGCCCGTTCATCCGCTATCTCGTGTTCAACGTGCAGCCGAACAACCCGGTTGCGATCACGGATGTGCGGGTGCGCCAGGCGATCGCGTACAGCGTCGACCGTGCGGTGATTGACCGGGACGTGTTCGCGAACAACGTGGAACCGCTCTACAGCCTCGTGCCGCCCGGATTCTCGTTCAGCGCGCCGTACTACAAACCCGTCTTCCAGACGAGTTACGGGGACGCGAAGTGCGCGAGCGCGAACGCGATCTGGACGCAGCTCGGCTACGCCGCGGACTTCGGGATGCGGCACCTCGTCGCCAGGGACGCGTGATCCCTGGCCCTTCCTCCTTTTTCGAGGTGCGAGGAAAGTTCTTAGGCCCCGACGACGTTGAACGCGAGGGTCCGTGGCGAGAGGCCGGTCGCTCCTGGCGTATGCGGTGACCCGTGCCGCACTCGCAATCCCGATGCTCCTAATCTTGCTGACGGCCATTTTCTTCATCTTGCGCGTGTTGCCGGGCGATCCGGTCCTCGCGCTTTGGGGCGGTCGGGAGCCACCGCCCGAGGTGATTCAGGCAGCTCGCGTCCAACTGGGTCTCGACAAGCCGCCATGGCAGCAGTACCTCGACTATATGTCCCATTTCTTCCGGGGCGACCTGGGACTTTCGATCGGAACCTACTATTTCGGAGAGCCGGTGATCGGAGAGATTGCCCTGCGGCTCCCTGCGACGGTCGAGATAGCCATCGGCTCAATGATCGTGGCCAGCGTCGTCGGGATCTTCACCGGCGTCGTCGGCGGCGCTCGACGCGACACGAAATTGGATGTCGCGGTCCGGTTGTACGGAACCGTCATTTGGGTCATCCCGATCTTCTGGCTTGGCCTCGTCTTCCAGATGGTGTTTTCGATCTGGCTCGGATGGCTCCCGCCGCACGGACGGTGGCAAGGATCCGACTACCCGAGAACCGTGACGGGAATGTACACGGTCGACTCCCTGCTCGAAGGGAATCTCGATCACTTCTGGAAGGCCCTTCGTCATCTCATCCTGCCGTGCCTGACCCTGGGTCTCGTCCTCGGCGGTTTCTTCACGAAGACCGTACGGGCGAACATGCTCCGGACGATGATCGCAGACTACACAGAGGCCGCGCGAGCGCGCGGCGTTCCGGAGCGCCAAGTGGTCACCCGCCACGCATTCCGAAATGCCCTCGTCCCCGTGGTTACCGTCCTGGGCTTGCAATTCGCAATCCTCTTTGCTGGTGCGGTCCTCACGGAGAGGACTTTCTCGATCGACGGCATGGGAAACCTGCTGCTCGAATCGATCGACACGAAGGACATGACGATGATCCAGGGCGTCGTGGTCGTGTACGCGGCGATCATTGTCGTCATCAGCCTTGTGATCGATATCCTCGGTGCCATCATCGACCCACGCATCCGGTTGTAGCTCCATGGGCGCTCCTCCGCGAGGCCGCCTCGAATCATGGATTCCCCGCCATTCGATCGTGGGCCGGATCGTCCATCCGCTATTCGAGGAACGCCGGAGCCTGGCGGGACGCATGAGCTGGATCGGGCTCGGGTTGCTCGTCGCGTTCCTCGTCGTCGCGCTCGGCGCGAACGTCATCGCGCCCTTCGACCCGATCCTGCCGACGGACGCGATCCACGTCCCCCCGTGGACGACCATGACCGTCGCTCGAAATGAGACCTACGAGGCATGGCTCGCCGTCGGGAACTGGACCCAGCCCTCGCTCGCCCAGAAAATCGACGGAAACGGTACGTTGACGAACGCCACGGGGGACGTGATGCAGCTACTCTCGTTTCCCCTCGATGTGAAGCGCGACGCCGTCCTCTCGGTCGGCCTGTTGGTCGTCCTCTTGGGCAACGGGACGGTCCCGGGCCAGTATCTGACCATCGAAGCCAGCCGCGACGCGGGCGTCACCTGGTTTCCGCCGATCGACGTCCGCACCTTTGATCGGCCCGAGCGGATTGATCTCACCGGACTGACAAGTTGGCACGCCGCGGACCTGACTCGCGATACGTTGACGCTCCGGATCACGCATCGTTCGGACGCGGGGGCCGGCAACCTCACCATCGACTATGTTGGCGCGACAGCGGACTGGCAGAGCTACTGGCACCTGATGGGCACGGACGCGATCGGACGGGACGTGTTCTCCCGGGTGCTCTATGGCGCCCGGACGTCCCTCATCATCATGATCATCGCGGTGACCGTCGCGTTCATCCTCGGGTTCCCAATCGGCCTGTACTCAGGTTATCGCGGCGGGAACTTCGACAAGGTGCTCGTCCTCGTGATGGACTCCCTCTACGCGTTCCCCGGCCTCTTGTTCGCGGGCCTTATCGCGGTCCTGTTGGGGAAAGGCGTCATTAACATCGCGCTCGCGATCACGGTAATCTACATCCCGCTGTACTTCCGCGTGACCCGGTCCCAGGTCTTGTCGGTACGAGAGGAACTCTACGTGGAGGCGGCTCGGGCGCTCGGCGCCAAGCGCGCCCACATCATCCTTCGGTACATCGCGACGAACGTGATCATCGCGGTGCCCGTCATTTTCTCGCTGAGCGCAGCGGACGCAATCCTGACGGCGGCGGGGCTCTCCTACCTGGGCCTCGGCTTGAGCGGTGACATACCGGATTGGGGACTCGACCTTTCCGCCGGGGCGTCGCGGATCGACAACGGGATTTGGTGGTCGTCGTTCTTCCCCGGTCTCGCGATCGTCATGCTTACGATCGGCCTCAGCTTCCTCGGCGAGGGCCTGAACGACATCATCAATCCGCTCTTGAAGAAGGAACGCGCGTGATGGAGCCGATCCTCGAGGCGCGCGACCTGACGGTGCACTACCGCACGAAACGGGGTCCGGTTCACGCCGTCGACGGCGTGAGCTTCGAACTCCGGCCTGGGGAGACGCTCGGGGTCGTCGGGGAGACGGGCTGCGGGAAGTCGACGTTGGGCAAGACGATCCTCGGCATCCTGCCACCCGGGACGGAGCGGTTTGGATCGCTGAAGCTCCGTGGGCGCGAGCTGCTCGAGGTACGGCCGTCCGAGTACCGTAAGATGCGGGGCGAGGAACTCGCGCTGATTTTCCAGGATCCGATGACGCGGTTGGATCCTCTGATGACCATCCGAGATCACTTCATCGAGACGATCCGCGTGCACCATCGGGACATCTCGAAAGCCGAGGCGACGGAACACGCCGCCGAAGCGCTGCGGTCGATGGGGATCCCTCGGAGCCGACTCAATCACTATCCGCACGAGTTCTCCGGCGGCATGCGCCAGCGGATCATGATCGCGATGGCAATCGTCCTCAAACCGAAACTCCTCGTCGCCGACGAACCGACGACGGCGCTGGACGTGATCGTCGAGGCCCAGATCCTGGACATCCTGCGGGATCTGAAACGGACGTACTCGATGTCCCTCCTCCTGATTACGCACAACCTCGGCATCGTCGCGGAGGTGTGCGACCGCGCGGCGGTCATGTACGCGGGAAAATTCGCGGAGATCGGTTCCGTGGACGACGTGTTCCGCCACCGAATTCACCCGTACACGCAAGGCCTCCTGGAGAGCACGATCCATCTCCAGACGAAGGCCCTGCATTCGATCGACGGGCTGCCTCCGAGCCTCCTCGATCCGCCGAGCGGCTGCCGCTTCCATCCGCGCTGCCCGTACGCGAAGGACATCTGCACACGCGAGGAGCCCGCCACGGTGGAGTATCGACCGGGCCATCTCGCGGCGTGCCACTTCGGGAGCGACTTCCTGTGACGGAGGCGCCGATCCTTCAGGTCGAGGACCTCACGGTCCACTTCCCCGTCAAGGTCAATCCGATCCGCGCGCTGGGACAGATCCTTGCGGAGCGCCTTCAGGGCTCGGAAGAGGAGGACGACCGGATCCGCCACCCGCGGGTCCATGCCGTCGACGGCATCTCCTTCGCGTTGCGGCGCGGCGAAATCCTCGGCCTCGTGGGCGAGAGCGGGTGCGGCAAGACGACGACCGGCCGGGCGGTCTTGCGCCTCGTCGATCCGACCCGAGGCACGATCCTGTTCGAGGGCCGGAACATCACCCATCTCCGGGAGAAGGAACTCCGGCCTCTCCGTCCGCGGATGCAGATCGTATTCCAAGATCCGCACGGGGCGCTGAACCCGGGGATGACGATCGGCCAAGCGATCATGGACGCGCTCCGCGTGCACGAGACGACGGACGAAGAGGAGGCGAAGGACGCCACGTTGCGCGTCATGGGCGAAGTCGGACTCACGCCGGCGGATGACCTCTTCTCGAAGTACCCCGCCGATCTGAGCGGCGGCCAGAAACAGCGGGCGGTCCTCGCCCGCGCGATCATCCTCCGCCCGTCCCTCATCGTCGCCGACGAGCCCGTCGCGATGCTCGACATGTCGATCCGAGCGCGCATCCTCGAGCTCCTCCTGGAGCTTCGCCAGCGATACGGTCTCGCGTACCTCTTCATCACCCACGACCTCGCGACCGCGAAGTTCGTCTGCGACCGCATCGCGATCATGTACCTGGGCCGAATCGTCGAGATGGGCCCGACGGAGTTGATCTTCCGCGACCCGAAGCACCCATACACCCGCGCGCTGCTCGGCGCGATCCCTGTGCCCGAACCGGGACGCGTGCGGGTGCGGACGCTCCCGCGCGGCGAGGTACCGGACGCGATCTTTCCGCCGGCCGGTTGTCGGTTCCATCCGCGGTGTCCGGCGGCGTTGCCGTCGTGCGGATGGGAGGGCCGAGACTTCGTCGACTACCTCGAGCAGCGGCGTCTGGACCCGGTCCGCGCGAAGGCGGATGAGGTGGCCCTCGGGACGGAAGAGGCTTGGCTGGCCGCCGGGTTCTCCGCGCGGCGGAGAGTCCGGGACGGCGATTCGACGGCGATCGCCGCGTACGCCCGGTCGATTCTCCCCGAGGCCCCGGAGCCGCTCGCGAAGGCGGTGGAGGCGGTCGACATCGACGAAGAAGAGGTCGTGGTGCGGTTCCGCAACCCGGACCCGCTCGCGCCGAAGGACGTCGAAGGCCGAATCGTCGAGTGCCTGCTCTACTGATGCCAAGGGCTTAAGTCGGCCGCGACCATCGGGATTCCATGGTGGACCTCTCGGGATTCGCTGAGGCCCATCCCGAGTTCTGCGATCCCGTGGTGGTCCGCGTGCCCGGCCACGGAAAGATGCCGCCCCTCGAGGGCGCGCGCCCGTTCGAACTGAGCGCCGATGCGCTCTCGGCGTACCGAGCGGAGGTCCCGAAGGATCCGGCAACGCTCCCCGGCATGCTGAAGCTGGGCCCCGAGGCGGTCGCCTTCTACGTGAGCTTCCGCCTCGCCCCGGATCGCTGGGGCATCTACGTCCGTGAAGCGGCGCTCCGAGCGCTGAAGGAAGAGTACCACCGAATCATCTGGCGGGACCTCGGGAAGTACGCGGACCGGAACGTGGACGACGTAGCCGAGAAGGTCGAGACGACGCTCGTCCTCGATTATCTTCTCGCGCACA
>WNGH01017221.1_pt1 | contig 10490 bp, 9 predicted proteins | sample 5400631 | NCBI WGS metagenome assembly WNGH01 (sample SAMN13153373, study PRJNA577476) | soil metagenome | isolation source: 115 cm soil or saprolite under Garry oak tree replicate 1 | place: USA:California | collected 2016-06-15 | reverse complement strand
CTCGTCGGTATAGCCCCGCACCAGGAGATCGCCCCAGACGAGCACGGGGACACGGAGGAGCCCGTCCTCGTGGAGCAGCCAGTCCAGCGCCTGGGCGTCGCTCACGGGCTCCTCGACGGCGTCTCGCCGCACGAAGCCGGCGCCCGTCTTGACGAGGAATCGCTTGGCCCCGCGCGCCAGGCGAAGCGCGCCATCGCGATCCACCGGATGCGCCTCGAGCGACCGGCTCTCGAAGTCCACGCGCGCATCGGCCAGAGCCCGGCGGGCCAGCTCGGAGGCGGGACAGTCGCAGCTCTTGTCGTAGAGGATGGCCCGCATGGAGAAAGTGTCGTCGGGGGCCGGGGGCAAGTCAAGAGGACCGGAACGTCCTGGAGGCGCCGGGCGGGCTCAGGACGCTCCGGATCTCGCTCGTGGCGGGACTACTTCTTGGCGAGTCTCTTCCGCTTCACGTAGCCCCAGATCTTCTTCGTCATCTCGGAGGGGCCGATGGGCGACGAGCCCATCACGGACTCCATGGTGTCCTTGCAACCCTTGAAGTTGATCGAGTAGCCGCCAAACGCCAACTTCTTCTTCGCCATGCTGTCTATCCTCCCTCGAGTGGGTGTGGGATTCGCCGCCCGGCGCCTCCCGTAGGCCCGAGGGTATTATCGCCAGGCCCCGAGGGAGCGCAAGGGAAAAATACACTCCGTAGGGGCCCCCCCACGACGTGGCGCTACCGGGTGGGGGTATACCCCCCCGGGGTGTCATTCGCTATTTGCGGGCCGTGAAGGCGGGCATGACGTCGCGCGCGAACCAGGCGAGCTGCTCCTTGAATTCCTTGGGCGGCATACCCTCCGCCCAGTGAATCATCATGTGCTCGAGCCCAGGATAGCGGCTCTCGAAGTCGCGGATCTGCTCGATGACGTGACGAGGCGGGCCGCAGAGCCACGCGCGCTGCGCGACGCCGTCGCGGATGGTGGGAATGCGCGCGGGCGCCCCGGGCGTGCCCCACGAGCGTCCCTCCTCGTCGGCGTAGCGGACGAAGCCGAAGGGCGCGAACCACTTGTAGCGCTCGTCGTGATAGGGCTCCACGCGCTGGACGGCTTCCTCGACGGAATCGGCGAGGTAGAGGCCCACGCCCCAGCAGATGTCCTGCCCGAGAGCGAGCGGCCGCCCCGCCTTGGCCGCCTCCGCCTGATAGGCGCGGACGACCTGGTCGAAGATGCGCTCGCCGTTGAGGGTGACCATGGCCTTGATGCCGCGCTGGGCGATATACGGCAGCGTCTTGCCGGAGGCGACGGGCTGCCAGAGCTCGACGGGCAGATGGACGGGCCGCGGCACCACGGTGATCTTGTCGAGCTGGTAGCCTCGATACTCGACGGGGGCGGGAATGGTGTAGTGCTTGCCCCTGTGCGACCAGGACTCCTCGTTGAAGCACTTGAGGAGGACTTCCATCTGCTCCTCGAAGAGCTCCTGGTTGGCCTTGTTGTCGAGCATGGGCGCCCCGAACGTCTCCACCTCGCGGGTATGGTAGCCGCGCCCCACGCCCATGATCACGCGTCCGCCCGTCATGATGTCGGCCTGGGCATAGTCCTCGGCGAGGCGGATGGGATGCCACATGGGCAGGACATTGAAGGCGCAGCCGAACTTGAGGCGCTGCGTCTGGGTGGCGAGCCACGTGCCGAGGAGGATCAGGTTGGGGAAGACCTCGTACCCCTCGTGCTGGAAGTGGTGCTCGGCCGTCCACAGGGCGTAGTAGCCAAGCTCGTCCATGTGCTGGGCGACGTCCTTGGCCGTCTGGAAGGCCTCGACGAGCCGCTCGTTCGGATAGCGGCGCTCGTCGGCCGGAGTGCCGTGGAGGCCGACATTGTCGAGCTCGATCTGCCCGACGTACAGCGCCGAGAACTTGCTGATCATTTCGCCCTCCACCCTCCGTCCACGACCATGGTGTGCCCGGTGACGTAACCCGCCTCGTCCGAGGCGAGAAAGCAGACGGCCGAGGCGATGTCCTCCACGGTGCCCCGCCGCCCCGCGGGCACCACCGCGCGCATCTGGTCGTCGTTGACCGCGATGCCCCGTCCACTCATGTCGGGAATGTCCGGCCCCAGGATCTCCTGCGAATGCCGGCGCAGGTTGGTCAGGATCGGTCCCGGGCACACCGCATTGATGGTGATGCCGCGCGCGGAGTAGACGACGGCCATCTGGCGCGTGAGACCGACCACGCCGTGCTTGGCCGCGATGTAGGCGGCGCCGCCGCCCGTGCCGTTGAGCCCGGCCACGGAGGCCATGTTGACGATGCGGCCGCGCCCGCGCGGCAGCATCTCCGCGACCGCGCGCTTGCAGCCGAGAAAGACGCCGGTGAGATCGATGTCGATCACCCGTCGCCAGAGGGATTCGTCCATCTCGTCCACGTTGAAGTAGCCGTCGAGGATGCCGGCGTTGTTGACCATGATCTCGAGGGGGCCGAAGGCGGCGATGGCGCCCCCGACGGCGCGGTCGATGTCGGCGGCCTTGCTCGTGTCGCCCTGGAAGGCCTTGGCCCGGCCTCCCGCCTTGGCGATAAGCGAGGCTGTCTCCTCCGCCGAGCCGCCGTCGAGGTCCAGCGCCGCCACGGGCGCGCCGGCCGCGCCCAGGGCGAGCGCGATGCCGCGGCCGATGCCCGACCCCGCCCCTGTCACCACCGCCATTCGATCCTTGAGCGTCATCGTCAAGTCATCGCCCCCTCATTGTCTCAGCCCTCGCCTCGCGTCTTCGCCGCTCAGCTCGAACTGCGGCCCTCTCCCCCACGGGAGAGAGGGATTATCGTGCGCACCCTCAAGTTCCTCCCTCTCCCTCAATGAGGGAGAGGGCAGGGTGAGGGTGCGATTATCAAATCGCCAGGGCGTAGCCGTCGCGTCGCGGGTCGGCCCCGGCCATCAGGGCGCCTGATTCAGGGTCGCGCATGATCCCCTGCCCGCCGCCCACCACCCACGACCAGTCGTCCAGCACGTTGACGGTGTGTCCCCGCTTCTGCAGCCCCTGGCGTGTCGCCTCGGGAATGCGCGCCTCGGCGTCGAGCAACCGGTCGCGGTACACGCGGATGCGCGGCTGCTCGATAGCCTCCTGGATATTGAAGCCGAACTCGAGCACGTTGAGCTGCATCTGCGGCTGGGTCTGCAGGATGCCGTAGGAGCCCGGCGTGCCCACGGAGACACGGAACATGCCCTCGCTGAAGATCTGGGTGGGCGACATCATGGTGCCCGCCTTGCGGCCCGGCTTGACCACGTTGGGCGAGGCGGGATCGAGGTCCATCCACTTGAGGATGTTGTTCAGCACGAGCCCGGTGCCGGGGATGGCGAAGCCCGAGCCGAAGGGCACGCCGAGCGTCTGGGTGACGGAGACCACGGTGCCCTCGGCGTCCGCGCAGGCGAAGTGCGTGGTCTGCTCGTTCTCGAAGGTGGCCGGATGCCCTTCCGCGATCTGCCCGGGGAGCTTCTCGCGATTGTGCCGCTCCCCTTCGCTCACCGCGGCCTTGGTGGCATCGATGCGCGCCCGCTGAGACTTCGCGTAGGCCTTGGAGAGGAGCCCCTTGATCGGCGTGTCCCCGGCGTACGCGTAGGCGAGGCGATCCGCCGAGCCCAGCTTGATCGCCTCGATCAGGTGGTGGAGGTAGTCCACGGAATTGTGCCCCCAGCCCTTGAGGTCGTAGCCCTCGAGGATGTTGAGCGTCTCCAGCATCTGGAAGGCCGAGAAGGGCGGCGGCACCGAGCAGACCTCGAAGCCGCGGTAGCCGATGCGAATGGGCTCCCGCCACTCGGGCTTGAATTCCGCGAGGTCGCTCTCGGAGAGCCAGCCACCCGCCTCCTGCACGGCGCGCGCGATGGCCTTGGCGATGGGCCCGCGGTAGAACACCTCGCTGCCGCCCTCGGCGACCTGACGGAAGGTCGAGGCGAGCTCCTTGTAGGTGGCGATCTTGCCCGGGCGCGGCCCGCCGTTGCTCAGGTAGAGGCGCTGCGCCTCCACCGAGCGCCCGAGCTGCGGGCGCGCCTGCTCGATGAAGTTCGTGTTCATGAAGGTGAGCGGCACGCCCTGCTCGGCCCAGTCGATGGCGGGAGCGAGGACGCGCCCGCGCGGCATGCTGCCGAAGCGCTCGAGGGCAGCCATCCAGCCGCCGAGATTGCCGGGCGTGGCGCAGGCTTTGGGCCCTCCCGCCAGCTCGTCCTCGGTGGCGCGCGCCGCATTCGCCGCGGCGGGCGCCCGGCCGATGAAGTCGAGCACGTGACGCTCGGCGCCCCCGCGTCGCGAGACGAACATCAGGCCGATGCCGCCCGCGCTCGACATGAAGGGCTCGACCACGTTGAGCGTCGAGCCCACCGCCACCGCCGCGTCCACGGCGTTGCCGCCCTCGAGGAGGATGCGGATGCCGGCCATGGAGGCGAGAGGATGAGCAGAGGCGACGGCACCGCGACGGCCCATGACGACGGGACGATATGCGTGGCGATGAGGGGGCATAGATCCTCCGGGCGCGGCTGATCGACGCGCGGCACGGGGCGACGGCAGATGCACGGCGGCATCGGCCATCGCGGCACGTTCGAAAATGCGAACGTGCCGTCGCCGTGTCGCTCGTGGCGCAATGGTAGGATGGAGGCCGTCCGGATGCAAGCGAGCCACCGCCTGGGAGCAGGAGGCCTCTCGTCGTGAGCGCCGTCTACGACACCATCGGGACCGGCTACGTCGCGAAGCGACAGCCGGATCCTCGCATCGCTCGCGACATCCGCGCCGCGCTCGGAGCCGCCGCCCGCGTCCTCAACGTGGGAGCGGGCGCGGGCTCCTACGAGCCGGCCGACCTTCCCGTGCTGGCCGTCGAGCCCTCGCGCGAGATGATTCGCCAGCGTCCTGCGGGGCGGGCCGCCGTCGTGCAGGCCCTGGCCGAGCAGCTCCCCTTCCCGTCCGCGTCCTTCGATGTCGCCCTGGCCGTGCTGACCGTGCATCACTGGAGTGACCGCCGCGGGGGGTTGACCGAGCTGGCTCGTGTCGCGCGGCGAGTCGTCATCGTCACCTGGGACCCCGCGTGCCGTGACCTCTTCTGGCTCACGAGCGAATACCTGCCCGAGATCATCGAGCTCGACCTGATACGATTTCCCACGCAGGAGGAGTTCACTCGCGCCCTCGGCCCCATCGAGGTGCGGACGCTTCCCGTGCCCCACGACTGCCTCGACGGCTTTCTGGGCGCCTTCTGGCGCCGGCCCGAGGCCTATCTCGATCCCGACGTCCGCTGGGCCATGTCGGGCTTCTCGCAGCTGCCGTCGGAGCGTGTGGACGCGGGCCTCGCGCGTCTCGCCGACGATCTCCGCAGCGGCCGGTGGGAGGAGCGCTTCGGCTCGCTGCGCGAGCAGGACAGCGCCGATCTCGGGTATCGCCTGGTGATCGCCGAGCCTGGACGACCAAAATGACCCTACGTTCCCGATCGATCACAACATGTGCGAGCAGTGCGGTGGGGGGGTCTGGGGGAGGAGTGGCGCCGCTCCCCCCCAGATCCGAACAGAGCGAACACTGTCAATCGCCCACAACGGGTGCGAGGCGTGCGGTGGGGGGGCCTGGGGGAGGAGCGGCGCCGCTCCCCCCCAGATCCGGTCGAAAGCCCTGATGGATCCCGAGCTCGCCACTGCGCTGCGCCGCACGCGCTATCTCTACCTGACCACGTATAGCGATGCGGGCAAGCCCGGCACCGTGCCAACCTGGTGCTGGCTCCACGACGACGCCGTCTACTTCACCACCCAGCGCGCGAGTCTCAAGGCGCGTCGGATCGCGAAGAACGGGCGCGTCACCGTCCACGTGGGTCGCAAGGACGGCCCCGCCTTCGAGGGACGCGCGGAGCTCGTGGAGGACCGGCGCGATCTCGAGAAGGCCATCCTCGCGGCCTACCACCGCAAGTACTGGATCCTCGTCCCTCTCTGGATGGGACGCTATCTCCGCAAGGGTCTCGAGGCGAGAACGAGCGTCCTTGTCCGTGTCCGCCCCACCACGCCCTAAGGGACTGGGCCAAGTTGCGAGCCAGACGAGGCCCGAGGGAGCCAGCAATGCGAGGCGTACGTGGGTGTACGTTGAGCGTTGCTGGCGACCGAGAACGAAGTATGGCGAAGCAAATTGGCCCAGTCCCCCGCTTGACCAGTCCGTGCTTTAGCCGTAGCATTCCCTCACATTCACTCACGCGGGAGCTCGGTTCCCCGGGCTGAGAGGGCAGCGAGGGCGCTGCCGACCGCTAACAACCTGACCTGGGTAATGCCAGCGAAGGGAGGCCCCATGAAAGCGTTTCTCCCCGGCTCCAATCCTTCTATCCGCGTCCCCGTCCGGACGATCACGCTGTCGAACGGCGAGACCCTGCGCCTCTACGACACCAGTGGTCCCTACACCGACCCGGAGTACGCGGTCGATCTCAAGCAGGGGCTGCCCCCGTTGCGGCGCCACTGGATCCTCGAGCGCGACGACGTCGAGCCCGGGGCGGGCGGGCGCTGGGGGCTCAAGGCCAAGCCCGGCCGCACCGTGACCCAGATGCACTACGCGCGCAAGGGCATCGTCACGCCGGAGATGGAGTTCGTGGCCTTGCGCGAGCAGCCGAGCCGATGATCATCGGCCGGAACTTCCTGGTGAAGATCAACGCCAACATCGGCAACTCCGCCGTCTCCTCCTCGATCGAGGAGGAGGTGGAGAAGATGACGTGGGCGACCAAGTGGGGCGCCGACACCATCATGGACCTCTCCACGGGCAAGAATATCCACGAGACGCGCGAGTGGATCCTGCGCAACTCGCCCGTGCCGCTCGGCACCGTGCCGATCTACCAGGCCCTCGAGAAGGTCGGAGGCAAGGCGGAAGAGCTGACGTGGGAGATCTACCGCGACACCCTCATCGAGCAGGCCGAGCAGGGTGTGGACTACTTCACCATTCATGCAGGCGTCCTGCTGCGCTACATCCCGCTCACGGCCAGGCGCGTGACGGGCATCGTGTCCCGCGGCGGGTCGATCATGGCCAAGTGGTGCCTGGCCCATCACCAGGAGAGCTTCCTCTACACGCACTTCAAGGAGATGTGCGAGCTCATGGCCGCCTACGACGTCGCCTTCTCCCTGGGCGACGGCCTCCGTCCCGGCTGCCAGGCCGACGCCAACGACGAGGCACAATTCGCCGAGCTCGACACCCTGGGCGAGCTGACGAAGATCGCCTGGGAGCACGACGTCCAGGTCATGATCGAGGGGCCGGGGCACGTGCCCATGCACCTGATCAAGGAGAACATGGACCGCCAGCTCGAGACGTGCCACGAGGCGCCCTTCTACACCCTGGGGCCGCTGACCACGGACATCGCGCCCGGCTACGACCACATCACCTCGGCCATCGGGGCGGCCATGATCGGCTGGTACGGCACGGCCATGCTCTGCTACGTCACGCCCAAGGAGCACCTGGGCCTGCCCGACAAGCAGGACGTCAAGGACGGCGTCATCGCCTACAAGACCGAGACCGCGCGCTCCTTCCACGACGAGACCCTGCCCGCCGAGGGCGCCAAGGTGGCGCACTTCTGCTCGATGTGCGGCCCGCACTTCTGCTCGATGAAGATCACGCAGGAGGTGCGCGAGTACGCCAAGCAGCAGGGACTCCAGGACGACAGCGCGGCCCTCGCCCAGGGATTGCGGGAGAAAGCCGCGGAGTTCAAGAAGGTCGGCGCACAGATCTACGTGCCGAAGACCTAGGCTGCACCTTCACTCTCCCTCTCCCCTTCGAGGGGAGAGGGCAGGGTGAGGGGGGGGCTCATTCCTTCGTCAGGTACTCCCGGAAGGTCTGCCCGCGACTCGTCCAGTAGAAGACCTTGGCCGTGCTCTCGCACAGCATCGATCCGACGCTGGGGAGCTTGAGGGTGAGCACGCGCTCGGGGTGCGCCCCGTGCTTCACGAATCCCGGGGGCTGCACCCACAGCACCTGTCTCGAGGGAAACATCGCGTCCGCGTCCTGGAACAGGACGAAGGGGCGATAGCGCCCATCACGCTTGGCGAGGAAGACGACGCCCCAGAGCTGTACGGTGCGCGAGGCCTGAAGCTCGCCAATCCGGAGAAGCACTGCGTAGTCCTGCCGTCCGTCGCCGTCGAAATCAGCGCGAAAGATCTGATCGCGCCGGTGCTCCGCCCCGCAGCGATCCACGTAGACCTCATCGGCGGTGACTACGACGGCCGCGGCATGAAGCCTCTTGATGGCGGCGGTGAGCTCGGCGGGCAGGCCGGTCGCGGGCGAAGCCTGGGGCGAAGCCGCGGTGGGCGTGAGCAGCCCGATCGCGAACGCCGTGGCGAGGAGGCGGGAGAGACTCGTCAGACGGGCGCCCTCGCGGCCGCGCCGGCGGCGTGGAGCAGCGGCTCGGGTGTGTCTGGATTGATCGAGCAGTCGGGTCCGAGCAGGAGCCATCGTCCCGCCATCTCGGCGATGGCTCTGCGGGCGCGGCCGGCGAGAGCTTCCGGCGTGTAGGAGGCGATATCCGGCTTCGCGGGGAATCCGCCCACCGCGGCGCGGCCCGTCTTCCGGTGGCCCTCGGCCAGCGTGGGATTCCCCGGCACCGTCGCCCAGGAGAAGGCCGTCACCGGATAGTCGGTGAACTCGTCGAAGAGCACGTCGCTGCCGCAGACGTGGAGCAGGTTGAAGGGCGCGCCCTCCACCGCCCGCAGCACCCGCAGGTCGTAGGGGCGCTGGAAGCGCCGGCACTCCGCGGGGCTCATCTGCTGCCGCGTCGCCATGTTCGTGGCGTAGAAGAGCCCGTCGGCGCCTGCCTCAAGGCACAGGGCGGCGTAGCTTGCGAGCGTCTCGCTGATCGCGCCGAGCGCGTGCTCCATCTCGGCCGGAGCCGAGCGCATGAAGGCCAGCGCCTGCTCCCGTCCGCCCTTGATCAGCGCCGGCATCACCATCGCTGGAGAGAAGATCGTCCAGACAATGGGCGTGTCGGCCCCGACGGCGGCGCGAATGGCCCGGAGCGCCTGGAGCTGCTCGCCGAGCGCTCCCGTCCCCGGATCGGCGGGGGCGAGCTTCGCCAGGTCGGCGGCGTCGGCCAGCGGCGTCCGCGTGACGGTGTACTGGATGGCGCGATCCCCCGAGGGCGCGTACCTCAGCCCCCACATCTCGGCGAAGCACTGGGCGCGCGACTGAGGCTTGAGGTAGTCCCAGTCGAAGGTCTTGGCCAGACGCAGGGTCTCCGCGGCCAAACCCTCCGCCGAGTTCTCCGTGGCGAAATTGTGCAGCCAGAAGGCGACGGGCACGCGGTCCACGGGCGCGCCCGAGAGCGCCGCCAGCACCCGCTCGCGCTTGGTCATCGCCGCTTGAGCCTCAGGTCTTCGTAGGGCGCCGTGTAGGGATCGTCGGCGAGGGCATTGACGCCGTCGACGGCGACGCGCGGGCCGATGCCCACGAAGTAGGCGTACTCGAGGACGGGCGCGAACATCACCCGCTCGTGGATGATCTGCTGCATCTTGGTCAGGATCTGCCGGCGCGCGACCGGGTTGAGCTCGTTGGCCTGGGCGTTGAACAGGCCGTCCACTTCCGGGTAGCTGCCATAGGCGTAGAGCCCGCCGGTGACGGCGTACTGCTCGAGCCGGGTCGCCGCATTGCCGGGAGAACCGCTGCCCGCGAGGATGACGTGCTTGAGCGTTTTCTCCCCGAACTGCTTCAGGAAGGCCGCGCGCTCGAGAAGCCGCAGACGGATCTTGATCCCCACCGCCGTGAGATCGTTGACCACGGGCTCGCCGATGCCCGAGCCCGCGAAGGGCTCGCTCGATAGCTCGCCCGCATCGAACCCGCTGGGATAGCCAGCTTCGGCCAGGAGCTGGCGCGAGCGCTTCGGATCGTGGGCATAGCGGGGCGGATCCCAGTAGTACTCCAGGCTGTGCGGAATGAAGCTCGAGGAGATCCTGCCGAGCCCGAGATACCCCGCCTTGTTGATGGCGTCGCGATCGATGGCGAGGTTGGCGGCCAGGCGCACCCGGCGGTCATGCCAGGGCGATCTGGGATCGGTCTGATCGGCGAAGACGAGCCAGAGCGCGACGGGGATCTGGGCCGCCTTGAGGGTGAGCTCGGGATTGCGCTTCACTTCCTCGGCGAGCGGACCCGAGAGCCCGTAGACGACATCGACCTCGCCGCGCTTGAGGGCGGCGAGCCGCGTGGCGTCGTCGGGGATGACCTTGAAGACGAGCGTCTTGATGGCCGGGGCCTTGCGCCAGTAGCCGTCGAAGGCCTCGAGGGTCAGCTCCACCCCCGGCTTGAAGGAGACGAGGCGGTAGGGGCCGGCGCCGATGGGCGCGCGCTTGTACCCTTCGTCCCCCACGCGCTCCACGTACTTCTTCGGCACGATCCAGGCCGCCCCCGTGGCGGGCGTCCCGAAGAAGGTCATGAAGTCCGGCCACGGCTGCTTGAGGCGGAAGCGCACGCGACCCGGATTGACGATCTCTACGGCCGCGACCTTGGCCTTGAGCACGGTGGCGCTGGCTCCGCGATAGCGCTCGAAGGAGAAC
>WNGH01007336.1_pt1 | contig 10495 bp, 8 predicted proteins | sample 5400631 | NCBI WGS metagenome assembly WNGH01 (sample SAMN13153373, study PRJNA577476) | soil metagenome | isolation source: 115 cm soil or saprolite under Garry oak tree replicate 1 | place: USA:California | collected 2016-06-15 | reverse complement strand
TAATGAACGGTTAATAATCTTTTCTGCCCAGGCTCTAATTTGATTCATGGTCTATAGATATCTCCCTCCCAAATGTCATCGTCCTGATCAGCAGGCCGTCGCTGGCGCGGAGCCGTTGGCGGTCCGCCAATACGCGATGGACGATTGGGTTCCGCTTGTTCCAGAGTCGCCCGCTCCTTTTCCAAATCGGCGCGGCGGGCCAGATCCTGCTGACGATCGAAAAAGACTTCGCCATCGATCAGGGTCGTATCAACGCGCGCATAAACGCTCAACGGATGCGCATTCCAAATCGCCAGATCCGCATCCTTGCCGACTTCAATCGAACCGACCCGATCCTGAATGCCAAGCTGCCAGGCGGGATTGATCGTGATCAATTTCAGCGCTTCTTCCTCCGTCAGATCGCCATAGCGCATCGCTTTCGCCGCTTCGATATTCAAACGCCGAGCACGTTCGTTCGAATCGGAATTCACGGAAGTGTTCACGCCATGACGCACCAGAATAGCCGTGTTGTAGGCGATAGCATCATAGGCTTCGATCTTATATCCCCAGAAATCGGCGAACGTCGAAGCGCCGGCGCCGTGTTCGGCAATCTCTTTCGCGACTTTGTAGCCTTCGAGCACGTGTTGAAAGGTCCTGACTTTAAAGCCAAACTCATTCGCAATGTTGATGAGCATCAGAATCTCATCCGCGCGATAACAGTGCGAGTGCACGTAGCGCTTGCCTTCCAGAACTTCGACCAGCGGCTCGAGTTGCAAGTCGCGACGCGGCGGAACCAGATTTTTTTCGCCTCGCTTAATCGCGGCGTTGTATTCGTCCCATGATTTCTTGTAATCGCGGGCGCGCACGAACGCGTCGCGGATCGTCTCTTCGACGCCCATGCGCGTTGCAGGATAGCGCCGTTGTTGGCCCGGCTGCGGCGTAGAACTCGATCGCTTCGGATTTTCGCCAAGCGCAAACTTAATTCCCGGAGGCGCGCCCGGAAAAATGAATTCCTCGATTGGACGGCCGTACTTAATTTTGACCGTGGTCGTTTGTCCACCGATTGAATTCGCCGAGCCGTGCAGCAGATTCAAGGTGGTCACCCCGCCGGCCAGTTCGCGATAGAGATCGACGTCGGTTGGATTCAAAACGTCCCGCGTGCGGGCCATCGAGCTGACTGAAAGCGTGCCTTCATTGATCGCGTCGAGCATCGAATGCGAATGGCAATCGATGATACCGGGCATGAGGTACTTGCCGCTGGCGTCGATCAGTTTCGCATCCGCCGACGCCTTCAAATTCTTGCCGATGGCCGCGATCTTTCCACGACGGATCAGCACGTCGGTGTTTTGCAAAGTGCCGTGCGCGATTGTCAACACGGTCGCATTGCGAATCAGAGTCTCTGGCGGATCGGGACTCTTTTGCTTTTGCGCTCGCGTGCGTTCCAAACAGAAGCCGCAAAGTGCGGTTGCGAGCATAATTAAGAAAGTCAGCCTTTTCATATTTCAACTCCGGTTAGATTTCGAGCTTTGCAATCTAAAGCTTGAACTCTAAACATTGGCGCCAATGTTTTGAGTTCAAGCTTCAGCTTGTGACCTGCCTAGCGCGTATGAATTGCCTCCGCCGGCGGCGTCGGACTCGCTTCCGGCGTCGGCGTCGCTGACGGCGCGGGAGACGCAGATGCCGGCGCCGCACCCGAACGCAAATCGATCTGACGGCCATCGATGAATACGTAAGCGATTCTGGCAGTGCGATCGAGAAGATTACCGCGCGTGATGGTTAGATTCGCGATCTTTCCCGTTTCGATTGAGCCCAGGCGATCCGCGGCATTCAAAATTTCGGCGGCCGTCATGGTCATCGCTTTGATTGCTTCATCGCTCGCGAGACCATTCTCGACTGCCTTGGCTGCGTTGGCCCGAAACTCGTCAATGCTCGTCATTCCGCCTGATTGAAATGCAAATTTCACCCTGGCCGCAGCCAGACGCGCGGCACACTTTGGAGCCTCGACTCGCGCGCGCAGAATGCCCAAAGCCTCCGCGTCGGCTTCGGGCGAAGCCGTCGTCGTGCGACGCGGGAAATTCAAAGAGAGCAGCACGGCTATTTGTGCCTCGCGCAGACGATCGGCAACCTTCCATGCTTCTTCGCCGCCGGCGATGATGGCGCGTAGCTTGAACTCCTGTGCGAGATCGATCGCGCGCGAAATATCGCGCTCGCGATCGGCATACATCACGACCGGCAGCTCGCGATTCAAAACCGGAAGCAAAGCCTCCAGCGATTTATCTTGTTCCGGACGACGAACACCGCGCGGCGAGCGCGCATAAATCTTCTGCGCTTCCTGATATCGTTGCGCATCAAGCAACATCTGCCTAATCGCCGAAAAGACGCCCATCAACGAGCCGGGATAACCGCCGCCACGCAAAGGTGTGAAGCCAACATGAAGCGCCACCGGCGAACGCACGATCATTTCCTGCGGCGTGTTGCCGGCAAGATTGATCAGCGCAGATTGTCCGATGAAAATTCCGGCTCGGGGTGCGGTCAAGGCAGTCGTAATGCCCGCGGTGCGCTCAGCTTCAATCTGATCTCCGCCCGGACGCAGATAGTCGGCCGCCATGATCTCAGGTTGCAATCCAGCCGGTTGAGTTGAATTGAGCGCCGAGGCCATCGGCGATGGTCCACCCGGAAATTGAAATTGACCGCCGCCACCACCGCGGCCTCCGCCGACTCCGGGCGTCGGTGATGGCTGCGGCATTCCGAGATTGGTACTGGCATCAATCAATCCGGGATAAACCGTCAGCCCGGCGCCGTCGATTGTCCGCGCATCGGCAGGCGCCGTTACGTTTGTGCCCACGGAAAGAATCAATCCATCGCGAATCACCACGGTGCCCTTTTCAATCGTCGGCCCAGCGACGGTGACGATGCGCGCGTTCGTGATCGCATAGGTTTCAGTGGCATTGTGCTGAGCCTTCGAAGAACCGGGTCTGCTTAGCGCTATGAACACGAGCGCGACCAGAGCGACGCCGGCAAAACGTAAATAGTTTTTTACCATTGTTATCCTGCTTTCAGGTAGGAAAGTTCTCTTGCGCTTCACCAGCAACCACGAGCGCTTCTTCCAGAGAGCTCTCTGAGAGCGCGGATAATAATTCAGCTTAGTAGTTGATGCAAGAGCAGCGTTGTTGCGTGGTGGAATCGGTTTCGAAATCCGCTTTACTGTGCTTTGTCTCGAAACTAGCAACCTAAAGGTTGAACTCTAAGCCGTGACTGCCGGTGTTCAGAGTTCAACCTTTAGGTTGCGTCTATAGACAAGACATCTATTACCATTTGATCGATCCTTCTTTCGAAGTATCGATCTGTGCCAGGTCACTCGCGCCGTAAAAGAAGCCCTTCATGTTATCGAGCAAGAAACCCTGGGCTTCAGGATTGGTAAGATCGAGACCGTAGTGATTGATGATGCGCGTTTGTGTCTGGAGCCATTCCGACCAGCACGGCTGGCAAACATCTGTAGCGATCTTCTGGCCCAGCTCGGTCGGCAGCGGCGCATAACCGAGCGGCGAGCGCTTCTGTCCGCAGCGAGCGCATTTGATTTCGTTAGGCATTGATTGTTTTCCTCGCGCGGATTATAGCCGTTACCGAACCGCGAGCGATAGCGACCGGTCCTGAGTACGCAGGCGTCCCGCCTGCTTGTGTATCGTACGTCTGCAGCGCGTAGTGTTAAAGCAGTCGAGACGACTGCGTACCCAGAGGGGCCGGTCGCTACCGCTCGCGGTACGGTAACGGCTGCGCATCGCGGATCGCCTTAATGATGTCGTCGTCTTTTGGACGAAACAGACCCAACGGTCTCACGTCGCGATAGGTAATGATTCCGTTACGGTCAATCACGAAGACTGAGCGCGCAACTTTGCCGGGAATGATCGATTGAGCGCCGTAAGTCTCGGCAACTTTGCCATCGATGTCCGCGAGCAAACGCAGCGGTAACTTGTGGTGTTCAGCGAAGCTCTTATGTGACTCGACTGTATTCGTCGAGATCCCCACAACTTCCGCGCCCGTCGCCGCGTAATCCTCCCAGCGATCGCGCACCGAACACATCTGTTTGGTGCAAATTGGGGTCTCGTCGCCGGGATAAAAAAGTAGCGCGACAACTTTGCCGCGCTGATCGGATAACCGCCACTCATTTCCTTCGCTGTCTCTTAACGCAAAGTCGGGCGCAGCCGTTCCTTCAGTTACAGAATCTGTTTTCACCAGGGGATTACTTTATCACTGAAGCCAGGTTCGCCGCGTCTACCCGCGTGCGAATCTCCACTTCATTTCCGCGCGTCGTGATCTTTAGATTATCGAGCGCGCTCTGAGCCAGGGCCTTTCGTGGTTGTTGCATGCGCGTTACCAGGATGCCGCCAAGTTGCTTCAGGCCTTCGACGGTGTCGCCGAGATTCTTCGCCGCGTCGACGGTGTCGGTGCGGGCAACCAGCAGGAGCGAAACGTCGTTTTCGATCGAGCCGAGCGCGCCATAGATCTGTCTGATCGATTGTGCGTCCTTGGCGACCGTATCATTGCCGACATTCAAGTTTGCGAGCAGCGCGCTGGGAACATTTGCGCCAAAGCCGATCACCGCATTCGGATCGCGGGTCGCGAGTGTTGCCAGGTCAGCATTGGCGCGTCCTTTCTTGCCCGCATCTATCGCGGCGCGCACAATCCCTAAATCTCCAATCGCGAGCGTGTTCGAATCAATTTCACAGACGGCGAGTTCGCTTACCTTCATAGTCCAGAACCCAAACAGTTTCATCTGGTCGTTAATGCTGAGGACGATGATCGTCGCTCCCTGATATTTTTCCTCCCGGTACTTTCCATTAGCGGCAATACGTCCGGCAGCGGCCAGCGCTTTGGCGTCGAAAGTTCCATGCGCAATCGCGACCGTCTCGAGCTTCGTCACGTTCGGCGACGGATAGACATAGCGGGTTCCCAAAACCACGCGATCGAATGAACGTGGATCGATCCCGGTGCGAGCTTTGAACTTTTCAACCTCGGCATTAGCTTGCGCGAGTTTCGCCGGATCTTGTGCGAGGATGCGCGGCAGGGTTTGATTCAATAGCCGCCGCACGTCGATCAGAGCGATTGCGTCCGAAGCGGGAAGGTAACTCAATGCGTCGGCGGCCGTCGCCGCGTTTGCGGACGGCGCATGCGCAAACGAGCCCGAACTAAGAACCAAAACGAGAGTCGCGATAAACGACGCCAGAGTAAGCGATGATGCCACGATTTTTTTATTCACAAGTTAATCCCTTCTGATTTCATTCAAGTCAACGCCAACGATCAGATTGGCAATGCGATTCTCCGATGCCGTTCTAACGCCGCTTGGTTGGCCGCATTTTGGAGTGCACCGCCGGCCTTGGGTACGCAGGCGTCCCGCCTGCTTAATCGACGGTGGTCAGCATGCATAAGAGCAGGCGAGACGCCTGCGTACCCAAGGCCGGTCGCTACCGCTCGCGGTTCTGTAACCAGGATGTTAGCATACGCGCGGATGACTCCCGAAAATGCTCTTACAAGTTAAAGACGTTCCGGCGATTGAAAGTGCTAACCGCGCAATTCGCGAATTGCTGAACGCGCACAGCGAATGGTTCCTGGCGCAGGACGGCGCAGCGCCACTCGCTCTCAACTCCACTGAATTCGATTTTTCCATCGCGCATCGCCGCTTGATTTTCTCAAGCTGGACCGAAACTGGTTCGCGTTCCTGGCGAGTTAAGGCCTGGAACTGGACCGGCGAAAAGCTTTTGCTGGACGCAAGCCGCCGCATGGGAGCGGAAGTGGCAAAGCTCGAGTTAGTGCCGCGTGCTTCCGCAAAAGCGATCGTGGCAAGCATTACTGCTGCACGTCAGGCGAGATGCGAAAAGCTTGCGCAAATAGTAGCAGAGACTTTCGAGGATGTTGGGGGTATGTGGGGTTTAGATAGGAATGACTTGCACACTGAACCGAAAATCCCAAACCCTCGTCTGCCGCGCGTCGATTCAAGCGAGCTACACCCTAAACCCAACCCCCAACCCCCTGAACCTCACAGACTGAAGTCTATGTTACTTTCAGCGAAGATCGAGCGGGCGGTCTTGAGTCCCGGCATGCGCCGCGACCAGCCGGGTCGTTATGCGCGTATCGTCTTGCGTTTGCCCCGCGAGCGTCTGGCGGTGACAGCTACTGTCGCGCGCAGCGATGCGCGCAATGTCGATTCCCTCTTTTCATCTGCGCTGCTGTGGTTCAATCGACTTCTTTCGCGCCCGCAGCGGCCACCCATTGAAAAGCTCCTGCTAGTCGTCGAACCAAACACGCTCGAGGCTGCGCGTCAACGTCACGTGCTGCTGCGCGAGTCTCTGCAACAACGAATTGAGTTATGGGAGATAGACGACGACTGGGAACAAACGCATCCGGTCCGCGCCATAGAAAGAAAAGCCCTCTGGAAGAAACGCCTGACGCGCTTTCCGCCGGTAACAGAGGCCGAGACGGGCGAACGCGCGAAGCAAATCGTCTCGCAAGCGTCAGATGCGATTGATATCGTCAACTCGCGTCACGGCCAAACGCTTCGCTATCACGGTTTGCCGTTTGTCCGTTTGCGTCGCGTGATCAGTAATGATCGAGTCTGGTTCGGGATTGAAGGCTCGCGCCGGCGCGCGCTCGACGAATATCACGAACGCGACTGGGCTAAGCTGTTCGCCGATTTACAGACTTATCGACATGAAGCATGTCGCGATCGGAGACATTGGCTTTATCGCTCAGCCGGCGAAGCCTGGCTGGAATCAATGCTCCGGCGCGACATAACCAAGCTCGATCCCGGCTTGATTATCGCCCCTTTGCACGCGCAGTTTCGCACTTCGCACGGCGGTCCAACCGGCGCGCGCCCGATTGACCTGCTGGCACTACGTCACGACGGACGGCTGGTGGTGATCGAATTAAAAGTCAATGAAGATCGCGAGCACGTCTTTCAAGGCGTCGACTACTGGAGGCGTGTCGAAGCTCATCGGCGCCGCGGTCATATTTCTTCCACAAAATTGTTCGGCGAACGCGAGATTAGCGATGAATCGCCGCTGGTCTATCTGGTCGCGCCCACGCTGCGCTTTCATCCCTCGTTCCAAACGCTCGCGAAAATGATCGCCTCCGATGTTGAGATTTATCGCTTCGATATTAATGAAGACTGGCGCGGCGGAGTGCGGGTCGTGCGGCGAGAGCGCGTCAACGCGTGATTTCAAAGCGGCAGCGTGCGAATCGAGTTGACGTACTCTTCGGCTTCAGAGGCCGCCCAAATCAGAATCAAGTCTTCGATAACCTTCCGAATCTCGGCATCCTGTGAAACGAGAAAGATTCCGGGACTTATTTGTGTCTCGATGAACTCACCGAAATGAATCGGCATCGTTCTGCGATCATGGCTGACTAATATTCGTCCTTCTTTGGCAGCTATGGCGAGAATAATCGGGATCCCTGAGGCCTTCGAATCCCGCCTCATTCGCAGTCTGAAAATCGATTTGTGGCACACGTCGCAGGACTCCGGAAACGATGTCCTCGTTAAAGTCTGCGTCAGCTTGAAAGCGAGGGTTCACGGACGAGTCGTAAGCATTTCTTTGCGTGCGCGATGGAGTTTTTCGTACCAGTCGCCGTGTTTTTCGTGGGAAGCCTGCCGCAGCTTCTCAAATTCCTCTTCACCTTCAGTGAGATACTTGTCGACCTCCTGTTGATGCGAAAGGTAGAAGGCCAGGGCGCCATGAATTTGTTCAAGCGTCAGCAAAGGGAAGGAACGTTGGATGCTTTCGGGTGAAGCACCACGCCGATAGGCGTACACAACTGAATCGAGCGAGACACGTGTGCCGTCGATCCGGTAGGTTCCTTCCTGAAGAGTTACGTATTCTTTCGCCATTGAGTTTGTCGTTTCGCCAAGCGGATTGTATCACTTTTGTTGCGGTTGTCAGGTCGTCAACCTCCGATAAATTCCCGGCAGACGCTCGGGCAAAGTCAACACGTCGTCGATAATTGTGTAGCCGACTTCGCCATAAAGATCGCGCAGTTCGCTTTCTGATTCGCGGTCGATCGTGATGCAGAAGGGCGTGATGCCGGCGGTCTTGGCCTGGCGCAGAGCTTCGCGGGTGTCTTCTCGCGCATAACGCGCATCGCCGTAATCGTGATCGTAGGGGCGGCCGTCGGACAAGACAATGAGCAGACGCGTGCGCGCCTCCTGCTTTTCAAGCTTTGCAGTTGCATGACGAATGGCGGCGCCGAGGCGCGTGTTGTTTTGATAGGTGATACCGCCGATGCGGCGCATTACTTCGTCTGAGTAGTGCTCGTTGAAATCCTTCAGCACATAAAATTTCACGTTGCGGCGGCCTTCGGAGGTGAAGCCATTGATTGCATAGACATCGCCGACCGCTTCCAGCGCCTCGCTCATCAACACGAGACCTTCCTTTTCGATTTCGATGATGCGGCGGCCGGGGTGCGTGTAGGGTTGCAGCGGATGACGGCCGATCGTGCGCGCGGTTGACGATGATTGATCTAAAAGGAAGGAGACGGCGACATCGCGGCGGCGGCGCAGACGTTTCGTGTAGATGCGCTCTGATTGATGACCGTCGGCTCGTCGATCGATGAAATAATCAACTACGGCATTGAGATCGTAATCCTCGCCGTCAATTTCGTTGGCGACGCGCGTCAGGTTTTCCGGCTTCATTAATTGGAACTGATAACGGATTGACGAAACGACACCTTTATATCGTTCGCGAGTGTCATCGACAAAGTTACGGTTGCCGCGCTTCACTTTCTTTTCGATCACGCGGCACCAGCCGACGCGATGATCGACCAGCTCGCGGTCCCATTCATCGTAGTTGAAGGCGACCTCGCCGGCTTCGAGACCCTGTTCGGGCGTTTCGCCTTCGCTCCAGGTCTCGCTGCCGTCGAGTTCGTCGAATTCGCCTTCGGCCTCAGAGTTCCACGCATTGAAAAGTTCGCGCGCATCACGGCGTTGTGGCTTGCGATCGGCATTTCGCTCGGAGAGCATCTGGTCCGCCGTCTTGCTCACTTCTTCCTGGTCCAACTCCTCGGGCACTTCGATCTGCTGCTCGGAGTCTTCGAGTGAGATTGATTGAAACAGCGAATACACGCGGCTGGTCGCCATTAGAGTATCCGCGACTGTCGCTCTTCCGTCATGCAGATAATCAGCCACGATCATTTCCAGCTCAGAAACTATCTGGCGATAAAACTCGCGCGCGTCGTCAAGTGCACCGCCCAGCAGAGTGATTTGGAACAGCAGCTCAAATGGGACGAGTGCGGGAGGCAAATCGACGATCTTTGGGCGGCGGCTGCGCAGGTGTTCGCGAATCAAATCGAGATCGCGAGCGAGACCGCGATAGGTTCTTCGCAGGCGCCGATCGATGCGCCAGTTCTCGAGGGTCCCAAAGATTCTGCGGGCCAGCGCCGGGATAGGAAACTGACTCAGAATGTGTCGATAATCAACATCCTTCTTTGCGCCTTCGTCGCTCCTTTGCGTCTTTGCGCGAACATCTCCTGCAACGGCTGGAATGTAACCATCGAGCGCGAATGCATCGCGTTCATTTTGCTTCTCCGGATCGTAGAGGTCAGTAAGCGATGCATGAGCCGCCAGGAGATCATCAGTATCACGCTCATAAGTTCCAAACTCGATCTGTCCCGCCGCGTGCGCTGCCAGCACTTTATAGAGCCGAAAGTCGAGTTCTTCAGCACCAAACTCCGCAACCGCCGAAGGGAGGTGAATCGTGCGGCCATCGCCGATCCGCGCCTCAGCCGGCACAGCAGCGAGCGGCGCAATCTCGACCGAGCGTCCCGTCAAGGCTTCAACGTAGAGACGCAGCAAGAGCTGAACTGATTCCAGTGAGACGCCGGCCCCACCCACGCGCAGCGCCTCATTGCTGCTGCGGGTCTCGAGCGCGTAATAGCTGCGTCTCGCACGAGTATCGCCACTGATCAAGCCGGCCCGGGCCCAACTCTCGAATTGTTCGATCGATACGGTGTGCAGAGCTTTAGCGGCGGAACGTAGACAGGCCAAAGCACTCTCAGAATCAACTCGGGCAATGTCGCGGGTTAGTGCTATCACGCGGCGAGCCAGCGCGACAGCGTTTTCGTGATCTTTCGATGATGTGATTGTGTGGAAGAAACGCGGACTGGAACGAATGAAGGCCACCCATCCTGCGTTGCCGTGAGAGGCAACCGTCCAAAGCAAATCGATCCACTCGTCGAAGCATTCCGGCAACGCGCGCAGGACTTCGCCGCCGGTAATCAAAAGATGAAAAGCCGCCGCGCCGCCGCGCTCAAGAAAACTTGCGGCCCGGCGCATCAGCTTCAATGCAGCTTCGGCATCAAGCGTTTCAATCGCGTCGGGCAACGAAGCCCAGGCGTCGGCCGCGATGCCGCCAGCGCGAGTGGCGAACGCTTTAGCTAAGGCTATCGCGGCTTCGTTTAGAGGCGGGCTACTGCCCGCCTTCGATTTGGCGTCGGCGGGCGGTAGCCCGCCGCTAAACGGAGCCTCGGAGTA
>WNGH01023732.1_pt1 | contig 10496 bp, 10 predicted proteins | sample 5400631 | NCBI WGS metagenome assembly WNGH01 (sample SAMN13153373, study PRJNA577476) | soil metagenome | isolation source: 115 cm soil or saprolite under Garry oak tree replicate 1 | place: USA:California | collected 2016-06-15 | reverse complement strand
TCAGACCCCGGCCTGCTCGTGTTCGACTCCCAACTGACCAACTACACCGTGCTCAACGAACTGACCCAACGCAGCCTGCGCTGGCTCACCCTCCGCAAGCGCGGCCCCAAGGTGCTCAGCGAGTTGGCCGCCCTACCGGTGTTGGACGACAGCCTGGGTGAGGACGAGCGGGGCCGCGTGCGTCGCTCGCGGTGAGGACGGTCCTGGGCGGGGTGGTGGGTTCGGGCGGGGCGTGGGCTGAGCGTCACGGTGAGGACGGCCGGCATACGGTGAGGGGTCGTTGAAGGAGAAACGGCCCTTCCCCTCTGCTTGGTCTGGCATCCCGGGGAAGGGCCGTTCATTCGTGCCCGGAGGCATCGTTGCTCAGCGTAGGTCCTGATCCTGTCGTGGTCGAACGGATGCTGGTTGGCGGGGAGCTGAGGTGCCCGGAGTGTGGGGGTGCGCTGGCCCGGTGGGGGTGGGCGGCGGCGCGGTTCGTGCGGGAGCGGGCCGGTGGGGTCAGACGGGTTCGGTTGCGGCGGGGCATCTGTTCGGGGACGGGCGTCGGTGGCTGCGGGCGGTCGCACGTGCTGTTGCCCAGGTTGTTGCTGGGGCGCCGGTTGGATGAGGTCGGCTTGATCTGGTCGGTGCTGGTGGCGCGGGCTGGTGGGTGGGGTTGGCGTCGGGCTGCGGGGTTGGCGGGGCGGCCGGCCTCGACGGTGCGGGGTTGGCTGACGCGGTTCGCCGACCGGGCGCAGGCCATCCGGGCGGGATTCGCCGAGTTGGAGCGTCTGGTGGGCGACGGTGGCGGTATGGACCGGTTGGTTCCCGCCGGTGGCCCGCTGCCCGATGCGGTGGCGCAGGTGGGGGCGTGCCTGGCGGCGCTGCGCCGCAGCCGGGGCGAGTCGGTGCTCACGGTGTCGGTGGCGCAGGTGGTGGCGGTGCTGTCCGGGGGGTGGCTGCTGGGCAGCCGGCCGTTTCGGGTCACCGGCTTGTGGATCAACACGTTCCCGCATCTTTAGCTGATCTTTGGGGTGCGACAGCGTCGCCGAGGTCGTCTCTTCTACCTCGGAAGCGTCAGGTGATCACATGTCCACGCGTAAGTCCCGGGCGTCTTGTGCCCGTGATGTCGCTCTGTTCCGCTACTCGCTGATCCGGCCCCTCGCAGACCCGGTGTTGACCGCCGCCGAGCGGGGTGTGCTGGTGCGCGAGATGGCTCGCGGTGTGCACGTCGGCCCGGCCGGCGAGGCGGTGCGGGTGTCACGGTCGACGTTGGACCGTTGGGTTCGGGCCTGGCGCGTCGGCGGGTTCGACGCGCTGGTCCCGCCGGTGCGCCAGGTGCACCCGCGGACCGTGGCCGAGGCGCTGGATCTGGCCGCGGGGCTCAAACGTGAGCGTCCGGCGCGTACGGCCGCGCACATCGCCCGCATCGTCGAGGCCAGCCAGGGATGGGCGCCCTCGGCGCGGACCCTGCAGCGCCACTTCGTGCGCCTGGAGCTGGGCCGGCGTCGCGACGGCACTGCGCCGGGGGTGTTCGGCCGGTTCGAGGCGGACGCACCCAACGTCCGGTGGGTCACCGATGTTTTATGCCGCATGCGGCATAACCCGTCTTATGGGGACCGGCGGGTTATGCCGACAGGGCGGCGGGAGTCAGACGTTTCCACTGGTGGGCGGGGGTTGGTGTCACTCGTTTGGGTGGCATAACTATTTTCGTGGCCAGTCAGCGCCTCTGTCTGTGGAGAAGGGAAGGACCTCAAGACAGGAGACGATCGTGACGTGGTCTCGTGCGCGGCTGGAGATCTCCGGGCCGCTGGCGCCGTTTGAGGCGGGGTTCACCGAATGGTTGCGGCGCAAGGGATACGCATCCGCGGTGGTGCGGGTTCATCAGCGGCGCGTGACGCATCTGAGTCGGTGGATGGAAGCGGAGAACGTGGATGTCGCCTCATTCGGCCTGGTGACAGTGGACGCGTTCATCGCCGCCCAGGAAACGGCCGGTCGGCTCAGGGCGTGGCGGGCGGGGTCGTGGGCGGCGTTGGTGGAGTACCTGCGTCTGGTCGGGGTGTCGGTCGCTGACCGGCCGAGGCCGGTGGCGACCGCCGCCGATGCGCTGCTGGCCCGATACGCCAACTACGAGGCCACGGAACGTGGCCTGTGCGCCCGCACGGTCGATCGGAACGTGCGGGTGCTGCGCGCGTTCGTGCAGTCACGTCTCGACGGTGACGTGCTTGCGCTGCAGGCGCTGACCGCCGGCGAGGTTACCGCGTTCGTGGTGGACCGCGCGCGCCGTGATCCCGGGTCACTGCCGCACCTGGTGACCGCACTGCGCTCCTTGCTGCGGTATCTGCATGTCACGGGTGTCATCGCGGCGGGGCTGGCCACGGCGGTGCCGACCTTGGCCCGGTGGAAGCTGGCCGGGCTGCCCAAGGCCCTGCCGGCCGGCCAAGTCGCCGCGCTGCTGGCCTCCTGCGACCCCACGACCGAGGTTGGTCAACGGGATATGGCGATCCTGACAATGCTGTCGCGGCTGGGACTGCGGATCGCCGAAGTCGCGGGCCTGCGGCTGGACGACATCGACTGGCGCAACGGTGAGCTGGTCGTTACCGGGAAAGGCCCACGCAGTGAGCGGATGCCGCTGCCGGCCGACGTCGGCGAGGCGATCGTGGCATACCTGACCGGGCTGCGGTCCAGGACCAGTGCCCGGCAGGTGTTCGTCTGCGCCTACGCCCCGCACGCGGCGATGAGCCGCAACGCGGTGACCAATGTGGTGGCCAGGGCCGCCCGCCGGACTGGACTCGGAGTGGTGCACGCGCACCGGTTGCGGCACAGCGCCGCCACCGCTTTGCTGTCCGCTGGGGCGTCGCTGGCTGAGATCGGCCAGGTGCTGCGGCACCGGCACATGCTGACCACGATGATCTACGCGAAGGTCGACGTCGAAGCGCTGCGCGTGGTTGCCCGCCAATGGCCGGTATCGCAGGCCGCCGCATGAGCGCGCTGCGCGGCGCCTTGGCCGACTACCTGCACGTTCGCCGGGCACTGGGGGCCAAGCTGGACCGGGCCGAGAAGCTGCTTGGCCAGTTCGTCTCCTACCTGGACATCCAGCACACCGACGTCATCACCGTGGAACATGCGCTGGCCTGGGCGACCCTTCCAGGGCGCAGCGGGTGGTGGCACGCGATGCGACTGTCGGCGGTCCGCCGCTTCGCGGTCTACCTGCACAACGTCGACGAGCGCACCCAGGTGCCACCGCCGGGCCTGATCGCTCACGGCAAGCATCGTGCCACCCCGTACCTGTATTCCGACGCGGAGATCCACGCGTTGCTGCAGGCCGCCCGCAGGCTCCGCAGCCAGGTCTGCGCCGCTACCTACCCGGTGTTGATCGGCCTGTTGGCCGTGACCGGGATGCGGTTTGGTGAGGCGATCGCGTTGGAGGTGGGCGACTTCGACAGCAGCGCCGGGGTCCTGACCGTGCGTGACGGAAAGTTCGGTAAGAGTCGTCTGCTGCCGCTGCACCCCAGCACAGCCGCCGCGTTGCGCGCCTACCTGGAGCAGCGCAGCCAGCTGCTGCGTGACAGGCATCTCGCCGACAGCGGCGCTCTGCTCATCTCCAACGCCGGGACCCGGCTGGACCACAGCCGGGCGCAGCGCACCTGGCGCAAGCTGCGAACGGTCGCCGGGTTGGCGCCCAGATCGGGTAACTGCCGGCCACGTATACATGATCTTCGCCATAGCTTTGCTGTGTCGACATTGTTGGACTGGTACCGCCGCGACCAGGACGTCCCCGCGCTGCTACCCAGACTGTCGACCTACCTGGGGCATGCCGACCCCAAGCACACGTTCTGGTACCTGTCGGCCGCGCCAGAACTGCTCGCCCTGGCCGGGCAACGCCTCGACACGCATCTGGGCGGTGCCGCATGAGTACGCTGGCTGCGACGCTGCAAGGGTTCTTCACCGACCGGCTAATCCGGCAACGCCAGGCCAGCCCACACACCATCGCCGCCTACCGCGACACGTTCAAAGCGCTGCTGAGCTTCGCCTTCAACCGCACCGGCATCCAGCCCTCACGCCTTGGCATCCAGGACCTGACCGCGCCGCTGATCGGCGAGTTCCTCGACCATCTGGAAACCGAACGCGGCAACAGTGTGCGCACCCGCAACGCCCGGCTTGCCGCGGTGCACTCACTGTTTCGCTTCGCCGCGCTGCAGCACCCCGAACACGCCGCCTCGATCCAGCGGGTACTGGCCATCCCACCCAAACGCTTCGACCGCACCATCATCACCTACCTGACCGAACCCGAAATCGACGCACTGCTGCAAGCCCCCGACCCACAGACCTGGCTCGGCCGCCGAGACCGGACCATGCTGACCGTGGCGATCCAGACCGGGCTACGCGCCTCGGAACTGACCGCCCTGACCATCGGCGACGTCCACCTGGGCCCCGGAGCCCACATCAGTGTCGTTGGGAAGGGCCGCAAACAGCGCGTCACCCCGTTGACCAGGACCACCGTCACCATGCTCAACGCCTGGCTGACCGAACGCCCAGCAACGCCCGACGATCCGCTGTTCCCTACCCGCCGCGGCACCCGGCTCAGCCGCGACGCCATCGAGCGACGCCTCGCCAAACACGCCCGCACCGCCACCAAGGCATGTCCCACGCTGGCCGGTAAGAAGCTCTCCCCACATGTCCTGCGACACTCCACCGCCATGCGGCTACTGCACGCCGGTGTCGACACCACCGTCATCGCGCTCTGGCTAGGCCACGAAAGCGTTGCCACCACACAGATTTACGTACACGCGGACCTCGCGCTCAAGGAACGTGCCCTGGCCCGCACCGCCCCGATCACCGCAACCCCAGGCCGCTACCAGCCCACCGACACGATCATCGCCTTCCTCGACAACCTGTGACTATGCCGACCCCACACGCACGGACACCGTTCCACACCAACGAATCTGCAGGGACGGTCGGCATAACCCGCCGGTCCCCATAAGACGGGCTGCACGGCCCGCTCATCGACGGTAAACGGGCGGTGCTGTTTGCCCTGCTCGACGACCATTCCCGGTTCGTGGTCGGCCACCGGTGGGGCTTCGGCGAGGACACCCTGGGCATGCAGGCTGCCCTGCACGACGCGGTCAAGACCCACGGCTGCCCCTCGTACCTGTACTGCGACAACGGCAGTGCGTACTCCTCCGGGCAGCTGGCCTGGTCGGCCGCCGTCCTCGACATCCAGATCACCCACAGTCGGCCGGGTCGCCCGCAAGGCAGGGGAAAGATCGAAAGGTGGAACCGTACCTGCCGCGACCAGTTCCTGGTCGAGATCGAGGTCGCCAACACCGGCGGCGGAAGCACGTGCTCGTCGCTTGCCGACCTGAACCGGCTGTTCACCGCGTGGCTGCATCAGCGCTACCACCGGGCGCAGCACTCCGAGACCGGCCAACCCCCGGCGCAGCGCTATCACCACAGCGCCGCGGCGCCGCCGCGGCGTCCCGGCCCCGACCAGCTCCGGCTGTTGCCGGGTAGGACCGCCGCATTTCTGCGGCGGTCCCCCCTAAGAACCGTGCATGCACCTCATCAATGCACACGGCTCAAGCAGGCCGCGAGGGCGTTGCGGGTTGACGTGCTGGCTTCCCGCGTGGGCGGGTTGGTAGCCCGCTGCGGCAGGAGGCGTGTATCAAGCGGGTTCGTTTACCGCCCGGCGTGCCGTGCCCGTCCTGGTGGACGAGGTACTCGACGGCGATCGCCTTGCGGGCGATGCTCAACCACCAGCGTTCCCACTCGCGTGGGGATTGTGGTGGCTGGTCTGCGGTGAGCAGGTAGTCGCCGCAGAACGGACAGCGCCCGTCCTGTCTGGTGAGCAGGCGCAGGTTGTGGCTGTCCAGCGGGGGTTTGACCCGTCGCCGTCGGGTGGCCCAGTAGTCGGTCAGGTCGGGGTCGTCCGGGGACGCCGCGCCTTTGACCATCTGGTGTCGGACAATGTCGGTCCAGGAAAACTTCACCAGGTGGGGAACACCGTGTTCGTCGGTGCCGGCGCGGTCGCCGAACACCCAGCGGTCACTCCTGGACGTGTTGAACCTGCCGAAGTAGCGTCGCACGATCCACGTCTTCGGCTTCTTGGGGTGGGTGTGCTTGGCCCACTTGTAGACGAGCTTCCACACGTAGCTGTCCAGCGAGTTGAAAATCTTGCTGGACACCACCCCCCGGTAATAGGCAGCCCAACCTCGGATGATCGGGTTGAGCCTGGCGATAACCGCCGCCGCGTTCGAGCCGCGCAAGGCGCGCATCTCGGTCGCGAGCCGTTTCCGGAGTCGCTTGACGGCCGTGGGACTCGGTTTGATCAGCAGCTTGTTATTCCGGTAACGGCGGACGTTGAACGCCAGGAAGTCGAACCCCTCGGCTTCGAGGTGCACGATCCTGGTCTTGTCCTCGTTGAAGGCAAGACCACGGGGCGCCAACCATCCGGCAAGCTCGGCTTTGACCTGTTGGGCCTGCGACTGGGTGTGACAGCACACAACAAGATCATCGGCGTACCTGACCAAAACCGGGGAGTTCGGTCGGGTCTCACCGGCACGCGCGCCGGCGATCTGGTACCGGACCCCTGCGGCCTCCTCCAGCCCATGGAGCGCGACATTCATCAACAACGGACTGATCACACCACCCTGGGGAGTTCCCTCCTCGGTCGGTGTGAACGCTCCGTCTTCGACCACCCCGGCTTTCAGCCAGCGCGCGATCATGTCCCTGGCGGGAAACGACCCGAGCGCGCCGATCAGCCGGTCATGATCGATGTTGTCGAACGCCGCGGCCAGATCGGAATCCACGATCCACACCCGCTTACTCGTGCCTCGCAGCGTGGTGAACAGTGAACCGATCGCATCGGCACAGCCACGACCCGGACGAAACCCGTAACTCTTGGGCTCGAACCGGGCCTCGCCGGGTAGCCCGGGGGAATTTCACCCCCGGGCCCCCGCGGATCCGGACGTGAACCTCTCGGTTCATCCGGCTCCTGCCGTCCAGTTGTCAGACCGTGTACCGCAACGACCAATGCGCAAACAGGTCAGGCGCCCGTCTCCGGACCCCTTCCAACCATGCCTTCGCTCGCCGGTCGCTGCGCTCCAGCCGCTTGTACTTCTTCCTCGCCCAGCGCATCAGATGGCGATCCATGCGCCTGCCGATCGGGGTCACCGCGCTCGGATAGAACTCGGTGAAGTAGTTCAACCAGCCCCGCAGGACCGGGTTCACTTCCCGTGCGAGGACCTCCAGTGTCGTGTTCGTGCGCCGGTGTAGCCGCATTGATGCCATCTTGCGGCTGATGTCGGTCAGCTTCCCCGGTGCCACGGCCGGCAGGAACCCCGTGAAGGAGCGCTTGCGGACCTTATCGAAGGCCTTGCGGGGACGAAACTGGTACCCACAGAACGTGAACGTCACCTGGCCAAAGTCCAGATGCCGCTTGTAGTCCTTGCAGTACACGATGCGCGTCTTGTCAGGATGCAACAACAGCCCAACATCGGCGAGCCGACGACCAATCGCCTCCCGCACCTCACGGGCCTGGCGTTCGGTCACGCAGTGGACCACCGCATCATCCGCGAACCGCTCGAACTGCACGCTCGGGAACTCCCGAGTCATCCACAGGTCGAAGCCGTAATGAAGGAAGATATTGGCGATCATCGGAGAGATCGGGCCGCCCTGGGGCGTGCCCTTCGTCCGGTTAGTCAGGGTGCCGTCAGGCATCAGCATCTGGGCTTTCAGCCAGCGCTCCACATACAGCATGACCCACCGTTGGGTGGTATGGCGCGCCACCGCCTTGAGCATCAGATCCCACGGCACGGAGTCGAAGAAGGCCTTCACGTCAAGATCGACAACCCAGTCCTTCTGAAAACACCGCTGCCGGCACACCCGCACCGCGTCGACCGGGGAGCGCCTGGGGCGGTAGCCGTAGGAGTCGTTGTGGAACACCCGCTCCACGCTCGGCTCCAGCACCAGCGCCGCCGCGGTCTGCGCCACCCTGTCGATCACATTGGGTATACCAAGTACCCTGGTTCCTCCCTTTTTGGGGATTTCCACCGCCCGGACCGGCCCAGGAAAATACGACCCCGACGCCATGCGATTCCACAGCCGGTAGAGGTTGTCTTTCAGACTCTCCTCAAACTGCTCGATCGTCACACCGTCGGCCCCGGCCGCCCCACCGTTACTCTTCACTTTCAGCCACGCAGCCCAGATCAGCCGCTTGGGGATGTCATGCGACTTGCCTGACACCATCGGCTCACTCATGCGACTCCTCCCTTCCGGTTGGTCCCATCAATCAGCCCGGACAGCCCCGCCCCTTCGCTCCCCAACCCACTGCGATACGCAGGCGGATCACAGCTACTACGGGCGAGTCCGCCAGCGCGCCCACGCCGGTACTCTGCCCCTCGCGGTTTCTGCCGCTCGGGGGTCTCCCGCACCACCCCGGACACTCCGACGGCGGCTTCGGGGCGCGCCTTCGCACGTTCCGAACGAGAGCCCAGATCGAGATCATGCTGCCTGTATGCCGGACCCCACCTGGGCAGTACACGGGTATCCCCCAGGCTCATCCCGAGACTGAATGGCTGCCTCGGTTTTGAAGTCACCTATGAACCTTTCGACACGTCAACGGCAGAGGGTTTTGTCACCCATCGCTCATCTTCTCGACCCACACCTGACGCGGTCCTTCGCCGCGCCTTTTCCCACGACGCTCAGCACGACAGTCGCTAACTAACGCACCTCGGGGTGGTTTGATGCCTCCCCCCGCAGGGCGACACCGGAGGACCAGACCCCCTCCATCTCCTCGTTCAGCACCGCAGGCCAGCAGACCTGCCATCAACCTCTCGGTCTACCTCCCACGTTCGTGCTCACAACCACTCGGGTTCCAGGGCTTGGCGGACTCGCGCCTGGTGGCACCTGTCCATGATCACTGGGATGCCGAGCGGGCGCATCTTGGTCTTGTCACCGGCTTTCGCTATATACACCCTTCGGACCGGGGAGGGCTGCCACGAGCTTTGGGTGGCGTGCACCTGCACCGCCACCTCGGCCCGGGCCCGGCTGGTCAACGCGACCTGCCCGTCGACTCCCGCGGTCCTGCGGCCCGTGTTGCGTTGCGTGACCTGCCGCACGCTGACCAGCGTGTTCGACCAGGACCGCAGCATCAACCGCTGTAGGTTCCTGGCCGTGGCCCGGTCCCCGTCCTTCACTGCCTGGAATATCCTGCACCGCAGCCGCCGTACCTGCTCCTCACAACTTCGCCAGTCCACCTGTTCCCAGGCGTCACCGTCGAAGGTGGGGTGCAGGCCCGCAGGTCCGTTCACCGAAGTGTCCAACTTGTCCCTTGGTTGGGGTGTCTGCTTCTGCGTCGTTTCCAAGGCTCACCTGTCCACGTGGGCACCCCTTTCAGGGCCGGGCACCAGGCCCGGTATCCGGCCAGTTATCCACCGACCATCCGGGACGAGGCTCCCGGCGTTGCGGTCCGCGAGCACGGGAATGCCGAGCGGGCGGCGTTTTCCATTGGCCTTCGGTACATACACGCGCCGGACCGGTACCGGATCCCAGGTGGAGATCGTCTGGTGCACCCAGACCGCCATCTCCGCCCGGGCCTTCGAGGACAGCGCTACCTGCCCATCGATCCCGGCGGTCCTGCGCCCAGCATTGCGTTGCGTCACCTGCCGCACGCTGACCAGCGTGTTCGACCAGGAACGCACCATCATCTTCTGCAGAGACCGGACCTTGGCCCAGTCCTGCTCCCGCGTCGCCTTGAAGATCCTCCGCCGCAGCCTCGCTACGTTGTCCTCGTGGGTCCGCCAGTCGACGGTGTCCCAGTCCGGCACGTCCTCGGGTCCGTTCACCTTATCGGTGTCCAACTTGCCCCTCAGTTCGGAAAGGCTTGATCAGCATCAGCATTCAAAGGCCCACCTGCCCACGTCAGCGCCCTTTCAGGCCCAGCCACCCGGGCTGGTATCCGGCCAGTTATGCCAGGACGGTCAGCGGAGGAGCCGACCATGGTGCCTGGGTTTCCTGTCGTCTTTCGGCCACCGGCGTTCGCTTCTTGGACATCCTGTTCCCGTCAAGGGTTTCCGCCCCTCTTGCGATCGGCCTACCGGGCCTGACGGCCCGGACCCGACGGGGTTTCCACGTTTCGCGTACACGAGATACGACCGGGGTGGGCGCCCCCTAAACCCCGAGGCCGACGGTGTTCACACGACCGGCGGGTCGTCTCCGGTCGCCGCATGCCGCCTCTTCCAGCGGCCAGGCCCTGTCACCCGGGTCTTCGTCCCGTCCTCCCGGGCTGTCGATGACGAGGCATCATCGGGGGTTCACTCACGTCCGCCCGTCCGGCCTTCCCCTCGCCTGGTTGATCCCCCCGACGGAACGGGGGCCCTTGGGCTTCTTCCCTGAGCTTCGCACCCCGGCAGGCAGGACCTGCCGACGCACGTCAGAGCGGGGACCGATCTCGAACACTGATCAGGAACTACGCACCCGGCACCGCCGGCCTCCAATCTGCAAGTTCACTCGCAATA
>WNGH01007849.1_pt1 | contig 10497 bp, 11 predicted proteins | sample 5400631 | NCBI WGS metagenome assembly WNGH01 (sample SAMN13153373, study PRJNA577476) | soil metagenome | isolation source: 115 cm soil or saprolite under Garry oak tree replicate 1 | place: USA:California | collected 2016-06-15 | reverse complement strand
AACCTGGGTGATTTCCTTCGAGGGAACAGGGAACCGGTGCATTGTTGAGAGCCCCCTTTCCGGTGAGAGACGCTTCCAACGGATGGCGCGAGGACTGGCCATCTTGTCACGGCCTTGGTGATAACGAAATCTATGGTCTAGTCGTTTCTTCTCCCTGGCTGTGGCCCTGGATCGTCCCTCTTTGGTAGTGGCTCAACGGCGCGATTCTAGCATAAACAAAACAGATGCAAAGCAGCTTTTCTTTTGATGGGCAAGGAAGGGACTAGCTGGAGGCCTCCGGATTGAACCGGAGACCCCTCAGCCGTGCTTGATGAACGTGCCGTCATTCAGCTCGGCCATAGCCTGGCGGAGCTGCGCTTGGGTGTTCATAACGATGGGACCTGATTTCGTCGCCGCGATCGAAGAGCACCAGCGAATGGTTTCTGACGTCGTATACCGGCGGCGCATCGGGCATCGCGACCTGCTCAGTCAGAACTGCCCGAGGTTCCGAGGAATCGCGGAATGTGCCGGAACCCGCGAACACATAAGCAAAGGCGTTGCGCGTGGTTTCGACCTTGAGCCGCTTGCGCTGACCGGGCGGAACTGAAATGTCCAAGTAATTTGGGTCAGCAGCCACGCCCTCGACCGGCCCCTTTTTGCCCCAGAACTCGCCACAGATGACGCGCACGCGGGTGCCGTCGTCGTCGGCGACCTCGGGGATCGCGCTCGACGGAATGTCCTGATACCGCGGGTCGGTCATCTTCAGCGCGGAAGGGAGGTTGGCCCAGAGCTGGAAACCATGCATACGCCCCTGGGTATCACCCTTGGGCATCTCCTGATGCAGGATGCCGCTGCCGGCCGTCATCCACTGCACGTCACCGGCGGTCATCTTGCCCTTGTTGCCGAGGCTGTCGCCGTGCTCGACGGAACCGGCGAGGACATAGGTGATGGTTTCAATTCCCCGGTGCGGATGCCACGGAAATCCGGCGAGATAGTCTTTCGGATTGTCGTTGCGAAAATCGTCCAGCAGGAGAAAGGGATCGAAATCCTTCGTCTTGCCGAACCCAAAAGCGCGCTGCAGCTTGACGCCAGCCCCCTCGATGGTGGCTTGCGTTTGAATAATCTGCTTGACGGGTCGTAGTGACATAACTTTCCCCTTTCTGCGACACACATTCGATGTACGCCGGACAGTAAACGATTCAGGCCTTCCATTATCCCTAACTTAGATGCGTTACAACGATAATCGTTGCAACAATTATTGTGGGTGGGAGAATATTTCGTGTTCTTACAGAGCAGACGGATACCACCGTGGACGAGCCGCGTAAGAGAGAAAGTCAGCCAGTTCAGTGAGTTAGTGGTCGGGGCGCCGGATTTGAACCGGGAACCTTCTGCGCCCGAAGCCATACGTACTACCTCTTGGAAGTCCTTCCTTTTCAACCCGTTTCTGAAAACAAAGGCGTTAGCCAAGGATTTGGTAGTGGCACCGCGGCTCGTCTTCTGCGCTGATTGCCATTTCGCTGTACATATATTACTTCTGGCCGCAAGCTATCTCCCATTGAGCTTCTTGCATCGTAGGAACAGAGGGTGCCTGTGCCGCCTGGGCCAATGACCGAAAGCAACGCTCTTCCACGAGGGATAAATGCCCAGGCCTACGAGACTATGAAAGCCCAAATCGCGGCGTGTTTGCTGTGCCTGCTGGTTGTTGGGTCGTTTCTCGACGGGCTGCCCGATCCACCTGCAGTCAAACCGCAGAGCAATCCGAACAACCAGATTTCCCCGCTTCCTCACCATGTACCTGTTACAGCGAAGAGCCATGCATCGGATTGTCTGGCCGGCGCTCCTCACTTTCGGGCCAGCTTCTTTTCGTTTGGGCAGGTCTCCGAAAGTAGCAGCCCTTCCCATAGACTGACATTTGTACGTCAAGCGACTGACACATCTCCCCCCTGGTTTTCCTAAGGATATTCTCCAGCTTATAAAATACTTAAGCGACCGATATTGCTTTGAAGCAAATCGCCGCCCCGTCGTTCCACCAGCGAGTCTTGCAACAGGCAACGTACTGACAGACCGTACGTTTTGCTTGCTGTCGGAAAAGGACCATCACCGGTGCACACCTCTGAAGTCATTCAAGCATGGGGCAAGATCCTAAAGGGCCAACAACCCTCCCTTTCGATTGAAATTACGCGTGAGTGCCCTTTGAAATGTCCGGGCTGCTATGCGTATGACGACGCGCATCTAGGCGGGGGACAGACTCTGCGCGACCTGAACGATCGAAGAGGCCAAGCCCTGGTTGACGGAGTTCTTGAAGTCGTTGACCGGCTGAAGCCTTTGCACCTATCTATTGTCGGAGGCGACCCGCTGGTTCGGTATCGCGAGCTGGAGTTGCTGATTCCCCTGCTCTTGGCGCGCGGAATCCACGTGCAGATTGTTACCAGCGCCTTCCGAACGATGGGTCCGACCTGGGCGAGTCTGCCGCATCTGCACGTAGTGGTATCCATTGATGGCTTGCAACCGGAACACGATCTCCGACGAGCGCCGGCAACCTACGACCGTATTCTAAAAAACATCTTGGGCCAGAGGATCACGGTCCATTGTACGGTGACAGGTCAAATGATGAAGCGACCCGGATACTTGGCCGAATTCCTGGGATTCTGGACGCCACGCCCGGAGATCAAGAAGGTATGGTTCAGCCTGTTCACTCCGCAGGTTGGAGATCGAATGCCGGAAATCTTGAGTCCAGAGGAGCGGGCGCGGGCCATCGCGGACATGATGGAATTGCGAAAACAATATCCGAAACTGGACATGCCAGCGGCGGTGATTCGACAATTCGCCTCGCCCCCACACAGCCCCCAAGATTGTGTTTTTGCGCTCACCACCCAGACCTTGTCGGCAGACCTGCAGACAAAGATCACTCCATGCCAATTTGGCGGGAATCCTGATTGCGCATCCTGCGGATGCATCGCATCCATGGGTTTGGCCTCCGTGGCTTCGCACAAATTGGGAGGAATTCTCTCCGTCGGGACAATTTTCAGAGCCTCCGTCAAGATTGGCCAGAGCAGGGCGAAGGCTAGAGCAAAGCAGAAGGCCAAAGACGCACTTCGGATATTGCAAGCAAAAGAAGAAGGTGCGGCAACCAGGAACAAAGGAGGTATTAGCTTGTGAGAAAATCAGTCCAACCAAAACTCTTGTCCATACGCGATGAAAGAGAGGTCTTATCCCTTCGCGATCTATCTGCGCGAGTCGGAAGCGATCCGCTACTGGTGCAAGCTAGCAATGGGAATACGTCCATAAAGCTCGATGGAATTTTGTGGATTAAGGCATCCGGCAAATGGCTAGCCCATGCAACGCAAGAAGGGATGTTCCTGCCGCTGGAGTTGGCAGAAGTCAAAGAGTCTATTCAGAAGAACACGGAAATTGTGCCACGCTTTGCTCAGAAGCACGGACTGCGTCCATCCATCGAGACCCCCATGCACGCTATCCTGCGGCATCGTGTTGTCATTCACGTTCACTCGATCAACGCTCTTGCCTGGGCCATACGTCTCGATGGTCCCGACCAACTAAGAGCGCACCTGACGGGCCTACACTGGCAATGGATTCCCTACGCGACATCCGGGATTCCGCTAGCCCGAGAAATCGAAAAGGCTGTGGCGAGCGCGCCGGAAACCGACGTTCTCATGCTTGGAAATCACGGACTGGTCGTTTGTGGGCAGGATTGCCAAGGGGCCGAAAAACTCCTGCGCGAGGTTGAACAGCGGCTTGCGATTACTCCCCGGCGATTCCCAAAGCCCGACACCACTGTGCTGGCGATGATTGCGCGTTTCTCGAGATGGCGACTTCCCGATGTCGATTCGTTGCATGCGCTAGGCACAGATACGGTGTCTCGAGAGATTCTAAAAGGCGGCGTTCTCTATCCATGCCAGGCCATTTTTCTGGGCTCGGCTATGCCTTTATTCCCACCTGCGGTTGTTCTTTCGAAATTCACGGAGCGCTTGTGTGGGACGGACAGAACTCCACCGTTTGTGGCTGTGGAAAGAAGCGGAGTAATGCTCAACGAGAGGATGTCCAGCTCCGAGCGTGCCACTTTGATTGGCCTTGTGCAGGTAACGCAGCGGACCGAAGAATCCGCACGACTCCGCTATTTGAACGAGGTGGAAGTAACGGACGTCGTAAGCAAGGGCGCACATGGTCGCAAAGAAGTGATTGTACAGATGGCGAACTCTCCGGCTGACGTCAAGAAATTGGATGAGCAACGCGCCCCATCTGCCGGCCATTTCTTTGCTGGTGCTGGTTCCTGCTAACCGTCGGTAGGCCTTGGACTAACACCAACAGGACGACTCGATTCTGTGAGGGGTCCGCCGATACCGCGGCCCGGGAAGAAAAGAAGGTCATGCAAGACGAAGGCCTAAATCTCAGGGGCAAGATTATTCACCTGCCTGCTCTTCACTGAAGATTAAAAAACGCAATTGAGTGACGCTACGAAGCACGGGCTGGGTCCAGTGCGTGATCACCGATTTCCATTTTCAAAGATTGTTGAGACGAGAAATGTACAGGGTCCCCCGAATTTTCGCCATACTTGCCAGATCGCGGGCGATTAACTTGCGTTCGTTCAATAGTTTCTGAATAGCACTCCTGCCTCCCCGTGTTTTCGCAAATTCGTCATGTGGCGAACTCTTGGAAACTAAACAACTTGCGAATTGAGAACTCCTGTCTGCCAGAATTCCACAGAGGAGTTTTAAGTGAAGGGAGCCTTCATTAACCTAAAGAAAACACGCGAGATGTTTTGGTCGGGGCGCCGAGATTTGAACTCGGGACCTCGTGCGCCCAAGGCAGCGGAAAAAACGCTATCTTATTGGCCCGTCTAGCTTTGTTCTACGTCGCAGTACACGGTTTTGGACCCAGTTTGTCTGTAGTTGGACCCAACTTTTGGGGCTTTGGCCGAGCAAGAGACAGTGTCACTTTTAACAGTTCCGGCCTGTGGCCGCGAGACGCAGCATGGGCAAGTCAGCCAAACTGTGTTGCCCTGTTAAAGGAACATTACGCGTTGCTGCCAGGGTGAAGACTTCTGGCACAAAGCTGTCTCGGGAGGATGCACATGAACATGACAACTAACATTCGAAAACTAGGTGGCGTGACCATTGTGGACATCAGCGGCAGGATTGAGCTCGGCGAAGAGAGCGCTGCGCTGCGCGACTTGGTTCGTGACCTGCTAAGCAAGGGACAGAAGCAGATTCTATTCAATCTTGGCGACGTCAATTACATCGACAGCTCAGGCTTGGGCCACCTGGTCAGCGCTTTCACAAGTGTGCGGAATCATGGGGGTGAACTGAAGCTGCTCAACCTCTCGAACAACATTCAAAATTTGATGCAGATAACAAGGCTCTATACCGTTTTTGAAATCATGGACAATGAGGCCGCGGCCGTTAAGTCTTTCAGTCAATCGGCAGCGGCAACCGGATGACTGCCGAATTGGCTTGTAGCCAAGAATCCCGCCGGGTGCCTCCTTCAAAACTCAGGCAAGTTCGACTCCCGGACATGGGATCAAGTTTCCGGTCAGGAACGGAGAAGAATCCTGTGAAGCGATCGTGGATTTCGACGGGTCCGGCGTTAGTGCTGCCGCTTGTCGCTATCTTCCTATTGTGGAATCTCGCCATTGGTGCAGCAGGATGCGCACGCCGACAAGCAGAAAGCTCGGCAAGCCCGATCGCACTACCTCAGCAACTTAGCTCTGATGGCCAAGCCTCCTTGCGAGGCATCATCCAGTCCGGAAATCTCTCGGAACTGCGCTGGCCTGACTTTAGCGATTATGGCAAACACGTGCAGAAATTTTACGAGTCGAACGGGTATTCCCTTTCGTGGATCAGGGGAATGCAACCGACTGCGCAGGCTCAACAGTTAATTTCGATTCTGCTAAAAGCCGAGCAAAAGGGATTGGCCGCCGAGGACTATGACGGGCAGCGTTGGGGCGACCGACTTGCGAAGCTTAAACCCGCCAGTGTGCAACCATCCGAAGCAGATGCGGTCCGATTCGATGCCGCGCTCACCGTTTGCGTGATGAGATATATCTCGGACCTCCACATCGGTAAGGTGAATCCGAAGCATTTTGATTTTGGCCTCGACGTCGAGACTAAGAAATACGATCTGCCCGATTTCCTGAAAGCAGATGTTGTCGATTCCTCCGATGTTGCTGGCGTCCTAGCGAAGGTGGAACCTCCCTATCCTGGATACCAACGCACGATCCAAGCTCTGCACTCTTACTTGGAGTTTGTGAAGGAATATGATTGGAATCAGCTTCCTGCCATACAAAAAACGATCGCACCGGGCGACTCCTATTCGGGGGTCCCTCAACTGAGTAAATTGCTCCGGCTCGTGGGCGATCTCTTCGCCGACGCGAACGTTCCCGCCGATGGAACGGTCTATCAAGCTCCACTGGTGGACGCAGTCAGGAGTTTTCAGCGCAGGCATGGCCGAACCCCGGATGGACGAATCACCGCGCAAACCCTGGCCGACCTCAATGTTCCTCTCACAAATCGAATACGCCAGATGCAACTTACTCTCGAACGTTGGCGGTGGTTGCCCGTTGGCCTCCACTCGGCCGCCATCGTCGCGAACATCCCCGAATTTCGTCTCCGCGCATACGATGAAAACTACAAGATTGTGCTGTCAATGAATGTCGTGGTTGGCAAAGCCTATGCCCACGATACCCCTGTATTTACCGACACCATGCAATACGTCGTATTCCGGCCGTACTGGAATGTTCCCTATTCCATCGCCAAAGCTGAATTCCTCACGCGCCTCGCTCGCGATCCCGACTACTTGGCCAAAAAGGGATTCGAGGTAGTGAACAGCGGCCAGGATGTCGTCACGTCGGGAGCGGTGACTGGCGACATACTCGCCCAGCTCCGGGCAGGGAAACTTTACATTCGGCAAATGCCAGGTCCTAAGAACTCACTAGGACTTGTGAAATTCATCTTCCCGAATAGCTCTAATGTGTACATGCACGATACGCCCGCACAGGAATTCTTCGCGAAGTCGCGACGGGATTTCAGCCATGGTTGCATTCGCCTGGAAAAGCCGGCCGATCTGGCTATGTGGGTCCTGCACGAAAATCCGGGCTGGGACATGGATCGCGTCCGCGCGGCGATGAATGAAGCGCCAAATCAGCAGGTGAACCTGGCCCGTCCGATTCCGGTGTTAATCGTGTATGGCACCGCTATCGTAACTGAGGATGGAATCGTTCATTTTTACGACGACATCTACGGGCACGACGCTTCGCTCGAAAAAGTTCTTGCGAATGGTTATCCCTATCCTGGCTAATTGCCGGCGATGAGGCGGGCAGGGCAGTCGAAACACCACTGGCGAACGCGACCGATGTCCAAGTGGATGAAGTCCGAATTAGGATAGTAGCCTACACCGCCCCGAGCCAGAGCGAGAGCAGCCTTGCGCAGTTTGAGCGTGTCGATGCCAGGCATCCGCAGATCGATCGCTTCAGCCTGAATATGAAGGCTGTTCCTTGCGACCCCCGTGGTGTGAGCGCGGAGAGATTCGTTCGTCGAAGAGGTGCGGTAGCCGCAGACGATGTCGATCTCGCCGCCTGGGCGGCCGACCGACGCGGTGAGATCAGAGAGGATATCGTACATGCGCGGATCAAAATGGCGAACATCACCGGTCCGATGATCGCGCAAGAAAAAATCGAGCTTGGCGAGCGCCTCCGGAATGTATGCCTCGCCGCGGCGATAAACAATGTCAATACGCTCAGCGGTGTGCGTGTTGTAGAGCAGTAAGAGGTGATCGTGGCTATCAGGAGAGGATGTCCGCTGAGAGGACACCTCGCGCGCTTGAGGGCGCGCGCCGACTGACAGGATCAGCAATGGCATTATGCCCGCAACCCAAGGGCAACACGAAATTCCGATAAATGTCTGCGTCTGTCTCTCTTTCAAGCCAATTTAACACACGGAAGCACATCGCCTCATTGCTCCAGGTCAATCAGTCTTCGACAAAGCCCTCGGCAGCGAAATCGACCCGCCCCCGTTCAGAGAGACGGAATCAGAACCGTCAAGACGACTAGATGTTTAGCGTGTACTGATTGTTGAAACGTACGGTTTACGTGCCCCGTGGTTCGGGTGGAGAAAGAAGTTTATCGGTTGAATTCCACTTGCCCGATACGTCGGGCGTTTATCAAGCGTTGACTCGACTAGCCGGCCAAAAACTAGCCTAAAACGTTTTAGCCGCCCGCGCTACATGTTACTTTTGACAGTTCCCTCCCTTAGCCCCCGCCGACACACTCCAGTCCGCTGAAACGAGGCTGGGCAACTGCTTCGGCAATTGAACGGCCTCCGACTGATTCCTGTGTGGATAGATTACCGAAAACTAGGATTTTGCATCTTAGCCGAGAAGATTCGTTGCGAAAGCAGAACCTGGGATTCCAAGGTAACCTGGCACTCGATGTCTCTCTAGTGTGGGGCTCTTGATGCTGGACCAAAGTGTCTGGGCTGAAGTCAAAGTGGGCGGTGAACGCCTGAGGTTGTTCTCAGAGCACAGCACGATGGGAGTGCACACGTCTGTTTACAACGTAAACGCAAAGAACTGGACCGCTCCCTCCGAGGCCGTGGATGATATCGAACAGGGGAAAGACCGAGCGGCGGCACATGCTGGGGCATATCTTTACAGTGCGGGCCACTTAGAACTGCCGCCTTTGGAATGGAAGAAATCCCGCTCAGCATAGCTCACGAAACTTTGGCCCTACTTTCAACCTGGCCAGCTCAGCTCCGCTCGTGGGGTTCAGTTCATACCGATGTGAATCCGGCTGGTAGAAAATGATCTCGCTCAATTCGAAAGTCAAAGTTTCCGCAGTCAGCGTGATTTTACTCGCGTTGCTGATTGTGCCTGCTCCTCTGTTGCCGCCGCATCGACTTGCAGAAACCGTGCAGTCTCTGGCCAAGCTTGGTTGGGCGACGGCTTATCTCGTGGCTGCAATTGGGCTGCAAATGGGCTTTTACGCTTCGCTCGGTATGCTGGCCGCATTAGTGGTAAACCGGGCGTCGACTCTGCGCGGGCGCTTGCTCCAGATTTTGATCTTGCCAATGATAGTGGTCATCTTGGCGGTATTTATCCGCTCAATGAAGGTCGGCCACCTACCCGTCTGGATCAATGCAGTTGTCCCCACCGCTTCATGTCTCTTTGGAGCCGTTCTGGGGCTCGGTTTTTTCCACCGGCGATGGAAAGTGGTGTTGACGGTTGTAGCGATGACCATCGGAGCAGCGTTGTGGGGCTTGCTGGGCAGCAATTCAACTGGATTGAGCAGAGCGACTCAGGCGCACCTGCAGCAAATAATCATAGTTGGTCCTGACGTTCCTCCCGGTGACACGCGGTTCGGCGTGTTATTGCAGACAGCTTTCGTTTCTGTCCCGGGAGACTCAACAGGAAAGAGCGTGATTCAGCAGAATCGTGCTGCGATCTTGGCGTGGGGCATCGCTGTCGGGCACCCCCTGTTAGCGCGGTTTGTCGGACTGGATCCCGATTCTGTGTTGGTTCGCCGCGCGGTCTCGTTGGGTCAGGTTACGACTTTACATGGGCGCGAGGATTGGCCCAAGCATTACGCTTTGAGCGCAGCATTGGCCGTGCTTGAGCATCCGCTAGTTAGCGATGCTGGCGGATTGATGAAGGAGCAGCTTGATGCCTTGACCGGTGGTAGCGGCTTTTCCTTCGGTGATCTGACCGCTGATCACGCAGGTGTGAGGTTCGCCGCCGCCGCGACTGGTTCCGAATCAATGGCGAAGGCAATGCAACTGCGACTACATGACGGCTTCGCAGTGGACGATTTCTTCCCGCCTACAGTTGATTTCCCCGAGAACCTCACGGTCGATGAGTTTCGCCGTGATTTCGGTAGCGTCGGCAGTGAACGCTACCGGCAAGAGCTTAGCAAGATCGAAAAGCGGCTGGACGGTTGCGCTGCGATTTCATTCCCGTAATAAGCGAGTAGGAAGATCAGTACTTGTATGGACTGCACCCTTGAAATGAGACAGCCAGGATGGGCACACTTGCGGTGCCCTCAGGTACTACCCACAACCCCGTTTGTTTGGGATAACTTCCGGCTTGCCGCCTCGGGAGTTGACGCGATATTCGTAAACACTAGGGCGTTTATCGGGAGTTGCCCTACAGCTTCGAAGCCGCCAATCTGGCTGTTAGGTTCGGTTTCACTTGGGTTACTGACGTAGTAAAGCACAGGAGCCATCCTGCGAGGGCGCCGAAGACCAAGTTGAAGCCCAACGTCTCCCAAAAATGACTGCGCGCAACATTGGCAGGCATCAACGGATTAGGCAACAGCAACACGGTTGTCCAGCAAGCCAAAAAAAGCGCCGCAGCCAAGGCCGACTCGCGCCGGGAAGTGTGGAGCATCTGAACGAGTGGGAACAGACACGCGATGTGGAGGAGAGCGCGGAACACGGCAAGAGCGTAAATCCAACGGGAGCTTATCCAGTTGTGCCGCCATGCCGCCCACAAGGTCGCCAGTTCCGGCCCCCT
>WNGH01007334.1_pt1 | contig 10497 bp, 14 predicted proteins | sample 5400631 | NCBI WGS metagenome assembly WNGH01 (sample SAMN13153373, study PRJNA577476) | soil metagenome | isolation source: 115 cm soil or saprolite under Garry oak tree replicate 1 | place: USA:California | collected 2016-06-15 | reverse complement strand
AACCGCTCCGCGTGGGCACAAGTATTAATCAAGCTATTTCGATATTATCACGATCTCCTTTGGAGCCAAAGTCTGACAACTCCTGCGTCTACGGCCTCGGCGAATGCCCCGTCCTGACGGTTATGGCAGAGAACATGAAAGACATGGAACAGCGTTCGAAAGTCTTCCCAACGGACCCAGGCGCTGCGGCTGTAAGCCAGATGATACAACCATTCCTTCAACTGAACGCCAATGTCTACGCAATGCTTCCCTCGTTCTGTCCCAACTGTCCCAAAAGAATCATAGCAGTCGAGAAAGAGCTAGCTCAGATTAGACACCAAACAACCAAGTAAGACCCAGATCATTCTAGGTCCGACCTCTCCCACCTGGTAGTTCAGATAAACTAAATTGTTGCCGAACGGAATGTCATTTCGGGTAGTCACTTGGCCTCTCTCGGCCTTGGCGGGCCTGTCGGTTTCTCCTTCGCCACCACGGGTTTCTGTAGCGCGGTGCTAGTGGCTCGCGTCTGGGAGTATGTTTCCCTTGAGTCTTATCTCAGATGTGTCATTTCTTGTCCAATTCGCTCGTCTGACGTGTTTCAACTGCACCACTTCTATTATGGTCTGGCAATGATCTTGGTCTCTATCAGTTTTCTGGCTGTTACCAAAAGGCAGAGGGTTAGATGGGACGTGGCCTTGATCTTTGGAATAGGAGCAGCGCTTTGTGTTGATGAGGCGGGCCTCTTGCTGTTGAGAGTTCCTTACAATGATCTACTCTCAATTCTCTTACTGGCATTGTTTGGAGTGGCCATTTTCGGGGGAACCATTAACGCGGCTTTCCGGGACGGGACACGCGAGTTCAGGATATTAGACAGAGCGGATATTCTAACGGTGTTGTCGATCCTTCTCGCTATGGCAGGAGTTCTCTATCTAGATCGGCCTCTGGTCACAATAGTAGAGATTGCCGGGGGGGTTTCTTGGGCGTTTGCTGTGGTTCTTATCACGCTCTTTGGAAAGAAGCACTTTCTCAGAGTCTGGGCGGGACCCGGCTGACTATACGGACTACCTGGCCATTCTTATTCTTGATAGGAGTGGGCTGTATACAGATATGTTTGGAAACCGGATGCAGGAGAGAGGTATGATATTTTGCGCCCCTTGCTTAAATTGAGGGAGCCATTCAAGCATCTGCAGAGTTAAGACCGTGACTGAAGATAGAGGGGTTGGACTAAAGGCCTGGCTGTCCGGACCGAGATCCAAGAATGCGAAGGCCGACTTTCAAGCATCACAGGTCGCGCGCATGGATAAGCGTCGCATAGTGGTGCTGCCACTGGCCAATATATCCCCGGACCCGAAAGATGAATACTTTGCAGACGGTCTGACCGAAGAACTCATCTCGAGCATTTCGAACATCAGCGAGCTCAGCGTTATCTCGAGAACCTCAGCAATGACGTTCAAGGGAACCGGCAAGAAGGTTGGTGAGATCGGAAAGGAACTCGACGTCGGGTCCGTTCTAGAAGGAAGTGTAAGAAAATCCGGCAACAGGATGCGGATAGCAGTTCAACTCATAGACGTAAGGGACGACAAGCACCTCTGGTCCCAGAACTATGACAGAGAGTTCGACGACGTTTTCGCCGTTCAAGGTGATATCGCGAAGCAGGTTGCGGATGCGCTCAGAGTTAGAATCCTCCCGCGAGAAAGTCGACAGATAGAGAAAAGGCCAACGGAGAGCACTGAAGCCTACGGTCTATACCTCAAGGGGAGATTTCTCTGGAACGAGAGGACGAAACAAGCTCTCTTGAAAGCAATCGAATACTTCAAGCAGGCAACCATTTTAGACCCGAAATTCGCCTTGGCCTACTCTGGGATAGCTGACAGTTACGCTGTGCTAGCCGATCATCAACACCTTCCCTCCCTTGAAGTGCATCGAAATGAAAAAGAAAATGCGTTGAAGGCCGTGCAACTTGACGAGTCCTCAGCAGAGGCCCACACTTCCCTGGCATCAGCACTTGAAGACGAATACAACTGGGATGGCGCAGAGCGCGAGTTCAAGAGAGCAATCGAACTAAATCCAAACTACGCCACAGCTCACCACTGGTACGGAATATTCCTCTCGAGAGTAGGCAAGCTCGACAAGTCGCTCCATGAGGCATCGAAGGCTCAACTACTCGATCCATTGTCGCCGCAAATTGCAGTCTCTCTCGGCTTCGTCTACGATGGAATGAAAAAGTATGAACTAGCGGAGAGTCTCCTGCGGAAGGTCCTTGAGGTGGAACCCAATTTTCTCACTGCACGCGGCTGCCTCCAACTCGTGTACCTTCACACAGGGAGGCATGAAGAAGCGGAGACGGAGGTAAGAGAAATTCTGCGACTCTCGAAGGGTCTCCCATGGGTGAAGGCTTGGATGGCGGCCGGTTATGCCTTCGCAGGTCGGAAGCAGGAGGCAAGGACTATATTGGATGAGGTGAAAGCATCGCCGCTTGAAACGTACGTCGGAGCGCAGCCGATTGTCTATGCCTACGTGGGCCTGGGAGAAAAGGAAAAGGCCATCGAGTTAATTGAGAGAGAATATGAAACACGCGCAAGCTGGCTCCCGCGACTGGCGCGGGATCCTCTCCTCGTAAGCATTAGGTTCGAACCCAGAGTCATCGAGGTCTTGAAGAAGATAGGGCTTGGAACCTGACCTCAGCGAACGAGGAGCCTTGGATACGACTTGACCGGGTTGGCGCGGAAGCGTCCTGCATAGTCCGTTTTCTTCTGTAGAGGGTAGCTTCCTCACCTCCTTCTCTAGAAATACCCACACTTGATTCGTAACTCTTCTTTTCTGCCAACTATTTTTTCCCAAACATTCTTTTTCATAGTGACCCCCGGGGTGGTCGATTTTCCCCGCGCCCCGCCCTTCGTGAAACCGTGCTAGAGCCTGCCCGGCCGGCGCGTGTTCGCTAGCTTTAAACCGGGAGGAGGGAAGGCGGTCGCCGTCCTTTCTTATGAGTAGAGAGCCCTACGTGCCAGGTGCGACCACCGTTGGCTTGGTTTGCAAGGATGGAGTTCTACTCGCCTCTGAGCGTCGGTACGCGTATGGAAGCTTCGTCATGAGCAAATCCGCGAAGAAGGTGTTCCGCATTACGGACAAAATAGGCGTCGCCTGCGCAGGCATTGTGGGTGATATGCAGGTCCTGGCGAGGGAAGCCCGCTCATACATGAGCATCTACCAGTACGAGAGGGAAAGGCCGGCGACCGTGAAGAACACCGCCAAGCTCGTCGCCAACCTGCTCTCCAGCCGTCGCATGTTTCCCTACCTTGCAGAGACGATCATCGCTGGCCTCAGCGACGGAAAACCAGAACTCTACGTGTTAGACCCTATAGGATCTGTCCTCCCTGACAAGTTCGCGGTAGTTGGGACAGGAGCTCAAATCGCAATAGGCGTTCTGGAACTAGATTACAATGAGGAGCTGTCCGTTGACGAAGGCGAGCCGCTACTCCTCAGGGCTGTAAAATCGGCGATAGCCAGAGACATATCGAGCGGAGACGGTGTAGACTTGATGGTCATCACCGAACAGGGAATCAGAGAAGAAACCCCACGATTCTCCTAAGACCACCTTAACATCGAAAGACGTGGGGTCCAGCACGACTGCTGATGTCTTACTCGGGTTGCCGCTCATATTGGCCTCTAGCCGATTCTCGATCTTCCTGTAAGCTCGACTTGTCTCTTACCTTTCGTGAGTCTTGAGACCCGCAGAATCCCGCCTATTTCTAGTTTCATCAGCTCCCGGTTGAGCTCTCTAAAACTGATCTCTCCGAGATCTGACTTGAGCTGCTTTAGCAAATCAATGTCTGTCATCGGACCCTTCTTCTCCAGAACTTCCACTATGGAAAGGGACATAGGCCGGGGACTCCATATCTTGCTCAACGCGGGGTCACCGGGAGAGATCCTCCGGAATTGATACTGACGATTTCCAGTACGAAGGCGTCTTAAGCAAGATTGAAAGAGTTGGATTGGGTGAAAAGGTAGATGCCGGCGAAGAAGAAAAGTAAGAAGAAATCTTCAAAGTAACGCGGCATGTAGCCAGAGAATTCAGGCTAGGCTTGGTGGAGGCCGAGCCGGATTATGGGTCTTCGCAGAGGTCGCGGAGACCTCCTTGTATCTCTTTTTAACGAAGGGCATAACTGATCTTACATCTTTCGGCCCGTTCAACGGTGTCACCCATAGCCTACCTGTCTGTCCCGCCATCTCGAACGGTTTCCCACCGAATTTTTCCTTGACTTCTTTCTGGTCTTTTTCCGAGAGCTTCATCAGAACGATCCCGTTTGTGACGAGGAAGCCGATGAACTTCCGGTTGTAGAAGTAGCAGAGGCAGCCCATCATCGGTTTTGATGTAACTCCCTTCCACTTCAGAACCTCGTTTTCGAATATCTTCCGAATCTCGGCCATCTTCTCCTCGTCATAGTACTTCATGGAATATTCTTCGTTCAGATCGATCTTTAAAGCTCGTCTAGTGCAATGGCTAACAGCCAAGGTTTGAGCCGGTTTCGAAGATCCCTACCGACAAGCCCTGATGATCCTAGACTACTAGAGATGGCGAGTAGCCTCGGCCAACAGCTCGATCTTCCCGGGCTCAACCTCAGGGATATTCGGTGGATGGAATGGATACCAGCAGGCCGCAGCACCCGATCCGTACCTTCCGATTGGTGCATGTTTCTTCGTCATTCAATGATACTGCCAGCACACGTATGATGGGAAAACTGACCGTCGAAGAATGGCGGCCGGTGATCGCCTCGTCGCTCGTGTTCGAGAAGAAGATTAAACGGTCAATGAGGGGCACTACGTTCTTGCTCACCGGAATGCCCTTGATACTCGCGCTTGGCGGGACGATCGGGGTTGCCATCCTGCTGCAAATGTCATGGATCATCTTCCTCTACCCCGTAATCCTTTTCCCACTGGCAATTCTCGGGGGCAGGCGTTACAATTCGGATCTTAAGAAAGCAAGACTGGAAGCGGATAAACAGACGTCAGGTGTAATCGGCAAGGACGCGTTGCTGCAAGTGCTGAAGAAGATCGATATGATGGGTCTTGACGACATTGACAGATTGAAGAGCGGCAGAGGCGGTCGTCGCCTTGCGAGTCTTCCGAGCATCACCGAGCGTATTGACAACCTTCAGGGACTATCTTCGCTCGCCAGCTTTTCATCCACATGAGTTGAGGGATGCCGTCCCTTCACGGCTTTCTTGAAAAGCTCCACGAAACGGAGGGCTGCCTCGGCGTCGGGAGGAGGAGCGCTCTTTCTAAGGAGTTTTGGGTTGGCTTTGGAATCGTTTGACAAGGCCGAACATTCCAAGGAACAGTGCTACTCCGGCTGCTATGTTTACTGCTGAACTCGCAATTATCGTGACTGCTCCTATCGACTCTATCAGTGGAGCCAGTTGATCGGCCGGCAGAGATAGCGTGAGGAAGAGAGAAACGACATTTCTGATGGTCAAAAGGGTGAACGCGGCGATGATGAGTGTCCATGCGCGAAACGACCCGGTCAGCTTTGTCACTCGATAGGCATAGAATACCACGCCTGCTTGGAGAATGAGTTGGAAAACAGAGATGAAATAGAGCGTCGGGAGAACAACAGGATCAAGCATTTACCTTACGCCTCACTTGCGCTTCTCCGAAGCTCCACGGAACAATTCCATGAACTTCTCCGATGCCACCTTTCTCGGCGAACCGCTAATGATCCCCTCGTAGTTGGAGAACGCCGACTCTATCTTGATCCCAGTTGATGTTATCTCGTACTCTCTAAGGCTCTTGTCATGGTCACTTCCCCGCATTTTCACGATGACCAGGGCTTTGCGCATCGCCGACTCGATCTCTACAGGTTTGAGTGCAACGATACAATCGACCAAGAAGCTCAGTCCTACATCGGTTACGCTGAAGGAACCACCGCTGATCTGAGGTGACTCCCAGAGCAGCAAGGAGCTGACTCCCCTGGTCTTAAGATACCTTATCACTCGGTAGGCTTCCATCCTCATGTCATCCTTCCTCACAAACATCTCGAGATGGCTTAGAGAATCGATAACAAGCCGTCGAGGCTGAATATCGTGAAAAACGTCATCTAGTAAGTTATCGCCGCCGGACTCCATCATGAGATTTGGAGAAGTGCAGACTACACGGAACTTATCCTCCCCTTCCATATTATGGAGGTCCCACCCGAAGTTCTTCGCATCCCGATAGATCTGGTCCGGGAGCTCCTCGAAGGTTACGTAAATCCCTGGCTCTCCCTGCTTGACCCCATTGACCAAGTACTGTAGAGCGAGGGTTGTCTTTCCCGTGCCCGCGCTTCCCGCAAGCATGACAGCATCACCAGGCATGAATCCTCCCTTGAGCATTTCGTCAAGCTCGACGATTCCAGTCTTTACCCGAAGATTATCCTCTGCTCTGCCTGAGAACAAGTGGTCAAACCCAGACGTTCCGGTCTTGGCACGAGATGCTGTCATTTCTCCCCACCAATACTAACGGTCTTGAGATGGTTCGCCACCAAGTCCAGGATTTCACGATCTTTTGCGCGGTCTAAGAATACAACTTCAGACGCTCCAATCCGCTTCTGCTTTAGAAGCCCCAACTGCAAGAGTTCCCTGACATCAGAAATGACTGCGATGGTTGTTCTCCCGATCCGACGCGCTATTCCATCAACCGTGTCGACAAGTCCCGGGTTCTTGTGGAAGAGGATTAGAAGGTCTCCTCTAACCTCTGACGCGAGCAGTGTCGACAGGATTTCCCCTCCGCTCATTTCAGCCTGCTCTCCACGAAACAAACTTCCTTCGCTGTTTCTAGCGATTTCTCGTAGTCGAATCGGGCTTCCGAGCTGTATGGTATGCTCAGTTTTCGGTAGAGATCTTTGACGACGATTCTTTCGAGAACGGATGCCCCGTTACCGAATAGCGATTGTAACCCTTTGTCAAATTCCTTCGGGTCGTCCGAGTCGTCAAGCAACCCCTTCGACGCCAGAACGTCAAGCACATAGCGGCCCAAGGCATTCGCAAGAGCATCGCAGACGATACCCGTGAGCAAGGAAGAGAACGCTTCTTCCACTGCAGAGTTCGAGTTTGCACCCGACTTCTGAGCCGGCCAGAGGTTACCGTGAGGATTAGCTGAACTGGACTCACGCGTTCCCATTGCCATGCGCATCATATCTTCACATTGCCGGCGTGATACCTGAAACATGAACTGGTTGTAACCTCCGGTTTCGAGTTTCGTGGACAGGATTTTTCGAATCCTGCGCCGGAGACCCAGATTTTCGAGAGGAACAATCAGTCGAGACGTTCGCGCCTAACGATTTTAGAAGGAGGACAGCTTCGTTACACATACTATCTGATCATCTCGCTATCACGGGTTACAATATCTGTATTCGAATGCCCCTCGACTAGGGTCCGTTAGACGAGGAGGATGTTTTGCGGTCCTCTCTAGTGGAGAGTTTCTATGAGACTCTCGGGTACTGTTTCGGAAAGGTCCTACTGGAAACGCTGGGGCCCAAGGTACAGGCGGCTGTCTACGATCTGATTGTTCGTAGTGGGGTCCGGAAAGAGGATATTCCCAACAGGTTCGATGACGTTGTGCAGGCGTTAACCAGCACCCTAGGGACATCCTCCAGGGTCGTGATACACAGAACGGTAGTCGAGATGTTCAAAGAGTACTCCCAGCGACTTGACTTCTCATACACCGACTCCCTCAGAGAACGCCTTGCACTGTTGAAAGAGACGGTTGTCGCAAACCATGTCCTCCCTCGAAGGTTACGGGAGGAAGGGACGTTCGACAGCGTGGAGAAGCCCGACTGGTCTGAAGGAAATGCCCCGAAGGGCCAAGCGTACAGCAGCCTCTATCCTATGAAAAAGGGCGTCAAGACATAGAGTTAGCCCAACTCTTTGCCCGGGTAAGAAAGAGCTCTAGGCGAGTTTAGACTCCTACTGAAATAGACACCTTGCAGATGAAGAAAAAATCGCCCATTATCAGCCTTGATCTCGATTCTAGCGTGCCTTCCCTAGACTGCCTAGGAAACTGTTCGCGAGAGGGCCATAAAACCCCTAGTTTCGCCATGCCATCTAAGCCCGGACCAGGCTCTGAATCACGAGAATCGCCCAGAATACCCGCCGGACCAGCGAGAGACCTCCCGGGGGAGGGGGTCTTAGCGATCGACCCTCGCGTCGCATGAGTGTTGAGCTGGAAGCGTTTCCGAGTTACGAAATCGCTTATTTTGTGCCCTGATATTGGATCCAAAAGGTCCCTGTCGGGAGAGACGTTAGGCTTTTTCCCAGGCGCAAAAGTCGCTTGGTGCTTCGAGGTGCCTGTTGATCGCGACCTCGGCAATCGCCTCAGAATACTTCGCCATCTGTCCAACATCCCAGACGATCGACCTCAACCCGACAGCAAGGTTGACCTCTTTCACGCTACGCATAACATTCTCCGTCAATTGTCTCTCAACCTGTTCGCAGCTCGCCACCCGTTCAATACAATCATTCGACTTCTTCAGATCACCCTTCATCAGAGCGTTGAAAGAGTCCTCGATCAACAACCGAACCTTATCGCTGTAGTCGAGAATACCCTTCGTAAGCTTCGGATCCACCCCCTTCACATTACCCTTCAACCGCAACGCCTCCTGAGCAATATGAGAGGCGAGATCGCCCATCTGCTCCAGACTCTTCGCGATAACCCTGTTGCCAACAACGTGCATCGGCCCGTCGATACCGACCTCTTTCGCTACCCGTCGGTCCAAGACCGCGAGAAGCAACTGGCGTATGATCATCCAGTAGATGCGGTCCGCTTCCTCTTCCATGTGCAAGACCTCGTCCGCGAGATTCGGTCTTCCCTCCACAACCGCTTTCACAGCGGTCTCCAGCATCGAGCTGAGAATGATCTGCAACCGCCGCATCAACCCATAGATCGGGAATTTTGTCGGATCAACAAAACTCTGCAACGTAACCGACTTCAAACTCTGCTCCACGATCCCCAGCCCAGTCAACCGCCTGCTCACCGCCCTTACCTCTTCCAGGTGACGCTGGGAGAGCTCTTTCTTCGCGATAATCTGGATAGTATCATGACCCGTCAGATAGTTCGCAGTAATGATCCTAGTGAGAAGATTGGGAGCGTCACAAATGTCCGCGTTAATCACATAACGGAAGTTTTCCCGTTCACGCGTTAAACCTGGATAAACGGTTATTCCACCGTCAGACTCTCGTCTGAAGGTGACAATGTCACCCTGTTTGAGACTGACTTGTTCCACCCAGTCCTTGGGTAGTGACACGATGAGGGTGGAGTAGCCGACTTTCTGGACCTTACGAGCTTCCATCATCTGAGACAAGTCTAGGTTCCTCTATACAACATAGAATTATCGGGTAGAATATAGACTTACGTTTGAAAGTAAGTGTTCTCTATACTGAACAGCCTGAATCGGAGAGAATACCAGAAAACCCGATTACATGTACTTTTTCAGAACAGCCTCAATCTTCGCCTTCGGAACAGCACCCACTATTTGATCAACCAGTTTTCCCTGCTTGACAACTAGCATCGTTGGAATCGCCATTATTCCGAAGCGGCCTGAGACAGCCGGATTCTCGTCAGTGTTCAGCTTTCCAAACACGACCTTTCCAGAATACTCCTTCGCCAACGCATCAACGATCGGACCCACAATTCGGCAAGGACCGCACCACGGTGCCCAGCAGTCGATGAGAGTCAGAGAGTATTTCTGGACAAACTGGTCGAAGGTCGAGTCCTCCACTTTCACAGGTTCGACTGGAAAATCTGCCATCTCTGTCAACTACAATCCTACCGACTCAAGCTGAATATATAGTTCTCACTAGAATTTTCCGGCTAACTCTACTTGACGCTTGTTTTTCATCAGTCTGGAGACCCTCAACACGCCACCCAGCTCTAGTTTCATGAGATTCTTGTTCAGCTCGCGAAAGCTTACCTCTCCAAAGCTAGCTTTCAATTCTTTGTGAAGATCAAGGTCTGTGAGAGGCCCTTTCTTCTCGACGATTTCGACGATTGCGAGGGACATTGGCCTTGGACTCCAGATATTGTTCAAGCGTGCATTTCGCCAGGCCACCCCGGTTCTCCGCGTCTTCTAAGTAATCGGGACCGGAGCTCTTTCTTTCTTGAACCGCTTACCGAATCCCTGGTACCAGTTCTCCATGTCCGGAGTGATCGAGGGTTTGATCCTTTCAAGCGCGTCCCTGAAATCCTCTCTCGTGACGTTCTTCGTTTCGATATCGCGACGGAGAGACACTAGACCGGCTTCGCGGACAACCGCCTCGAGATCTGCGCCCGAGTAGCCTCCTGTCTGGGAAGCCACGTGTTCAAGGTCAACCTCCGTGGACAAAGGCATGTTTGTAGCGTGGATCTTCAGAATCTGCAGCCTTGTTGCGACATCAGGCGCTGGCACAAAGATCAGCCGATCGAATCTTCCAGGGCGCAAGATAGCCGGATCGATGATATCTGGTCTGTTGGTCGCGCCAATTACTACAACGTTCTCCAATGATTCGA
>WNGH01017844.1_pt1 | contig 10498 bp, 3 predicted proteins | sample 5400631 | NCBI WGS metagenome assembly WNGH01 (sample SAMN13153373, study PRJNA577476) | soil metagenome | isolation source: 115 cm soil or saprolite under Garry oak tree replicate 1 | place: USA:California | collected 2016-06-15 | reverse complement strand
ATCCCAATGGCGCGGGCGGTCTGGGCACTGTCAGCGCCACGCTTGGCAGCTACTCCACCGTCATGACTCTCGACTCCGGCCACAAAGCCGACGGTGCGATGTTCAATCGCTTCGGCATTCTCAATGTCATGAAGAGCGCTGACGACCCGGGACAAATCTGGCTGGATAACGTGACGATTAACGGAGAAGCGCACCCATTCAATTCAGACCCTGGTTGGGACCAGCGGAGTAACCGCAGGACTTACACCAGCACCAACGTTCGTCCGCGATTCGATTTCGGCTACAGCCCTGGATCGAACTTTGCCGGCGGACAAAGCGGGGGTGAGATCGGCGGCCACACGTTTCGTGGCGATTCGCGCGTGGAGTTTAACGGAAGGCGCATGGCTTACTACGGCGCTCGGCTCAATGAGACATTGTCTCTCAATCAGCCGCTGCATGCCGAGGGTAAAGTTGGGTTTCACCGCGGTGTCAGCGACAGCACTACCCTCATTGGCTTTTTCCACTCAGACGGCAGTATGCGCAGCAACAACTCCCAGGACTCCGCGACGCCGGAGAACTTTGTTGGCGCAGCCATCGAAGGCCCCAGCGCTGAGGGGTTTTACCTTTACCCCACGTACGGCGTTGACCAGGAAGGCCTGCGGGCCAGTGGCGGTCGTGGCACACCCACGCCACCCTACATTTATCCGGACGGTGAGTCGCGTCACTGGACGTTGGACTACCATCCTGACGGTAACGGCGGAAGCGGCAGTATCACCGTCGCGCTGGCCGGGCAGGCGGTGACGCTCAATCTCGATTCGGGCCACAAACAGATCGGCGCCCATTTTAATCGCTTCGGCATCATCACGACGCACATCGATGGCAGCGGCCAGACCGTTTACTTCGACGATTTAACCTACACAATCGGCCTCGCGCCGCCCACGTTGACCATCGCCAAAACCGCGCCCGCAGAAGCCTTTCTCGAATGGCCAACCAACTACACGGGCTTCATGGTGGAAAGCGCTCTCAGCCTCGAGGCCGGCAGCCTCTGGGGGCCCTGCACCAACGTGGTCACAGTCAACGGTGCCGTCTATCGCGCCTCTGTCAGCTCGACCAACGCGACCCGGTTTTTCCGCTTGCGTAAGCCCTGATCCGGTCCGGTTGGGGGAGTTTTAGAGCGGTCAGCGTGCTCTTCGCGAAAAGGTGTCCCGGCCATTGTAGAGTTTGGCGCGCGGAGCGATTGGCCAGCTTGGCACACAAGCTTCGGATCCACGACCCGCAAAGGTTGCAAAGGTTGTCAACAAAACGAACGCCTGCTCAACGCATAGAGCTAAACCTCTGATTTGCTTCTCGAACGTTAATCCGCCCCGTTTGCCATAGTGGTTATCGTGCGCTGGAAGCGCAGACCGCCTGAATCGACTCGGGTTCCTCAACGGGTCACCATTATCGTGCTATTCTGGAAACTTAGCGTTTCTCGACTTTTTGGCCGATCACGCCCACAACTGCCGGTCGAGCGAACGATACTGAATGGCTTCGGAGACATGCTCGGATGTGAGTCGCTCGGATCCGGCCAGATCGGCGATCGTGCGGGCCACTTTCAAAATGCGATCGTAAGCGCGGGCGCTGAGCTTCAGTTCGTTCATGGCCTTCTTGAGCAGCTCGAGCGTCGCTTCGTCGAGCGCGCAGAAGGCCTTTAACTCCCGGGTGCCCATCCGGACGTTGCAGAAAGATCACTTTTGGAAAGGTGTCAGGACTGACACGTTTTATGATATTTCATCGGCGATTACGCCGCAGGCGGGTGTTGGGCTAGGAATTTACGTATCTCAGCCGCAATTTCAGCGGCGTGTGTTTCCAGCGCGAAATGGCCGGTGTCGTAGAAAATGAACATCCGCCTCCGGCTGATCCCGCTTGAACGCCTCGGCGCCGGCCGGCAGGAAGAAGGGATCGTTCTTCCCCCAAACCGCCAGCAGCGGCGGACGTTGGGCGCGGAAATAGGCCTGGAACTTCGGATAGAGCGCCACATTGTTCGCATAGTCGCGGAACAGGTCGAGCTGAATCTCGTCATTGCCGGGCCGGGCCAGCAGCGCGGTGTCCAGCGTGTGGGACTCCGGCGCCACCAGTGACTCGTCCGCGACCCCATGGGTGTATTGCCACTTGGTAGTCTCCGGCTTGAGAAAGTCCCGAAGCGCCGCGCGACTCTCCGGCGTCGGTTCCCGCCAATACCGTTGAATGGGATTCCAGCCCTGGCTGAGGCCCTCCTCATAGGCGTTGCCGTTCTGGGAAATGATCGCGGTGACTCGCTCAGGATGCGCGAGGGCCAGGCGAAATCCCACCGGCGCGCCATAATCAAACACATAGAGCGCGTAGCGCCGCAGGCCGATTTTCTCGGCAAATGCCTGCATCACTCTGGCGAGATTATCGAACGTATACTTGAACTCGGCGCGGGCAGGTGCATCCGAAAACCCGAAGCCCGGCAGGTCTGGCGCGACTACGTGATAGCGGTCGGCCAACCGCGGCATCAGGTCCCGAAACATGTGCGACGAGGTGGGGGATCCGTGGAGAAGCAGCAGTGACGGCGCATCCGCATTCCCGGTTTCGCGGTAGGAGATGCGGCGAGCATCAATGTTAACCCCATCACTCGTCGAGCCCGCCGAATTGGTCGAACTTCTATGAATTCGACCGATTCGTCTGCGGCTGACTTTCTTCTCGTTCAGGGTTCAGATCTCGAGGACGCCAAAAGCACAGGCAGAATTCTACTGATGTGGCACGTTCTGCAAACATCCCGTTACAGTTTCGGCTAGCACGCGACAGAACGGCTCGACGAGCATGCCCTTTGGGCGTAGAGGGAGTTCACGAATTTCCAGACCCTCGGGCACAATTTTGTCCCAACCCAAAGTCGGACTCGAATCACCCAAGAAATGTCCTCTTTCGCGAATGACGATCACCCTGCCACTGTAAGGCCTAGGCACATAGCGACAAAAAGCCTGATCATTAGCCTTCGACACAGCCAAATGGGGATAGCGGTTGTGTGTTTTGCGTTTCAGCGTGGCCTGGAGAGCGTGAGAAGCAGCATGCAGCCTGATCCTGAGCCGTTCCAGTTCGGTATCCGCTTTTTCTCTTAAAAATTTCTTGCCGTCCTCCCGTGGGATCGAAACCAAGTTAGCTCCGTGAAACCACAAATCCTGTAGGAAATGCACCGCACCTTTCATAAAGAACGGGCGAGAAACAGCGTGGTTATAAGTAGCCAGCATGATTACAAGGCCGACCGTCTCTCCCATCGCGGTTAACTGCTGTGCCATTTCCAAAGCTATAGCTCCCCCCATGCAGTAGCCCCCAAGGAAATATGGCCCGTGCGGTTGTACGGTGATGATCTCCTTAATGTACCGGGATGCCATATCTTCTACCGTAGTGTTGACAGATCCGTCGCCGTTCAGACCTTTTGATTGCAGTCCATAAACCGGCTGCTCCGGCCCCAGATACCGAGTCAATTGCCGATACAGCAAAACGTTCCCTTCTGCACCGTGCACCAAAAACAAGGGAGACCGCTGTCCAATCGGTTGTATGGGCACAAGCGATGCCCAAGAAGGGGTCCAGCCGTCCCTCCGCAACAGCTCTGCGAAGGACTCCACAGTGGAAGCCTCGAACAGGGTCGCTAACGGGAGGGCCTTGCCAGCCAGCTTTCGAACCTCTATCAACATGCGGACTGCCACAAACGAATGCCCCCCAAGCTCAAAAAAATTGTCGCGCAAGCCCACTCGCTTTACTTTCAAGACCCCTGCCCAAATATGGGCCAGTGCTTGTTCGAGCGGATCCCGGGGCGAAACAAACTCCCTGTGGACCTGGAGGTGTTGTCCGTCCGGAGCGGGCAACGCCTTGCGGTCGATCTTACCGTTGGGCGTTAACGGGAGCTTGTCCATAGGGACGAAGGTAGACGGGATCATATAGTCGGGCAGTGCCTTCGCAAGATGTGCACGCAAATCCGCCAGGTTGGTCACGGCTCCTGGCCGCAATTCAAAATATGCGACTAGCCGTTTGTCGCCCGGGCTGTCCTCTCGCACAACCACCACACGCTGCCCTATGGCCTCGTGATTGGACAGTGCAGCTTCAATCTCACCGAGCTCGATGCGAAATCCGCGCACCTTCACCTGATTATCAATACGCCCCAAGCATTCGAGATAGGGGCCAGGAACCCAGCGCGCCAGATCTCCTGTGCGATAGAGTCGAGCCTCAGCCTCAAACGGGCTTTCGACGAAGCGCTCCTGTGTCAGCTCCGGACGACGCAGGTAGCCGCGCGCCAAGCCGGCACCACCAAGGTACAGCTCGCCGACGGCGCCGGAGGGAACAGGATTGCGGTGTCCATCCAGCACGAATGCTTGTGTGTTTGCGATCGGCCGGCCGATGGGAATCGGACCATCGGCGGAGGTGACCCGGTGAATGGTCGACCAGATGGTTGTTTCTGTCGGGCCGTACACATTCCATAACTGCATGCATCGCACAAGAAGTTCTCTTGCCAGATCACGGGGCAGCGATTCGCCTCCGCAGACAACTTTGAGCGTTGACGAACCTGTCCAGCCAGTATCGACCAAAGCCCGCCATGTGCTTGGTGTAGCTTGCATCACGGTGCAATGCGAGTCGCGTATTGCTTCCATTAAACGCAGGGGATCATAGGACTGATCATGGCTCGCGATCACCACCCTTCCACCGCTTATCAAGGGCAGGTAAAGCTCCAAGCCCGCGATGTCGAAAGATAGCGTGGTTACCGCCAGCATCGTATCTTTCGCGGTGAAGCCCGGTTCGCGCTGCATCGAAAGGAGTAAATTAATGAGCGCGGAGTGCTGGATCTCTACACCTTTCGGCTTGCCTGTCGAACCGGAGGTGTAGAGCACGTAGGCGAGCCTCTCGGGATTCGCGGTGGGCAGGGTTTGAGGGTCGATGCTCTCCTTGGCAATACTTTCCCAATCGGAATCCAGGCGGATGATCAATTCCGGACGGGTGTGTAGCCGTTCGTCCAGTCCGCGATGTGTGACCAGGACGCGCATCCCGCTGTCTTCCACCATGTAGGCAAGACGGTCTTGCGGAAAAGAGGGATCCAGCGGCACATATGCTCCTCCCGCCTTCAGAATCCCTAGAAGACCCACAAGCATATCCAAGGAGCGTTCGACGGCAAGCCCCACCAGTACATTCGGCCCAATACCCAATTTTTTCAGGCGATGTGCAATCTGCGTGCTGCGGTGGCTGAGCTCGCCGTAGGTCATGTGCTCGCCTGCGAACGCCACGGCCTGAGCTTCTGGCATCTCTGCTACACGAGATTCAAACTACTCGCTGAGGGTCTGCTGGGGGAACTCAATGTGCGTGCTATTCCGCCCGACAATCACGTCTCTGCGTTCAGCCTCGGGCAGCACAGGTAGTTTGCCCAACACCTGGGTCGGGTTGGCTACAATGCCTTGCAGCAGAGTTTCGTAGTACTTAAGCCACCGTTCAATCGTGGTCGCGTCAAACAAGTCTGTGTTGTAGGTGCACAGAATGGAAAGCCCGTGAGGCTTTTCGATGAGATTGAAGAATAGATCAAAATGGAGCGCCCGCTTCGGGTTCGCCTCGCATGCAAACTCGACGCCATCAAATCTTACGTCACTCGTATCCCGATCGACATTGAAATAGATATCGACCAGAGGCGGCCGGCTCAGGTTGCGAGGCATGTTGAGATGCTGGAGGATGCTCCCAAGTGACGACTGGTGGTGATCGTAGGCGTCCAACACGCTTTTTTTCACCAAAGCCACGTTTTCCAAAAAGCTTGCCTCCACCTTGAGCCGCGTGCGAATAGGAAGGGTGTTCACGCACTGTCCCACCACACGAGTCTTTCCACTTACAGCTTGACCCGCAAACGGGAGAGCAACAATGAGATCGGTCTCGCCCGTCAGCCAGTAGAGCAGGCCTTCCAGCGCCGTCATCAAAACCACGACCAGAGTGGTGTGTTGGTCTCCGGCGATGCGCTTGAGTGATTCTTCAACAGCGGCGTCTACCATCCACGGCCGTGCAGCCGCCTTAGCGGACCGGATCGGCGGGCGAGGGCGATCAGTCGGAAGCTCCAGCGGCGGCGGCAGTTCTCGAAATTGTTCGCGCCAGAATGCCGTGGCCCGTTGCGCTTCAGCGCCATCAGGTTGTTCAGCGAGGGCATATTCTTGGAAAGAATCAGGCGCCTGCAACACCGGTTGAATCCCTCGCTGCAACGCAGAGTAGATGATAGCCAATTCGCGGATCAGGACTCCGACCGACCAGCCATCGCAAACGATGTGATGTGCGGTCCAAGTCACCACGTGTTGATCGTCCGATAGGCAGGCGATCCTTACACGCAACAACGGGCCGGTGATAAGGTCAAACGGTTCGGTCACTTCTCGTTCAACTATTGCAGCCAATTCGCGCTCTTGCTCAGTCTTATCCATTCCTCTCAAATCGAGGAGAGGCACGTCGAGCTTGCCGGCGACTTTCATCCGTTGCCACTGGCCGTCCGGGCTGACGCTCGCTAGGAGAATGGGATGCCGTCGTACCACTTGGGCCACCGATGTCGGACTGTTGCGCAGCCGTTGTCAGGGGGTCCTCCCTGCAGACGGGCGCTTCGGCGGCGAGAGCTGAGGGCAACGCACTGGTCTCGCCTCGTGAACTCGCAGGAGGAGGTAGAAATTCTCCAGACCACATCTCCGACAAGCTTTCGCGGAGCGCGTGAGTCAAGCGGGCGAAGTCATCGTCCGTATGCGCCATCGTAATGACGAAGGGTCGGTTCTCCCAGATGTGAATGCCACGTAGGCGAAGCATATAGAAAAGTAATCCCGCCAACCGATGCTCCTGGGGAAACGTGAGATGCGTGAAAGAGCCAAATTGGGTCAAACGGTAAGGTGCATGAAAATCATCGATGACGGTCCGCATCTCATTTGCAAGCCTGCAAGTTCGATCGTTCAGTCGCTGCTGAAGTTCCGGGCCTTTCTGCTTGAGGTGTGTCAAGACCGCCTTGGCAGCGGCGAGCGCCAGCGGATGTCGCACAAACGTTCCTGCGAAGAACGTGACGCCGACTTCGGGAAATGACTTATCGCCGTATTGCCATTGCCCGCCATCCAGGGCATCCATGAATTTCGCGTGGCCTGCAACGATCCCGATGGGAAGTCCTCCGCCAATAACCTTTCCGTACGTAGCCAGGTCCGCCTGTATGTCGAAATAGGCTTGCGCCCCGCCAGGGTGTATGCGGAAACCGGTCACCACTTCGTCGAAGACAAGCGCCGAGCCCGTTTGTGCAGTGACTCGCCGCAGCTCCTGCAAAAACTCCCTCGGCACCAAATCAAGCCTTCGGCTCTGCACCGGTTCCACGAGCACGGCCGCGATTTCCGATCCACGCGCCCGAAGAATCTCGAGGGACTCCGGATTGCCGTAATCGAGTACGATGACCTGAGCCAGGGCGCTGCGGGGAATCCCCGGAGCGACCGGCACCGTTTGACCGCCCTGGTTGGCTGGTATTGGGCGGAACAGCACCTCGTCGAACACCCCGTGATAGGAGCCAGCAAAGGCGACAATCTTCTCGCGTCCCGTAACTGCGCGCGCAGAGCGTATGGCCGCTAATACCGCTTCCGAACCGGTATTGGCAAAAACGACGCGCTGCATTCCCGTGAACTCCTTCACCAGGGCGGCAACTTCGCCGGCGAGCGGCTGGATTGGCCCAATCTCAAAACCCTGTTCGAGTTGTTGGCGGACGGCCTCGACAACAAATGGGGGCCGATGTCCGAACAGGCTGGCACCGAAACCCATCACAAAGTCGACGTATTCATTTCCGTCGGTGTCCCAGATCTTGGATCCGTCTGATCGCGTCGTGACGATAGGATACACCATCTCTTTCCAAGTCTGCTTGAATCCCGCCACCGAGCGTGGATCAGCCAAAACTGGCCGGTTTTGCGCGGCAAGCTTCTTTGAACCGGCAGTACGCGCGCTGTACCGGGCAATCAGCGCGTCGAGGGCACGCTGTTGGCGCTGCGACAGCACCATATTGCTATCCCGGAAAATCGGTTTGAAGGGTCCATGCTGCGACTGGACTTCCGGGACCGGCGGGCGCACCAATACGGCCGTGGATGCAGAGGACACCGGGGTGGGAGGAATCGCAGCGGGCTGGCGGCCCAACAGCTGGAGCACTTGATTGGTAAGTTGCTGCTGCTGCGCCAAAATTTCTTCTAGCACCGCACTTTGAGAGTCTGCGACCGCTTGTGTTGGGGATGGCGCGGATGGCGGTGTGGCCGGCATCTCAGCGAACGCCTCCCGAGGCAGCGTAGCGTCCAGGTGGGATGCGACGGCATCCAGCGAGCTCAATTCCTCCATCAACTGGCGTAAGCTGATCGAGACCCCGAATTTTCGTTCGAACAACTGCGCAGTCTGTGCGAGCAAAAGCGAATCCAAACCTCCCAGTCCAGGTCAACACCGCTCATCCAAAGCCGTCCCAACGCCTCAAGAATGCCGCGCGGTTCCTGAACACCTCTCAGCGGCAACGACGGGAGCACGACTTGTTCAGGCGACCTGGCCGGATGTTGCGACGCCAGGGCGCTTAAAGTCCGGCCAGGGCCGACCTCCAGCAGAACATTTGCCCCCTCTTTCATCAGTTCCGCAATTCCATCGGCGAAACGCACCGTCTGTCGCACATGGCCCGCCCAGTACTCGGCCCGCTGGGACTCCGTAGGGGTGATCCAACGAGCCGTCACATTGGACACATACGGAATCTGCGGTTTGTTGAGCTTCACCTGGCCAAGCAACTCCATGAACGGTGCAATCACAGGCTCCATCATCTGAGAATGGAACGCATGTGAAGTGTGCAAGTGCCGGGTCATTACTTCCCGCGAAGCAAGCTTCTTTTCGAATGCCGCAATGGCATCGTAGGGTCCGGCCACCACACACTGGGTCGGCGAATTGATCGCGGCGATGTCCAATTGCCCGTTCTCATTTAGCAACGACAAAAGTTCTTTCTCTGATAACCTTACCGAAAGCATCGCTCCGCCCGGTTGCCGCTGAATCAACTCAGCGCGGCGCGCCACGAGCGAAAGCGCATCTTCCAGTGCAAAAACGCCAGCGAGGCAGCCGGCCACATACTCTCCTACGCTGTGGCCGATCATTGCAGCCGGTTTGACGCCCCAGGACATCCAGAGTTTCGCAAGTGCGTACTCGATCACAAACACGGCGGGTTGCGTAAACTGTGTTTGCACGAGCAATTGTTCCGCCTCTTTTTCCGACCCATCGGCGGGAAATAAGATCGCGCGCAGATCGGCTTGCAGGATGGGGCGAAGCCATTCGGCGCAGTGATCTACGTGAGCGCGGAACACGGGCTCGGAATGATAGAGTTTACCGCCCATTCCCGGGTATTGTGAGCCCTGTCCGGGGAACATGAAGACGACAGGCGGTTCCCTGCGCGGATGGTGGCGGGTGAAAAGACGCTTGGGATCGGTCGTTTCCAGCGCGGCAGCGCCGTCGGCGGGATCTTGACAAGCCACGATGCGACGGTGAACGAACTCGCTGCGGCCCGTTTGTAGTGTGAAAGCAGCGTCGGCCAGCTCCCGGGACGCCTCGGCGCGATCGGCTTGGCGCGCGATCTGCTTCAGATGCTGAGACAGATTCGCCGTCACCCGATCCAGCGCGTCAGCGGTTTTGGCGGACAACACCAACAACTGCCAAGGACGCGATGGACCAGACGGCGGCAATACCGGCGCCTCCTCAAGAACAGCGTGGGCGTTGGTGCCGCCCATGCCGAAGGAACTTACGCCCGCCCTGAGCGGAACGCCGGGCTGGGTCTTCCATTCCTGCAGTTCTGCATTGACATAGAACGGACTGTTTTCGATATCAAGCTTCGGGTTCGGCTTCTTGAAATGGAGGCTGGGAGGAATTTTCTTATGCCGAAGTGCGAGTGCCGTCTTGATGAGGCCGGTTACCCCAGCCGTGGCGTCCAAGTGACCCAGGTTCGACTTCACCGAACCAATCGCGCAAAACTGTTTCGCCTCCGTTCCCAGGCCGAACGCTTTCGTTAGTGCGGCCACCTCGATCGGGTCGCCCAGTGGCGTCGCCGTGCCGTGGGCCTCGACATAGGTGATCGTGTTGGGATCGACCCCAGCGAGCGCGTGCGCCATGGCGATAACTTCCGCTTGTCCGTCGACACCGGGCGCGCTAAAACTGACGCGTTGCGATCCGTCGTTATTTAGCGCGGCGCCTTTGATCACTGCGTAGATCTGATCACTGTCCTTCATTGCGTCCGCCAGCCGCTTGAGCACGACCACACCGGCACCGTTGGCGGATACTGTTCCCGCGGCGCGCGCGTCGAACGTACGCGTGTGTCCGTCAGGCGACCTGATGTTACCCTCTTGGTAGTAATAACCGCGGTTTTGCGGCCACCGCACCGACGCAGCGCCGGCAAGGGCCATGTCACATTGATACGTTAGAAGGGATTGACACGCCTGGCAGACAGCTACCAGCGACGTCGAACATGCCGTGCTCAAATTAATGGCGGGAC
>WNGH01013444.1_pt1 | contig 10499 bp, 8 predicted proteins | sample 5400631 | NCBI WGS metagenome assembly WNGH01 (sample SAMN13153373, study PRJNA577476) | soil metagenome | isolation source: 115 cm soil or saprolite under Garry oak tree replicate 1 | place: USA:California | collected 2016-06-15 | reverse complement strand
TCCACGCAATGACGAAAACCTGATCGTCTCTCAACTGCAGTTGGCGTTTTTGCGCTATCACAATGCCGTCGTGGATGCGCTGCCTGCTGTCCCGACGCGGTTTGATGACGCGCGTGAACTTGTGCGCTTTCATTATCAATGGATACTGGTACACGATTTCCTGCCGAAAGTCGTCGGAGACGAACTCGTTCAACAGATTCTGACAGAGAATTCCTATCCCGTTCGGACCAGTGGCGGGCTCAAGGATGCATTGGCCTGGAAGACAGACCTGAGATTCTACAATTTCAAGGGACTGCCCTTTATGCCCGTGGAGTTTTCCGTCGCGGCGTACAGGTTCGGCCACAGTATGGTGCGCTTCAATTACGCCCTGAACCCACAGACCGATGAAAACGAACTTCCGATCTTTGCAACGCAAGGCGAAGACCTGCGCGGTTTCCGCCCCCGGCCTGCCGAACGCAAAATCGAATGGTTCCGGTTTTTCAAATTCGAGGGGGCAGACCCGCAGAAATTGCAGCCGGCCCGGGCCATCGACACCCTGCTATCGAACGGTCTGGGTGTACTTCCGGATATCGTCGCGAGCAACCCGAATTCGCTGGCAGCGCGGAATCTGCTGCGCGGTAAAGCGCTCGGCCTGCCGGGCGGCCAGGACGTCGCCAGAGCCATGGGCATTCCTGAAGCTTTTGTTGTAGGCAACTCCAAAAACAAGCTGCAAATCGGGCCGGCGTACAAACTGCCGGACGGCAAGCCCGATCCAAGTGTGCCCGCGATCGACGCCGCTCTGAAAATAGAACTGGAAACGGCGTTTGGCACCGCCACGCCGCTTTGGTACTACATCCTCAAAGAAGCGGAGGTGTTCGCCGCAGGTCAGCATTTGGGACCGGTCGGTGGACGCATTGTGGCTGAGGTTTTCTTGGGAATTCTCAAAGCCGATCCAACGTCGTATCTGAATGTCGCTCCTCGATGGGAACCCAACAAAGGACAGTTTGGATGTACGCAGAATGGGCATTATTCCATCCAGAATCTGCTGCGATTCGCAGGCGTCGCTTAGCACCGCCAAAGGAGGTTTGACCCGAGCGCCAGGAGCGTAGCGGCCGGTATCATGTGCTCACTTCACGGCGATCACGGCAATCTCCACAAGATTGTCGGCGGACATCAGTTGTGAGCCGACCGTTGCTCGTGCAGGCGGATCGCTTTTGAACGCCCGCACGTAAGCCTCGTTCATCGCCGAAAAGTTCCGACTGTCCGAAAGCCAGACTTGTCCTGTAACGGCATTCGGCGTGTCGACACCGGCAGTCTTGAAAAGATTCTGAATATTGGTGAGGATCGCGGCAGTCTGTCCAGCGATGTCCCCGCGTAACGATTGGCCGGCCGCCGTCAGCCCCGCCAGGAACACATAGTTACCCACTCTGATCGCCTGGCTGAGGTTCGGGTTCGGGTCGCCGAGCCGCTGCTTCGGACCCTTCACGCCCCACAACATGATTTCAACGCTGTACGCAGGCGACGCCAGTGCCGCGCGCGTCGTCGCGCGAGTGGGAGGAATCTCACCGAAATAGGTCCGGTAGATGTCGTTCATATCCTGGAAGTCTCGCGGATCGGTCAGCCACACGCGGCTCCAGACCATATCCGACATTTTGAATCCGGCGGCTTCTGCAAGGATTTTGGCATTTTCCAAAATCTGTTTGGTTTGGACCTTGATGTCTCCATTCAATGCGTCGCCGGTTTGCGGATTCTGCGATACCAGTCCGGCTAGAAAGATATGATCACCGACAGCTATGCCCCGGCTGTAGGGAAGGGGATTGGTTGACCAGCCTTGGGGATTGATGTAACGGCGCTCGAGGTCCGGCCGTGCCGCGATCGCCGAAATCTCGATGAGGCCGCCGCGCAGCATGAGATCGGCCTCGGTGGTTGCGCGAACCGGCGGATTGGTTTTGAAAACCTCCCGGTATACCTTGTTCATCGCATCGAAGTCACGCATATCTCGAAGGTAAACGTTCGTGGAGACCACGTCCTTGTAGCTCATGCTTCCGGCCTTGAGTATGGTTCCAATATTTTCGAGAGCCTTTTTCGTTTGCGCTTCAATGCCTCCAGCGACGATCCTGCCGCCGGAGTCGGTCCCCATCGTTCCTGCGATGTGATACAAATCGCCGGCTTTGACTCCCGGGCTGAAGGGGATCCCCGCAATCTGGAGCCCCGGTGGGGCAACAACCTGCTTCGTCTGCGCAACCCCAGTTACGCCGGCTGCAGCCACGGCGACAACAACGTAAGCAAAGTTTTTTCTTTTCATGATATCGACTCCCCAGCGTGGATTACTGTTTGTAGATCTTTCCTTCCTTCATGACGAAGGCGACGTGGCCCAGAGCCTTGATGTCTTCGAGAGGGTTGCCTTCGACGGCGATGATGTCGGCAAACATTCCGGGTTTGAGATCACCGATTTTGTCTCCCATGCCAAGAGCCCTTGCCGGAGTGCTTGTCGCGTGGACTATTGCCTGACGTGGCGGCATCCCCAGCGCAACGCGCCGTTCGAATTCAGGCGCCGTGTGACCCGGCATGCCCGCGGCGGCATCCGTGCCGAAAACGATCCTTGCGCCTTTTTTCACGGCTTTGGCAAAGGCTTCCGCACGCGGCTTCATGAAGTCGCGTGTATAACGCAGTTGTTCTTCGTTGAAATGGAACTTCTGCCCGTTTGCCAGATAATACTCCGCCAAATAAAGGTTCGGTACGTAGACGACCTGTTTCTCGACGAGCAGATCAATAACGGCATCATCCATCAGCGCGCCGTGCTCGACAGTGTCCGCCCCGGCCAGAATTGCGCGACGCACGGCCTCCGCGGCGTGCGCGTGGACCGCAACAGGTTTGCCTGCCTTGTGCGCTTCATCGACAGCGGCTTTGAGCTGCTCGAGGGTATACGTGGGACCGCCGCCGGCCCGGCTGCTCAAGGAGCCGAATATCTTGATCACATCGACATGAGCCGCCACTTGTTTACGGACATATTCCCTCATCGGCGCCTCACCGTCCGCCGGCTTGACAGCAGAGTCAGCCAACGGTTCGCCGGACACGAACAGCCTAGGTCCGGCGATCAGGCCCGAATTGATGGCATTGCGAAGATCGACGTCCACGAGGTTCGGGGCGCCCAGGCTTCGCAGCGTCGTGAATCCACTTTCGAGATACTTTCGCGCGTTGTCGACAGCCCAGAATGCCGTAATTGAAGGCCGCTCGCGGCCGCTTTCATCGAAGTGTGCTGAGATGTGGACGTGCATGTCGATCAAACCGGGCATGACGGTGAACTTCGTCAGATCGACTTCGCGCGCTCCCTGCGGGATCCGGTCATTGGGCCGTACAGAGACGATCCGTCCGTCGTGAACAACGATGACCGCGTCGTGTATCAGGCTGCCTTGTCCATCGATAGCAAGTCTTGTTTTGAGCGCTGTGTCCTGGGCAACGGCCGGAAGACTCAAGAAAACGGAAACCACTAAGCCGGCGATCAAGCGCATAACCATCCTTTCAACCGGAGTTCGCAGTAACTGATTACTGTTTCTCGTGTGCGAATTGGGGCTCCAGTTCGCGTGACCCGAATATTGCGATCAGGCGGTCGGCCGGCATGCCGAGAATGGCTGCATCGCGGGCTACCAGGTCCGGCCGCTCGCGGTATATCGGATTGCCGGGCTGGTAGCGGTGTTTCAGCAGCTTGTCGTCTTCCGTCAACTTTCGCGTCGTGACACAGAATTCGAGCTGGAGCCCGTCAGGAGCACGGAAGTAGATCGACTTAGCCCACCCATGATCGATGATTTCGGTCACCGGATGGTTGTGCTCGCGGAGCCGGGCCTGCTGTTGTTCCAGTTCTTCGACCGATTCGGCCCAAAAAGCGAAATGGTAGGCGCCGTTCATGACGCCGAGGCCCGAATTGATATCGGTGGCCCACTTCTTGGGAAAGTTCGGCATGTCCGCCGTGGGGCACATGTAGGAAACGTAGGAACCGTCTCCTGTATCGAAGAAGACGTGCTTCATATGCACGGTCCCGTCGGGACCGGTCATAAGATCCTGCCAGGCAATCTCCCAGCCCAGCACTCGCGTGTAGAAATCAACAATTCCCTCGTAATCGTATGTCGCCAATCCGAGGTGATGCGATCCTGTGCGTTTCATAGTGGTTTCTCCGTTATCGTTTTTTTCTGGCTACTGGCAGCGCATCGCACCGGGCGCATCACGGCGATAAACCCGGTGGCAATTCTGGCATGCGTCACTCAATTTTTCGCTGATTTCCTCAAAGGCATCAAGTTTTCTAGCGATGGCCGCCTGTTTAGCGATTCTGCCGATTTCCATCAACTCTGTCGTGTATTTTTTCCAATCGGGTCGATCCACCGGGACCGGAAGTCCGTTCTGACAAACGCGGCCGGGCGTCAAAAACAGGGGTGCCGTCTCAATGATCGCGATGGCGGCCTGCTCCACAGGCAGCCATCCGGTGTATACGCCGGCTCCCCAGGCGACATAATCGAAGTCGGGGCCAACTTCTCTTTTCGTTGGAACGTTGGGATCTTTGACCTGAAGGTTAAAAATGATGTTGGCATTCGGAAATGCGATCGCTCGCATCAATTGCGCCAGATTTCCTTCCGGCGGAGACAAAGTCACAGCGGCGGAGGTTGCAGCGGCGACGGGTGTGGCTGGCTTCCGCTCGCCCGGAAAAGCGATCTGCGCCAACCGATCGCCGCTGAGTTCGGCCTGGCCTGCCGGGAATTTTCCGGATTGGAGAATGTATGCGGACAGATCCACAGCTTGCGCGCGCGAAACCGTGCCCGGCTTGCCGAACGGCATGGTGTTCTGAATTTTATCGACAAGTTCCAAGAGCGGGCGTCCACTCCAGTTCGAAATGAAGCGGTCGCCGCTTAATGGCGGTCCGCTCCCGCCCTGCAACGCATTACCATGACATTCGTTACATTGCGATCGATAAACCTCTTGGCCGCGTTCGGCCTGCGCGGCCGAGTACACGCCCTCCGTCACGGTTCGCAATTGTGGAGCGCCGGCCACGAAAGTTGCGGCGAGCGGCAACGTGCAAAAGACTACTCCCAACGTGCGGCGCATAATGGATCTCCCGTCAGAACGAGTTGCCGATAAAAGGCAACATGCGGCCAAAGAAAATGACACCGAGCCAAAGAAATATTCCAGCGCCGGCGACGACTTTAGCGGTTAACGGCGCATCGACTCCTTCCGGAAGGGCCCACGACTCGTCGAACGTCAGATAAAGGACGTTAATCCCTGCGAGCAGCATGAAAACGATCTTCCAGTAAAACGCAACGTTTTGCGTGTACTGCGTCGGAGTTGCTATGAAGAAGACCATGCCGGTAACGAGATTGATTGAGAATCCCGCGAGCGCCCACGGTATCAAACCGCGCAAATCGGCGAGCGGAACGCTTTTCATAATCCCGAGCATTCGCAGATCGACCGTCAAGATCGTACCCAACAGCAGACACAGTCCTATAAAATGCAGAGTTTCGCAGGTGGGCCACACCCATCCGTGGCCGAGGACATAAGCTCCCATCGCCGATACCGTGCCTTCAGTTTGAGATACGTCCTGAGCGGGCCGGATTTCTTCATGCCGGATTTCACCGCCCATCGTTGCTGTTACAGTCATGAGGACCACTGTCAGTAGCGAAAACAGCAGGATGCCATATACGTTCCATGTTGCCGGATGCGCATTCCGGCGAAACTGCCACAGACCGCACCAGGCGAGAGCGCCGGTGATCGCCATCAACACCAAAGCCAGCAGCGCCACGTCTTGATGCCTTGCAACGAACTGCTTGGATACATCCGGCCGTGACTGAATCGCCTCGAACGCCGCATTGCCGCTGAAATACACCGGCAGCGCCGATACGGCAATTAACAGGAGGACCAGCATGCTGGTTCGTTTTAAACCGTCGTTTTGGGTGACCAGGGAGCCGACGAACAGACCAAGCCCAATTACAGTACCTACGCTGGGAAAGTGATTCAGCAAAAGATGAAGATGTGCCAAATTCACGAGTGTCTCCCTAAAATTTCGAACATCCATGCCGCGTGCCGTGGGCCGAGGTAGGCCATCAGCCTCCCTGCGGTAATCGCCGTCGCCCACAAAACAAGCGACGCCACGGCCAGTGCCTTTCCATTTGATGAAATCGGCACCTTATCCAATGCTGGATCTCGAAACACGTGACTTCGGATTGCGATTATGCTGAGGACGCCGAGCGCCACGAAGACAAGCTTGATGTAGAAGACGGGGTTTGCCAGTTTGTTGGTCGCGTCGGCAATCAGCAGCAAAACGCCTGTGACTGCGTTGATCCAGAAACCGAGCCACATCAGAGGAAACAACTTCAACATCGGCGCAAGCCGTACGCGGGGTATGCAGCCGAGGAGGCGCAAATTCACGACTGTCGCAAGCCCAACAAGTAAGCCCATACCAATGGTGTGTAAAAGTAGAACCATCGGAAATGCGAAGACCGATTCGGATTCATGTAGCCAAATCGCAAAGCGGGTGTGTTCCAGCCAAATAAAAAGTCCCATGTTTCTTTCGTCCGTTCCCAAAAGCTCAGCCGCATTCCGAATTGTAATTGCTGTGGCCCTTTGCTGTCGCTCAGCATCCTCCTAGAAGGCATACTTCAATGCAAACTGCATGATTCGCGGATCCAGAGCAGTGCGGATCTGGCCGAACTGAGCATTTGAAAGCGCACCCTGGACCACGTTGGTGGCATTTGCCGGGCTGGCGACCGGCCCAGGCCGGAAGCTGTTTGGTACATTGAACATCTCGGCCCGAACTTCCACCCGCTGATTTTCATGGAGACGAAATGCGCGCGACAATGCCAGATCAAAGTTCCAGGTCGCCGGCCCGTAGACGCTATTGCGCCCGATATTTCCGAACGTGCCCAACGGCGGGATATCGAACGCGGCACGGTTGAGCCAGTTCGTCAGCGGGCGGCCGGACTTATCGCCATAAGGGTTCAGCGATACCTGATTTCCGCGCTGGAGAACCATCCCGTCGGCACCTTTAATGGCAGTTAATGCTCGATCAGTTCCGGCGATCACGTTGACAACGCTGCCTGAGAACCAGCCGTAGATTCCCGCCAGCCTCCATCCGCTTCCGACGGCGTGCAAGATACGGCCGCTGAACTGCGGCGATTCGACCACTCCCGTCAAATTGAAGATGTGGCGCTTGTCGCCTTCGCAATTGCCGCGATCGTACCTCCGATTGGTGGGATCGTTATAGCCGATGTTGTTGGCATTATTCAGTCCACCGTGGCTTTCGTAGACGCCATCATTGATACAGTGCGACAGCGTGTAATTTCCGTTGATCGTCACGCCGCGGGCGGCGCGGCGTTGCACCGTGAGCAGCATGCCATTGTAGTTGCCGGTTCCGCCGTCGTCCAGTTGAGCCACATTGGCATATCTTTCTTGAGGTTTTTCCAGATTCAACGGACGGCGCGCGTCCTGATTGCACATTCTGATTTCCAAGGTATGCGGCGGAAACCAACCAGTCTGTCCCAATTTGCCGTTGGATACTCAGGTTCCAGGAAGAACTCTGCAGAGTCTTGAGGTCATACGGAGTACTGTAGACCTCGCCGTAGGGCGAGAAATTACCGGGCACATACGGAAATGGATTGCCGGTCGCATAGTTTGCCCAGGGGTCATCCAGACTGACACCCGATAACGTCGTTACATTCGCCCAGGGAGCGCTCATGGACGGTGTCTCGTACCAGTGCGATCCGACGTAGGTGTAAGCGAGAGAGTACGACGCTCGAACCGAGGTGCGGCCGTCACCGCTGACATCCCACGCAAGACCCAATCGCGGTGCAAACTGTCCCCAGCGATTGTTTGCGCCGGATTTGCCCGGATATCCCGGATCGCCCGGGAAGTACAGGCCGGCAGGCGCGTTAGGCCAGACGGTGCTCTTGATGCCTTGTCGGAACCGATCGTAACTGAAATTCTCGACCTGGCCTCGCTTCGATATTCCAGGCAGGAACGGCTCCCACCGCGCGCCATAGGTGAGGGTCCACTTACGAGTTGCTTTCCACGTATCTGAAGCATACAGAGTCGGGGTCCACTGCCGGATTGTAAAGTTGTGAGGCGCGGCCTGGGCAAAAGAGTTTGCAGCTCCAGTCAGGAAATCGCCCAGTCCATGGCCCGTGACCTGGCCGAAAATCCGGACCTGCCCCACGCCATACCAGCGGTCGCGGGTCGAGTTGTAGGAAAGCCCGAGGTTTCCGCCGAAGGAAAGTTGATGGTTTCCGCGCACGTGACTGACATCGTCGTTCACTGCGAAGCCGTTAGTCCACACCGCGTCCCGCCGGTCATGGAGCGTGCCGATCAGGAAGCCGCTGGTGATGTTCAGGTACATCCGGTCTGGGGTCTGAGCACAGAAAATCTTGATGCCGACGTCGCAGGCAGACCAGAATTTCGCCGCAGAATCGGCACTGCCCAATTGAGTGTCGAACAGCCTGTTGGCCGAAACACGGAAGGCATTCACGGTTGAAGATCCGATCAGATAGGTATCGCCGAAAGCAAAGGACTGAGCCAGATTGTCGTTACCTTCGGTATCTGAGGTCAATACATTGTTAGGTGTCAAACCATAAGGAAGGTCCTGGTTGAACTGGTATGCCGTGTAACGTCCGAACACCGAGTGCCGGTTGTTCCATTGATAATCAATCCTGCCGACGACTTGCTCATGATTTTGCTTATCGCGACGGCCGTATCGGACCAGACCACATTCATCGAGCGGTGCGGGCGCCAGATCGAGAACGCGCCTTGTAATGTTCACAGCCGCTGGACTGAACCGCGCCGGATCGATGCGATTGCCGGAGAACGGAGCTCTCAGATTGAGGGCTACTCCTGCGTTACATGATGGAGCAGCAAACGCTGTCCAGTCACCCGACAGCATCCTGGCCGTCGGCACAAACGCTTGCTGAGAGGACTCTTGCCGGACGGTGGTTCCCTGGAAGCCTGCAAAGAAGAAAAGTTTATTCTTCATGATCGGGCCGCCGAGCGTGCCGCCAAACTGGTTGCGCTTCAAATTGCTGTTCTTCGGCGCGAAATAGCGCTGCGCAGTGAATAAATCGTTGCGCAGGAACTCAAACAAATCGCCGTGAAACTGATTAGTTCCCGACTTTGTTACGGCACTGACGCCAGCCCCCTTTGCATCTTGCACCGTGACGCCGCTCATCTCCACTTTGAATTCCTGTAGCGCGCTCGGAAAAGGCATCGGGAGGCTCGAGACACTCATCGTGTTGGAATAGTCAGCGCCGTCCAGCCTGTATTCCACGCCGTAGATCATCTGCCCGCCGATATTGATGCGGGCCGCTCCGTCGAGATTTCGGCCGTTGATGTCGCTTCCTCTTCCTACGACAGCTCCGCCCGCCAGCGCGATGAGATCCGTCACGTTCCGGCCATTGAGTGGCAGATCCAGAACTCGCGAACTCTCGATCACTTGGCCAACTCCGGAACTCCGCGTCTCGACCAGGGCAGCGCCGGTTTGAACCTCGACTTGCTCGGTTACCGATCCCACTTCCAACACGGGATTGATGACCGGATTGCTGCCGACCTGCAACAGAATGTCGCTCTGCACGAAACCGCGAAATCCTGGCAGCGTGGCTTCGAGCCGGTATGGACCGAGAGCGAGATTCGAAAGGACATAAAACCCAGTCTCATTCGTAACAACTTTCCGCACAATTCCCGTATCCGTTTGCGTTGCAGAAATTTCTACGCCCGGTAACACCGCCCCGCTTTGATCCCGTACGGTGCCGCTGATTTGTGCCGTCACCTGAGCCCAGGCGAGGACATTGAACATCGCACAAACCAGTAACACGGTGGATAGCCCAGTAATGGCGCGTCTCATAGATCCTCCTTACCAAAAGAGATGCCAAATACCTTCCGTAGTTGTTGAACGTGTGGGTTACCTATAAACGCATCGGAGGGAGCTTGTCAAGGAAAAGGTCCAACCATTACATTTCAAATCCGAAATCCGAAAACGTAAATTGGATTCTCGAGATTCGACAGTCCAATTTGAGATTTCGAAATCTCGGATCTCAAACGCAGGATTCGTCCAATTTCGAAATTTCAGTAGCGGGGTTCGGCGCCTCTTCGGCTCGGGTCGAAGTTGCCGGTAGCGCCCGTAGCCATGCGCTTTCCCTCGGCAGTGACAACCTCTTTGAGAAGCATCATGGGTCTTCCGCTGCGTCAGGAGTGCTCAGGGTAATGAAAATATACATTTTCCTTTTCGTCGCCTGATCGTTTTAGGTATGCTCCGCGGGTTCGGTCCGAATTTGATTAGCGACAAATAGGAGGACACTATGGGTAAGAACATCACACTCACGGCAGCGGATGGGCAGAAGCTTGGCGCCTATCGCGCCGACCCTGCAGGGGTAGCGAAAGGCGGTGTCGTTGTGATTCAGGAGATTTTCGGAGTCAACCATCACATCCGTTCGGTATGCGACCGTGTAGCTGCCGCCGGTTACGCCGCCGTCGCCCCCGCCCTATTCGATCGAATT
>WNGH01010156.1_pt1 | contig 10499 bp, 9 predicted proteins | sample 5400631 | NCBI WGS metagenome assembly WNGH01 (sample SAMN13153373, study PRJNA577476) | soil metagenome | isolation source: 115 cm soil or saprolite under Garry oak tree replicate 1 | place: USA:California | collected 2016-06-15 | reverse complement strand
GGCAACCCGACGATCTTCGTCGGCCTCGTGGAATGGGCCGATCGCAGCATCACCGAGTAGCGTCCCTATTCCCGCCGCGAGCGGGAACCGGTGTGGCGCTCCCGACCAATCGAGATTCCCAACCTAAACTCTCGCATGCTGACCGGCTTGAACGCTTCCTTGACCGATCAGGTTGCGCCGGGACGAGAAAAGTGGGTTTTCCCCGGGGACGATTTGTAAGCGCGTTCTAGCAGGAGAAGAAAGGAATCCGTCACCTCTAGTCTGACATCTGGAGTATTGTCCGTTCGCCCCACACCCTCGTGAGGCAGCGGTTTCTCGGATCTGTAACCACTGTTTTTCCGTACTGTCGGTCGATGGTTCCAACCTTCAGATTCTGCGCCTGGCGAGTTTTGTGACCCGGCCCGTGCGGTTCCAATCGGAAACGAAGATGTTTCGATCCGAATCGACCAAGCAGCCATGCGCCGCGCTGAACAGGTCTGCCTTGATGTTGTGCGGATCGAGTTCGTAATTTGCCCATTGTGTCGTCTGCGGATTATCACCTAAGAAAGCAATCGGCACGTTGTCCCCATCGAGGACCGTAACGCGACCTTCTAATTCGGAAACCACTGCGTAATCACCGCTGAAACTCACCTGGCAGGGCCGCCGCAAGCGTTCGGCGACCGTGCCGACGTACTTGCCATCAAGGTCGAAGTGGCACAACCGCCGGTTTTCCCGATCGCAAACCATCAACAGCGGCTGGCGGTAACGCAGGTCCAGGGTTAGCCCGTGAGAACAGTCGAGCTGTCCTTCACGGTTTCCTTTCTCCGCAAAGCTTCCCTTGTAGTTGCCATGCTTGTCGAAACGGAAAATGCGCGAGTCGCCGTACCCATTGGCGATGAAGATGGAACCGTCGGGAGCGGGAACGGCAGCGGTAAGACGCCACTCATTGGGAGTCTTAAACCCGGCTTCCCGCGGAGCGGTGATTTTCATCACCACCGTACCGTCGGTCTTCATCTTTATAAAGAGCCAGTTCTCTGCGGGCGTGCCTTTCTGCACGGTCGTATAGAAGAACTCCTCTCCGTGCTCCTCGGCGTGAACCATCGAATGAACTTCGGGATACACATTTGCTATGGTCCTGACCAAACTCCCGCTGCGGTTGTAGACGAGCACTCCAGTAGCACTTTGCGTGCTGACATAGATGTTGCCCGCATTGGCCTGGGCGACGGCGCCATGCGTGCCTCCGAAGCTCATGCCCGAAGGGAGCGACCCCCAACCCGGTACAACTTCATAAGTCCATTCGCCATTGCCAGTCAGGGTCGCAGGCGCATCGGACCTATTGGTTCTTGCCGAAACAAGTGGGGAAAAAACGGTCTCAGCTGCTGCGATTCCCGCCACGCTCATGAACGCACGCCGGTTGAACTTTGTCATTGGATGCTCCTGACGCCACTGTCCGCTGTCGGTGCCGGTTCTGCGGGTGTGTTGAAAAGATACAGGTGACGTAAATTCGGCTCGAGTTTCAACGGAGCGGCGGCGTCGCTAGTGACTTTGGTCCCACTTAGATTCAGGTAGGTGAGTTGCGATAAGGAAGACAGCTTCCCGAGCGTCCGTCCGGTCACGGCCGTACCATCCAGATGAAGAGCCCGCAGATTCTTGAACTGGCTCAGAGTTTCGACGCCTGCATCGGTGACTGCGGTTCGTGCGAGTTCCGCCTCGACGATAAAGGGCGCAAACCGCTGGAGCTTCGTCAGGTGGGCATCATCGAACGTGCCAGCGACGTCGGCAGTGCGCAGGATGAGTCCATCCGACGGGTTCGCCGATACCGGCACGAGCTTCGCTCCTTGTGATTGCTGCATTTGCCTAATTTCGACGATGAATGCACTGTAGTCGCCAACTGGCGGCCGTGCTTGTTCCTGATCCTCGGCGATGAAAATGTCCGGTATGCTGGCCGCATCAGGCGAAGCTCCCTGCAGTACCCAGGCACGGATTCTTGCAATCTCCTCACGCGTCAGTGGAGTGCGGCCTTCAGCAGGCATGAAGTGATGGTCGGTGGGAGGCAGCGTGACCTTTTGCAAGAGGAGACTGCCGTCGGGATTGCGAGGTGCGATCACCATGCCATCTTTGCCCCCCGCCATAAGCGACTCATAAGAATCCAGTCGCAAACCGCCCTGTTCTTTATTGGTGCCGTGGCACGCAACACATTTTGTGTCGAGAACGGGATAGATATGCCGGGCGAAAAAAGAATTGGGATGAGATGAGACCGCGCTTGGAGCGAGAACCCTCTTGAGTGTGGCGGGCATGTACCGGGTCAAGTAGTCGCTCCCGTGCGTAAGCGAGCCGCCCTGGTGTGCGGTCCACGCAAGCGTCATGAGAACCGCAGTCAGCAGGATGGCATACAAGCGTGATCGCTGCGCCCGAAGCCATGAAGGCCGAACGGCTAGGCACAACAACAGCTCAATTGCCAGCAGGATTCCACCGCGCATGTGACGCGTGACGGTCGTTCCGATTTCCCCGCTGCCATAGGCCAAGAGAAATCCAAAGAGAATGGAAACGACGCAGGTTGCCAGCGAGATCTGCAGGAGAAAACCTGCCGCCTCGCGGAAGGACTGCCGCCTGGTCCCTGCAAACTCGACAAGCGGCAGGATCACAATCAGCCCGATGGGAAGATGCACCACTAAAGGATGGAAGCGGCCGAAGAATTGCAGCCAGTCAGCGTGGGGTTTGCCGTCGAGAGGGAAAAAGAGCGGCAAGAGCAGAATGGAAATGCCGACACATCCGGCCCCAATCCACAGTCGGGGAATCAGGCGCGCTCTTCGTAGTGCATCCCCGGCGGTGCGCGCGACGGTAGCTGCCACATTCACGCCAATATTCCTTGCACGACAAACGCCGGGACGGGGCTGGTGAGCTTTTGATCCAAGCCTTGGAATCGATAACTAAATTTGTTGTGGTCAATGCCCAGGCAATGAAGAATCGTCGCATTGAAGTCGCGCACGTGCACCGGATCCTTTACCACGTTGTAGCTATAGTCATCGGTCTCACCATAGGTGACCCCGGGACGCACGCCCCCGCCAGTCATCCAGGTCGTGAAACAGCGCGGATGATGGTCGCGGCCATAATTCTCTTGGCTCAACCCTCCTTGGCTGTACACGGTACGCCCAAATTCACCCGCCCAGATGACCAGCGTGTCATCGAGCAGGCCCCGGCGCTTGAGATCGGTGACCAGGGCATAACAACCTCGGTCAGTCTCCTGGCAAAGCACGGGCAACATGCCCACGACATTGTCGTGCACATCCCAGCCTCGCTTATAGATTTGTGTGAAACGGACACCGCGTTCGGCCAGGCGCCGGGCAAGAAGGCAATTGTAGGCGAACGTGCCGGGCTCTTTAGCTTCCGGACCGTAGAGTTCCCAGGTCGATTCGGGCTCTTTGCTGAGGTCCGCGAGCTCTGGCACGGACGATTGCATCCGAAACGCCATTTCATATTGCGCGATTCTCGAATTCGTCTCGGGATCTCCCACTTCGGCGAGTGTCTGCCGATTGATCTCTTCTACCGCGTCCAGCATCTTGCGGCGTGTGTCGCGATCCACACCGGGGGGATCCCCGAGGTAAAGCACAGGGTCGCCCACCGACCGTAGACCTACGCCCGAGAATTCGGAGGAAAGAAAACCGCTGCTCCACAAACGGGAAGAGACCGGCTGATTGTTCTCCTTTGGATTGGTCTTCGTCTGCAGAACAACAAATGTCGGCAAATTGTCGTTCATGCTGCCAAGGCCGTATGCCAGCCAGGCGCCGAGGCACGGCTTGCCTGCGTTCATGTTACCTGTGTTCATGAGCATGATCGCCGGCTCATGGTTGATGGCATCGGTGTTGGTCGACTTGATAAACGTAAGATCGTCCACCATACGCGCGGTGTACGGAAGCAAATCGCTGATCCAGGTTCCGGTTTGGCCAAGCCGACTGAAGGGCCAGTGTGAAGGAGCAACCGGAAAGCGGGCCTGCCCAGCGGTCATTCCGGTTAACTGTTGGTTACCTCGAACCGAGGCGGGCATGTCTTTGTCGAATTGCAGAGCGAGGCTCGGTTTGTAATCGAAAAGATCAACCTGTGGCGGAGCACCAGACATGAATAGATAAATTGCGCGTTTGGCCTTCGGCGCGAAGTGTGGAAGCCCGAGGGTGTTCTCGCCGAATCCTGGCTGCGGCTTGGGGCCTGACGCAAAAGCCAGATGGCGAAAGCTTGCTTCGCCGAAAAGAGTTGCAAGCGATGCCCAGCCTAGCACTTTTCCGCAGCGTCCAAGGAATTGGCGGCGGGACTCAGAGACCGACCACTCTTCTTTGAGCGCATCTGGAATGGGTAGATCCATCGGGGTGATTTTGTCTTCGCAATCGCTGCACAGTGCGTGCTGCTTCATAGGAGCCTTCTACTTATTGACGGTCTCATCGAGATTCAGCATTTCGCTGGCGACTATCGTCCAGGCAGCCAGCTCCGGTTCCGGAATCGAGCTGTCGCGTCTCATTTCACCAATGTTTACGAGAGAACGGGCATCTTTCGGATTTCCGGCGTAGTGCTTCTCCATTTCACGAAACGATTTCTCCAAAACGCCAGCCGTCTGGGGAGAAGGGACGTGCGCCAGCAGAATCAGGCCCATGCGGTTGATCCTCTCTTCGGGAAGCGGCCCAGCTTCGCGAATGACACGCACGGCCAGAGCCCTGGCCGCTTCCAACCACTGCACGTCATTCATGGTAACCAGCGCCTGGAGCGGCGTATCCGTGCGCTGCCGCCGGGTGCAGACCACATCACGCGCAGGAGCATCGAAGGCATCCATATTAGGCAGAGGCGCCATGCGTTTTACGTACGTGTACATGCTGCGGCGGTGGAGGGAATCAGCGTGTTCTTGCACGTAACGCACTGTGTCGCTCGTCGGGTAGCTTACTTGTTCCCAAATGCTCGGGGGTTGGTAGGGCTTCACGCTCGGCCCACCGATTTTATCGACCAGCAGCCCGCTGGACTCGAGCGCGATATCGCGGACCATCTCTGCATCCATTCGGAACCGCGGACCGCGAGACAAGAAGACGTTCCTCGGATCTTTTGCGAGCTGCTCGGAGCTTGTCTTCGAGCTTTGGCGGTAGGTGGCCGACATCACCATCAGCTTGTACATGTGTTTGATGTTCCATCCACTGTCGCGAAACTCGACGGCAAGCCAGTCGAGCAATTCGGGATGCGTGGGCCGCTGTCCCATGATTCCGAAATCTTCCGTTGTCTCCACCAGCCCTGTGCCGAAAAGTTCGTACCACATACGATTGACAGTGACGCGGGCGGTGAGGGGGTTCTCTGGGCTCGTGGTCCATTTCGCCAAAGCGATACGATTGCTCGGGGCATTTGTGGCCAATGGGAAAAGAAAGTGCGGCGTGTTGGCTTCAACTCGCTCGGTGCGCGCCGTGTACACACCACGCGTCAGCACATGAGCATAAGGGATGGTGGACTTTTCCCAGGAAACCAGCGTCAAGTCACCGCCTGAGGACAAGCGGTCCAATTGCTCATCGAGGGGAGCCATTTCGCGCTGGATCCGCCGCCAAGTGGGATCAATATGACTGAGGTAAAATGCCGTGACAACGTGCGATTGGTCGTGCGTCCACTCGGCCGCCGGGCGTGTTGCAATCTCCGCTACATAGTCCTCGAAGGGAAGCCGTTTGACCTCGTCTGGGGCCAGAGTCCTTGCATACAGACGGATGTCCTGGTAACGCGCGTCCTTCGCGGGATGCTCGTCTGGATTGCGCCAGCCCAATTGCAGGGGAGCGTCAGTACGGATGCTCGCCTTACTGAGGTCGTCTTTAACCACCTGCGTAGCGACCTGTACGCCATCCACGTAAATCTTGACGCCGGAGGCAAATCCGGAGCCGTCATAAGTGAAAAAAATGTGTCTCCACGCGTTGTCGAGCGACAGTGGCTTCACTGCGGCGACACGGACCGAGATCTCGGGCAGCTTCTCATCCGGAGTTGCGGTGGATTGGGACTTTCTTGTTTTGGCTTCCGCCTCCGCCTTCGCTTTTGCCTTTTTCTCTTCCTCTTTCTCTGCCTTTAGCTGTTCCAGAGGCTTGTTCGGTGCCAGGTCCTTTTTAGTGAGGTCCCGAGGGGTCGGATAGTTAAAGGCTTCCTTTGCTACAGGTGGCTTTTCGCGCGGGGCTTTCTTGTCTTCCTTCTTTTTCGGCTTCCCTTTTTTCGGTGCTTGATGGACCAGCGCTACGGTCAAGGTGCCGTTCTCGTCGGCGGCCAGCTCCCAGCCACGATCGTGCTGTGTCGATTCCATCTTCGACAGCAGCGTTCCAAAACTGCCGGGATGAAACGGCGCCGATCGGAACATGAACCAACCACCCGCGGAAAACGCATGGCTCGCTTCGTAATCGGCAGTCTGCCCAAGGAGCACTCGCGTGCTGGACTGCATCCGGAAGTCGGGCCACAACCAGGTGGTCTCGCCCCATTCCGGTTTCATGGTCGTCGTCTTGAAGCTTCCGGGATTTGCATTCGGTGCGCTGTTCTTCAACTCTTCGCCGCCACCCTCATCGAGCCGCAGCCGGACAATGAGTCCGCGGATCGAGACCGGATGCGCTGGGTTTTTGTGAGAGGCCAGCCATTCGGCCACAAGTCTGTCGGCGTCGAGCCGCATGGCATTCAGTTTTCCCTGCAGTTCAGAGCGGTGGGCCAATTCGCGGTTGTATGCCTCTGCTCTGTCGGCTTTCGGAACACGAACGGCCGGTGCCCACACCGGCCGGTCGTCATTAAACGGCTTCTCGTCGATATTGTTGAAGAAGGCGCTCAGCGCATAAAAATCATGCTGCGTGGTTGGGTCAAATTTATGGTCGTGACACACCGCGCAACCAACCGTAATCCCCATGAACGTGGCTCCAAACGCTTCTGTGCGCTCGCGAGCGATGTTCACCCGCAACTCCTCTGGAATCGTGCCGCCTTCGTTGCTGCTCACCCCCAATCGCACGTATCCACTCCCGATCAGGGGTTCAAGGTTCTTCATCGGCATGAGGTCGCCGGCGATCTGCTCCATAGCAAACTGGTCGAAAGGCTTGTTGTTGTTGAACGAGCGGATCACGTAGTCGCGGTAGGGCCAAATGTCCCGGCTGTTGTCATAATGCAGGCCGTAAGTATCAGCGTATCTGGCGTAGTCGAGCCAATAGCGCGCGCGCTGTTCGCCGAAGGCAGGCTCGGCAAGCAGCCGGTCGACAAGATGCTCATAAGCATCGGGGGAAGAGTCGCTTACGAATGCCTGAACCTCCTCTGGTGTGGGCAAGAGTCCTGTGAGATCAAGCGTTACGCGGCGAATTAGGGTCGGCTTATCGGTTTCCGGCGAAGGCTGGAGACCTTCTTTTTCGAGCTTTGCAAGGATGAAGCCGTCAATCGGGTTCTTCACCCAAGGATCGCCCCCGGTATTGTGGGGAATAGCAGGGCGAATGGGTGCTTCGAAAGCCCAATGTGGGCGGTAAACGGCACCTTGCTTGATCCATTCCCTAAGAATCGCGATCTCGTAAGCGCTCATCGGCTTGGCTTCGTCCTGCGCAGTTTGCGGCATCAGATAGTGCGGGTCTTTGGACTCAATTCGTTTGACGAGTTCGCTCTTCTCAGGGTGACCGGGGACGATGGCATCGCGATGGCCGTCCCGCTTCTTCATCGCCCACTCCGCAAGGTCGAGCCGCAAGCCCGCCTTGCGCATTTCTGGGTCGGGACCATGACAACTGAAACAACGGCTCGCTAGGATCGGCTGAACATCTTGGTTGAAATCCAGGCGTCGCGCAATCTGCTGGCGGTTGCAAGCGACGACGCTTATTGACAAAGCCACAACGATTAAGCAAGAACCGGCTTTCACGCCAAACACATTACTCCCAATTCTTTGAGAGGGCGAATCATTCGTGAAATTGGCTATGGGGCTCTCTTTAGAGTGAGCGTCGCCGCACGTCTACATCAAAACAAAAAGACGAGCAGCTTCCCCAAAAGTCGGCTATTCGTAGAAGCGACCTCGCCAGGATCCAACTACACAGTCGAAAACGGACCATTTTCATGCTGGATTCTGCCAACTTAGCCACGTAAAGCCACTCGCACGATAGTTCGCCACTGGGCTCCGGAGTGGGAGGCCCATTTTCGTACTCCCTCTGCTTCGCGGAAATAAAACTCCGGGTTGTCCAATTCAGAGGCTTCTCGAAAATGACTTTGTCGTCGTTACAGGCACAGGCACCGCGCGTGATTTTATCCGGCTCCTCACCGTCGAACTGCACTGAAAAGACAAAGAGAAAACCGGTTTGCCAGGTTTGCCAATTAAGGGCCTCTTGAAAATAGCTAAGTGATTGTGGCGCCTTGCCTTAGCTTATTTTCCCCACTGTTCGCAATGAGGAGGCCGGGGGTTCGAATCCCCTCTCGTCCACCATCTTTCAAAACGACCTCGAGCGTGCCAAACAGTTCCTACCGCGGCACGCTCGGACTAAGTTCACTACCGGATAGCTTCCGGTACCTCGTCATCCACCCGGAACGACATTGCCTAAGCGCCGCCTCATCGGTAAACACTAGCCGACTTCTCGGTACCGATCTGCTCAAAACCATTTGGATTACTTCCGGATTGCTACCACCCACCCTGAATCCGTCTCAGTGGAATAGCATCCGCAGACAGATAGGCTGTGGTAAGGCTTTTATCGCCAGCGAGTCTCGACCTGGCCAACAAATGTATGGAAACTCAGGGCGTAATCGGCGTAGCAGCAGGTGCGCTGCTTACGAAGGCCACACCGATGTGTGGAGGCAGCCCCAAAGTCACGTCGATCTCCACGCCTTTGAACGGAAGGTCACCGACCTGTTGTCTAACGTTATAGGCTAGTTCCAACTATCTTCTTGACGTCGATTGTGTCTGTAGACGCAATCAGCTTTGCGCCGATTTCCGGTAGCAACCCCATGCCCACCCGCAGATCCTTGATGGTAAATCCCAGAGCGCGCATCGTGGGAAGGGCCTCGTTGAACTCGTCGACCAATTTACCGGTTGCTTCAGTCGCAGTTCCGGCCAACTCCTTCGCTTTGCCCATTACATCCTTAAATTGCATTGCAAGCCTCCTTCTCTAGGCTGAAACACACTCGAGAAGTCTCAATCCAACCGAGGGGATTCAGCGTAGACTATGTCGAGTCTTTCGAACAAGGACATTGTGCCCGGCGAAGCTGCAATCCGGGGCGTGGGAGATTCACCTCGAAATCATTGCTCTCCTGAGGTATGTTTCGCGCTGCAATGTAGGCGCAACGCAAGAGAGCGGACGAGAACTGAGGTGTGCGATCCTTAGTTTCGGGCCGACTTGGAATGAAACGGAAGCAGACAGATAACAACATAGACTGCGTTATCGGGTGGCTCTGCGGAGCTGTTTTTCTTGTCGCCCCGGTTGCGGCGGTTGTATACCTTCTCCGGCATCGTTGGCGGCCGGCCTTCCAGGCGGCAATGATCTGCGTCATGTCACTCCTTTGCATCATTGGCGCCCGCGCTCTAATGCTTGCCGTCGGAGTTCGGCACAAACGTTTCGAATGGATCGGCCTAAATGTGCTCGTGTTCCTCGTGTTCCCGTCGGTCGCCACCTCCATCGCCTCGGCCATTTCCTGGCCGCGCCAGAGTGGCTCGCGGAAGGTCTCCTAACCTTTCGGCCAACGTTGTAGCTTCAACGCTATAGTCGGCGCATCCTCGGGCTCGAGAACCTGGCTTTACGCCATCAAATCGGCGTGTTCCACAGGTCTGCTGGAAAGCGCCCAAAATTGACCTCGGGCGACCGCCTGCTGTGGATCTGTCTGTCGCGCCTCTGGCGCGATTGGCGCTCGGCGTTGGCCATCGTCAAGCCAGAAACGGTCGTAGCCTGGCATCGTGCCGCCTTTCGTTTGTTCTGGACCTGGAAGGTGCGTTGCGGAAAACCAGGACGACCCGTCATTTCAAGCGAAGTCCGAGATCTGATTCGCAAGATGTGCCGGGAGAATCCCGGTTGGGGTGCACCTCGCATCCACGGCGAACTGCTCAAACTGGGCATCGACATCGGGCAGAGCAGTGTCAGCAAATATATGGTGCGCTGCCGCAAACCGCCGTCTCACTTGGCGCACCTTCCTGGAGAACCATGCCCAGCAGCTGGTCTCGATCGACTTCTTCACCGTGCCCACCATCCGGTTCCAGGTCCTTTACGTATTTCTGGTGTTGGCCCATGACCGGCGTCGCATCTTGCACTCAATGTGACCGCCCACCCGACCGCAGACTGGACCGGACAGCAACTGCACGAGGCATTTCCCTTTGCCCAACTCCCGCGCTACCTCCTGCGCGACCACGATGCGATCTTTGGCGATGACTTCCGAGAACACGTGCGAGACATGGGCATTTGCGAAGTCCTGTCTGCACCGCGCTCGCCTTGGCAGCGAGCCTATATCGAGCGGGTGATTGACTCCGTTCGTCGCGAATGCCTCGATCATATGATCGTGTTCCATGAAACCTCGCTACGACGAACTCTCACTTCCTATTT
>WNGH01009757.1_pt1 | contig 10499 bp, 7 predicted proteins | sample 5400631 | NCBI WGS metagenome assembly WNGH01 (sample SAMN13153373, study PRJNA577476) | soil metagenome | isolation source: 115 cm soil or saprolite under Garry oak tree replicate 1 | place: USA:California | collected 2016-06-15 | reverse complement strand
GCCGCGCCGACCTGGTTATCGCCGACGAGAACTCCGACGCGGTGTCGGTGATTCTGAATCCCTCGGCGTTTACGCCGCCGACCACCAACATCGCCCAGCAGCCTTATCCCGGCTCGGAGTACATTGACGTCGGCTTGAAAGTGAAGGCCACGCCGCGGATCCATCCAAACGACGAAGTCTCCCTGCAGCTGCAATTCGAGATTACGGGCCTTGCCGGCACGGCCCTCAACGGGATTCCCATCATCACCAACCGCAGCATCGAGCAATCCGTGCGATTGCGTGAAAACGAAACCACGCTGCTTTCCGGCATGCTGGAACGAGACGAAATCAACGCGATCACCGGCCTGCCGGGACTTGCCCCGCTTCCCGTCTTCGGCCGGGCCGTGAAGCGGCGGGATACGACCCCGAGCGAGACGGAACTGCTGATCCTGATCACCCCACGGAGGCTGCGCATGACGCCGCATTCCAATCGCAGCATCTACGAGGGGCGCGGCCAGGCTTCGCCTCTGTCCGTCGTACCTGCTCAGTAGCGCGGCGGTGCTGCCGGGTCAGGCAGGATTTGAAACGGGATAGCCGCAGAGCGTTTCGAGAACGGCAATGGGGGATTTTTCCGGCAAGACCATGGCGCTCCGCGACACGAGGAACGTCTGTTCCATGGCGAACTGTCCTTCGATGGCCGCGTGGCTCACCATATCGGTGTAGACAATCCACGTGGAATCCGGCGGAAATTCCCAACGATGTTTCGCGCAATCGGACTGGAATTCGCGGTCCTCTTTGAGAGAATTGTGGAAACGGTGCATGAAGTCGTCGTAGGGGGAGCGAGTTGCGCCGGGCCAATGCAGCGCGCGCAACACAGCTCGCAGCGTCCGCGCCGCCGCGCGGTTGCTCCGCCGGCGAGGCAAGCCGGCGGCGCGCGCAAGACGCGGCGCCAAAACATCGAACGTTTCGGAAGTCAGCCAGACACGATTCCGAGTGGGATTGAGATTGGTGAAGACGCGCAGGATGCGGTCGCCGTTGGTGGGCCGCGTGGGAAACGCGTCTACGTGCAACAAATCGTTCCTGGCGTGTAGCCGCGACGCGCGCCCGCGCTCCTCCAACGGACGATAACTCGCCAGATCCTGCCGGAAGCGGTTGGCATAGGGCGAAAGCAGCGCGGCGATGAACCGCGCGGCACTGTCGGAATAATTGCGGAGGATGGAACGAAAACGGCTCGCTTCGTCCGCGAGGGACTTGTCCAGGCCCGTCAAGCGGTCCTCAGCCGGACGATAAGCAATGTTCTTGTGGTATCCCGCGCTGGTCTGCCTCTGGGTCAGCAGGAATTCGCGCTCTTCCGGAGTGAAAGCAAACGGCGTGCGCAGAAACAGAAGGATACAGCCACGCTCGAGCTCTTCGCAGAGCCGGCGGCCACGTTCCGGGGAAATCGAAGAGGGAAAACCATCCACACCTCCCGGCGCGGACTCGACCGTTACGAGGCGCGTGAACCCGCTGCCGTAGCGGTCCGAGTCGGGCTGTATTTGCGTGGCAGACATTGTTTTTCCGGCTTTTCCGGCAAGGCCTCTTTCTGGGCAGGATACGGCAGCAAAAGGTTTCTGACAAGGCGCTTGAACGAACTGCAGAGCGGACAGTTCAGGGCTCGGCGTCGAGCACCACGATGGGTTGGTAGGTGCGCGGCACGACCGCTTCCGCGATGGCGATGAGCCTATCCTGTTGATTGAAAACGCGCAGGCGCGGAGGCCTGGGTTCGCCGGAATCAAGCTGCGACGTAGCGCCCTGCGCGGCGTAAGACTGCCCGGGCTGGACTTGCGAGACCAGAATGTTGAAGCGCGTGCCGTGGCGCACGCGGCGCTCGACCACCGGGAGCACGTTCACGCGGGGAAGATTCGGCAGCAACCTTTCGAGCGGGATGACGCAATCGCCGAATCTTCCCGCGTTCGCCGCGGCGTGCAGGTCTTCGACGGGAATGGCCTGGTCGAGCGCAAACTCACCCACCGCCGTGCGCACGATTTCCGACAGGTGAGCGCCACAGCCCACACGTTCGCCCATCTCGTGAGCCAGCGAGCGGATGTAGGTGCCGGCGGAACATTCGATCACGCAACGCGCGACCGGGCCTGCGATCTGCGTGATGCGGAATTCGTACACCTCTACTTCCACCGGCCTCAGTTCGACGGGCTTTTTCTTCCGCGCCAGCTCGTGCGCGGGCTTGCCGTGGATTTTCTTCGCTGAAAATGGCGGAGGCATTTGCGGAAAGCGTCCCACGCGCTCCGCGGCAAGACGCTCAAGAACGGCGCCGTCGAGCGCAGGCGCGGTGTCCGGGCCTTGCGGCTCGCCGTCAGCATCATAGGTATCGGTGGCGAAGCCGAAGCGAATCGCGGCGGTGTAGCGTTTGCGGCGGCCCGCGTAAAACTGCGCGAGGCGTGTGGCGCGGCCGAGCAACAACACGAGCACACCGGTCGCCAGGGGATCGAGGGTGCCGAGATGGCCGACCTGGCGAAAGCCCGCCAGGCGGCGCACTACGTCCACGACATCGTGCGAGGTTTTCCCGCGCGGCTTGTCAATGACGAGCGCGCCGTCATAGGGCGCGGGCTTAGGTTTTCGCGGCATGCTCAGGGAATCCGATTCGACCGGCGAGAGCTTGGGCGTAAAGCGGTCGGGGAGATTTCACTCGTCGCGCGTCTCTTTCGCGGGCGCGTTCTTCGCTTCCTTCAAGAGGCGCTCGATGCGGTCGGCGTACTCTTCCGAGCGGTCCAGGACAAAATGCAGTTCCGGGCAGCGGCGCATTTGAATGCGCTCCGCCAACTCGTGGCGAATAAACCCCGCAGCGGCTTCGAGGCCTTTCATGGCCGCGGCCTGCTCGGTTTCGTTGCCGTTGATGCTCACATAGACGCGCGCCTGCTTCAGGTCCGGCGAGACGCGCACCTCGGTGACCGCCACCATTCCGGCCAGGCGCGGGTCCTTCAGCTCTCCCGCCAGCATGGCGCTCATTTCGTGATGAATTTCTTCCGCCACGCGCTCGTGGCGGTGTCCGGCGACGGTCATCGCAGTACTCACAAGAATTCCGTCTGATGCCCGATCAAATCCCGGCCGAGCAGCCGCTCCGATTCGGCGAAGACCAATTGTAGCGACTCTTCCAGGTGTTTTTCATCCGCAGAAAGCGCGACCACGCCGACGAGCGACCGCTGCCAGGTGTCCTGATGGTCCAACTCCGCCACGGCCACGTTAAAGTGCCTGCGCAAACGGTCTTTCAAGCTGCGCAGCACCTGCCGCTTATCTTTCAGCGATCGCGCGTCGGGGATGTGGATTTCGAGGGTGAGAAGACCGATAGGCATGTGACTCACCGGCGCAGGATTTTTACTCGCCAACAACGAACGCGAAGGGCCCGCCCTGCGGACCGGCGCAAGCTACTGCGCTGACCGGGGCGAGCTGCCACCAGGCGCCGCGGCCTCCGCCGCCGTCAGCTTCTGCACCTGGAAGCACTCCAGGATGTCGCCGACCTTCACGTCGTTGAAATTGGCGATGCTGGCGCCGCACTCGAAGCCCGAGCGAACCTCGTTGACGTCTTCTTTGAAGCGCCGCAGCGAGCTGAGCTTGGCCGTGTAGATTACCACGCCGTCGCGCACGATGCGCACCTGGGCATCGCGCTTGAGCACTCCGTCTTGCACGTAGCATCCCGCAACCATTCCGGTGCCCTTGATGCGGAACGTGTTGCGGACTTCGGCCCGGCCCAGATACTGCTCCTGAATGACCGGCTCGAGCAGACCTTCCATGGCTTTCTTAAGTTCGTCAGATACCTCGTATATGATCGAGTGTGTGCGGATATCCACTTTTTCCTGCTGCGCCAGGTCGGCGGCCTTGCGGTCCGGCCGAACACCAAAGGCAATGATGATGGCGCCGGAGGCCGACGCGAGGAGCACGTCGTTTTCGGTGACGGCGCCGACGCCGGAGCTGATAATTTTCAGCTTGACCTGGTCCGTCGAGAGCTTCGGCAGCAATTCGCTCAGCACTTCCGCCGAGCCCTGCACATCGGCCTTGATGACGATGGGCAGTTCCTTGACCTCGCCGGTCTTGAGCTGTTCGTGGAGCTGGTCGAGCGTGATGCGCGCGCCGCTGGCCCTGGCCATGGCGGCGTCGCGCTGCTTCGACTGGCGGTACTCAACGATGTGCCGCGCCTTGGCTTCATCGGTCACCTGAAAGTGATCACCCGCCTCGGGCACGCCCTGCAAGCCCAGCACTTCTACCGGCGTCGCCGGAGGCGCTTCCTTGATGGGCCGGCCCTTGTCGTCAAACATCGCGCGGACTTTGCCGAATACCGCTCCGCAAATAAAAAAGTCGCCGGCGCGCAGCGTGCCGTTCTGCACCAGCACCGTAGCTACGGGCCCGCGCCCCCTGTCCACGCGCGACTCGAGCACTGTTCCCGTCGCCGGCGCCTTGGGATTGGCTTTCAGCTCGCGCAGATCGGCGACGAGCAATATCATTTCCAGGAGCTTATCCAGATTTTTCTTCTGCTTCGCGGAGACTTCGACCATCACCGTATCTCCGCCCCACTCTTCGGGCATGAGACTTCGATCGGAAAGCTGGCGCTTGACGCGCTCGGGTTGCGCTTCCGGCTTGTCAATTTTATTGATGGCTACGACGATGGGGACGCCAGCGGCCTTGGCGTGGTCAATGGCCTCCTGCGTTTGCGGCATCACGCCGTCGTCGGCCGCAACCACAAGAACGACAATGTCGGTGACCTTCGCGCCGCGGGCGCGCATCCGGGTGAAAGCCTCGTGGCCCGGCGTATCCACGAACACGACGCGCTTGTGATCCACGGCGACTTGATACGCGCCGATGTGCTGCGTGATTCCGCCGGCTTCGCCCCCGGCCACGTCGGTTTCTCGAATGGCATCGAGCAAGCTGGTCTTGCCGTGGTCTACGTGGCCCATCACGGTCACGACCGGAGGACGCGGCGAGAGATTCTCTGCCTTTTCTTCCTTGGCGACCTCCTGGACCACTTCTTCTTCAAACGAGATTACTTTGACGATGCCGTTGAACGCCTCGGCGAGGCTGGTGGCCGTGGAAGTGTCGAGCGCCTGGTTGATGCTGGCGAACACGCCGCGGTCGAGCAAGATCTTCAAAACGTCTTTGGCGCGAACGTCGAGCTTTTCGGCCAGGTCGCGGACCGTGACACCTTCCGTGATGGTGACTTCACGCGGCTCGCGCGGCACCGGAATGATGATCGCGGCGGCCTGCCCCGGACGCCGCTCGCCCACGCCGGGGCGCGTGCGTACGGGATGAAGTTTGCGCTCCCCTTCGAGTTCGCGCTTATCCACCAGAGGCCGCGCGCGCGGCGCAGGCTTTCGCGCATAGATGGGCTTGCCAGGCTCGGCTCTTGTAGGCAGCGGCGGCGGAGGCAGTTGCCCCGGCCGCATGGGCCTTGTCCCGGGCCGCCCGGGCATTGGCTGGCCGGGGCGCGCAGGCATGGGTCTTCCCGCGCCTGCTGGAGCACCGGCACGCTGCGGATAGCGCGATGTCGGAGTAGCGCCGGGCGCTCCCGTATGCGCGGCCGGCTGGCCGGCGCGTGACGCAGCACCCTGTGCTGCAGGCCGCATTGTCGCTGGAACACCGGTGCGCTTGCCCGGCGCAACCGGAGGACCCGCCGGGCGAGTTGCCGCGGTGCCACTCGATGGCACGGGAGAGGTCGCGTGCCTCGGAATCCCGGAAGCCGCAGCCGGGCTAGGCTTTGCAGCCGCGGGGACAGGCGGATGACCAGTTGCCGGAGCAGGTTTTCCGGCCGGAGGAACCACAGCGGGCTTCGCGGCAGCCGGAGTCCCAGCGGGAACGGGTTTCCCCGGGGCCGCGATTCCAGGACCGGCGGCAGGCACCGCAGCCGCGGGTTTCGCGGCCGGGGGCGCAGCCGAACGCGCCCTCGCCGCCTTAACGGCAGCTTCCTTCGCAGCTTTCTCGGCGGCGACAGCCGCGCGTTCAGCTGCAGCTTCGGCGTCCGCTACTTCATGGAAATGTTTGCGAACCTTTTCTGCGGCATCGAGCTCAATCGAGCTCGAGTGAGTCTTCTTCTCGGCGACCCCGGCCTCGGGCAAATAGTCAATGATGGCCTTGGCCTTGACCTCGAGTTCGCGGGCCAGTTCGTTGATGCGAATCTGATTGGCTTCGCTCATTCCCCTCGCAAGCTACGCTTCGCCCTCGGGCGTCGCGCCGGACTCTTCTGTTTTCGCCGCTCCGGCCTCTTCTGTTTTCGTAGCGCCGGGCTCTTCTGCCTGCGCCGCGCCGGGCTCTTGAGCGGGCGGCTCGGGTTCCGAGCTGGTTTCAGCGGCTTCGGCAGGAACAGTTTCTTCGGGCGCAGCGGTCTCCTCAGAGCCCTCGGCCGCCTCGCTGGGCTCCACGGCGGGTTCGCTCGAAGCCTCTGCTTCTTCCACGGCGGCTTCGCCGGAGGGTGCGGCGCCCGGCTCGGCGGTTTCTTCGGCAGCGGCAGCCTGCTGCCCTTCCAGCTTTTGGAAGTGCGCGGCCACCGACACCTGAATCTTCTCGACCATTTTCTCGCCGATGCCGGGGATCTCCATCAATTGTTCCGGCGTCATATCGGCAAGTTTCTCGATCGTGCTGATGCCGTGCGCCTCGATTTTTTCGATGGTTTTCGGACCGACGCCGTGCAATTCCGCCAGCGGCGTGCCGGGGGCGGTGAGCGCGGCCATTTGCGCTTCGATCTCCTGGCGCTTCTCTTCCTCGCTCTTGATGTCGATGTTCCAGCCGATCAGCTTGCTGGCCAAGCGGACGTTCTGTCCCTTCTTGCCGATGGCCAGCGAGAGCTGCGTATCCTCGACAATCACTTCCAGGTGGCGCGTCTCGGGATCAACGATCTGGACGCGCGTCACTTTCGCCGGGTTGAGCGCCTTCTGGGCAAAGGCCACCGTCTCTTCGTTGTACGGAATGATGTCTATTTTTTCGCCGCGCAGCTCGCGGATGATGGACTGCACGCGCATGCCTTTCATGCCCACGCATGCGCCCACGGGGTCCACATCCTTGTCGCGGCTTTGCACGGCGATCTTGGTGCGCTCGCCCGCTTCGCGCGCCGCCGCGCGAATCTGCACCGTGCCGTCGTAAATCTCGGGCACTTCCATTTCGAACAGCCGCTGGACTAACATGGGATCGGCGCGCGATACGACTACCTGCGGCCCCTTGGAAGCCTTTTCGACCGCGCGAATCACCACGCGCAAGCGGTCTCCCAAATTGTAAGTCTCCAGCCTGGACTGCTCGCGCTTGGGCAGCCGCGCTTCGGTGCGCCCCAGGTCCACAATCAACTCCGGCCCTTCGATGCGCTTGACGATGCAGTTCACCAGCTCGCCGACGCGCCCGTTGTATTCGTTGTAGACGGTTTCGCGTTCGGCCTCGCGCACCTTCTGCATGATGACCTGCTTGGCGGTCTGTGCCGCAATCCGCCCAAGCACGTCGGTGGGCTTCACCGCGGTAATCTCCCCGCCAACCTCGATGTCCGGCTGCATCTTGCGCGCCTCGGCGAGGGTGACTTCGCGCTTGGGGTCGGTGACTTCCTCGACCACGGTGCGCACCGAATACACGTCCACCTGGCCGGATTCCGGATTGAACTTCGCGCGGAGGTCCTCTTCGGTCTTGTAATACTTCCGCGCCGCGACCACCATCGCGTCTTCAATCGCCGACACGATGATTTCGGGCTCGATGTGCTTCTCCCGGCTGAGCATCTCGATCTGTTGATAGAGCAGGTTCGCCATTGCGCCGCTTCCTGTTTTTCCCCTCAAGCTATCCTAAAACCCTCGAACACCCGGTCAAAACTCGACGACAAGATTCGCCTTGCGAATCGCCGCGAAGGGCACTTCCACGGTCTTCGCGTCGCGCCCTTTTAGTTCCATCCGCACCATCCCGTTCACGTACCCCGCCAGGCGCCCTTCGAAGAACTTGGCGTCCCCGATGGGCTCAACGGTAGAAATCTTCGCGAGCCGCCCCTTGAACCGTTCGAAGTCCTCTGGCTTGAATAACTTGCGGTCAAGGCCCGGAGAGCTGACCTCCAGGATGTACCGCGGCCCGGGCACCAGGTCCTCGACGTCGAGGATGACGCTCAACTGCTGGCTGACCCGCTCGCAATCCGAGTGGCTGATTCCCCCGCTGATTCCGCCCCGCGGAGCCGCCCCGCCCAACTGCTCTGGCGCTGCTCCGGCCGCCTCGGCACCCGCCGAAGAGGCCGGCGCCTGCGGCCGGTCAATCGTTACCCGCAAAAACCGCTGCTTGCCGACTTTCCATTCGACCTCGACAACGTCCAAGCCCTCCGAGCGGGCAACCCGCTCGGCCGCTTCGCGTATCCGCTCCAAGTCCATTTCGGGACGTTCCGCTGCACCGGGCCGGCCCGGCTGCGACGCATTTCTGTTCCTCGGCCAACAAAAAAAGTGGGCTCGCGCCCACTGAATTTTCCGACCGGCTTCAGAGCGAAAACAGTATAGTCCTGGGAAAGTTCAAAAGCAAGTAGCATTCAGCAGAGGTGGCGCAGGCGGAATTTACCCCACCCGCCCTGGGGGAAGGCACATTCACCTAGTAAGATTAAGATAAGGAGACTACCCAGCACTCCGAGCACCGGGTGGCCTCGCCTTGGATAGAGCTAGATTGTCAAAAGCCATCTCACCAAATCGAGATGGGTTAGAACGCCAGCCTCAGGCCAAACTGAACCTGGCGCGGCAAATCCGCTGATGCGAAGGAAAGCGGGGTTTGCACGTCCGACAGGCTCGTGGGCCTTACGCCGTGCAGACCCGTGAACGGTCCGGTGAACAGGTTGAGCGTCTGTCCGTTGGCTAACTTGACGGCGTTGGAGAAGCCATTGACATCAAACAGATCGGCGACCTAGAAGCCCTTCTGAATCCTGAGGTCTGCTGCGGCGTAGTTTGCGCCGCGGTTGGCGTCACGCGAGGCGCCAAACGGCATGGCGAAGTTGTTGTCCAGCGCGAGACCGTTTTGCAGGCTGGGGGTCCTGATCGAGAAGGGCAGCCCGCTGCGCCAGTACACGATTGGAGCCACGGAGATATCCGCAAGCGCTCTCGAAAGGATGTTCCCCTGGTTCGACTTGAAAGGCGTGGTATAAACCGCATTGGCAACGAAGTTGTGCGGGATGTCAAAGACCGAGACTGCGCGGAACAGGTTCAGGCGGGTGGGCCGGAACCAGTTCTGGAAGCTGGCAAAATCAATTACGTTGTCTATGGTCTTGCTCCAGGTGTAGTTGACCTGGAACTGCAAGCCCCTGCTATAGCGCTTGGTGAGTGAGGTCGTCAGCCCGTGGTAGATCGAGCTCCCGATGGACTCATAGGTGGTGTGCTGAAGCTGGCCGGTGGTCGGCGCATACAGTGGGCCGCCGGTTATGTCGCAACAACCTTTCTCAACGTAGGCCGTTTCCAGAGGCATCTGCAGGTGCACGCCGTGGTACATGTTGTAGCCGACCTCAAAAGACAGGTTCCTGACCAGCTCCCGATCAATGCTCAAGCTGGCCTGAACGGTATAAGGGTTCTTGTAATTCGAAGCGACGCCGTAGCCGACCGTTGCACCCGGCGACGTGGTATTGAAACCAGGCAGCCCCGAAGGGGGACACAGAGCAGCGGGACAGGCAGATAGAGTTTGGAACTGAGACTGCGTCAGGTTCCCGAAAGGCAGTATGCCTAAGGCTACGCCTCTTTGCCAAAGAAGGGCTATCCTTGGATCCGTGGGACTCAAGATGCCTAACACCTCGTTGATGTATCGACCGCTGCCATCCAAGAGCGAGCCATAGGAGGGAATCAACACGTCAATGGGCGCGGTAAAGATGCCAGCTCCGCCGCGGATGACAGTCTTGTGGTTGCCCATAGGGTCCCAGGCGAATCCTAGCCGGGGAGAGGCATAGAAGCTGCCACCGAGTGGGGCAGGCTCGCCATCAAAGTCGAAACGCACTCCGTAGTTCATTGTCAACTTTCGGTTAAGCTTCCAGGCGTCCTGGATGTAGCTGCCGAAATAGTGGCCCCATCCCTGCCACTTGGGATTGTTGAAGCCCGCTAGCACGTCCACCGGCAACCCAAAACTGAAAGATTGAGGCGCGTTGAGGTTGGTACTAGTCGGACCGGCCACCGGGAAGCCGTTTGCAAGATTGAAGCCAGCCAAGTGACATCGCACCTGATTCGGATCGGTGGTACATGGCGCCGTCAGCGGTGGCGCGAGGGCGATCAGCGGAATGGCCCCATCCCGGAAATCAAATTGGTTGTTGAACCACAGGTCGTCTTCCACGTGGTAATGCGCCGGGCGGTAGGAAGCCCCGAACTTGAAGGTGTGCACGCCCCTAGTCCAGGTGATGTCGTCTTCAAACTGATAGCGTGTCTGGTGAGCAATGTAGGGGATCAGCGAGGGACTTCCAAAAGTGGAGGTGCCGCCGAGTCCGCCAACGTTGAGGTTGCCGAGGCTAAAGTTCACTCCGGTGAACGGGTTCGGCAGGGCATTGGCCCTATTGCGCGGGATAATCTGCA
>WNGH01044041.1_pt1 | contig 10501 bp, 9 predicted proteins | sample 5400631 | NCBI WGS metagenome assembly WNGH01 (sample SAMN13153373, study PRJNA577476) | soil metagenome | isolation source: 115 cm soil or saprolite under Garry oak tree replicate 1 | place: USA:California | collected 2016-06-15 | reverse complement strand
AATCAACTCTGCCGCGTCCTTGTCTCATAGGAGATTATCAGAAGAGCTATTCTGAATGTCTAAATCTTGACCCTAAATAATCAATGTATTCGAACAAACTATCTTTATTGTTTGAGACATCTAACTATTAATGCAGAAAGCCAACCACCAATTTATGTGGCCTTATCTTTAGGCTGCAATGGTAATAATAGTAGAGGATAAGGCCAATGAATAATTTGCATTCTACAAGTAGACGCTAATGAATACATTTGCATTAATAGAGCCAAATACTGCAAATTATTCAATTCAGTACAATAAGAGAGATTGCTTCGCTCATATTGATTCCATCTAGAGATGAATTACTTCCTTCAAAAATGAACATTCTTCAATTCACAGAGAAGTGATGATGAAAAGCGATATTATATAGAGTGTTGGAAGACATACAAAGAGTGAAATAGAATTGAGCAGAGATGCGCTAACACAATTTTTGGGTCAAAAGTACATTAATCTTGAAACCTACAAGAAAAGCGGCCAAGTAGTACATACGCCAGTTTGGTTTGTTCTTGACGAGGGGGTAATTTATCTTAGGACAGATAAGAATTCAGGCAAAGTGAAACGCGTGCGGAACAATCCGAATGTACGTATAATGCCATGTAATATTAGAGGGCGGCCGAAAGGCGAATGGATTAATGGTACGATCCAGATCGCTAACGATAATGAATCCAAACGTGCTAAACAACTTTTTAATCAAAAGTACGGTTTCCGTGGAAAAATGCTTGGCATAATGTACAAGCTTAGGAAGATCGAATTCATGGTTCTTTCAATTCATTTTAGTTCTGATGAAACCTCAACCCGGTAACCTCAACACTGGTAATGTCAAGGGAGATAAGCATTTACGATTCTATAAAGTTTTTGAGAATACTGCTTTATTTGTAGGAGCATTTGTAGTCGCAGTTCCTCAAGCTTGTAAAAAGACAAAATTGGAATAATAATGAGCGACTGGAATAAAGTGTGCAAATCAGACAACACTTTCTTTGGGGAGGAACCTAGCAACTTTGAGGTAGGCCAAGTCCATTGGCAAGGGTGTATTTAGTAATCTTTTCCACTCCACTACTTGACTTAGTATGCTTGTTTCGTATATCGATACTACAATATGATCACACAATTATGTTGGCGTGTTATAGCAAATATCATGACCCATGCCGTAAACCCTGCAGGGTCATGAGTAATTATCAGGCAGAGTTTCAACGTCAAAGATTAAATCCCAGATTGACTGTTGTCTATTTTCAGGCTTGAGATCAATCATCTTCATGATACATCGGTCGAGCTTTCGAGAAATTGTTGAATGATATTTTGAGGGAGGATCAACTGGTGGTCTATTCATTTTATTGTCATATGATGGAGGTCTGATACGTGTCATCATTTCATAAAATATTATTCCCAAAGAAAAAATATCAGTACGTCCGTCAATTAAATCATCGAATGCAAACCATTGCTCCGGTGAACAATATCCAGGTGTTCCACCTATTTCTCCACCTGCTGCAGCAGTCAATGCTAGTGACTCTCTATTGATATCTTTACCAAGTCCCCAATCTGTAATTTTTATCTCAGCTTTATTAGGATCTGTATACATAATATTATCTGGCTTTAGGTCCCGATGAAAAATATTGGAACTATGAGCTTGCGCTAGTGCATTACATGTTGGGAGAATGATTCGATTGATCGTCCATTTCCTTTCAAAAACATACCTTTCATCACTACTAAATTTTTCATCCATGTGCTGTCTAAGAGAACCACCGCCTAGATACTCCATTATGTAATAGGGAGTAAAATTAGGAGCTTCTCCTCCCATATTCCATTGCAATATCTTGACAACATTTGGATGATTTAATTGAGAGAGTATTTTGATTTCTCTTTCGAAGCGCTGCTTATTAGTTATGTTGAGGTTCTTTACCTCTTTTAATGCATATCTCATGTTATCATCTGTTTCTATTTCATATACTGTTCCAAAAGCTCCTGAATTAAGTGGTTTTATAATCTTGTATTTCAATTGAATATATTGGTATCATAGTATGCGTGGTAATTTCTTATAAGTTAGTACTATAGATAGAAGGAATGCTTGATGCGAAATTCAAATTAGCTATCCATGCGCATTTGGATTTGGGATGTATCCACACACATGGACGAACCACCAATATTGTAATGAATGTGTGCAAAAAATACTAGGTGATATTTGCTTCATCAGATCGTGGAGAATGGTGATACATCCGCCAAGCTATCCATTTCAAAAACCTTATGTCTCTCTGAAACAATCATCACACATCCAAACACTATTGACATAATGACCTTCCTTTACTTGACCTCCTTTCTCTACTTCTGGTTCTACAGAATCAGCCACCTGAAAGCCACATTTTACGCATCTAGGTAATAAATCAACCATACAGAGTATAAGTGTCTATTCTGTCTTTATAATTTACCTATATTTTCGCCCTACAACCTCATTAATTGCATATATGAATGCATAGTCTGGATAAGTCTTTTTTTCAGACCATTTAACTTTGCGATAGTATTCTATCTGTTTGATTACGCGAAAAGCAGCATCTTAATCCTTCTGACGATTCATCTGCATGGAGGAAAAGCTGCCATAATACTATAATCAACCTCCAGACTATATATCTAATACAGTACATCTAGATGTAATTTACTTTTTATTTTTCTTCAGCAAAATAGTAGGGATAAATCATTAAGAATGATGTTCTTTTGATCTAGAAATGTTTTCTGGCTCAACGTAAACTTAGCCATTATTCTATATTACCATATTAACATTATTAGGGTTTTACTATTAAAACATAAAATTATAGCCATATTGCTGTATTAGTTGAAATGCCTATAAATCGATATGTATTTATATGTATATACGTATATTATGGAGTATGTCAAATACAGTTACTACAGCACAAGATTTGAAGATAATTTTCCAGAGAGGAATTCAGTTATGTTGACTAGTGTAAAGTCCACTAATTCGATGCGAGCAGCACAAATTGGTCTTGGTGCAATTGCAATAATATTATCAACATTAATTTTGGTTCATCCTGCAGCTTCTGTTGTTTCAATTACCGTAACACTCTCAGTCATATTACTAGTAGTTGGTATTGAGAGGGTTCTAAGCGGAATATTGGTGGATAACAATTCACGTTGGGGCAGCATAGGTCTTGGAGTTCTAGTAATTATCTTAGCGTCAATATTTCTGTCATACCCCGTAGGCACTACTGTCTTCCTACTACTTCTAATAGCAGTTGCGCTATTATTCGTTGGTATTGCCGGTATTATACGTGGAATAGCGGATAAACAAGGTAGTGGATGGTCTAGGGTATTCGGCGTTGTTGCAGGAGTAATAGCTGTAGCGGTTTCTGGAATGATAATGGCATCCCCTTTGTATGGAGCAGTTTTCGCATCTCTGGTATTAGGTATAGCACTACTAGTCATAGGAATACAGATTATTGCATCAGGAGTATCAGGAAGAAAAATGCGAATGATGGCAACAAAAGACGTTAGTCGTTAAATGGCAATAACCACGTTATAGGGTAGAAGCAAGCAAGATTAAACCACGCAATAGCTGAGCCATGCAATTTTGCAGAAGCCGATGATGTCCTTCTTTGCAGTTGTAACATGGACCAGTGTAGCATTAATATTGTTATTAGGAAAGTCTGTCTTCATCTTTATATTCTAGCCGGTGAAAGAACGTACTTATGAGATCCGGCTCCTCTTCTATCGAGTATCCACCTGGACCTCACTCAATTTTACCTAACAAATTATTGCGCGAATTTATGCATGACCCCATCAAGACCTTGATGGATATTGCAAATAGCTATGGAGATATTTGCCATTTTAAATTCGGAAAACAGCATATCTACTTATTGAATAACCCGCATTACATTGAGGAAGTATTCAAGTATCCAAGCGTCTCTTAGGCGAGGGACTAGTGACTAGTGAGGGAGAATACCATACTCGTCAAAGGAGATTAATTCAACCTACATTTCACCCGACTCGGATAAAGGGATACGGAAACATCATGACCAGCTATGCAGTACGTATGTGTCAGCGATGGGAGGATGGAATTACGTTGGATATACATAAGGAAATGATGCATGTAACGTTAGAAATCATTAGTAAGGCTGTCTTAGGTTCGGATGTTAAACCAGAAGATGACGAAGTTGGTATTGCATTGCAAACTTGCATGGAATACTTTACTCGCCTTCAAATGCCTTTTGGCGAGCTGATTGAAAAAATACCTATACTACCTATTAACAAAGGTTATCAAATTGCAAAAAAGAAATTGGATTCGATAGTATATAGTATGATTAAGGAGCACAGGGATAAGGAGAGTAAGGGTGTATACCATGAGGCCGACCTGCTATACACTCTGTTACAAGCGCAAGATGCAGAAGCTGGAATTGGAAGAATGTCTGATTTACAATTAAAAGATGAAATAATGACAATTTTTCTGGCAGGTCATGAAACAACATCCAATGCACTCACATGGACATTTTATCTCTTATCGCAGCATCCAACTGCAGAGGCTCGCCTCTATGCTGAACTCTGTTCTGTACTTGGTGATAAAGATGCCAAAAGAATTCCAACTGTTGAAGATATTCCAAAGTTGGAATATGCTGAAAAGGTGTTTAGAGAATCCATGAGGCTTTATCCACCAGCCTGGACTATAGGCCGCCAAGCTATAAATGATTACAAGGTTGACAAATACGTAATACCTGCTGGCTCTATCATATTAATGAGTCAATATGTAATGCATCATGATTCTCGCTACTTTTCTGACCCAGATCTCTTTTATCCAGATCGTTGGACCAAAGAAGCAAAATTACAGCTCCCTAGATTTAGCTATTTTCCATTTGGTGGAGGTATCAGAGGCTGCGTAGGCGAGCCATTTGCATGGATGGAAGGAATATTATTACTAACTACAATATGTCGGGAGTGGAAGATGCATCATGACGGGGATCATAAGGTTGAATTAAAACCACTTATTACACTGCGTCCAAAATATGGGATGCGTATGAAATTAGAGCGTAGAAAATAAAGATAACAAACACTACGACTTCGATCTAAGTCTTGTGTCTTTAATCTTGAGATTAACGGGAGTAATACATAAAGATAATAGCATAGCAGCAAAGAAAAGAATGCTTTGCATTACCATGTTATTATATGTTCCAGAACCGACTGTGAAAGTTGACTATTGGTTATTTTTTCCGTCATAGCAGTAGTAATGAACACGGATTATTTAAGAACAGTAGTAATAAGTTGCTAAGTAGGTAAGCCATATCAGACTGGATCATACGATTACACAACGATTTAGACATGTATCACTATAACTGTAGTAAAACAGCGAAACGAATCAGGAGATATTGTTATGTCTTCTAATAAAATTGAAAATGTTCTGGTACCTCAAGGTGGACTTTCAATAAAAATCTAAAGTCATCCTTCTTCGATATAATATTCCTTTTTTCGTTCGTTAGCCTTGTCTACATGACTAATGAAATCTTTTTCTGACATCTCTTCAAATTTATGTTTTTTTGAGTATGTCTACTAGAGTTGATGGAATTATGATGTTTACAATGATAGGACAAATCCCAGATTAAAGCTCTCAAAAAGTAAATGGGCAAACCCGTTTACTCGAACAGTTTTCACTGGTAGAATTTCATACTTCAAGAATACTACTCATCGACGATCTTAAAATTATTCTTTATCATCTCATAAGGCAAATACATTTTTCCATGATGTTTGTCTATAATATGTTGCGATAATTTCATTATCTGATCTCCTGAAGTAATTTCCATATTACAACGTCTGCAGATAAACCTGGTCATAGTTTAGATGCTATCCTGACTTCCTATTTCTGATTATCGTTTAGTTAGGCATAATAAGAGGAATCAGGTGGCGACAAGACTCTATCTAACTGGTGCCATTCCGGTGGATATACATGGTAATAAATATGAAATCTATTTTATTTTAAATTTGACATCTAATCCTACAATCTCTCAGAATATAGAATTTCTAAAAGCTATTACTATCTCCCTTACGACAATGTTACCTGTTTTGCTAATATTTTTTATAGACTTAGTGCCATGCCAGAACTCAGGTTCCTTATCAAAATCTGCTATAACATCCCATACATTAATCATAGTTCAAAAATCATCGTTATAGGCTCGAGATACGTAGGCTTACTCATACATTTAACCTATCTAATGTTCTTCTCATTCGGCTCCAGGAAAAAAGAATTTTAATAGTTGATGCTATATGATTATTTGTCTTCAGTTGATGCTTCATAGTACTAGCACTAAGCAGCAGCCTACAAAAGAATGATTCCTAAAATTAAATTCCTTCTTTCAACTATTGCGAGAGATCAGTAATGCTAGTCGTAATGATAGATTTTGCTTCCTCAGAAATATTGTATTGCCTTAAGACGTGAGAAGGCTCTTTTATCAACTGATTTCTGAATTCTGGTTCGCCGGCAGCTCTAAGAAGAATTTCGCTGATTGTCTTAGCGTCCTCCTGTTTGGAGTTCAAGCAGAAGTTATTACAAAAGTCTTGTATATATTTTTACTTCTACCAATAAACAAGTTACAGCCTATTCACTAATGCGATAGCAGTGGTATTCTTTTTCACAGCCAGCATTTTAAGTGAACGAATAATATCTGACCAGAAGGTAAAACAGGCTATTCCATATGTTAATCCTTCCAAGGTTTTCGTAGAGCTAGAACGGGACAGAGTATCTGATCTATATAAAAGAAAAAGGTCGAAATAGATTAATTGTGCTATAAAGGTAAGATAAGGCAGGAGCGTTGGGCGTATATTCTGCTATATTTATTCGTTGAAGCATAATACGCCTTCTCATTTCCGTTTTGCTTCCTCCTATAGGATCGTTGAACCCTAGTCTAAGATGGGACCAAAGCTTCCTACATAACCGGCCAAACTCTGGAGAGGGATAGCCAGTGCAAGTCACGAGTGAAGTCACAACAACCAGCTGCTAGCATAGGGAGAGCAGGTAGAGTCACCTATCCAACTCTTGATGGATATGAGCGATGGATTATGATAGCATAAAATTTAGCCTGTGATCAGCGCACTGCCACTTTGCATTAATAAGCTTATTAAACAATAAAATTCACATTAGCAGATGATAAATAATTCTACGTCAAAACATGTAAATGAAGCATCTATCGGATACTGGGCTTCTCAAGAGCAGTATTCTATGCAACAATTAATTGAATTCGTAAAAGAAGCTGAAAAAGGAGGGATTACCACTACAATGACAAGTGACCATTTCCACCCTTGGTGGCATGATGGTGGATATGGTAATTTTACATGGGTTTGGATAGCAACTGCTGCCGAAAGAACAAAGAAGATGCAATTTTTAACAGGAGTTACGGCTGCTGTATATCGCTACAATCCGGGTATAATTGCTCAAGCATTTGCTTCTCTTGATGTGTTACATCCAGGACGCATATCTCTTGGCGTTGGTTCGGGAGAAGCGATGAATGAAGTTCCTTTAGGATTTGATTGGTCTGCTGCAAAGGTCAGGTTAGCAAGAACAACAGAGGCAATCCAAATTATAAAGAAGTTATGGAATGAAGGAAAAAATCGAGAAAATGGATTTGTTGACTTTAAAGGTGAATCTTTTTCAATTAGAAATGCTAAACTCTATACTCCTCCTCATAGTGACAATATTCCTCTCTACATGGCTGCCGTTGGTCAAGAAGCAGTTAAAATTGCTGCAAAATATTGTGACGGATTGATTACAGTTACAAAAGCTGAACAATCAATAGAAATACTAGATCTATTTAACAAATCTGCAAATGATGCAGGTAAAGATCCTTTTTCCTTAGAAAAGATAGCCAAACCCAAGATATGTTACTCAACGGATTATGACAAGGCTTTCAAATATATAGATTTTTGGAGAGCTACATTACTAGAAGAAGTATTTAACACAGATGTCAGTGACCCAAGAGAATTAGAAGAGAAAGCAAAAAAAGAAGTTTCAGATGAACAATTAAAGAAATCAAATCCGATTATTACCTCAATAGAGGATTGTATTAAACCCATAGAAGAATATTTTAAAGCAGGATTCACAAGGGTCTATCTACACAGCACAAGTCCTGAAGAAATAGAATTTATCAAATTATTCTGTAAAAAAGTACTGCCATATTTTCGGGAGACTCTACAGAAGAATAAGAGATAATATCGTGAAGCTAGTATGGGAATCTGTAGAACGATAATCATCTTTACAATCAGAAGAAATTTTACGTGATTATTTTTTGTGCATAATCTGATGGGTAGAAAGTGTCATCGGTTGCTATCATTTGGTAATCAGTTCTTCTCAAGCTTTTGTATCTAGCTAGGTTAAGAGCTTGATTAAGAGCATTCCAGTTCTTTGTGATAGCTCTTCCCTATCTTGTTCTGAAAACTTATCGTTCAGTTTTTCTACCGATTTAATAAAGGATTGTTCTGGTCTAATTAACATTTTACGTATAAAAATTATGCGATATCATATAAAAGACCTTACCTTGCTCAAGATGTTAATTCGACTAAAGCTGCCAGCTTTTGCTACAAACTCGGCAGAATAACCATTCTCCAACATTGCTTCAAATTATTTTTTTCTTTAAAAATAATGCTAAACCTGTCGCTTGGACCATAATCTATCGCATAAATATAGTATATAAGGATGTATTCATAACCATTTTATTGGTAGCTTTAAACAGATTTGACATTCAGCAACAATTCATTCTTCCAATGGTTCATTGCTAAAGGTATTCTCCTTTGAAGTTCGGAATATATGTTCACTCAATTAGACCAAAGATTTCTCTAAATGAAATATTGAAAGTAGTTCAATCTGCTGGCATTCCTTTTTCAAACAGGAATCCAGATATTGCAATAGTGGTTGGAGGAGATGGCACTTTTGGCTATTACGGAAAAAGACTTCAGATTCCTATGCTCTTTGTAGGTGTAAATGATAAAGACATAATAGGCAGTAAAGCAAGGCTTGCAGAAGTTTTATTTGAAGATCTTCCAAAAGCAATAGATGATATCAACAATGGCAACTACAGGTTAGACAAAAGAAGGATGTTTTCTGTATCTATCAAACATAAAAATAATGATAACCAGAATTATATCTCAGGAGCGACAGATATCTTGACAGATATATATGTCGAACGCGGTATTTTCTCACGTTGTATAAGGTATGCCTTGTCTGTTACAATACACAATGCGAACTCTAAATATAATATACTGAAAAAATTTACAGAGTATGCTATAGGAAATGGTATAATTATTAGTACATCGTTTGGAGCACGTGGATATTATTCTTATCTAGACAGAATAACAGCGGGTAAAGGGAAGAAAAACAATAAAGCTAATAGTAATAGCATTCAGACATTTCCTGATCATAGATTAGGTATCTGTCATATCATACCCACATTTTTAGTTCGAAAATTAAGTCTAGGGAAACGAAAAGAGAATAAAAAAAAGAGGACCTTGGTTCCAAGCAGCTATATTCGTTATACAATTCCATTTCAATCAAAAATAAAACTTAGTCTTATCAGAAATGCAGATGTACGTCTGTATGGAACTACTGAACATTCAAAAGGATTAGCAATTACAAGTAATGATGAAATAATGATTAGGCCATCTAGACGTACTGCAAAAATTATTCGATTAGATTATGGCAGAACATAACTCTGACTAATAATTGTAATATACTGAAAAAGTAGATAATTTATCGATGACAATATGTTTGCAAGACGGTTTTAGACTCGGTTAGCTGACATGCACACGTTTCTATGTGGTTATTGAAATATCGCTGAGGATTATAAGATTGTTTTACATGGATTGTAGAATCTCACTCTATATGGGGGTTGGAGATTTCTCGATGATTTCTTTAGGGAGTAAAGCGGGTAGTATCATCAAGTTTTTCATATCTCGAATCATCTTTTGAGCTGCAGGATAATGGGTTACAATAAGGGAGGGATGAAACAAAAAAACGGACGAGAGTTTTGAGTGTCCCGAAATTCTGTGTTTGTCTTCGGTCTCCCGAGGCTACTGAATTTCTAAGACAGCATTTATCGGACACGGTTATCTGGAAATAGGATATTTTATTTTAAGAAGGGCAAAAGTTTGGAATTGATCAATGTTTGGTACACACTTACTATTATAGCAGAAGATATACATGAGATACTCGTATTTTCGCATCACCACCTGGTGTTTCTTACATCCGGACTACTATTAGGGATCTCATTAGGGATTGCTTTGGTGCTTGATAGAAGAGTAGCACATAGGGCGACCAAGGGGCTGACGAGCTTACTCAACGGTGTCGTTCTGTGGCACAAATAAAGGAAGAGAGGAACATGAATAACAACAACGGCAACCAATAGTGATTCCCCTTTTTCGGCAATCCGTCAGGAAGCACGATATGGAACGTTGGTTCTTTTGGTCGTGATGGACAGCTAAAACTAACAAT